>Ga0066710_100007696_pt1 | contig 10342 bp, 8 predicted proteins | sample GraSoiAngelo_159_FD_79666 | JGI IMG/M metagenome (GOLD analysis project Ga0066710, IMG submission 79666) | Grasslands soil microbial communities from the Angelo Coastal Reserve, California, USA - 14_1009_16_40cm | ecosystem: Environmental > Terrestrial > Soil > Grasslands | place: USA...
CCGGGCGACACGTTGCGCGTGATGGTGCGGGTGCGCGAAGGCGAGAAGGAACGCCTCCAGGCGTTCGAGGGCATTTGCATCGCCCGGCGGGGCGGTGGCATCAACGAGACGTTCACCGTCCGTAAGATCTCAGCCGGCGTGGGGGTGGAGCGGATCTTCCCGCTGCACGCGCCCTCGATCGCCGAGATCGAGCTGGTGCGCAAAGGCCGGGTGCGTCGCGCGAAGCTCTACTTCCTGCGGCGCCTGGCGGGCAAGGCGGCGCGGATTCGGGAGAAGCGCGGCGCCGGCGTCGTAGTGCCGGAGACGACGCCCACGGAGCCGCCGCCGGCGTGAGACACCGCCGCCCTTCGCTCGAGCGCGAAACCGCGCTCTGGCGCGAAGGGCGGAGCGTCGTCGCCGGTCTGGACGAAGCAGGCCGCGGCCCCCTGGCTGGACCGGTGGTGGCCGCGGCCGTCGTGTTTCCGGTGGGGGCGAAGCCGATTCGCGGCCTCGACGACTCGAAGGTGCTCACCCCGAGGCAGCGCGCCAGGATCGCCGTCCGCATTCGCGCCCGCGCCGTCGCCGTCGCCGTGGGAGCGGCGAGCGTGCACGAGATCGACCGCCTCAACATTCGGCGCGCCAGCATCCTGGCCATGAGTCGCGCGCTCCGCCGGCTCGGCGTCGTGCCGACGCACGTGCTGGTCGACGGCCTCCCCTGTCCCGAGCTCGACTGCCCCCACTGCCCCCACGAGACCATCATCGACGGCGACGCGCGCTGCCAGTCGATCGCCGCCGCGTCCGTGATCGCCAAGACGCTGCGTGACCTGCTGATGGAACGGCTCGGCGCCCGCCATCCGGCCTATTCCTGGGGGGCGAACAAGGGCTACGCCACGCCGGAGCACCTCGTGGCGCTGCAGCGCCATGGCCCAACCCGCCATCATCGCTACAGCTTCATGCCGGTCGCGCAGCTGGAGCTGACCGTCTAGCGGCGCTGGGCCCGCTTCAATCCCTGCAGGAAGTCCGGCAGGGGCCGCGTGTTCGCTACGTCGGCCGGCTCGAGCCCCGCCCGCCGAGCCACGCTCACCGCGAATCGCATGTTGGTGAGCTGACCCGGATGGTGCGCGTCGGTGGAGAGCACGAACCGCACACCGTGGGCCTTGGCGGCGGCGGCCAGCGTGTCGGGCAGGTCCATCCGCTCGCTCCCGTTGATCTCCAGCAGGCAGCCTGCCGCGGCCGCGGCGCGCGCCACGGCGTCGAAGTCGAGGGCGTAGGGAGCCCGCACGTTCACGACCCGACCCGTGGGATGGCCGATCGCGTCCACCCAGGGGTTCGCGATCGCGCCCAGCAGGCGGTCGGTGATCTGCCGCTCGCTCTGTTTCAAGCCGTAGTGGATCCCCGCCACCACGTAGTCGGCCTCCGCCAGCACGTCGTCGGGCAGGTCGAGCCGCCCGTTCTCGAGGATGTCGAGCTCGACGCTCTTCAGCACCCGGGGCCCACCCGCGTCGGCGTTCAGTTTGGCGATCGCTTTCCACTGGGCGCGCAGCTGCGCGGCATCGAGCCCGGACATGGAGACGCGCTTCGAGTGGTCGGTGATCGCGATGTAGGCGTAGCCGAGCGCGCGGGCCGCCTCGACGAGCGGTGCAATGGGCGTCTTCCCGTCGCTCGCGTCGCTGTGCATCTGGAGGTCGCCGCGGATCTGCTCGAGCGTGACGAGCGCCGGGAGGCGATGGGTCCGCGCCAGCTCGATCTCACCCCGCGCCTCCCGCAGCTCCGGCGGGATCCAGTCGAGGTCGAGCGTGGCGTACACCTCCTCCTCGGTCCGCCCGGCCGTCCGGTGGATGCCCTGGTAGACACCGTACTCGTTGAGCTTGAGCTTCTTCGCCTGCGCGATCTTGCGCAGCTCGATGCTGTGTGCCTGCGAGCCGGTGAAGTACTGCAGCGCGGACCCGTAGGCGTCGGGCTCCACCGCGCGGAGGTCCACCTGCAGGCCGCCGGACAGGCGCACAGAGGCGCGGGTCGATCCCTGCGACACGACACGCTTCACGTCGGGATACCGGGTGAAGCGCGACATGACCTGCTCGGCCGCCGTGCTCGTGACCAGGATATCCAGGTCCCCGATCGTCTCGCGGCGACGGCGGAAACTGCCCGCGACCTCGATCTGTTGAATGCCGCCGCCACCGCTCAGGTACTCGACCAGCGCGCGCGCGTGCTGCTCCGCCTCCTGCAGCAACATCCGGCGCTCGGTGCGCCCGGCCTGCGGGAGTCCCGCGCCGATCTTCTCGACCATCGCGGGGCCGAATCCCTTCAGCTTGCCCACTTTCCCCGCGGCGACCGCCTTGGCGAGATCAGCGGCGGTCTTGATCTTGAGCTTGTCGTGCAGCAGCCGCACGCGCTTGGGGCCGAGCCCGGGAATCCGCAGCAGGTCGAGCAGTCCGGGAGGGAGCTTGCGCAGCAGCGCGCGGCGCTGCGGCATCTCGCCGGTCGCGATCAGCGCCTCGATCTCGTCGGCGATCCCTTCGCCGATGCCGGGCAGCTCGGTGAGATCGAATCCGCTGGCGCGCACCAGCTCGGCGAGCGGCTCGGGGTGGTCGCGTACGGTACGGGCGGCGTTGTGATACGCGCGCACCTTGAAGGGATTTGCCTCGGAGATCTCGAGGAGGGCGGCGACCTCGTCGAGCACGCGGGCGATATCGGCGTTCTGCATCGCGCTACAAAGGTAGCATTCGCCGCTCCTTGCGGAGGGCGCGGCCGGGTGATACGCTAGCCCGTCCCCGCAGGCACATCCCCACACGCCGGCCGGAGGTTTCACGTCATGATGCGCAAGTTCCTCGGTTCGTTGCTCCTCGCCCTCGGTCTGCCGATCGCCGCCGCCGCACAGTCGCAAGCCACCACGGGTATCATCCGCGGCGTCGTCTCCGATGCGTCGGGCCAGCCGGTGGCCGGTGCGACCGTGACCCTGCGCGAGACGCAGACGGGGTTCCAGCGCCAGATCACGACCAACGATCGGGGCGTGTTCGTCGCGTCGCTCCTGCCGCTCGGCACGTACGACGTGACGGCGAGGGCGGTGGGCCGCGCCGAGGCGAAGCGCACGGGCGTCGGGCTGCGGGTCGGCGAGACGGTGGACCTGGCGTTGGGTCTCGGGGCGGTGGAGCTGCAGGCGGTGACGGTCGAGGCGAGGCAACAGGTGGTCGACGTCTCGAAGGTCGAGACGTCCACGCGCCTGCCGACTGCGGCGGTCGCGGACCTGCCGAACAACGGCCGCAACTACCTGAACCTCACCCTGCTGACGCCCAATGTCGCGATCGTGCAGGGTCCCGACGGCGACGAGCTGACCGTGGCGGGCCAGCGGGGCATCCACAACAACGTCTCGGTGGACGGCGCCGATTTCAACAATCCATTCTTCGGGGAGCAGCGCGGCGGCCAGCGCCCCCCGTTCACGTTCAACCTCGACGCGGTGCAGGAGATCGTGGTGGTGGCGGGCGGGGCGAACGCCGAGTTCGGGCGGTCCTCGGGTGGGTTCGTCAACGTGGTCACGAAGTCGGGGACCAACGAGCTGCATGGCTCGGCGCATTACTATGGCAAGGACGGCGCCCTCTCCGGCCACCCACACCACGGCATCCAGACGCTTGCGATCCCGGATTTCACACAGCACCAGTTCGGGGTGACGCTGGGCGGGCCGATCAAGCGCGACCGCGCGTTTTTCTTCCTCGCCTACGACCAGCAGATCTACGACGAGACCAAGCAGACAGATCCCAACCGCATCGCGGCCCCGTTGCGCGCCTGGATGGACACGGCGTACGGCGGCGCCCTGCGGGGCGACTACGGCCCGATCGCCCGCACCAACGACGCGCGGGCGCTGCTCGCCAAATTCGACTTCCGCCTCTCCGACCGGCACAACGTGTCGCTCAAGTACAACTACGCCTGGTCGGAGCAGGTGAACGGCACGTTCGACTTGGACACCTGGGCCCGGAGCTCCAACGGCCTGGAGCAGGACCACTCAAACGCCGTCAACGGCAGCCTGGTCTCGTATCTGTCGTCGAACATGTCGAACGAGTTCCGTTTTCAATACTCGCGGGAAGACCGGCCCCGTCCCTACGACGGGCCGCGCACGAGCGCTTTGGGCGCGAACCGGGTCGATGCGTCGCCGCTGCGGCCGTTCCCCGACGTCGCCATGGATTTCGTGAGCGGCTACCGGTTCGGGATGCCGTTCTTCCTCCCCATCGACTACTACGACACGCGCGTGCAGCTGCTCGACAACGTCTCGATCGCCCGCGGCGACCATTTCTTCAAGCTGGGCTTCGAGTACAACAAGGTGCACTCGGTGCAGACGTTCGTCGGGTTCGGCAATTCCCGCTACATCTTCAACTCCGTCCCGGGCTTCCTGAGCTTCGCCGGGAACCCGAACTACGTGGAGTGCTCCAACGGCAATTCGTACCCGACGGGCGGTTGCCCTGTCGGCACGGTGCAGACCGGCCCCGTGCTCCTGTATCTCCAGCAAGCGGGCGTCGGGCGCACGCTGCGCGAGTCCGGCACGCAGAACATTCCGCAGACCGAGTTGGCGGTCTACATCCAAGACAGCTGGAAGCCGAGTCCCAAGTGGACGTTCGACTATGGGCTCCGCTGGGAGGCGCAGATCCAGGCCGACCCGATCACGCCGCCGAGCCAGGTGTTTTACGCGCCGTTCATCGGGCAAACGCGGACGCGGGTAAACGACCTAGGTAGAACGGTCGTCAGCACGTTCCCGTCCGACGGCACGATCCCGTCGGACAAGAAGATGTTCCAGCCGCGCTTGGGATTTGCCTACGACCCCCAAGGTGACGGCCGGCGGGTGGTCCGCGGCAACGTGGGCCTGTATTACGCGCGCATTCCGGGCCTCAACCTGGCCTCGAGCCGCAGCACCAACGGCTCCATCGGAATGACCTACTTCCGGGGGCAGCCGTTCCCTGGCGCCTACTTCGGTCCCGTACCGGCGTTCAACAGCCAACTGCCGGACAATGTGGCTCAGGCCGCCGTCTTCCTGCCCGACGTATTCGTGTTCGATAAGAACTTCCAGAATCCGCGCACGCTGAGCGCCACCCTGGGATACGAATGGCAGGCCGGCAACGATCTGGGCGCTTCGATCAGCCTCACCCACGCCCGCACCGACCACCTCACGCGGTTCATCAACCGGAACGCCGGTGCGTTCGGCTCCCCCTGGGATTCGGCCCTCACCAGCCCGGCCGACCTCAACGGGATTTTCACGCTCACCACGGTCGAGTCCAGCGCTAAGTCGCGATACACCGGCGTGACCATCGGCTTGAAGCGCGTCCTCGACCCAAACTTTCAGTTCCAGGCGAACTACACGCTGTCGTTCGACAAGTCGGACGACGACAACGAACGCGATCCCTTCAGCTTCCGCTACGCCCGGGCCGACAATCTCGCGCCAGAGTACAACTGGAGCGACCGCGACCAGCGCCACCGTTTCAACGGCTGGTTCCTCGCCAACATCGGCTCCGGTGTGTTCCTGAACAGCCGCCTGAGCCTCTACTCCGCGCAACCGATTTCTGAAAAGTGCGGCGCCACCAACGTCGGCACGGGCCAGCGGGCATCGGGTCCCGGAGATCGTATCTGCCCCAACAAGTCGATCCTCCCGCGCAACACGCTGCGCAAGGACAACGGCTACTTCTCCTGGGACCTGGGGCTCACATGGCCCTTCAACCTCGGGAAGCAGGGTCGTCTCGAAGCCATCGTGCAGGTCTTCAACGTCCTGGGCAGCGCGAACTTCCGGGATCCGGCGTCCACCAGCCCGCTGTTCAACTTCGACGGGACGCTCCGCAGCGGCTTCGGCGACCCGCAGCAGGCGCAGGTGGGAGTCCACTGGGTCTACTAGAAGGGGCGGTACGGGACGGTAAGGGACGGTACGATTGCAGCTACTGCGCCGCTATCTTTCGCACGCCGAGCCGGTAGCTCAGTTGGTAGAGCAACGGACTTTTAATCCGTAGGTCCTGGGTTCGATTCCCAGCCGGCTCACTTCACCCCCACACGCAGTTGTCAGGGGAGGGCATCGGAGCCAAATTGGTCCGATGCCCTCCACTGTCTGGATCGACGGCACATGGTACGACCGCGCGACCGCGGCCGTCTCCGTGTTCGACCACGGCTTGCTGTACGGCGACGGCGTCTTCGAGGGGATCCGGGTGTACGGCGGCCGCGTGTTCCGGCTCGGCGCCCACCTCGACCGGCTGTACGCGTCCGCCAAGGCGATCTGGCTCGACATCCCCATGGCGAAGCCCGACCTGGCCCGCGTGGTCCAGGAAGGCGTGGCGAAAAGCGGCCTCAAGGACGCCTATATCCGGCTGGTGGTGACGCGCGGCGTGGGCGACTTGGGGCTCGACCCCCGCAAATGCCCGAAGCCGACCGTCTTCTGCATCACCGATACGATCAGCCTGTGGCCTTCCGATCGTTACGAGAGGGGCCTGACGGCGCTGACGGCGGCCACGCCGATCAGCCATCGGGAGAGCCTGTCGCCGCGGGTGAAGTCGCTCAACTATCTCTCGCACATTCTCGCGAAGATCGAAGGCATCGCCGCCGGCGTCGATGAGGTCATCATGCTCGACTCCGCCGGCTACGTCGCCGAAGCGAGCGGCATGAACCTCTTCGCGGTGACGCGCGGGACGCTCCGGACCCCGCCGCCCTACACGGGCATCCTGCGGGGCGTGACGCGCGACACGGTGATCGAGATCGGCCGCGACGCGGGCTACGGCATCGAAGAGCTCCCCCTCAACCGCTACGATCTCTACACCGCCGACGAGGTGTTCTTGAGTGGCACGGCCGCCGAGATCGTGGCGGTCTCGAAGCTCGACGGCCGGGCGATCGGCGCCGGCACGGCAGGTCCGATCACGCGCGACCTGGCGGCGCGGTTTCGGGCGTACGTGACGCGAGGCGACTAGGCCCGCCCCTCGCAGAATGCACGGTAGCCCCGCTCCCGGGCGCCGTCAATTGTTGACCGGACTTCAACCTAACCCCATATTGGGACCCCTTTTGCCCCCGCCCTCGGGGACGAGGTGATCTATGCCATGGCGAGTAATCGCCCACGGAGAGCAGGTTTGGCACGTGGACGCGGTAGCCGAGCGGCGACCGAACACGGAAGCCTGGCAGCTGGTGCTGTCATTCCGCGCCGCGTCGGAGCCGGGCCGGCGGCAGTCGTTCTGGACGCCGTACCCGCTGGAGGCCAGCTCGAAGTCCTCCCTGTTGATCCAGGCGGACCGGATCCCCGATGCCGCGCTGTCGCAGGTGCTGGCGGAACGGCTGGCATGAGCAGCGTGGACCTGCAGGATCTGCGGCGCATCGTGGGTGCCGTGGCGCGCCTGCGCGGCGAGACGGTCAAGGATGTGACGGTCCGTTCCGACGTACGCCAGGTCAAGGTGGAGTTCGGGAGCGGACTGATCTTGGTCATATCGGGCGAGCGAGACGCGCAGGGGCGCCCGCGGCTCGAGGTGGATGTGGTTGCGCCGTCGCAGGACGCGGCGTCGAAACATCAAATCGAAGTGCGGTTCGATTGAGGTGCGTGGGTGGCCGACGGACGTCTCCGGTTCGAGGAATTCGGGTTTCAGCGGCTCCCCAACGGGCGGTGCCGGGCCAGGGTCGTGTTGACCTGGGCGGACGGCCGGCGCTTCGAGGGCGCCTCCGATGGCGTGACGTCGCAGACCGGCGAGCTGCGCTGCTGCGCGGCGGCCGCGGTGCAGGCGCTCGAGCGTGCCGTGGAGACGAAACTGACCTTCGAGCTGCTCGGGGTGAAGGCGGTGCGTGCCTTCGATGCGACGGTGGTGATCGTGTCGCTCTCGGCGCGCGCGCCGACCGAGGCCACGCGGCTGGTGGGCTCGGCCCTGACGGAAACGGACCCGCCACGCGGTGCGGCGCTGGCGGTGCTGAACGCAACGAACCGGCTACTGGGGAACTTCCTGGCGACCCGATGAAACGGCGGCGGACGACTGGGCTCTGGCTGATCGGCGCAGCGGTGATGCTCACCGGGTGCGCCTCGGCGGGCGCGCGCCCAGCCGGCGGCGGGCTGGCTCCCGGGGGAGGGGGGGGGGGCGGCGCAGCGGGAACGGTCGCACCCGTCCCCCGCGACACCACGGAGCTGGGTCAGGCGCGCGAGGTCGGCGCCGCTCTCGCCAGCGTGGTCCGCGATTCGGCCGCCGATCAAACGGCCCTGGACAGCCTGCATGCGCAGGCGCCCGCTCCGGCGGCGGCGTCCCCGACGGCGGTAGTCCCCGGCAACGTGGCGCCGCCGTCCCCCTCACCCTCCCCTTCGCCCGACGCCCCGGTGCGCGGCGAGGAGGTCCAGCGGGAGGCAGAGCGCCTGTTCGGCGCCGAGGGGCGGAGCCTGCTGGGCGCGACCGACGAGGGCAGCGCGACGTTCGACATCGACGTCACGACCTTCGCGGCCAACCGGCGCGTGCTCGAGTATCTCGAGTTCTTCCAGCTGGACTCGCGCGATCGCTTCGCGATCTGGCTGTCGCGCTTGGGCCGTTACGAGGGGATGATCCGTGAGCGCTTGCGGGCCAAGGGTCTCCCGGAGGACTTCGTCTACCTGACGCTGATCGAGAGCGGCCTTTCGAACACGGCCGTCAGCCGGGCGCGCGCCGTGGGCATGTGGCAGTTCATCGCCAGCACCGGTCGGATGTACGGCCTGACGGTCGATCCCTGGGTGGACGAGCGGCGCGATCCCTTCCGGGCGACGGACGCCGCGGTCAATCACCTCGCCGATCTGGTGCAGCGGCTGGGGAGCGTGTACCTGGCCGCGGCCGCGTACAATGCGGGGGCGGGGCGCATCGAGCGCGGGATCCGCCGCCTGCCCGGCGAGCCGGACTCGATCGGCGATCACACCTTCTTCCAGATTGCCGACCGCCGCTATCTGCGGCGGGAGACCCGCGACTACGTGCCGAAGCTCATCGCGGCGGCCCTCATCGCCAAGCAGCCGGCGCGGTACGGTTTTACGGACATCGATCCGCTGCCGCCGCTCGTCTTCGACGAGGTCACGATCCCGGATGCCACGGGGCTGGACGTCCTCGCCCGGCTCGCCGACACCACCGTCACCGCGCTGCTCGAGCTCAACCCGCAGCTCGTGCGCGGGATCACGCCGCCCGGCCGCAGCGTGCTCGTGCGGGTGCCCCGCGGGAGCGGCGCGCGGGTGGCGGAGCGCTACGCGGACCTCCCGATCAACGAGCGGATCACGTTCGTGGACCACTACGTGGCGGTGGGTCAGACGCTGTCGGAAATCGCCCGCCGCTACCGGGTCACGATCGCCATGCTCCGGGGCGCCAACCCGCAGCTGCGGCCCCAGGCCTTGCGCGTGGGTCAGCGCATCATCGTGCCGATGAGCGGCCGTGTGGTCCCGGCATCGGCGTGGAGCATACCGCCCGAGCCGCGCTATCGGCGTCTGGCCGGTGGCAGCGCGGCTGGAGGGGTGGTGCGGCACCGGGTGCGGGCCGGCGAGACGCCGAGCACGATCGCGCGGCGCTACGGTATCAGCCTGGCGGCGTTGCTCAATGCGAATGGCATGACGATGGGGAGCGTGATACGCCCCGGGGATGTGCTCCGGATACCAAGTAAGTGATGACGCGACGCTAGGATACTGCGACGCCACAAAAGAGCGACGCCACGTTGCACGAAGCATGCAACGTGGCGTCGGTGCTCTGGTGCCGTCGTGTTCTCTACCGGTGCCTGAATCCCTTCATAACCGAGGTCGCGTACCCATTCTGCGGATCGCGGCCGGCGCCCAGCAGCTCCTCGACCTTCCCGGGGCCCCGGTTGTAGGCGAGCAGCGCCAGGGACATGTTGCTCGGATACCGGTCGAGCAGGTCCCGCAGGTAGCGGAAGCCGATCCGCAGGTTGGTATCGCGGTCGTAGAGCTGTTCGGCGGTCAGGCCGGGCTCGTACAGCCGTGCCGTGCTGGGAAGCACCTGCGTGAACCCGATGGCGCCCACCTTGCTCTTGGCCCGCTGCGTGAACCCGGACTCGACCTTGACCAGTCGGAATGCCAGCCCCGGGTCGATCCCCTCGCTCAGCGCGACGTCGTAGATCACGGTCGCGAGATCGGCGGGGATCCGGTAATGGCCCGAGTACTGGATGATCGCGTTGGCGCGCTCGAGCTGCAGCCGGGCGACTTCCAGCTCGCCCTGCTTCGCGTCGAGCTGCTGGCGCAGACCACGCAGCTCACCCAGGAGCTCCGTACCAGCGCTCTCCCCCCCCCCCCGGGCTCCCGGTGCGTGGTCGGCATCGGCCGACGCGCCGCGGGCCCCCCCGCCCACGGTGCTCACCAGTAGAGCGCCGACGAGAATCATCCCGCCGCGCAGCATCAGACGCTGAGTTTTCGTGTGCATAC
>Ga0066710_100007697_pt1 | contig 10342 bp, 4 predicted proteins | sample GraSoiAngelo_159_FD_79666 | JGI IMG/M metagenome (GOLD analysis project Ga0066710, IMG submission 79666) | Grasslands soil microbial communities from the Angelo Coastal Reserve, California, USA - 14_1009_16_40cm | ecosystem: Environmental > Terrestrial > Soil > Grasslands | place: USA...
ACGGTCGACGTCGGCGCCCTCCGCGATCGGGTCGATGAGCTCGAGGCCCTGGAGTCCGAGCACCGGCGCTCGGAGCACGTGCAAGCTGCCCTCTACCGGATCGCCGAGACGGCCGGCGCGGCGCACGACATGCAGGAGTTCTACGCGGCGATCCACGGCATCGTCGGTGAGCTGATGTACGCGAAGAACTTCTACGTCGTCCTCTACGACGAGGAGCGGCGGATGATGAACTGGCCGTTCTTCGTCGACGAGGTCGATACCGACTGGCCCGACCCGAACGTCTGGGAGCCCATGGGAACGGGTCAATCTCGCGGGATCACCTCGTACCTCCTGCGGAAGGGGACCCCGATGTTGCTCCCGCAGGCCGAGGCTGATGTTCTCCTCGAACAAGGCGAGTTCGACCAGGTCGGTGCGCGAGGGGTCGACTGGCTCGGCGTGCCTCTGCGTTCGGAGGGCCGGATCGTCGGCGCGATGGTGGTCCAAAGCTACGAGGGAGACCCACCTCATTCCCAACAGGACAAAGATCTGTTGAGCTTCGTCGCGAGCCATGTCGGTTCCGCACTCAGCCGGGCTCGGGCGATCGAGGAGACCCGGCAGCGGAACGCCGAGCTGGCGCTTATCAACGACGTGCAGCGTGGGCTGGCGGAGAACCTCGACATGCAGACGATGTACGACCTGGTCGGGGACCGGATCCGGGAGATCTTCGACGCGCAGGTCGTGGACATCGGGATCGTCGACACCTCCTCGGGTCTGATCCACTTCCCGTACACGATCGAGAAGGGCGTCCGCTTCCACGACGAGCCGATGGAGGTGTTCGGGTTCCGTCGGATCGTCCTTGAGACGCGCCAGCCCTTCGTCGTAAACGAGGACATCGAGCGGGCCGCAAACGAGGTCGGCCAGCCGTTCGTGATCTCGGGCGAGATGGCGAGGTCGTGCGTCTTCGTTCCGCTCATCGTCGGCGATCGCGCGACGGGCGTGATCTCGCTGCAGAACATCGATCGTGAGCACGCCTTCAGCGACGCGGATGTCCGATTGCTCACGACGCTCGCAGGAAGCCTGAGCGTCGCGCTCGAGAACGCGAGGTTGTTCGAGGAAACGAGGCAGCGGAACGCCGAGCTCGCGCTGATCAACGACGTGCAACGCGGCCTCGCAGAGAACCTCGAGATGCAAGCGATGTACGACCTTGTCGGCGACCGGATCCAGGACATCTTCGACGCCCAGGTTGTCGACATCGGGCTCGTCGACCGCGACGACGGATTGATGCACTCGGCCTATCTGATCCAGCGCGGCGAGCGACTCCCGGACGAGCCGTGGGAAGTCATGGGCGTGACGAAACATGTCCTCGAGACCCGCGAGCCGGTCGTCATCAACGACCGGCTCGTCGAAAGACTCGACAAGCTCGGCGGCTACGCGCTCCAAGGCGAGATGACGAAGTCCGCCGTTTACGTTCCGCTCGTCGTCGTCGGCGGCGAGGCGATCGGCAGGATCTCGCTCCAGAACCTCGACCGCGAGCACGCATTCAGCGACGCCGACGTCAGGTTGCTGACGACGCTCGCAGGGAGCCTGAGTGTCGCGCTCCAGAACGCCCGCCTCTTCGAAGAGACCCGGCAACGGAACGCCGAGTTGGCGCTGATCAACGACGTCCAGCGCGGGCTCGCGGAGAACCTCGACATGCAGTCGATGTACGACCTCGTCGGCGACCGGATCAACGAGATCTTCGACGCACAGGCGATCTTCATCGCGGTGCTTGACCACGAGGCCGGACTTGTCCGCTACCCCTACGGGATCGAGCGGGGTGAGCGACAACCGGACGACCCGACCCCACTCACGGCCGGGCCCACCGCCCACGTGCTCGAGACGCGCGAGCCCCTCCTCATCGACGAACGGTTCGAAGAACGCGTCGCCGAGTTCGGCGGGGGGTTCATCGTCGGGGAACTGCCGCGGTCATCCCTCTTCGTCCCGTTGGTCGTCGGTGACCAAGCGACCGGCGTGGTCTCGCTCCAGAACCTCGACCGGGAGCACGCGTTCGGCGAGGCGGACGTCCGACTGCTGACCACGCTGGCCGGCAGTCTCAGCGTCGCGCTCGAGAACGCCCGTCTGTTCGAAGAGACGCGCCAGCGCAACGCCGAGCTGGCGCTCATCAATGACGTCCAGCGAGGTCTCGCGGAGAACCTCGACGCCCAGGCGATGTACGACCTGGTCGGGGACCGGATCCAGGAGATCTTCGACGCTCAGGTGGTCGACATCGCGCTCCTTGACCGGTCGTCAGGGCTCGTCCGGTTCCCGTACGTGATCGAACGAGGAACGCGCCTCCACGAAGAGCCGATCGAGCTCATCGGCCACCGTCGCATCGCGATCGAGACGCGCGAGCCGGTCGTGATCAACGAGGATCTCGTTGCTAAGAGCGCGGAGGTCGGCCAGCCGGCCGTGTTGTCTGGCGAGGTCCCGAAGTCGGCGGTCTTCGTTCCTCTCCTCGTCGGCGACCGCGCGATCGGTCTGATCTCGCTCCAGAACCTGGACCGGGAGCACGCGTTCGGTGACGCCGACGTCAGGCTGTTGATGACGCTTGCGGGCAGCCTCAGCGTCGCGCTCGAGAACGCACGTCTCTTCGAGGAGACCCGCCAGCGGAACGCCGAGTTGGCGCTCATCAACGACGTGCAGCGTGGCCTCGCCGAGAACCTCGAGATGCAGGCGATGTACGACCTCGTGGGCGACCGCATCGGGCAGATCTTCGACGCGCAGACCGTCGACATCGGTGTCGTCGATCGCGAGACCGACTCGATCTGGTTCCCCTACTCGCTGGAGCGTGGCGTTCGATTGATCGACCACCCGGTCGAGATCATGGGGTTCCGTCGGATCGCGCTCGAGACACGCGAGCCCGTGGTCGTCAACGAAGACATGGAAGCGAGGTGCGCTGAAGCGGGCAACCCGCTCGCGATCGCGGGAGAGCCATCCCTCTCTTCCGTCTTCGTACCCCTCCTGATCGGCAGTCGGGGCACGGGCGTCATCTCGCTCCACAACCTCGATCGGGAACACGCGTTCAGCGACTCGGACGTGAGCCTGTTGACCACGATCGCCGGCAGCTTGAGCGTCGGGCTCGAGAACGCCCGATTGTTCGAGGAAACACGGCAGCGCGCCGCGGAACTCTCGATCGTCAACAGCGTTGGTCAGGCGTTCGCGGACCAGCTGGATCTGGACGCGTTGATCGAGCGGCTGGGCGACCAGCTCCGCGATGTCTTCGCTGCCGACATCGTCTATGTCGCCCTCCACGACGAGACCACCGATCTGATCGAGTTCAAGTACTACAACGAGAACGGTGAGCGCGACCTTGACCGCCGCACGATCCGCTTCGGTGAGGGTTTCACGTCCCGGGTCCTGATCGAGCGACAGCCCTTGCTCCTCAACCGATCCGAGGCGTTCGAGGAAGCGGGTGTCGAGATCGTCGGTACCCCGGCGCTCTCCTACTTGGGTGTGCCGATCCTCAGCGAGGGTCGTGCGATCGGTGTGATCAGTGTCCAAAGCATCAGGCAGGCGGGACGATTCACCGAGAGCGACACGCATCTCGTGTCGACGATCGCCGCCAACGTCGGCGCAGCGATCCAGAACGCGCGGCTGTACCGCGAGACGCAGCGGAGGGCGAGTGAGATGGCCGCCCTCGCCGAGCTGGGGCGCGAGGTAGGCGGCATGCTCGACCTCGACGCCGTCCTGAACCGCATCACCGAGCGGGCGCGCGAGCTCCTCGAGGCCGAAACGAGCGCCGTGTTCCTCGAACGGGAGCCCGGGACGTTCGTGCCGATCGTCGCGCTCGGGGATCTCGCGGAGCTCATCTTGGCCGACACGATCCGACTCGGCGAAGGCATCATCGGCGACCTGGCCAACCGGGCAGTGGCAGAGGCGGTGAACGACACCGCCGGCGACGAGCGCGCGGTGGCCATCCCCGGCGAGGAGGACAACCCCGAGGAACGGCTGATGGCGGCCCCGCTGCTCGCCCGCGGGCACGTGATCGGCATGATGGCCGTCTGGCGGTCCGGTCCCAGCGACCGGTTCACGGACGCGGACCTGAGCTTCCTCGTCGGCCTGTCCCATCAGGCGGCGATCGCGATCGAGAACGCGCGGCTGCTCCGGGAGGCTCAGGACGCGCGTCACGTCGCTGAGGAGGCGAACGAAGCCAAGAGCGCATTCCTGGCCGCGACCAGCCATGAGATCCGGACGCCGATGAACGCGATCATCGGGATGAGCGGCCTCCTGCTCGAAACCTCGCTCGATGCAGAGCAGCGCGACTATGCGGCAACGGTCGCGAACAGCGGTGAGGCCTTGCTCGCGATCATCAACGACATCCTCGACTTCTCGAAGATCGAGGCGGGACGGATGGAACTCGAGCGGGCGCCGTTCGATCTCCGCGCGTGTATCGAGTCCGTCGTGGACCTGATCGGGCCCGTTGCCGCCAGGAAGGGGCTCGAGGTCGCGTACGACATGGAGCCCGGGACGCCCGAGACGGCCGTGGGGGACGTCAGTCGCCTCCGCCAGATCCTGCTCAATCTGCTCAACAACGCCGTGAAGTTCACCGAGACCGGTGAGATCGTCGTCACGGCTGCCGCCGGCTCGTCCGAGCGACCCGGCACCATCGGCTACCACCTCACCGTGCGGGACACGGGCATCGGGATCCCCACCGATCGCGCGGACCGGCTCTTCGAGTCCTTCAGCCAAGCGGACGTCTCGACCAGCCGGCGCTACGGCGGCACCGGTCTGGGGCTCGCCATCAGCAGGCGCCTCGCCGAGCTCATGGGCGGCACGATCTGGGTGGAGAGCGCCGGCGTGCCCGGCCAGGGCAGCATGTTCCACGTCACGATCGAGGCGGGGGCGACCGAGATGACGCCGACCGCGCTCCGCCGGGACGGGTCGTTCGCCGATCGTCGCGCCCTGGTGGTCGACGACAACGAGACGAACCGCCGCCTGATGACCGCCATCCTCGGAGCGTGGGGGATGCAGATCGTCGTCGCCCCCGGCGCCGACCAGGCGCTCGCGGCCCTCGAGAGCGGGCGGGTCGATCTCGCGGTGCTCGACATGCTGATGCCGGGGATGGACGGACTCGACCTGGCCGCGGCTATCAACCAGCGGATGCCGGGCCTGCCGATGGTCTTGGCGTCGTCGGTGAGTCAGCACGACGTGGCGGCAGATCCTCGATGGCCTTCGTCCGGTATCGGGGCGGTCGTGACGAAGCCGATCAAAGCTTCCCCGTTGCATGCCGCGGTCGCGACGGTCCTCGGAACCACGGACGAGGACGCCGGCGAAGGGGCGGCGAGCGCGCTCGATGAGGGCCTCGCATCCCGGCACCCGCTCCGGATCCTCCTCGCAGAAGACAACGTCGTGAACCAGAAGCTCGCGATCCGTCTGTTGGAGAAGCTCGGATACCGAGCGGACATCGTGGCGAATGGCCTGGAAGTGCTCGAGGCGCTCGAGCGCCAGACCTACGACCTGTTGCTCTCGGACGTGCAGATGCCGGAGATGGATGGGCTCGAGGCGACGCGTCAGATCCTCGAGCGCTGGCCCGATGGCGAGCGGCCCTGGATCATCGCGATGACGGCCGAAGCTATGAGCGGTGACCGCGAACGATGCCTCGAGGCGGGGATGAACGACTACGTTGCGAAGCCGATCCGGGTCGACGAGCTGGTCGCGGCGATCAAGCGGACGCCTCGACGCGGGTCGGGGAACAGCAGCCCGGTGGCGGACGCGCAGACCGACGGTTCGATCGATGAAGCGGTCCTGGCGCGGCTCGCAGACGGTACGGGAGGCGACGCGGGGTTCGTCTCGGAGCTGATCGAGCAGTTCGTAGCCGACACCCCGGACCTCATCGCTGCCGCCCGCGCCGGCCTCGACGCCGACGACGCGGAGGAGGTTCGGCGAGCCGCCCACACGCTGAAGTCCAACGCCGCGACGTTCGGCGCCCGCGGACTCGCCGGCCGCAGCCGCGAGCTCGAGGACGCCGCCAAGCGGGGCATGCTGGAGGACGGACCGGCGCGGGTCGACGCGATGGCCCGCGAGCTCGACATCGTTCTCGATGCCCTGCCCACCGTATGGCGGAAGATGTTGGGCGCGTAGTTCCCGGCAGTGTCACCGCTTCGAGCGCCCAACGTCGCCGGCGATGAGCACATCCTCCCCGACCAGGTGAACGGCTCGACGTTCGATCCGGATCGACTGCGACACCTCGTGAACCCCGAGATCCCTGACGGCATCCGTGCCGCTCCCGAGCACCCGCGGGGCGATGCTCACGACGAGGCGGTCGGCGAGGTTGCGAGACAGGAAAGACGTGATGACGCTGCTCCCACCCTCCACCAGCGCCGATCGGATCCCCTGTTCACGGAGGGCGTGGAGCGCTGCGCCGAGATCGACGCCGCGCGGCCCGGAAGGCACGACGATGACCGACACACCACGTCGACGGAGGACGTCGCGCCGCTCGGCCGACGACCGATCGGTCGTGACGATCGTCGTGGCGGCGTCGTCGGCAAGCACGAGTGAGCCGCCGGGGATCCTCAGCCTCGAATCGAGCACGACACGGATCGGCGAAGCCCCGGGGACCATCCGGACCGTGAGCTGAGGATCGTCGCGAAGGATCGTCCCGATGCCCACCACGACCGCGTCGCACGACGCGCGGAGCGCGTGCGAGACACGGCGCTCCTCCTCGCCGCTGATCCACCGAGAGTCTCCGCTCGATGTGGCGATCCTGCCATCGAGCGTCTGCGCGTATTTGACGACGACGTAGGGCTTCGACCGTGTTGGACGCACGCTCCCCAGAAGCGCTCCGGTGTTGGGCGGGGGGCTCACCTCGTCGGAGAGAGGCGTGCCCATCGGCAAGGTATGGCCCAGGAGGTCCTGCTTCGCCGTCAAGTACCGAACGTTGCGAGTGTGCGACGCAGTGGGCATCCCCACCACGCGAAGCACGCGGATGCCGGCACCTACCAGGGCGCGCGCCTTGTCCGGGTTGTTGGACATCAGGCGGACAGACCGGACACCAAGTGCCCGCAAGCATGCGGCCGCATCGGTGAACGTGCGACGATCGACCGGGAGCCCAAGTCGCTGATTCGCCTGCAGCGTGTCGAGACCGCCATCCTGAAGGACGTATGCACGCAGCTTGTTCGCGAGACCGATCCCTCGCCCCTCGTGGCCGGTGGAATATACGAGGACGCCGCGACCCTCCGCGGCGATCGCGCGTTGTGCCTGCCGAAGCTGCACGCCGCAGTCGCATCGGAGCGATCCGAGCGCGTCACCGGTCAGGCATTCCGAATGGAGACGGACCAGGATGTCCTCGCCGTCCCCAACCGCTCCCCGGCACAGACACAGGTGAACGGACCCCTCCTGATCGAAGGCGCGGGTCGGCCATTCGCCGAAGGGAGTGGGCAACGTCAGCTGCGCGAGCTCCGTGGGGACGATCGCCGTTGAGGACATGTATCGGCCGCCTTTCCCGTGAAGCCGTACTTTCAACCGCCACGCGATTGCCGTGCGTGACCTCGGGGTAGGTGCCAACCCATGAAGGGGCGCGTCCTGCGGTTCGTTGCTCCGCGCCGGGTCGCGTCTTCCGTCGTGGACGTCGGCCCACCGGGTGATGGAGAGCTCCTCGTCCGTACCCATTGGTCGGGGATCAGTGGCGGGACCGAGCTCCTCGCCTACCGGGGTGAGCTCGACGCCGCGTCGGCCCGCGACGAGACGATCGCCTCGCTGAGCGGTCGCTTCGAATACCCGTTCGCGTTCGGCTATAGCTGCGTGGGAGAGGTCCTGACCTCCTACGTGGACGACGTTCCCGAAGGCGCGACGGTCTTCGCGTTCCACCCCCACCAAGACCTGTTCACCGTTCCTGGGAGCGACGCCATCATCATCGACAAGATCGAAGGTCGCCTCGCGACGCTCTTCCCACTCGTCGAGACGGCTCTGCAGGTCGCTCTGGATGCTGGCCCGCGCCTGGAAGAGTTGGTGGTGGTCATGGGCCTCGGTCCGGTCGGGATCCTGACCGCCGCGCTGCTCGATCGCGCGGGTGCGGAGGTGGTCGGCGTCGATCCGCGCTCGGACCGTCGTGAGACGGCGGTCCTGTTCGGGGTTCCTGCGGTCGACGTCTCCGAGATCGGCGCGGTCGTCGAGGAGGTGACGGGGGGTGCGGGCGTCCCGCTCGTGGTGGATGCGGCGGGATACCCGCCCGCCCTGGCGCACGCTCTCGAGCTCCTCTGCCACGAGGGTGAGGTGCTCGTGTGCAGCTGGTACGGGACGAAGGACGTCTCGTTGCCGCTCGGAAGGGAGTTCCATCGACGCCGGCTCCAGATCCGGAGCACGCAGGTGTCCACGGTCCCGGCGCATCTCGCGGAACGGTGGGACGTCCGTCGTCGCCGCAGGGTCGCGACCACGCTGTTGGGCGAGCTGCCGCTCAAGCTTCTGGCGACCCATGAGGTTGCGTTCGATCAGGCAGCGGAGGCATACGAGGCGCTCGATCGGGAAGACGCCGGGCTCATGCACGTCGAGCTGAGGTACTGATGTTCGAGGTCGGTGCCACGGCGCGGTTCCGCTCGTTCCACCGCATGCCCTTGCAACCACCGCCAGAGAACGAGCTGCACGCGCACGACTACCGCGTCGAGGTCGTGGCCGAGCGGGAGAGCCTCGATGAGCGGGGGATGGTGTGTGATCTCGACGTCCTCACGACCTGTCTCGCTGGGTCGATCGATCGCGCGCGCGACCGCGACCTGACCGAGATCTGCGCGGCGCCGGTCGTGACCGTGGAGGTCCTCGCGGCATGGATCCATGGTCGTCTCGCGGCGCCCCTCAGGGTCGACGGCGCCGAGTTCCTTGCCGTTCGGGTCTGGGAGTCCGAGGACGCGTTCGGAGGCATCCGTGCGCCACTCTGAGTCCGGCGTGATCGCTCGCTCGGCTGGTGCGATCGAGCAGCCCGTCCTCCGGCTCTCGCTCGTGACGCTCGGCGACCCGAACCAGCAAACCGGTGGCTACCGCTACCACCGCAAGATGGCTCGGGCCGCTCCCGGATACGGTGCAGCGATCGGGTTCTGCTCGGTACCCGATCGTGCGTGGCCCCTCGCGACCGTGGCGGCGGCGCGGACATGGCGCTCCGCGTGGGAGCGCTCCGACGGTATCTTGCTCGACAGCCTCGCCGCGGCCCTCGCGGCCCCGTGGATCGGTCGGTCGCCCGTGCCGGTCATCGCGGTTTTGCATCAGGCACCGGGCGGTGTGGGTCACGGACCGGTGCGCGCTGTTTGGCAGAGAGCGCTCGACCACCTCGCGTATGCGCACGCGAGCGGCTTCATCGCCGCTGGCGAGAGTCTCGTCGACGTCCTGCGTCGATCGGGGGTCCCAGACGAGCGCATCCGTTCGGTACCACCGGGATGCGATGTGCCGTTCGACGGGGCACCACTCGAGCTCCGTCATGGACGCGATGTGGCGGTCCTGTGTGTCGCGAACTGGACGCCGAACAAGGGCATCGTCCAGCTCCTGAACGCCTTCGCCCCGCTGCCGGAGAACGCAGCGACGCTCTGGTTGGTCGGACGGACCGACGTGGATCCAGGCTACGCGGAGCGCGTCCGTCGTCGGATATCGGCGCCCGATCTGTCGCGGCGCGTCGTTGTTCGTGGAGCCCTTCCCTTCGGGGAGGTCGGCCGGATGTATCGCTCGGCTGACGTCTTCGCGCTCTGCTCTCTCGTCGATGCATACGGGACGGCGTGGGCGGAGGCGATCTCGGCGGGTCTGCCGGTGGTCGGGTGGCGGACGGCGAACCTGCCGCGTCTCGCCGAGCACGGACGTGAAGCGCTCATGCCGGAACCAGGAGATCGTCGCGGGCTCGCTTCGGCGCTGCAAGCCATCACGAAGGACGCCGGCCTGCGAGCGCGACTCGCCGCCGGGGCGAGACGGCGAGGGGCAACGCTGCCGAGGTGGCGCCATTCGGAGGAGCTGTTCTTCGAAGCGGTGCGGGAGATCCTCAAAATCTCATCCCAGAGAAGCGGTCCGAGCAACTCCCGATCGAAGAACGGGGGACCAGCGGGCTATCGTTCGTCCTGATGGGCCGAGTCCTCGTGGTCGCGACCGCCGGAGCCGGCGGTGACCTCCAACCGCTCATGTCCGCCGCCACGGCCGTCCGAGACCGAGGCCACGAACTCATCGTCCTCGGCGATCGTTCGGTCGAACGATCCTTGGCCGGCCTGAAGGTGAAGACAGAGGTCCTTCCTCCCGAGCTGGATCTCGGCCCTACGCTCGGTGGCGCGATACGAGACGCGATGGCGGCGTCCGATGGCGATCTGGCCGCAGCGGGGCCGATCGTGCAAGATCGGATGGCGACCTGGGCCGACGACGTCGC
>Ga0066710_100007698_pt1 | contig 10342 bp, 8 predicted proteins | sample GraSoiAngelo_159_FD_79666 | JGI IMG/M metagenome (GOLD analysis project Ga0066710, IMG submission 79666) | Grasslands soil microbial communities from the Angelo Coastal Reserve, California, USA - 14_1009_16_40cm | ecosystem: Environmental > Terrestrial > Soil > Grasslands | place: USA...
AGCGGCGTTTGAATCGGCTCGCTGATCTCGTCAATAGACATGTTTCCCCGTCGATCCTCTTGGCCGCAACATTTTCGATTTTTGAATTAGTGGCAATCGCCTCTGTTTTTATTAACCGGTCAAGAACTTCCAGCCTCTGCCTTGCAGCAGTTGCGGTTTCGACTTCGTCCGAAACCGCGCCCACACCATACAGGCCAGCCCTCCAACAAAATCGATGTCGCTCTCGTAAATGTCGTGGCCTGCAGCGAGCGCCGCCAGTTCGCCGCCTCGTCAGATGGCGAGCACACGGCGAAAAGGCAATCATGCCGATCAGTTATTCACCGATCAAAATGCCCGCACAAATCCCGACCATAACGAACGCGATGAGGAGCCTTTTGCTCATTTGAAAGCGACTTGGGAAAGGAAATAAGCCGTGACCGCGCCGACTGTCTGCAAGCTTTCCGCGCTGATCTTATCCATAGTGTCGCCAACGGTGTGCCACCATTCGAAATCGAAATCGAGCAAATCAATCGTTGTGACTCCAGTCGCATTGAACGGCGTATGATCATCGTTAATACAATTGGCAAAATAGCTGAAATGACTCCGCTGATTAAGCGCGGTCGCCGAATCGAAAATACCGCGCGCCAGTTCGGTTGGCGAGTCCGGCGGCAGCGTAATGGTCAGGTCGCGATCGCCAATCATGTCCCAGAGAATGCCGCCGCGAAATGCACCGGTGCGTTTTTCGTCCAGAAGCTTCTTCGCGAAATAGCGGCTGCCGTAAAGACCGTCCGTATCAGTAAAACTCTCGTAAGCTTCTTCGCCGTCGAAGAAAACCAGCTCGATCTTCGCCGCAAGCTCGGGATGTAGACTCAAAACACGCGCCATTTCCATCAGTGCTCCGGTGCTCGAACCGCCGTCGTTCGCACCGACAAACCGAATCGTCTCGAACGTCTTTGTATCATAGTGTGAACAAAGAAGAAATTTCGACTGAGTCGAAGCACCACTCTTCGGTGCCGCAAAGTCCGCGATGAGATTAACGAATGAAACTTTGCCGCGTGGCGTGTCATCGGTAAAAGCCTGCCGTTCGACACGCCAGCCGCATGTTGTCAGCATTTCCGCAATATAAGCGCGTGCTTTTTCGATCGCTGGTGAACCGGGCGGTCGAGGCCCTAAAGCAACGAGCTTCTGCACATGACCAAGCGCTTTTTCACCGGAAAATTCCTGCCACGGCTTACCTGGATCGTCCGAGTTTTGCCGCGACGCAGTCCGACCCTTTCCGCATCCTGCAGAAGAAAAGCAAAAAAGCGCGATGAGAAATAACAAGACGCGCAGCCTAACGACAACGAAATTACCCAAGTGAGTCTGCCATCGAGGTGCTCGCAGCACTCTATGCTTCCGGCAACAGTCCTAAGGCGGCGACAACTCGCTGAAGATCGTCGCTGCCGTAGTATTCGATTTCGATTCGACCATGCTTTTCGCCATGGTGAATCGTGACGTGTGTGGCGAGATGCTGTTGCAATCGATTCTCAAGATCGCTGATCGCCGCTGAGCTGACCGTTATTGCGCCCGACCGCCGTTTGCGCCGCGTCCTAATTTGTCCCAGCTGACGCGCCACTAATCGCTCGGTCGCGCGAACAGTCGCACTTCGTCGCAACACGATGTCAGCGATCAATAATTGCTCCTCCGGCGCTTTCAAGGCCAGCAGCACTTTTGCATGACCGACGGAAAGGAGCCTTTGAATGACCCAGGCTTGCACTTGCTGATGCAGATCAAGGAGGCGCAGTGAGTTCGCAATCGCGGCGCGGCTTTTTCCGACCTTGTGCGCGATATCGTCTTGTCTCATTCCAAACTCGCCCACCAATCTCGCGTAAGCTTGCGCTTCTTCGATGGGGTTCAGGTCGGCTCGTTGCAGATTCTCAATCAAAGAAAGTTCCAGGACCTCGATATCGGTGGCGTCTCGAACAATGATCGGGGCCTGCATCAGACCGGCCTCTTGCGCTGCCCGCCAGCGTCTTTCGCCAGCGATCAACTCATGTCGGCCACCGACTTGACGAACGATCAAAGGCTGAATGATCCCGTGTTGCCGGACGGAATCGATCAATTCCTGGAGCGCTTCGCGGTCAAATTCCTTCCGTGGCTGCAGCGGACTCGGCACAATGCTGGCGAGGCTAACCTGCTGCACATTTTCGCCGGATTGGGAATCGAGTCGCGCTGCAGCGGAGCTCGCGCCGATAAGCGCACCGAGACCTTTGCCGAGAGCAGATCTTGCCATTGCTCCTCAGGTTATCGAATGCACTACCTCGACGCAACCGGAACGAAATCCGGGGATCGCGGGCGATGCATTGCGCGACTCCCGCCGTGCACTTAGCATGAGCGCCATGTCGGCGGATCGCTCACGCGTTTTTACCCTTGGGCATTCGCCCGATCCGGATGATGCCTTCATGTTTTATGCGATGGAGGAGAACAAAATCGATCTCCGCGGTTATCGCTTCGAACATCGCCTCGAGGACATCCAGACGCTGAACGAACGCGCTCTGCGAGGCGAGCTCGATATTTCCGCCATCTCGATTCATGCGTATGCTTACGTGAGCGATAGTTACGCGCTGTTACCTTGCGGCGCGAGTATGGGAGATGGTTACGGGCCGCTTTTGGTAACAAGGAATGCGGAGGCACCATCAGACGTATCGGATAATGAAGCTCGGGAATGGCTCCGCGGCGTGACGATTGCGGTGCCAGGCACGATGACGAGCGCTTACCTGGCCCTTCAACTATTCCTCGATCAGTTTGATCACGTCGTTGTGCCATTCGATCAAATCTTCGACGCGGTCAGTTCCGGCCGCGCGGGAGCCGGGCTGATCATTCACGAAGGCCAATTGACTTACGTGAGCGCCGGTTTTCGGAAAGTGCTCGATCTGGGCGAATGGTGGAAGCGCAAAACGAATTTGCCGCTGCCGCTCGGGGGCAACGTTCTGCGCAAAGATGTTCCGCCACCGATTCGGCACGACCTGCTCGCGATCGTGCGCCAGAGCATTGAATTTGGTCTGACGCATCGCGAAGAAGCGGTGCAGCATTCGATGCCTTACGCGCGGGACATGGATGCGAAGCTGGCGAACAAATTCATCGGTATGTACGTGAACAATTTCACCCGGGATTATGGCGAAACCGGACGGAAGGCGGTTCGCGAATTTCTCGGGCGTGCAGAACAAGGCGGTTATCTCAAAAAATCCGTCCAGCCGGAATTTGTCGATCGAAACTGCTCGGGGTCGGGGTCGCAGCTATTCGACCGCACTGATTTTCGAGACGTGGCTAGTTCTCGATCGATCATTCTGTTGGTAGCGGGAATCGTTGCTGGCTTAATGAATGCGATCGCCGGCGGCGGAACGATCGTTACCTTTCCAGCGCTGATTTTTACCGGCATTTCCTCCATCAGCGCGAACGCAACCAGCACCGTTGCGTTGCTACCCGGTACGCTCGCTGGACTGTTCGGTTACCGTCGTAATATTCCGGCGGTTTATCACTGGATAAAGGCATTTGCCCTAACGAGTGCGACCGGCGGACTCATTGGCGGGATTCTCTTAACGAGAACACCGGGGGCGCTCTTCGATCGGCTGGTGCCGTTCTTGATCCTTTTTGCGACCGTTCTGTTTACGACCCGCGATTTTTTCATGCGCCTTTTCCGTCTGGAGAAGCGATCCGCGCAGACCGCATCTTCGTTATGGATCGGCGGCGCGATCGCCTTCCAATTTCTCGTGGCGATTTACGGCGGTTACTTCGGTGCGGGCATCGGAATCCTCATGCTGGCCACCTTGGGCGTGCTGGGCTTCGACCACATTCACGAAATGAATACGGTGAAAGGCCTGCTCGGATTCTTGATCAACGCGATCGCAGCCGTATATTTTGTTTTCAGCGGACTGATCGACTGGCGCGCGGCCGGGATCGTGGCGGCCGGTTCAATGACTGGTGGTTATTCGGGCGCTTACTTCGCACAAAAAATCCCGCAGCAAATCGTCCTCTGCTTGATTTCCGGAATCGGTTTCGCCATCACCGCCGTGATGTTTTACAAGCAGATCGCCAGAGGCTGAGCTTCGACCAAGTCAAAACCGATTTTACTTTTTGCTCTTGGACGATTTGTCCGCTTGCTGCACGAACGCCTTTACCCGTTGGAATTCCTTTTTAAATCCAGTCGAAAAATCGTGCGTGCCGTACTCAAAAAGAACGACAAAGCTGAACGTAAAAAAAAGGAAAAGGGCCAGCCAAAAGAGCCCTCGAACCAATGCCATCTCCACGATCGTAACTTAACGGCTCATGAAGGTCAATCGCGGCGGAACGGCCTCGCGCGCCGAGATGAAGCGACAGCAATGCCGATCGAAACTTCGAATTGATCGTGCAGGTGAAACTGCCATGGTTGCACAGCAATGCGTGTTCCCTTGCTCGATCTCAGCGAACAATACCGCTCTCTCGCGGTGCCGATCCGGGAGCAATTCGACGCAATTGTCAGCTCCCAAAATTTCATCCTCGGAGCGAAGGTTGAGGAATTCGAACAGTCGATCTGCGATTACTGCGACGTTCATCATGCTATCGGTGTTTCATCGGGAACTGATGCGCTTCTGGTAATCCTGATGGCGCTCGGCATTGGACGCGACGATGCCGTGGTAACGACCGCCTACACGTTTTTTGCGACCGGCGGTTGCATTGCTCGTGTGGGAGCGAGACCGATCTTCGTCGATATCGATCGCGCGACACTGAATATTTCGCCGGCGGCGCTGGAAAGTTATCTCTCGACGCAATGTCAGAGCAACGCTGCCGGGGAACTTCAGGATAAATCGGGTAAAATCATTCGCGCGATTGTGCCGGTGCACTTGTTTGGGCTGTGTTGCGACATGGATGCGATCAACACAATTGCCAGCCGCTACAAATTGTTCGTCATCGAAGATGCGGCACAAGCGATCGGCGCTGAATATCCCCGCGCCAAGGACGGTTCGCAGAAAGCCGGCACGATCGGTGAGGCTGGATGTTTCAGCTTTTATCCTTCCAAAAATCTGGGAGCTGCAGGTGATGCGGGAATGGTTGTTTCCCGGCATGAAAACCTTGCGAAGCGCATTCGTATCCTCCGTCATCATGGGATGGAACCGCAGTACTATCATCACATCATTGGCGGCAACTTCCGGCTCGATGCCTTGCAAGCCGCAATCCTGAACATGAAACTCCCGCATCTCGAGGGGTGGTCTGCTGCGCGCCGGGCGATTGCGGATTTTTATCGCGAAGAATTTAACAGGCGCGAATTGACTACATTTCTCACCTTGCCCGCGGAGCCTTATCGAGACGCGGGCCTAACAAATCACCACATTTACCACCAGTATGTGGTTCGGACATCGCATCGTGATGCCTTGCGTGAGCACCTCACCAATCGCCAAGTGGGAACCGCCATATATTATCCGGTCGGCCTGCATCACCAGAAATGTTTTGAGTATCTCGGCTATCAGCAAGGTGATTTGCCTGAGACCGAACGGCCGCACGTGAAACACTCGCGCTCCCCATATACCCCGAACTGACGCGTGAAATGCAGTTTTACGTGGTACAAGCGATTGCGGAGTTTTTCGATAGTCAACGCGTCTCTTGACCGACTCGATGCGCTAAATAGCCGATGAAGGATCGTAAAGTCGTGCGTTGTGTCGCGAATCCGCAAAACACTTGCGACCGTGGACGGGCGAGCCTATATCAAAACGCTTTCGTCGCGGGTAGGTACCGAAGTGGTCAAACGGGGCGGACTGTAAATCCGCTGGCTTACGCCTTCGCTGGTTCGAATCCAGCCCTGCCCAATTTTCACGCCACAATAGTTCTACTACCGGCGCGATTTCTTCCGGCCTCGCTTCGAGCGGGACGCAGCGCCCCTTCTCGCTTTCGGCTTGCTCTTGCGAGTACTCGAACTTTTTGATCTTGATCGAGCGGACGTCCGGGATTTGGCCGACTTCGAAGAACTTTTCGATCGGGAGCTAGCTTTCTTGCGCGAAGATTTTGCTGGCTTGCGTAAAGACGATTTCTTCGGGCGCGATCTTTTCGCAGGTTTGGGAGCGGCTTTTGCCCGGCGGGCCGCTTTCCGAACCGTTTTTTGCGCAGGAAGCATTGATTTACCGCCAGCGGCTCGTTTGCCTAGAACTGCTCCGATTACACCGCCCACAACTGTGCCTACCGGACCGGCCACGCTACCCAGCACAGCTCCGGTTGCCGCTCCGGCAGCTTGTTTCGAAATCGGTGGAATTTCGATGTTTTCTGATGCTAGGCTCTTCTCTGAGGATGATGCGTTTTGTTCGTCGGCCATATGGAAACTCCTTTTGGATGCTGTTAGTAAGATGGGTATGCGAGCCGCTCGTTCAGAGCAAGAGAAATTTGGAATCTTTGCTCGCCGCTAACAACGATTCAAAAAAAGAGCGCCTGATTTTTACCAGGCGCTCGTTCGAAAGATTAATCGGTAGACTTATCGACCGCGACGCTCGCCGCCGTCGCGGCTCCCGCCGCCGTAACCGCCGCCCCCGCTACCGCCGCCATATCCGCCGCCGCCGTAACCGCCGCCACCGCCACCGTATCCACGACCTCCACCCCCACCTCCGCCACCTGGACGGGGCTCACGAGGACGCGCCTCATTTACTGTGAGCGGACGGCCTTCGATCGTCTTGCCGTTGAAATCGGCGATTGCCTTCTGGGCATCGGCTTCGGAGCCCATGGTGACAAATGCGAAGCCGCGCGATTTGCCGGTGAACTTGTCCTGCATCAGCGTGACTTCTTGGACTGCGCCCGCCTGGGCAAAAAGATCTTGAAGATCGGTTTCGGTGGTGTTGAAGGAAAGATTTCCTACGTATAATTTGGTACCCATCTGAGTTTACTCTAGTTTGAAACGCTGCTCGGTCACTGTTCCCGCTAATCGGATTTCAAATCGCCACTGAATAAACTCAACTGACAATTCACCAACTTCCCGAACTTCGGTTTCCGCCCTAACTATAAACTGGCCTCGTCGGCGAAAGCAAATGGAATCAAGGGGGGCAATTTCAGAAGAAAAATCTGATTCAGCTTTGGTGAATAAGGGCCAATCCCAAGTCAGGGTCGCCGTGGTGTCAGCTGGGATCGTGAGCCCGCTCGGGGTCGGTTTGGAAGAAACGTTGCGAGCATTACGGGCGGCTCGAGATTGCATTTCGCCGATCACGCAGTTCGACATCACAGAATGCCGGTGCAAAACAGCCGGGCAGGTGCCGGACGAACAGTTGATTTCCGCGACGGGAAATGGACGTCGCATGAAACGGTTGCATCGCGCTTCGCGTATGATGATCTGCGCGCTGGACGAATTAATGGCGCAAGCGCCCGGCTTTCGACCTGACTTGACCGTCGTTGGCACGACCAGCGGCGGCATGAGTTTCGGCGAAAAATATTATCGCACTTTACATGGTCGCCACGGGGAGCGTATGGCACCCGCCTGGATCGCAAATTATCCGCCCCAGAAACCGGCGTTGGATGCCCATGAAGCTTTCGATTTCTCCACACCCTGCCAGGTGATTGCAAACGCATGCGCATCCGGGACAAATGCGATCGGCCATGCCTTTGAATGTATTCGCTCGGGCCGCTACCAGCATGTTCTGACCGGGGGCTACGACGCGCTTTCCGAGTTGGTTTTTGTCGGCTTCGATTCCTTGCAAGCGGCCACGCCGGAAAAGTGCCGGCCGTTCGACCAAACTCGGAGCGGCCTCGTTCTTGGTGAAGGCGCGGCGCTTCTCGCTTTGGAGAACCTCGAGACGGCAAAAATGCGCGGCGCGAATATCCTCGCCGAGATTATCGGCTACGGCATCTCGACCGATAATCATCATCTCACGCAGCCGCATCCATCCGGGAGCGGGCCTGTGCAGGCAATGCAACGCGCGCTTGAAAGTGCAGGTTTACCTGCGTCGGCGATTGACTACATTAATGCCCACGGCACGGCGACACCATTCAATGATGCCGCGGAAGGCAATGCTATAGCGCAATTGTTCAGCAAGAGCGTTCCAGTTAGTTCCACAAAGGGCATGATGGGCCACTCGTTAGGCGCAGCCGGCGCGATCGAAGCGATCATCGCCATTTTGGCGTTGCAGGATCAGCTTCTGCCGCCGAATATTAATTTCCGACGCTCGGATCCCAGCATCGATCTCAACATTGTCGCGAATGAGCCACGTTCTGCGCGGCTGCAAACCGTGCTTTCGAATTCATTCGGCTTCGGCGGCGCCAATGCGTCGGTGATCATCCAGTCCCTTGCGGCATGAGCCTGGGGATTGCCGGCATGGGATGGATCACCCCGTTAGGCGGTGGCCTCGCATCGGTTTGGGAGCGCTTGCTCGCGGGAGAATCGGCGAAGGCGGAAGCGATCCACGACTCGTTAGGCCGAACAACATATTTCGCGTATCGGGTTCCGACGAGCTCGTTGAGCGACGCGCCCAAGCATGCACGTCTCCGGCGCTCGAGCGCGATTTCACGGTTCGCCGTTGGCGCTGGATTGGAAGCACTCAACAATTCCGGTTGGAAGCTCGACGAAATTAGTGCCAAGCGACTAGCCCTGATCTTCGCAATTTCAAATGGCGGCGTTATTTATACGAAGCGTTTCTACCACGACATTGTCGAATCGGGCGCCCACACTGCGAGTCCGCTGCTCTTTCCAGAAACCGTTTTCAACGCGCCGGCCAGTCATCTTGCCGCGATTCTGGAAATAACAGGCGCGAACTACACGCTCGTTGGCGACGGAGCTGTGGGGATTCTCGCGTTCAAGATGGCGGAAGATTTGATAGAAGCGAACACAGTCGATCATTGTCTCGTCGTCGGTGCGGAAGAAACCGATTGGCTCCTCTGCGACGCTTATCGAAAATGGCGCTTGCTGCGCTCGGAGCCACCAATCGAAGCATTCGGCACTCCGGCAAGAGGGATGATCCTCAGCGAAGGCGCCGGCGCAATTTTGCTTTCGCGTAAAGGTTCGATTCAAATCGATCAGGTGCTCAGCGGGAGAAATTTCGTGCGTAGAAAAGATGCGGCGGCTGGTCTGAGAAAACTCTTTGCAGAGTTCAACGGAGACGCCGGGGCGGAACTCGTTATCGCAAGCGCCAACGGGACGTTTATCGATGTGGCCGAGCACACCGCGATTGTGGAGTGTTTTCCCGGCGCACTGGTTTACACGCCCAAACCGGCGCTCGGCGAAAGTGTCGCGGCCGGAAGCCTCTGGCAGGTCATTTGCGCTGCAAAGGCGCTTAGCGACCAGCAACTGCCGCCGGTCTTAAATGCGGCAGAAGCCAATGGCGTTCGAACTAACCGTCGACGCCTCGATAACCTGAAGATACGCCGTGCGCTTGTTTCCGTCTGCGGTCTCAATCAGCAGTTCGCCGGAATGAAATTAAGCGTCTGACCGGAGTTGAATCGCTGCGACACCTTTTCGCTTTGCAAGCTCTCTCTCGCTTCGATACGTTCGGCCTCCACGATGCGTAAGTTCCTTTTCGTGCTGCCCGCCTTGCTGGCCGGGGCTGTCGTCCTGCACGCGCAAACCGGGGGACCCGGAGATTTGCCGATCGAAATTAACGCCAGTGGCGAGACGACTTACGAGCACGGAGTAGCCACTGCCAGGGACAACGTTTCCATTCGGTTCGGCGATACGGATATCTACGCGGATTACGCGCAGTACAATTCCGAAACCCGCGATGTGTTTTTGCAAGGCCGAGTCCGCATTTATCGAGCGAACACGCTCTATACGGGCGATCAAGCCATCTACAACCTCGACTCAAAACACATTCAAGCTTCAGACATGCACAGCTTGGATTTTCCCTACTTTATCGGCGGCGGGAACGTGACGAGTGCGGCTGAGCGGCAATACATGATTCAAAATGGGATATTCACCACCCACGATTCCTCAGAGCCCGATTTCCATCTCAAGGCAAAGAGTGTTCGAATTTATCAAAAAGACCGCGTCATTTTCACCAACGTTGCGCTTTACATTGGCAAAGTGCCCGTTTTCTGGTTCCCTTATCTTTACCAATCGCTCGACAGCCCATTCAGCTTGTTGATTACGCCGGCCTTCCTCAGCTCGTGGGGGCCCTCCCTTCTTACGCAGGTAACGTTTCCGATCAACGATCGCATCTCAGCTCGGGTGCGGCTCGACTATCGGAGCCGACGCGGTGAAGCGCTCGGTTTCGAATCGGACATTCGCTATGGCAAAGATGACGAGAGTTACGCCAAGCTGCGCACATATTATCTCCAGGATCAAAATCCTGAACTTAACCGCACCTCGCTGCCGCGCGGCTCTGTCCCGACGAGCCGCTATCGAGCCTCGCTGCAGGACCGCACCTATTTCACGGACGATATTTAC
>Ga0066710_100007700_pt1 | contig 10341 bp, 7 predicted proteins | sample GraSoiAngelo_159_FD_79666 | JGI IMG/M metagenome (GOLD analysis project Ga0066710, IMG submission 79666) | Grasslands soil microbial communities from the Angelo Coastal Reserve, California, USA - 14_1009_16_40cm | ecosystem: Environmental > Terrestrial > Soil > Grasslands | place: USA...
CCTGCCGACCCAGATGGGTTACGACTCCGACGATCCGCTCGCCCGCGGCGAGGTCGGAAGAGCCGGGGTCGCGATCTCGACGATCGAGGACATGCGTCTCCTGACGGAAGGCCTGCCGCTCGACCGCGTTTCGATCTCGATGACGATCAATTCGACCGCGGCGATCCTTCTCGCGCTCCTCCTGGCGGTGGCTCGCGAGCGGGGCATCGCCTGGGAAGAGCTCTCCGGAACCGTCCAGAACGACCTCCTGAAGGAGTATGCGGCGCGCGGCACGTACGTCTTTCCGCCGCGGCCCTCGCTCAAGATAGCGACGGACATCTTCGAGTTCTGCGGCCGCGAGGTCCCGCGCTGGAACACCATTTCGATCTCGGGTTACCACATCCGGGAGGCGGGCGCGACGGCCGTTCAGGAGGTTGCGTTCACGCTGGCCAACGGGATCGCTTACGTGGAAGCGGCGGTCGGACGGGGCCTTCCGGTCGACGCCTTCGCTCCCCGGATTTCTTTCTTCTTCAACGCGCACTCAAATTTTTTCGAAGAGATCGCGAAATTCCGCGCGGCGCGGTCGCTCTGGGCGGAGATCATGCGGGATCGCTTCGGCGCGAAGGATCCCCGTTCTCACCGGATGCGCTTCCACACCCAGACCGCCGGATCGACGCTCACGGCACAACAAGCCGACGTCAACGTCGTCCGCGTGGCCCTTCAGGCGCTCTCGGCCGTGCTCGGTGGGACGCAGTCGCTCCACACGAACGCGGCCGACGAGGCTCTCGCGCTCCCGACCGAGGCGGCAGCTCGACTCGCGCTCCGGACGCAGCAGGTGATCGCGTTCGAGACCGGAGTGGCGGACGTCTCGGACCCGCTCGGCGGGTCCGCCCTCGTCGAGGAGTGGACTCGGGAGATTCGCGAGCGCGCGCGGAAGTCGATCGAGAAGATCGACGCGCTCGGAGGCGCGGTCGCCGCGATCGAGAGCGGCTGGGTGCAGCGGGAGATCGAGGAGTCCGCCTACGTCGCGCAGCGGTCGATCGAGGACGGGCGGCGGATCGTCGTCGGGATGAACGCCTTCCGGGAGGAGGGGATCGAATCGCCTCCGGTCTTGACGGTCGATCCGGAGATCGAGCGGGATCAGATCGAACGGCTTCAGGCGTTTCGGTCGCGCCGCGATCCGGCGCGGGCGGCGGCGGATCTCGCGGCCCTGGAACGTGACGCGCGCGAAGACCGCAACGTCCTGCCGGGGTCTATCGCCGCCGTCGGGTCCGGCGCGACCCTGGGGGAGATCGTCTCGACCTTGAAAACCGTCTACGGAGAGCACCGCGCGACCACGTAGACCGAAGTCCAGGGTGCGCGGAGGCCTCCCGCTCGTAAATTTGCAGTTAAGTCCAAGCGCCAAAAGCGCTTGTCCATGTGGAAAAAAATTGAACGCTTGCCCCGGGACAGGCTGGTGCGCTTCGAAAATCTCCAGTTTTGATTTAAGTCGCTCATGATGAATGAGTTGTTCCTTCGCACAGGACTCGGTGCAAACCGGGCGGGGACCGCGAAACTTCGCGCGATTCGAGCGCTTTCCACAGAGATTTCGGCAGGCTTTTCCACCGTGGCTTCGGAAAACTGGTTTGTCACCGGTTTTTTGGAGGTTTTTCGCCGCGGCGAAGACCTTCCGCCGCCAGGTCCGGGCGACCCTGGAGCTTCTATCCCCGCGCCGGAGGCTCGAAGCAGCGGCGGCAGCGCGCTTCGTACACGCCCTGCGCGCCCACGACGACGAGCTCATCGCTTTCGACCAGGCGTTGGGTGTTGTTGGCGGGAGAGCCGCAGCGGACGCAGATCGCGAGCGTTTTCGTGACGTCCTCCGCCACCGCCATCAAGGAGGGGATCGGTCCGAAAGGCTCTCCCCGGTAGTCCTTGTCCAGTCCGGCGACGATCACCCGCTTTCCCTGATCCGCCAGGCGCTGCGCGATGCCGACCAGTCCCGGGTCGAAGAACTGCGCCTCGTCGATCCCGATGACTTCCGTTCGGTGGTCGACCTTTGCGAAGAGCTCCTCGCTCGATCCAACCGAGATCGACGGCATCCGCATCTCGCTGTGGGAGACGATCTCGGCGTCCGAGAATCGAGAATCGATCGTCGGCTTGAAGATCTGGACGCGCTGTTTCGCGATGATCACGCGGCGCAGCCGACGGATGAGCTCTTCACTCTTGCCCGAGAACATGCTGCCGCAGATCACCTCGATCCAGCCGAGCTGCGTCTTGACGAGGGCCATGGGGGGCGGATCTTATCGGAGGGGCGCGGAGTCTTCCCGCCGGGAGTCGGGCCCGAAGTTTTCGCGAAGCCGGCTTTCGAGCGCTCCGAGGTTGTCGCACACTTCGGTCGCGGCAGAGAGGACCCATCCGGAGGCCTCCGCCGGGGGCATGGCGAGGACGAGGTGGACCGGCTTGCCGAGCCGATAGGCCAGCGTCACTTCGGCGGCTGTCCCGCCGCCCGCCGAGGCGGCGCGGTCCCAGAGGGCGACCAGGTAGTCCGTGTCGCTTTCGATGCGATCGAGATCCCAGGCGATGATCTTGCGGACCACCTCCCGGAACCGGGTCGGGTCCTCCAGCTTCCACCGGCGGAACCCGGCGAGCTCCTCCTCGGTCAGGTTCTTTCTCTCGTCGGCGGCGGGGTCGTAAACCTCATGGCCGAGCCCTTCACGCAGGAAGACGGCGAGGTCTTCGCGCCACTTCCGGCCTCCGTCGGCCGAATGCTCGATTGCGCCGGAGAGGTAGGCCTTCACGAAGGGACGCCGATCTTCGGACACAGAGGGTTGACCGGACAGATCTCGCAGCGGGGCCGCCGCGCCACGCAGATCCGGCGGCCATGGAAAATGAGCTGATGGGCGGCCATGGTCCGCCGGCCTTTGCGCACGAGGGCGTTCAGGTCCTCTTCGATGCGAACGGGGTCGACCTGCCGGGTGAACCCCAGACGGCGCGAGACCCGGGCGACGTGCGTGTCGACCACGAAGCCCTCGTCCTTGCCGAACGCGTTGCCGAGAACGACGTTTGCCGTCTTGCGTCCGACCCCGGGCAGCGCGACGAGCTCTTCCATCGTTTCGGGCACTCGTCCCCCGTGCTCCGCGGCGATCGCCGCGCCGGCGCGGCGCAGGCTCCGCGCCTTGGCGTTGAAGAAGCCGGTCTGCCGGATGTCCCGCTCGAGCGCCCCGGAGGGCGCGCGGGCGTAGTCGGCGGCCGTCCTGTATTTGCGGAAGAGCGCCGGCGTGACCTGGTTGACGCGGACGTCGGTGCATTGCGCCGAGAGCACGGTTGCGACGAGAAGCTCGAGCGGACTCGAGTAGTCGAGCGAGCACCGCGCGTCCGGATAGGCGCGCGCGAGTCGGCGGAAGACGGCGGAGGCGCGGCGGCGCTTTTCCTCGACGGTTTCGCGAATCGCGATTTTCGGGGTTCGGGGCACCGCCGCGGATTCTACGGGGTCGTCTCCGCTGCACAGCTTTCGCTGCATTGACCGACTTCGCCCGCGGTGGTATCTACGGACCACCTGACCCCGGTCGGAAACGAATCTCGAAAACGTGCGTCTCTCCGCGACCCCCGCGGGCGGCGGTGGATCCCGGAAAGGAGGGCCCGATGAACCGCTTCGCCTCTTGCTTCCTCGTCGCGATCGCTTTCGCCTCCGTCGCGCTCGGGCAGAGCGCGACCGGATCGATCAGCGGGACCGTCGCGGACACCTCCGGCGCGATGATTCCGAACGTCGCGGTGACGGCGCGAAACGTCGACACCGGCTCCGTCCGGAACACGGTTTCCGGATCGAACGGGAATTTCACGATTCCGCTCGTCCCGGTCGGGACTTACGAGGTCGGTGCCGAGCTCGCCGGCTTCGCGGCGGGACGCGTGGCCAACGTCGTCGTGGAGATCGGCAGCGACGCCAACGTCAAGCTCGTCCTGGAGCCGGCGGGGGTCCGGGCAGCCGTCACCGTCTCGAGCGAAGCGCCTTTGATCGATCCGTCGAAAACCGCGGTCAGCTCGGTCGTCACGGAACGGATGATCGCGAACCTGCCGACGAACGGGCGGAACTTCATCGACTTCGTCCTTTCGACGCCCGGGGTCGTCCGCGACGAAGCCCGCCTCGGCGACATCGTTTTCGCGGGGCAACGGGGGACCTTGAACAGCCTGGTCGTGGACGGCGCCGACAACAACAACACGTTCTTCGGGCAGGCTCTCGGCCGTACCGGGTCCGGGCGAGCGCCCTACCAGTTCAGCCAGGACGCGGTGAAGGAATTCCAGGTCAACATGAACGCCTATTCCGCGGAGTACGGGCGCGCGGGCGGCGCCGTGATCAACGTCGTCACGAAATCGGGCACGAACGACTTCCACGGCAGCGCCTTCTATTTCTACCGGGACAAGAGCATCAAGGAGATCGACTACATCGACGAGATCAACCATCGCCCGGAGGCGCCGTACCACTTCGACCAGTTCGGGGCGAGCGTCGGCGGGCCGATCGTGCGCGACCGCCTGTTCTTTTTCGCGAACTACGACGGGCAGCGGAACAAGACGCCGAACACGGTCGTCCTGAACGTCCCGCCGGGAACACCGACGGACGCGGACACGCTCGCCGGCATCGCGCGCCTGACGCCGCTCGCCGCGTCCTGGGATCGCAAACAGGACCAGGACGTTTTTCTCCTGAAGACCGATTACGAGATCTCTTCGAGTCACCATCTCTCGCTCCGCTACAACCGGCAGGATTTCACCGGCCAGGGATTCGAGAACGGCGGCACGCAGAACTCGTTCGAGCACACGGGCGACTCGATCGTGAAGACGGACACTTTGAGCGGATCGCTCGCGAGCTCCCTCTCTCCGCGGATCTTCAACGAGCTCCGCGGGCAATACGCGAAGGACAGCGAACCGGGCACGGCGAACAGCGCGAATCCGGAGGCGACGATCCGGCAGGCGGGGACGCTCGTCCTGACCATCGGGCGCAACTTCTTCTCGCCCCGCGAGACCACCATCAAGCGATGGCAGGGCGCGGATACGGCGACCGTTCTCTTCGGGAGCCACACGCTCAAGGCGGGCTTCGACTACAACCAGGACAAGATCCTGAACTTCTTTCCGGGCAACTTCGCGGGCGCCTACACGTTCGCGAGCATCGGTTCCTTCGAGCGCGGCACGCCGAACGGCGCGGGCGAGCGGTACGTCCAGGCGTTCGCCGGGCCCGGAACGTCCGGCGCGACGACGCACCCGGACCTGACCGACTATGCGGGGTTCGTCACCGACGAGTGGCAGGTCACGCCCCACCTCACGTTGAACCTCGGCCTCCGCTACGACTTCCAGAACATCGCGCAGGGTAACGTGCGCAACCCGGACCCACAGCTCGCCGCGGCGGGGCTCAACACTCGACTGGTCCGCGAGGACAAGAACAACTGGGGCCCGCGCCTCGGCTTCGCGTGGAGCCCCGGAACCGACGGCCGGACGGTCGTCCGCGGCGGCTACGGCATCTTCTACGGCCGGACGACCGGGATCATGGTCGGCACGGCGCACTCCAACAACGGGATCAACGTCCAGACGATCACTTTTACGGGCAGCCAGGTCCCTACGTATCCGGACACGTTCTCCTCGATCCCGACCGGAGCTTCGATCCCGAAACCGACGATTTTCCTGTTCGATCCGAATTTCGAGAACCCGAAGGTGACGCAGGCGAGCGTCGGAGTGGACCGCGCCCTGACGAACGACCTCGGGGTCTCGGTCTCGTACATCTACGTCAAGGGGGAAGATCTGCCGCGCTCGGCCGACATCAACCTGGGACCGGCGTCGATCGTGGCGGTGCCGATCACCGGAAACGGGACCGCGATGGTCAAGCAGTATTCGACCGCGCGGCCGTTCACGAACTTCGCCCGGATCATCGAGTTCCAGAGCTCGGCCGAATCGAAGTACAACGGACTGACGTTCGAGCTCGTTAAGCGGTTCTCGCACAACTGGACGGCCCGACTGGCCTATACGTACGGAAAGGTCACCGACACCAAGCCGGATGCCACCGCGGTCGTGCCGCAGGGCTCGGACGACAACAAGTTCGCCTCGGACCCGCTGGATTTCGGCGCGGACGACGCGCCGGGAGACCTCGACGCGCGGCACCGGGTCGTGCTCTCCGGCGTCTGGGACCTGGGCGAGCACGGCTCCGGCTTTTCCGGCTTCCTCACGTCCGGCTGGACGCTGTCCGGCGTTTTCATCGTCCAGACCGGCCAGCCCTATTCCGCTCTCGTGAACGGCGACCTGAACGGGGACGGCAATACCCGCAACGACCGCGCCCCCGGGTTCTCGAGGAACAGCTTCCGTCTTCCGACGCAGGTTTCGTTCAACCCGCGAATCGCGAAACGGATCCCGATCGGACCGGTCAGCCTCGAGCTCATCGGCGAGGCCTTCAACCTCTTCAACCGGACGAACCTGATCGGGGTCCAGGAGAACTACTACAACTACGCGAACGGAACTCTGACGCGCGTGGCGACATTCGGCACGCCGTGCGCCGGAGGTCTCCCGTGCACCGCGGTCTCCGCTTCCTCCGGTCCGCGTACGTTCCAGCTCGCGGCCAAGGTGACGTTCTAGCGAAAGGCCCGGCAGACTTCTTGCGGGCGACGGGAGCGTGCCGCGCGCTCCCGGTCGTTTCCGCGTGGGCTGTTCAGGCTGGCAATACCTCCACTGGAGGGGAAGCTTCTATCCGAGGGATCTGGCCGTCGGCCTCTTCCTCGAACATTACGCGTCCGTCTTCGAGACGGTCGAGGTCAACAACAGCTTCTACCGCCTGCCCGAAGCTTCCACCTTCGAGGCGTGGAAGGAGCGCGTCCCGTCAGACTTCCTGTTCGCCGTCAAGGCCAGCCGCTACCTGACCCACATGAAGAAGCTGAAGGGCCCGGAGGAGCCGCTGTCCCGGTTTTTCGAACGCGCGCGGAGCCTGGGGCGAAAGCTCGGGCCGGTCCTTTACCAGCTTCCGCCGCGCTGGCCCAAGAACATCGACCGTCTGGAGGAGTTTCTCGCTGCTCTGCCGAAGCGGCGAAGACACGCCGTCGAGTTCCGGGAGCCGAGCTGGTACGCGGAAGACACCTATCGCGCCCTCGAGCAGGCGGGCATCACCCTCTGCCTGCACGATCTGCACGGCTCCGAGGCCCCGAAACGCTTCGTGGGTCCTTTCGTCTACGTCCGCTTTCACGGGTCCGGGAAGAAGTATGGCGGCCGCTATCCCGACTCGGCCGTCGGGGAGTGGGCAGAGAGGCTCGCCGGTCAAGTCCGGCGAGGGCGGGACGTCTACGCTTACTTCAACAACGACTGGGGCGGACACGCCCCGCGCGATGCCGTGCGGTTGCGGGAGGCGATCGAAAGGCGGCTGGGCGTGGACGATCCAGCGTAAAGGATTTGTAAATGCGCCGGCCGGACGTCGCGTCTGTTATCGAATGGACGCCGGAGAAGGGGGGATATCCCATGCGTCGATCGATCCTCGTCGCTTTCGCGCTCGCTTCGTGTCTTGCCTCGGCCGCTCTGGCGCAGACGTTCGTCGGCGTCCTGAACGGCGCCAACGAATTCCCGGGCCCCGGAGATTCGGACGGTTTCGGGCTCGCCGGGTTCCGCATCGAAGGGACGACTGTCGCTTACAGCATCATGGTCCAGCACCTGACGACGCCGACCGCTTCGCACATTCACCGCGGAGCCGCGGGCGTGGCCGGTCCGGTCGTCATCGCGCTCGCATCCAGTTTCCCGAACAACTTCGCGTCCGGAATCGCTTCGGCGGGCGCCGACCTGATCAACGAGATCCGCGGGAATCCCTCCGGCTTCTACGTGAACGTCCACAACGCCGACTTTCCCAACGGCGCGATCCGCGCTCAGCTCTCGACCGGTGCGTTCGCCGTCGCGACCGGCGCCAACGAATTCCCGGGACCCGGCGATCCGGACGGGCTGGGGATGGCGGTCTTCACCGCCTCCGGAGGGGGGACGACCCTGAACTACAACCTGCTCGAGCAGAGCATCGCGGAACCGAACGCCTCGCACCTTCATCGTGGAGCGGCCGGAGTGGCCGGTCCGGTGGTGGTCACCCTCGCCAGCGCCTTCCCGGGCGATCGGGCATCGGGGACCGTGACGATCAGTGAGGCGCTCCGGGACGAGATCTTCGGCAATCCGTCCGGCTTCTACTTCAACATCCACAACGCGGAGTTTCCGAACGGCGCGATCCGGGGGCAGCTCCAGTTCCAGCCATATTCGCTGGCGACCTACTTTCCGGTCGTCGGGAGGGCTGACGGGTTGAACAACACGCGGTTCGTCACCGACCTTCGCATCGTCAACACGAACGCCACGGCGACGCCGGTCGAGCTGGAGTTCTTTCCGAGCGGGGCTGCCGGTAATTCCTCCGCGTCGGCGATACACGGGATAACGATCGCACCCGGGGCCGAAGCCGTGATCAACGACGTCGTCGGCTCGACGTTCTCCACGACCGGTCTCGGCGCTCTCAAGGTCGGTCACGAGGCCGGCCTGGGAATCGGAGTGCGGGTATTCAACGACCTGCGCGCGATCGGTCAGGGCACGACCGGCTTCTTCATCGGGCGGAAAGACATCCAGGGAGCGGCGACCCAGGGGATCCTGCCGTTCCTGTCGCAGGCGAGCACCGCCGACATCCAGGCGGGGCTCGCCTTCCGCTCGAACATCGGCTGGTTCAACCCGAACCTCTCGGCCGCCGCCGCGACGTTCCGGGCGGGCCGCGCGAGCGACGGCGTCATTCTGGGATCGGTCACCGTCACGATCGCGTCGCTCTCGCAGCTCCAGCAGGCCGTCTTCTCGCTCATCTCGAGTGTCGCGGCAAGCGACCAGGTCCAGTCGGACTTCTACGTCGGCTGGGAGTCGTCGATTCCGATCTTCGTTTACGGGGCCGTCGTGGACAACAAGACCGGAGACGTCGTGTACGTCGATTGACGCTCTCGGCCGGTCGGATTCGGAGCCCGGCGCACCCGCGCCGGGCTTTTCTTCATCCGGGCTTCACGCGTCCGGGTTCGAATGCGTGTCCAGAAGTTCGCAAAACCGCGTGAAGTTCCGATAGCATCCCGCGCGAACACGGAGGCGGTCGATGCTGAACGTCCTTCCCCGCGACGAGAAGTATTTCGAGCGGTTCACGGAGATGGCGCAACGCATCCACGAGAGCGCGAAAATCCTCGACCAGTTCTTCGACAAGGCCGCGCCGGTCTCGACCGTGGCCGATCAGATCAAGCGGCTCGAGCACGAGTGCGACGAGATCTCTCACGACATCCTGCGCGGGATCGACCGGACGTTCATCACGCCGATCGACCGGGAAGACATTCACCGGCTGGCGGTGAGGCTGGACGACGTCATCGACCTGATCGACGGGACCGTGCGCCGCCTCTCGGTGTTCAACATCTCGGAGCCGACCCCGGCGGGGCGCAAGCTCTCGGCAATCATCGTCCAGGCCACGGGAGAGATGGTCGAAGCGGTCGGGGCGCTGCGGAAACAGAAGGGCGTCATCGACCACTGCATCCGCATCAAGAAGTTCGAGAACGAAGGGGACATCGTCTACCAGGAGGCGATCGGATCGCTGTTTCGCGAGCCGATCTCCCCGATCGAAGTCATCAAGTGGAAGGACATTTACGAGAACATGGAGGAGTGCATCGATCACTGCGAAACCGTTGCGCACGTGCTCGAGAGCGTCGTCCTGAAGCACTCTTAGACGGCCGCGTTTCGAGTCTCGAAGAGCCGGGCCAGACGCACCTTCTCCGATGACTTACGTCCTCTTCATCATCGCGGTCGCGCTCGTCTTCGACTTCATCAACGGGATGCACGACTCGGCGAACTCGATCGCCACGGTGGTATCCACGCGCGTCCTTTCCCCGTTCCAGGCGGTCTTCTGGGCGGCCTTCTTCAACTTCGTCGCGGCGTTCTCCTTTGGCACCGCCGTCGCGAAGACGATGGGGAAGGGGCTGATCGACGTTTCGGTCGTCAACTCGGACGTCGTCCTCGGAGGCCTCCTCGGAGCGATCGTCTGGAACGTCCTGACGTGGTACTTCGGGATCCCCTCTTCTTCTTCGCACGCGCTCATCGGCGGCTACACCGGCGCCGCGGTCGCGCGGGTCGGCATCCGGGCGATCGTGCCGGGGGCCGCGTGGGTGAAGACGCTCGCGTTCATCGTTCTCTCGCCTCTGATCGGCATGGCGATCGGCTGGCTCCTGATGGTCGCCGTTTCCTGGGCGTTCCATCGCGCGAACTATGGCTCGGTCGATCGCTGGTTCCGAAGGGCTCAGCTCGCGTCCGCGGCCGCCTTTTCCTGGTCGCACGGGACCAATGACGCCCAGAAGACCATGGGGATCATCGCCGGGCTCCTGGTGGCGA
>Ga0066710_100007701_pt1 | contig 10341 bp, 9 predicted proteins | sample GraSoiAngelo_159_FD_79666 | JGI IMG/M metagenome (GOLD analysis project Ga0066710, IMG submission 79666) | Grasslands soil microbial communities from the Angelo Coastal Reserve, California, USA - 14_1009_16_40cm | ecosystem: Environmental > Terrestrial > Soil > Grasslands | place: USA...
CGGAGCAGCCGTACGAGCTTCCCGCGCCAGCGCCACGTGCCGCTTCCTTCGAGCAACGCGAGGCGTTCGCGCAGCGCGGCCGCCTCGGCCACGTAATCGATTGCCGGCGCGCTCGCGACGGGTTCGGGCTCGGCGACGTCCGCGGATACGGCGGGCGGCGAAGGCGGCGGCGCGAAGCAGATGGCCTCGTGTCCCGCGACCCGCTGCCGCAGGCCGAAGAACGGCGCGTCTTCGAGCGCCCACCGCAAGAGTTCTTTGGCGGTGCGCGTGCCGCCGGGCGCGCATCCGTAAAGCTTCTGGTCGGTCGCGATGACCGGCACGAGCCGGCCGTCGACGACGGCCTCCCACGCGGCGGCGGCGACGCCGAGCGCGTGGGGAACGGTGCGGTAGTCATCGAGGATGATCACACCGTCGTCGGTCACCACTTCCAGCGCGGTGGCGATGTCCTGGCGCACGATGTCGAAGCGATGACTGCCGTCGACGTGAACGATCCGGAAGCGCCGCCCGAGCTCGGCGGCGGAAAGCTCGGTCGACGGACGGGCGAGCAGCGTTGCCGGCTTCGAATGGAAGCGACGGTAGTTCTCGTGGAACGCGGCTTCACTGAGCCCGCGGTAGTGCTCGGCGTCGGCGTCCTCCTCCGGATCGAGTGCGTCCGTCGTGAAGAGATCGCACACGACGAGCTCTTCGTCGGGTCGTAGGAGATAGCCCAACAGGATGGCGCTCTTGCCGAGGAACGCGCCGATCTCGAGGATGTCGCCGTCGACCCCCACAGTCCGCTGCGCCGCATCGACCGCGCGGAACACGGACGCGTCGACACCGCTGAACCAGCCCGGCACCAACTCGTGCATGCGGGCGACGTAATCGTCGACGGTGCTCGTCGGCGCAGGGGGAACGTGATCGGGCTGGGTCATCGGGTTGCCGATCTGGTGGTGGGCGGGTTCCTCGGCCTCGCCGGGCCGGAAATCCTCGGGGCCGCCGGTGCTCATGACGCCGAGCTCGACGAGCTGGCGGCTGCCCGAAAACCGGACCGAGTGCTCGGGGTCATAGAGCGTGAGGTCGGGATTTGCGTGCAGTGCTCGGGCGTAGACCGAGTACGACTCGGAGCCATCGCCCCACTGGGCTCGGCTCTGGATCTCGTATTCCAACCGTTCGACGAAGCGCGCCGTGAACTTCACGTGTAGCAATGCACCGCGTTCGGACGCGATTTCCTCGGGACGGGCGTTCGTGCCGTGAACCCCCGCGGGGATGACCCGGTCTTCTGCGTAGCGGAACAGCGGCACCTTGCTCAGGAAGGGATACGTCTCGTCGCCGAACACGCGACGTTTGACGCCACCGGCGAAACTCTCGAGATTGCTCCACTCACTGGCGAAGTCGCCTCGCCAGTGGAAGAACTCGCGATCGAAGTACGGGCAGACTTCAACCGGATTGTCACCAGGTTCGCAAATGGCCTCGCGTATCGGCCCCGCGGGATAGGTTTCGAGCAAGACCGTCGGAAACACCAGCTTGCGATCGCGGTCGAGATCGTCGCACAAGTCGTGGAGCGTCCGCGTCTCGACGTCGGGGTAGTAGAGAAACTCGTCGGCGTCGACGACGAGACTCCAGTGCCCGATTCCATACGCGTGGAGGAGAACGTCGACCCACGCCATCCCGAAGTTGGCGATGCGATACTCCATGCTGGAACGCCACAAGTGGACGCGGGGATCCGCGAGCAAGAGCGGGCGGGTGGCGTCGCGCGAGTCGTTGTCGACGACGAGGAAGCGATCAACACCGAGACGCTCGTAGTAATCGAGAAAGAAAGGAAGGCGATCGACTTCGTCGCGAACGGTGACGCAACCGAGGATCTCGTGCGGCTCGATCGTGAGTGGCCGGTCGTCGAGACGCTCGAGGCCGTAATAGGCGAACGGCCGGTCGAACCCGTGCATCTGGATGAGCACGTTGACGATGCGCTTGTGCAGCAGATGGCCCTGCAGGTCGCTCCGAAACCCCTCTTCGTACGCGACGAGCGCATTCTCGGGTTGCCCGTCGAGCCAGAGCTGATCACCGCGCACGAGTGCTTCCGAGCGAAGGGGTGGTGGCGCAGGAACGAGATCGAGAGGACCGGGCCGATTTCGGAGCGCGCGTTGCCTACGACGTGCGCTCATGGGTGCCCTACTCACCGAAAAAGTATTGCCGTGCGCGACTTGGCGATTCAAACTTCCGCGTGTTCCGTGGAGCTTGTGTCACCGATTGTCGGAAATTGTCGTGAGCTCGCGCTCGAGCGCACCGGTTGCGAACGCACCCGCGACGAGATCGAGTCGCGATCGCAGCACGTCAGGGTCGGGTGGCGCGATCGTCCCGGAGTCATCCGTCATGACGAGCGCCCGGACGGCGTCGCTCAACCGGGGCGGAAGCCGTGCCGCTTTGGTTACGTGGATCGGAAGGCAGCCGTGCTCGATTGACTCGATGACGCGCCCAGCATCGATCCCCTCGTTGCCGCGCCACACGCGCGTCGTTGCACTGCGCAGGATTCGGCTCACGGCGGCGGGCGGCAGCGCGGCGGTGAGCACCGGTACCCACGGTGCGCCCGGCAGGTAGCACGCGCCCGGCTCCCACTGGCGCGTCAACTCGTCGACGAGCGAGGCTGCGGTCGGCGATGCAAGCTCGATGACACACCACGCCAGCGGGCGTTCGTCCGCGCGCAAGAGTTCTCGGGCCAGCTCGTCGCGAGTTCCAGCAGAAGGCGACGACAGTCGCGCCGCGTCGTTGGTCACGAGCCGACAAGCCTATCGCTTTGCTCGCTACACTCGGCGCCGTGGCCGCGCGACCCTTACACCGCGCGCGGGAATGGATCCGGCGTTTTCGCGCTGCTCCCGCTCTGATCGAAACCATCTCGGAGCGTCAGCTCGAAACCGTTGCGGAGCGTCAGCTTGAATTCGCGCGGCACCACGACGAGCACGAGGCGGCTGTCATGGCCGAGCTCGATATCGCGCGTCAACTGCTGGAGCGGCTCGATCAGCGCACACACATCCTCGCCGCTCGTCTCGAGGACGATGTCCGGCGCATCGAGAGTCGCGTCGCCGAGCAGTCTGCACTAACGCGCGCGACCGTGCAGGCGCCGGCGCGTGACGCGGCGATGGCGCAGCTGCTCGGAGGGCTCGATCTCGGCGCGGCGCTGCGGCCCGGTCTGAGCGTGCTCGTGATTTCGTGGAACCACGCGGGTTTTCTACCGGCGGCGGTCCAGAGCGGGCTCGCCGCCCTCGACGGATTGCCCGCGAACGAGCAGGGCCGCGTGCTGGTGCTCGACGACGCATCCACCGACGAGACCGGGGACGTACTCGCTGACCTGGTCGCCCAGGACGAACGAGTCGAGTCGATTCGCTCACCGGTGAACCTTGGGCTCTCGCGCGCGCGAAACGTCCTCCTCCAGCGCGCCGCCACGACGCACGCGCTCGTGCTCGACGCCGACAACCGCGCCGCGCCCGAGGGAGTCGCGACCCTGTACGCGGTTGCACGCGAGTGGAGATCCGCGTTCACCTACGGCAACGTGCTCTTGCACCGTCCAGACGGATCGGTCGACGCGGTCGCATCGAATGACGTGCCGAGTCCGGGCTACTTCTTTACGCGTGCCCATCACATCGACAGCCTCGCGATCGTCGCGGTCGACGTCGTACTCGACGTCGGCGGCTATTCGCTCGACCCCGCATTCCACGCGTTCGACGACCATGAGCTCGTGCACCGGCTGGCGCGGCTGGGGCACCTCATCGGCTTCGTGCCGACCGTTGTCGGTCGCTACCGCGTCGACGATCTCAGCCACAGCAGCACGCTCGGCCACCAGGCACTCCCGCCCGGCCGCTTGGCGCGCATGTACGACCAGGACGGCAAGCTCGAATCGACTGTCGCCGCCTTCGCCGCCCATCCGGCCACTGGGCCGGTGTGGGCGACCGCGGCCGCCGCCAAGCTCGATCCCCGCTTGGCCTCGGTCGTCGTTACCTCATGAAGAGGGAGGAGGAGCCGGTGGCGGCGGGCTGATCACGTCGACCGGAAGCCCGATCGGCGCGAACTCGACCCAGGTCCGGCCGGGCGCGAGCTTCACCGGGGCGCCGGCCGCGTCGACGAATTGCGTGACCTGCGAACGGTCGGTGCGGTTCCACTTCCCGCGTAGGACTTTGCCCTGGGTGAACACCCAGGCGTCGCCGCTGCCTACGGTCTGATACGCGCCACCTTCGGGACTCGGGACGCAACACGGCACGAACTGGACGATCACATTGGTCGGCGCGACGTGCTGACCGCTCGTCGCGGTGAACGGAACCGCGTCGATGTCCCGCTTCCATGTTCCGGTCGGGGCATCGAACGTGTACGTCGGGGCATAGCCCCGGTCGTACTTGACGGTGAAGGCCATCACCGGGTCGCCGGTGAACATCTCGCCGTTCGCCAGGTACTGGAACAGCGGCGGCGGTGGCACCGGCTTTCCGCCCTTGGCGAGCAACTGATCCGCATGGCCGAAGAGGTTGTGCGGAGCGCGCCTCGTCTTGTCGCGGAACATGGCGGGGCCGGCCTTGGTGTCGTCGACCGCGTTCACCGGTGCCTGATTGATGAGCCGCACGCTGTCGGCGATCCCGCCGGAGTAGGCGAAGATGCCGCCGAGCGGGGCCACCACGTCGGCATCCATTGCCCTCGTGGAGCGGATCGGCCCGACGACGTCGGGGATCTGTGAGTTGAACAGGGCGATGAAGCGAGTGATCCCGCCCTCGGTGATTTGCTCGTACACGACGTCGGCGACGTCGAGACCCGCTTGCGGCCGCACCTGCTCCGACAGGTTCTCGATCTTGACCCACAGGGCGGGCCGGGTGAGGCTCGCGCCTTGGGGGTCGGGCAAGCCGGTTTCGGGCGCCACCGGCGGAGCCGTCGTCGTGGTGGTGGTGAGCTTGGTGGTGGTCGTCGGCTTGTGTTTCTTCGGCGCCGCGCTGCTGCCGCCACCACATCCCGCGAGCAGACTGCTGATCGCAACCAGGGCAACGGGGACAACTAGGACAGAGCGGCGACGCGCGACCGGCGTCAGCGGGGTCAACAGGGGAGGAGCTCCTCTTCGTTCGCCGGGTTTGTTCACCGGGTCGCTCATTGAGCGAGTGCGCGCGGGCGCAGGTGACGCTAGTCGGCTCGCGCAGCCGAGCGCGGTATCGAGACCCGCGAACAAGAAGCGGCGGACGCGTCACACTCGCGATCGGAGCAAACCATGGATTGGATGACGCTCGAGCTCGACACCTCACGCGACCAAGTCGTCGACATCACCACCGCGGCCGCGCGGTTCTGCGCGGACCGCGGAGACGGTCTGCTCAACGTATTCGCCCCGCACGCGACGGCCGGGGTCGCGCTGATGGAGACCGGTTCCCAATCAGAGGCGGATCTGGTCGACGCCTTGGAGCGGCTACTGCCGCGCGACGAGCGGTACCGGCACGCGCACGGCTCGAAGGGACACGGCGCCGACCATTTGCTTCCCGCGCTGGTCTCGCCGTCGCTCGTGATCCCCGTCGAGCAGGGCAAGCCCCAGCTCGGGTCGTGGCAGAGCATTGTGTTCGTCGACCTCAATCGCGACAATCCACGCCGCCAGGTGCGCTTGTCCTTTCTCTCCGATCGGTGATCTGCGTGCTCGAAGCCGGCCGGCGCTACTCGGAACATCTCGGCGACGCCGATCTGGCGCTGCTCGGTCCGGCAGTCGACATCGCACCCGAGCGCGCCGCGGCAGTGCTGCGCAACCGGCCGGACCTCATCGAGGCCGCGTTGGCTTCGGTTGTCACCTTCGAGCGCGTGTTCGGGGCCGAAGACCGCGCCCTCGTGCAGGCGTCGCCATTCCTCGTGTTTGCGACCGCGATCCATCGGTCGTTGGTGGAGCTGAACCGGACGACATTCGTAGAGGAGCGAGTGGCCACCGGAGTCCGAGTGCCGGTGTTCGACGTCGCGAAACTGCGCGAGTACGCAGACGCCCCGGAACGACGGTTGTTCACGATCGAGCTCCTCGCGTCGTACACCACCGTCGCGAGCGGTCCGATCTGGTTTCGACGCGGCGGACGCTGGCGCCGGCAGCGCTTCAGCGAGCTCGACCCCGGGCGCATGGCGGCCGCGCTCGACCTGGTGCCGCCGGCCGAGCGCCCGGGCGTATACCGGCGACTCGGTGATCTGGCGCTGTTCCTCACGGGCGTGTTCCCGGAACACACCGCGCGCCGCGCGGTAACGCCCGTCGAGCGGGAGCGGCTTCTTCGTTCGGTCGGTCATCTCGCGGCGCCGTCCGCGCGCGATGTGGAGGAGCTGACAGGTCGGGCTGACTCGGTGCTGCGCTGGCTCGGCCCGCGCTGGTACGCGCTGGCGGCCAACGGTTCGCCGTTACCGGTACTGGCGCGGTGTTTGCGGGACGTCGCCCACCGCTACGAAGCGGCGCGGCGCTTCTTGAACTTCGTAACGGATCGATGCCTGTTCCCCATGCGGAACCGGCTCTTTCCGTCGCCGGGGGACTAGGCCACGGGTCGCTCGTCGTCCGGCAGCTCGTTGGGCGTTGCCGGCTGGTGCTGTTCGATGACGTCGGCATCCGGCGCGTCGCGCGGTGTTCCGATCCGATCGAGGTCCTCGTCCTCGACTTCGTCGACGGACCGTTGCTGATCGTCCCAGTCCGCCTCGCCCGGCCTCCGTTCCACGGAACTCAGTATTCCCCACGCTGCGCTCCGTCACGCCTGATTACGCCCGCGCGCAAGCGTTTCCCGTATTGCTGTGCACGGGTACCCAATGATCCGAATGTTGTGACGTGGTACACGCGCCCAGAAGCTGGACAAGGAGGACGACGTGGGTATCGGTGTCAGCTTGTTCTTGATTGCGGTGGGAGCCGTGCTCGCGTTCGCAGTGCACGTCACGAGCAACGGTTTCGACGTCAATACCGTTGGCGTCATTCTGCTCGCCGTCGGGATCTTCGGTGTGATCCTGTCGATGTTCTTCTGGAGCAGCTGGGGAGGCGGCGGCGGCGGAACAAACCGCGAGACCTACGTCGAGCGGGACCGCACGGTCGTCTGACCGACGTCCGAACAACTCGAAGTCGCGGAGCGGCGCGCTAGCTGGCGAGCAGCTCCGCGACTTCTCGCGTCCGGGTCGAGCGTCGCAGACGCGCCAGGGCGCGGGACTCGATCTGTCGCACGCGTTCGCGACTGAGGTTGACGAGGGTGCCGACTTCTTCGGGCGTCCGCGGTTCACCACGATCGAGCCCGTAGCGCAACGCGAGGATCTGACGTTCGCGTTCGTCGAGCGGCGCGAGGATGCGCGCCACTGCCGGGGCCAGCGCGCCGTCGAGCGCCACGGCCTCGGGCTGCTCGGCACCGGCGTCAGCGACGAGGTCGACCAGCTCGGTTTCGCCCGCGTCGTCGACCGGCGCGTCGAGCGATGCGAGCTCGCTCAGGTACGGCAGCAGCGCGGCAACCCGAGTCGGAGCGAGGTCGGCCTCGACCGCGAGGCTGTCGTGAGTCGGCGCCGTGTCGTGTCCCTCTTCGAGGGTTGCCCATGCCCGCCGCAGGCGGGTCAGCTCGTCCTCCGCGTGCGCGGGCAGACGGATGACCCGAGCGGTGTTCGCGATCCCGCGCTGAATGGCCTGACGGATCCACCACGTGGCGTAGGTCGAGAACTTGAAACCCTTGCGCCAGTCGAACTTGTCGATGGCGTGCATGAGGCCGAGGTTGCCTTCCTGGACGAGGTCGAGCAGGGGCAGGCCCGACGCCTGGTAGCGCTTGGCGATCGAGACCACCAGGCGGAGGTTCGCCTCGACGAACCGGTCCCACGCCCGGTCACCAGCCCGGACCGCATGCTCCAGGTCGCGACGCTCGGTTCGGGTCAGCTGGCTGTCAGCGGCCTCGAGCGCGGCGCTCGCGGACTTCCCGGCCTCGATCTCCCGGGCCAGGCGGGCCTCGTCGTCCTTGGTGAGCAGCGGGTGACGGCCGATGTCGTCGAGGTAGAGACGCACCAAGTCCTCATCCGCTGCGTTGGTGCGGTTCGTGCGGACGCGTTGGCGAGCCACAAGGTTCCTTCGTTGCTTGGGGTGATTCGGATTGCTCGGCGACGCTACGTCGCCGCTCGATTTTTCAACGCTGCGGGGGCCGGAAGGCTTCCGCGCTCGCCCAAGTTTCTCCTACCGAGCGGCCCGTTTACCGCTCATTTTCGGCGCCCCGACCGCCCGAGTAGCACGGGCGATCATGATGTCTTCACGGCTCCTGATCACGAGCACCCGAATCGGCGCGCCCCGGGCCGAGACGTCGGTGTCGCCGTCGGCGCCGGTGTTCGCAGCTTCGTCGATGAGTGCACCGACCCAGGCGAACGGCGCCAGGGCCCGGGCCCGGATCTCGGGACTGTGCTCCCCGATGCCCCCGGTGAATGCCACGGCGTCGGCCCCGCCGAGGGCTGCCGTCATCGAGCCGATGCCCGCCGAGAGGCGATGGACGAACACGTCGACGGCGAGACGGGCGCGGTCAATCCCGCGGTCGCGGGCCGCGAGAACCTCGCGCAGGTCCGCACTGACGCCGGACAACCCGAGCAGGCCCGAGTCGCGTTCGAGCATCCCGTCGAGCTCGTCGGCGGTGCAGCCGTGGCGCAGGAGGTACAAGAGGATCCCGGGGTCGACGGACCCCGAGCGGGTCGCCATGACCAGCCCGTCCAGCGGCGTGAACCCCATGGTCGTGTCGACGCTCTCCCCACCGGCGATCGCGGCGAGTGAACACCCGCCACCGAGGTGGCACGACACCAAGCGAAGGGAAGCAGGTTCCACACCGAGGAGCTGGGTGACGCGGCCCGCCGCGTACTCGTGGCTCAGCCCGTGGAACCCGTACCGGCGCAGGCCGGCCTCGACCCACGAGTACGGGCCGCCGTAGGTCCGGGCCGCCGGCGGGAGATGCGCGTGAAACGCGGTGTCGAAGCATGCGACATGGGGGACGTCGGGCACCGCAGACCGGGCGGCGGCGATGCCGTCGAGCGCGGCTCGGTTGTGCAGCGGCGCGACTTCCGACAACGACTCGATCGCGGCCACCACGCGGTCGTCGATGCGGACGGGCTCGACGAAATCGCGGCCGCCGTGCACCACTCGGTGGCCCACCGCGACAACCCGCGTGATGGCATCGCCCGCATCGGCCAACGCGGTGGTGATGTCGCCGGACGCGACGGTGCACGACCATTCGACGTCGTCGCCATCGAGAACCGCGAGCTTGGTCGAGGTGGACCCGGCGTTAACGGTGAGAACCGGCGCTCGCATCAGCCAGGCCACGTCCAGTCACGAATCTCGGGGAGGTCGTCACCGGTTTCGCGCGTCCACGCACGCGCGCGCAATCGAGCGTCGGCCATCTGCTCACGCACCTCCGCCGCGGCGGCGGAGAGGCCTGGAACCCGATCGATGACATCTATGACGAGTCGGTAACGATCGAGGTCGTTGAGCATGACCATGTCGAAAGGCGTGGTGGTCGTGCCTTCCTCGTTGTAGCCGTGGACGTGGAAGTTGTCGTGGTTGGCGCGCCGGTACGTCAACCGGTGGATCAACCACGGATACCCGTGGTAGGCGAAGATGACGGGCCGATCGGTCGTGAACAGTGCGTCGAAGTCGGCGTCGCCGAGTCCGTGTGGATGCGCGCTCGGAGGCTGGAGCCGCATGAGATCGACGATGTTGACGACTCGGACGCGCAAGTTGGGTAGCTGTTCGCGCAGGAGCGCAGTCGCGGCGAGCACTTCGAGCGTCGGTACGTCACCCGCGCAAGCGAGCACGACATCGGGCACGGCGCCTTGGTCGGACGACGCCCATTGCCAGATGCCCGCGCCTCGCGTGCAATGCGCGATCGCGTCCTCCATCGTCAGCCATTGCGGTGCGGGTTGTTTGCCTGCCACCACGACGTTCACGTAGTCACGGCTCCGAAGGCAGTGGTCCATCACCGACAGGAGGCAATTGGCGTCGGGCGGCAGATACACCCGGACGATCTCGGCTTTCTTGTTCATGACGTGGTCGATGAACCCCGGATCCTGGTGCGAGAAGCCGTTGTGGTCCTGCCGCCAGACGTGACTCGAGAGCAAATAGTTCAACGACGCGATCGGCGCGCGCCACGGAAGCGCGCGGCTGACTTTCAGCCACTTGGCGTGCTGGTTGAACATCGAGTCGACGATGTGGATGAACGCCTCGTAGCTGTTGAAGAGCCCATGCCGGCCGGTGAGCACGTATCCCTCGAGCCAGCCTTGGCACAGGTGTTCGGAGAGCACCTCCATGACGCGGCCGTCGGACGAGAGATGGTCGTCGTCGGGACGCCGTTCCGCGAGCCAGACTCGATCGGTGACGTCGAACACGGCCGTCAGCCGGTTCGA
>Ga0066710_100007702_pt1 | contig 10339 bp, 8 predicted proteins | sample GraSoiAngelo_159_FD_79666 | JGI IMG/M metagenome (GOLD analysis project Ga0066710, IMG submission 79666) | Grasslands soil microbial communities from the Angelo Coastal Reserve, California, USA - 14_1009_16_40cm | ecosystem: Environmental > Terrestrial > Soil > Grasslands | place: USA...
AGGGTTCGGGATGATTGGAGAGATTTCTAAGGTGGTTGTTGAGGAAGCTGTGTTATTGAGCGCGTCGACGACTGAGAGTGACACTGTGTAAGGTCCCGGATCTGAGTATGCGTGGCTTGTCTGTTTCAGTGTGCTATGTCCGCCATCTCCAAAACTCCAGCTGAGCGAGAAGGGGGAGGCGCCTCCGTGCAGGGAAGCGCTGAAAGAAATTGTCTGGCCAGTCCACGGATGATTGGGCACGTAGAGCAATGAGATCGTCGGTGGTTGGAGAAATTCCGTCATGGCCGATGCTGCAGCGTCGTTTGCGGTTAGGGATGGGAAACCCCAGACTGACTCGAGGGTCTTGAGAAGCGAGTAGTGATCATGTTTCTCTGGAGAAGTGTAGTTATTCCGGATCGTGGGTCCGGCCCAGATAGCAGGGATATGAGTGGAGTTGGTGCCCCATCCCTCATCCCAGGTAATGAATAGAGTTACATTCTGGGTTTTGAAAACGTTGCTTCCCAATATGGCGGGAACTACTGTGGAAAGGTAGGCGTCGCCGGTGCTGGTGGAACAGTTATGCATGTCTTCGCAAAGATTTGGTGTCAGCCACATGAAGTTCGAAGCGGTCGTAACTGAACTCAGGTCTGAGATCAGCGCCGAAGCTTGTTTTCCAGCTGGGACCACTTTCCCACATCCGCTTGTACTGTTCAGAACGGACGCAAGGTAGACGAACGGATCGTGTCTTGCCACATAGAGTCCGGAGTCATAGGGATAACAATCCGCGGGCATATCTTCCATGTATGCTTTCCAACTGAGATCGGCTTGGTCCAGCCGGTCAATGAGGGTCGGGTTGCTGACAGCCGTCCATCCTGGACATGTGTAGGGCGGGGCGTTGCACCGCGACCAGCTGCTGTAAGTGTTTCCTGCGACGAGCCCCATGTAATTTGGTAGGCTGAAGTTGGAGCTCACGTCGAAATAGTCTGTTGCTACGGAGTAGTTGCGCGCCAACCGATTAATGTAGGGGGCGCTAGCCGTGTTTCCAATAACATCTCCATAATTCCTGTTCTCCATTACGATTACGACCAGATAGGGAAAACCCCTCTCTTGAGCGATGGAACTCAGCGTCGCGGGGGGTGTCAAGTGAAGGCCGGGGAAGAACGAAATGGCCAGCATGGTGCAGAGAAGCGCAATCGTTTCTTTCGATATTTCAGAGGACGAAATTTTCACCTTCCCCCAACCTTCGCTCTCAGATTCTCCGGATTCAGGGATCTCGATGTGGTCTGCCGTGAAAAAACTGTTGGTCTAATGGAGAGAACGGTCTCCCTTGCTGTTGATAATTGCTCGGCAGATGGAGGGTTTCGTCGACCAGACGTCATCGCCGTATGTTCTCGCTTTCAGTTTTAGCTGCAAGGGTATACATGGCCTTAACTTAGAGACGAAGTCGACCGGGATAACTGACGCATGCTGACGGAGAAGTCAAAGCGGTCTTCATATCGCTTCGATCCTTCCCGATATGAAGTGGATGCATATCGTAACCTAGGTGGGTCTCTTGTCTCCGACAGAGAGCTGTCCGATATTGTTCAGTCCCTGAAGATCGAACCCGGCTCCTTAGTCCTGGATGTTGGGATGGGTCCCGGGCGAGTCATGCGACGACTGGCGGCTACGAATGCTGTCTTAGTTGGAATAGACTCCGATGCAAGGATGGTTCGCCATTTTGCCCGTCTAAAGAGCACAGTTCGGACATTTGATCAAGACGATACTCATCTCATTGTAGCTAGCGCTGAATACCTTCCATTCAGAGAAAGTGTGTTTGAAGGAGTGGTATGTATCAGAGTCCTGAGGTACCTGGGACAACCTCGCAAAGCGATATGGGAAATGTGTCATGTGTTAGGGCCCAATGGGAGGCTTGTGTTGGAATTTGCGAATCTCTTCAGACCGCAGACGATCATTCAGATTCCAGGATTCATTCTGAAGGGATCAGTCTACCCTCGGGTATTTACTAGGCGTACAGTCTTTGACTGGGTGGCTGGGAATGGAATCTTGATCCAACGATTTCGCGGCTGGCATAGGATCCCAGTTGAAATCATGGGTGCCGTTAAATGGGCAACCCTCGTCAGAATTCTGACGCACTTCGATTGGGCGTTCGAGAAGATCTTCCCTCCAGAGTTTATGTCTCGAAGTCTCGTGCTCTCTGGAGCTAAGAACGCCCATCGAGGGACAGCGAGCTAAGCGATTAGCTCGGCAAATTTTGGTGACCAATGCTGCGCGTGTTCGCTGAATGACCATTTGGGAGAAAATAAAGATGAGGCTGACCAAAGATGTATTCGGTTTGTTGCACTAGGCGATATCCATAGGATTCCATTGTTGCGGCCAACTTCGTGGGCGACACTCCCCTCACCGGATGTGCTTCAACAACAACGAGACCTACGTCCTTCCTCTTTAGCGTCTCACTCATGCCCTTGAGAACTCTCTCCTCATGCCCTTGAACATCAAGCTTCAGTAGGTCGATAAAACCTAGATTAAGGTCGCAGAAGGTTTCGTCCAACAATACGCCCTTAGCAATCTGTCCAGATTCAGAATCGACTATTCGAAGCATCGAATCTATGCCGACAAGTCGTACTACTTCGTTTCGGTCGTGCGCCGCAACGTTCAGCGTGAGAACGTTCTCTATTCGGTTTGCCGCTATGTTCGATTCTAGAGCCAGAAAGTTTCTGGCACCAGGTTCAACGGCGACAATTTTCTCGGAGGAGCGAGCTAAAGCCATTGTAAAGTCTCCGATGTTCGCACCGACATCAACAACTGTGGAAAAATGTGATTTAGATGGGATTACTGCCGATATCTCTTTCAGATATGAGAAATGAGTTTTGAAAACCCCGTAAGCCACAGACCTAATCTTGTCTCTGTTTTCAATAGCGGTCTTTCCGAAAGGGGTATTGAGACTGCCCTTGAATCCGACGATATAGAACCACGGGGTCAAGAGAATGAATCTCAGTACTGCGATGTCGCCTGAGCGGATACGCTGACGCGCCAGCGAAAAAACTATCATCCGCAAAAATGCGATGGGAAGATAGTAGAAATATCGGGCCCGAGCAAAAATACCGGACGACAGGACCCGCTCTGGGACTATCGTCGAGTCGTCATTAGAGCTTTTCAAATGTGCGTTGTCTGGCTTCGGAAGGACGCGGAATACCTCATAAAGTGATTGATCAAAAGGGGCTTGGGGGACAGTACTCCCTGCAAGTGCGTTCACGGATCGTGTGCCGCCTCGTTCACACATCACGAGAACTCCTCTCAGCTAGGGAATTGAGAATCCATGACTAAGGTTCGTGATAGGGCTCGACTCGCCGTGATCGTCGGGACACGGCCTGAAATCATCAAAGTTGCGAGCGTGATTCATGAATTACAAAGACGCGGAATAGATTTCACGTTAATTCATAGCGGACAACACTACGATGAAATGTTATCAGGCATCTTTCTAAGACAGCTGGGACTGCCCCATGCACATTATGATCTCGGGGTCGGGAGCGGGTCGCAATCATATCAGACCGCAAAGATCATGCTTCAATTGGAAAAGACCCTTGAGATCGCGGGGGCTAATCTCGCCGTAGTGCAAGGTGACACTAACACAGCACTTGCTGGAGCAATCACCTCAAGAAAGATCGGTATTAACGTAGCACACATAGAGGCGGGGTTAAGGAGCTATGACCCTCGAATGCCAGAAGAATACAACCGCAAAATCGCGGATCACCTTTCTCAATATCTTTTCGCTCCGACGGAACAAGCGAAGGTCACGTTGAATCGGGAAGCGTGCGATGGAATCGTGTACGTAACTGGAAATACTATCATTGACGCATGTTTGGCATATGGATCGATGGCGAGCAATTCGTCTACCATTCTCGGAACGCTGCCGTTCAAACGGTTTGCACTCTCTACAACTCATAGGGCAGAGAATGTAGAAAACCCTGATGTCTTGAAGGGGTTTGCAGAGCTGTTCTGCAAGTCTCCGATTCCGGTAGTCTACCCCTTGCACCCCAGAACTGAGGCTAGATTTCGTTCTGCAGGACTCATGAAGAAGCTGAGGGCTTCGAAGAACGTACACATTACGTCTCCTTTGGGATACCTAGATTTCCTGATGCTTTTGATGAAGTGTGAATTCGTACTAACCGACAGCGGGGGAATTCAGGAGGAAATAACTGCACCAAACATTCGAAAGAAGGCGTTTGTGCTTCGAGACACTACGGAACGTCCTGAGGCAGTTGAATCAGGATACGCCGAAGTGGTAGGTACCAACGCAATTAGGATACTCGCACGTTTGAACCGATTCCTCGAGGAAGGTTGGGCTCCTAAGGAGCCAAGTCCCTACGGTGATGGGCATGCCGGGAAGCGAATAGTAGATATTCTGGAACACAAGCTCAATCGACCTAAAGGACTCTATAAAGCCCAGAGTTCCCGCTTCGGGCGATTGAGATCAGATACGGATTATTATCGAAAAAGGAGATGTAGACAGATGCGCCCCACGACCTACCAACGAACCCAGTATAGGTTCCGTCCGAACGGAGGTTAAGGACGGAGTAATCGGACCCTACGAAAACATAAGAAATGTTCCATTTGTGCAGGACGGTAATGGAATAACTATAGTTTCCAGGATTGTCAAAAAAGTCATTCGTTTCCAATGCTCTCTCAAGGTTTGCCGGTGGAGTGCCCACGAAGCTTCGAATATTGACTATCTTTTCCAGCTCGACCGAAGGAAGAAAAAGCCCAGCGAAAGTTCTGTCGTTAAGAATCAGTGCATCCTTAGGGACGAGGGGTAGTCCTTCTTGCAGCACTTGGAGATCTGTAGGTGCTATTCTGTTCCCAGAAAACGGAGTGTAACTCGCGTAGGGCCATAGAATAGCGGAGCTTAGAAGGGTGATCACCACGAGCATTAAAATTAGCCGAAAGTTATGCCTGCGCCTCATTACATCAAATATATTCGAAACCATTCGGTAACGTTCAGAGGACTCCGTTCGGAGAGCAGTTCTTGTTTGGTCGCTTGTGTTCTTCCAAATCTTTGTCATGCATAGTAAGACAGTCGTCGTTATGACTGTGAACAAGGGAATCATTCTGAATGGAAATGTCAAGAATAGTGCAAAGTTGTAGAAATCTGGGCTCAGATTGGCAACCACAACGATCGACAAGGCAACGTATGACAGCAAGAAAGCTCTAGACGCTCCGCCTCGTATGACGAGGATAACGGAGAGGGTCGCCGACATGAGTGGGAGAAGCAAGAGAGGCCAATTGAGAATTGGAGGAATTCCCGCCACAAGAATGGCATACGAGGCCCTAGCGCTGTATACCGACCCTACGAAGGCATTGATGTCAATCGAGAGGAAAACTCCAACAATCGCCGCTAAAGAAATCGTGATCACAGATGGTCTCCAGAACAGCTTTCGCAATCGGACATTCGCTAGGTTGCGATTGCTTTCTACTGCCTTTACAATCCAGAATGCGAAGATGAGGAGAATGGGGTAGATGAAGAATGGGGGATATGCGACTAGGAGGCCAAAATAGAGAATCGGAAAACACCAATTGTCGATGCGATTCTCAGCGGCAAGGACGAAAATTCCTAATAGTAAAAAATTACCCATGTGATTTGGATAAGTGCCGTTGATGAGATTCGCCATTAGGATGTCATGACCAGCACTGTAGCTGAATTTTCCATCTGGAAGAAGAGGTGCGAGCACGGCACAAAGCACGGCCAAAAAATTTGAATGAGTCAATACCTTGGCAATTCTGAATACAACAATTGGGATCATAGATGAGATAAGCCCAGCGTCAAGAAGCACCGCCCTTCCAGGGTAGAGGCCTCCCATGATCCCCACAAGTGCAGCACTTAACGGGAAGCCAGGAGGATAAGCAATTGAAACGACCGAAGATGCCGTAAGAGGGATTCCAAGGATATCTTGCGTGTTTGCAGCGGTTGGCAGCACATTCGCCTGCTGTATCAACGCGGTCAGTGAGGCGTGCGTGACGGCATCACCAGCCGGAGCCCAGAACATCTCGAACGTTACGAGAGCAAAATAGACGATAGACGCGAATAGGATGACGATGAAGGGTATCGATTCGGCAAGATGTTTTCTGATAGTCCTCGATATGAAAGACAACCAAATCTGTCTGGAGGCGAAAAGCGATCCCAGAGCCATCATTAGCACAAAGAATGCTTGAGATACTAACGTGAAAGTTCCAGTCCATGCAAGAGCGAACCCTATCAAGGGCCATACCGCAAAGCCAATGACCAGATTTAGAGGCGCGTCTTGAATCTTGAATAGCGGTAATCTGCGTCTTAATGTTGACCTTATCAAAGTCCCAAGAACCAAATAGAAGAAAACAAAGGATGATAGTATGACCACGTTGGTTTCGAAAGAGAACAGTGTTCTTCGGCCCTGAGTGGAGGAATTGTTACAGTTTGTTTCTGATCACTGGGTCAGAGTCTTGCTACCCTGTCAATTCTCTCAAGATTCGCACGCATCCACTTGATCGTTCGCTCCAATCCTTGCTGCAGGCGTGTTTGGGGACTATAACCAATCTTCTTCGACTTCTCTATGGAAGCGCGTCGTCGTGTTATCTTATCCCAGTCTCTAAGTGGTAGCGAGGTCATCCCGCTGGGATTTTCCGTCAGTTTGTTAATCAACTCGGCTACATCGATGACCTTCGTCTCGACCCCTGATGCAAGATTGAATGATTGGTTGGTAGCCTCGGGGTTAATTGCGCATCTGAGTATCCCGTTTACAATGTCTTCAACGAAAGTCCAGTCTCTGGTCTCACGCCCCGTTCCCATAATGGGAAGTTTCTCTTTTTTCAATGCTTTGTAGATGAAATTTGGGATTACGTTACGATATCTGCCAGGGACTTCGCCAGGGCCGTAAACATTGAAGAATCTGGCGTTGACGATGGGTAGCCCATAATAGTCCGAGAAGAAGTTGCAGTAGAGTTCACCAAGCAGTTTCGTGATTTGGTAAGGTGTATCCAAGTTCAAAGATACGAAATCCTCGGTTAATGGAAGGGGAGCCTCCCGCCCGTAAACTGAACAGCCTGAACTCGCGAAAATGAATCTCTCAACCTTGGATAGGCGCGACCTCCTCAGAGTCTTGAGCGTGCCGAGGCCGTTGACTAGAAGGTCTGTCTCCGGATGCTCTATAGAGTTTTGATTTGCAAAGTGAGCTGCAAGGTGGAAGACGAAAGCTGGTCTTCTAGAGAAGGCCGTGTCGAGAGATTCATCGTCTAGTATGCTTCCCTTGATGAAGAATACTCTAGGGTCCTGAGGTATGTTCCACTCGTAAGACGACGAGAGGTCGTCCAGGACAATGATCTCGTGAGGATTTGTAGTCAACAGCGTCTCGGTGAGGTTACGTCCAATGCAGCCCGCTCCCCCAGTTATCAATATAGTCTGTCCAACGAAATGTTCCGAGGGGATCTTCACTGCGCGATCGCGACCGGCGGTTGAGTTTGGATCTTGTAAAGATCTTGCATCCAAGCGAGAGTCCGCTGAATCCCCACTTCCAAGGTCGTTATGCAGTTGTGACGAAGATCTCGTTTCGCCTTTGAGGAGTCCCCAATCTTTGCAACTGTCGTGAAAGGTTCCGCGTCTTTGTAGTGTACTTGTCTCTCATCTTTGCCGAGGAGTCTCAAGATGAGATCGGAAAGGTGCTTGATATCATATTGAACGTCTCCACCAACATTGTACACCTCTCCTGGCTTGAAGTTGTCAGCAATGTTTGCGAGAGTCTTGCATATGTCTTCAACGTACTCGAATGTGCGTTTGTGACCAAGGTAAACCGTGTAGGGCATGTCGTGAAGTGCCTTGTAGATGAACGTCGGCACCACGCCTCTGTACGGCGTGTAATCCTCTCCAGGCCCATAGACATTGAATGGACGAATTCTGACAGTCTCGGTTCCGTGCATCGCCGCTGAATTCAAGACTTGCATTTCGTTTACCCATTTTGACATAGCATAATCGTTCATCTGTTTAATTGGAGTCTTATCCATCACATCCTCCCGCATCACTTGGCTGTAATCGCCATAGACCTCCGCGCTACTGAAAAGGACCATCCTGAATCTGTGTCTTTCCTGAAGGCGAACAAGGTTTTTCGTTCCGACCACATTTGTAGACCAAAGGTTCTCGTAGTGATCCTCTCCATTCCAACGGCCATACTCTGCCGCAGCATGATAGATTAGGTCGAAGCGACCCCGTTCAAACAGCTTCTCAAGTTGGCGGAATTCGCGCACATCTGCACGAGTGTAGTTTTCTTGGTGAGAGTTTTGCAGATCGCAAGCCCACGGTTCATGCCCTCTGCTCCTCAGTTCTTCCATGAGATTTGAGCCGATGAAACCGGCGCCGCCCGTGACTAGTATTCTCATCTGATGAGCTTCACAAAATCGGCCGTTTTAAGCCGTTCTGGGCAATAGATTCTGTCAAATTTTCAACCTTCTTTTGGAACGAGTCGAAGGAGAAATGTTCATGAGCGTATGCTCTGCCATTGGAGCCAATCTGATCTGAGAGCCTAAGGTCGCTCCGCAGTCGTAAGAATGCCTGTACAAGTTCCTCGTTATCTCCAGGTGTGACGATGAGGCTGACATTACTAGTTCCGAGGGTGTTCGCAAGGGCTCCGTCAGCTGAGCAGACAACAGGCCGGCCAGTAGCCAAGTATTCTCCCAGCTTGCTCGGGAAAGAGGTATCTCCGAATCCTCTCCGGAGCGGTAGGACGAGGGCATCAGCTCTGTTTAGCCATAGGGGGACATTATCATGCTTGATCGATTCTTCTTTGAAGTCGACATTTCTGATATTGTAGTTCCTAACCGTCTGTGATATCTTCGAGGCAAGTTCTCCCGACCCAGCGATTGTGAACTTGATGTTGTCTTCTTCTTGCAATCTTTTCGCTACTTCTAGAAGGTTTGAGAAATCGTTAGAAGGACCCAAGGTACCTACGTACATGATGTGAAATGACCTGCCTCTTGCCTTCGATGGCACAGAAAAGAAGTCGTTAGTGACGCAATTTGCCAAAACCTCAACCCTGATGGACTTAGGCAACCCCATGCTGAGGCTTGAACGCATCGAACCCGATATCGTCACAATCGCATCGGACAAAATGTACGATATCCGAGAGAGAAGACTGACCGCCTTCAAGATTCCTTGCGGAAACGAATATCCTGTAGCAATCAGTGCTCGTGGCCAGATATCCACCACGTCGTGTATTATTCTAGACCTCGTCTTCAGCTTGAGTGCGGTAGCTGGAATCATGCAAAGGTAGTTGGGGCTCATTGCCCAGGTGGCTTTGGTTCCTCTACAGAAAGGAAGAGACATCAATGCTGAGAGGGCGAATGTTCCATACAAGATCAGTCTCTTGATGACGCCCTCGTGGGCGATGGCCGGCATCCATACCCGAATTAATCTTGCTGTATGAAACTCTTCTACAGACAGGAGCTTTCTTCGGTATCTTGTTGGGATGTTGCCACTTGGATAGTGAGGGAAAGCTGCGATTACGGTGACTTGGTTGCCGCCTTCTATTAGGCTATTGACTACATTCGAAGCTCTAGTGCTTGCACCGCCGGTGTCCGGTGGAAAGTATTGACTGATGACGCAAATTCTCAAGGTGAGTCCGGGCTCTTAGGCTTGCTCTCGATCAGAGTTGGAATCTTTGCTCTCGGATACAACCTTGGTTACAGCAATTTCCTGCGCCATCCTTTTGTTTTGCTTTTCCAATGTGGATATCTTCACGGAGTAGTAGATACTGACGATAATTAGGAAAGCGACGAACGCAGCAAGCACCACGTTAGAAACATTAGCCGCACCTACGATCTGGTTTATTGCGACTAACAGTCCTGTCCAGGTTGAGAGCAGGACTATCGCAATGGACACCGCAATCCAGAGCAGTGCAAGGTCTTCTTTCAGCTTCCCTTTCCTATAAAGGAAAACAACCCAGACGAGAATCGCTACCCCGACTAAGGCCGCTATCACTAAACTATTGCTCATGACGCGTTGCTTTGCCTGCGTGTTAGCATTACGAGAATTGAAAAGGTTTCTTTGACAGGATAGTAGAACAATCGCCAGGTACGGAGATTACTTTTTCCTTGATCCCTGTCGCGGAACCGGGTGGGAATCTCACATATTCTTAGACCTGCGCGATGGGCCGCGATAAGGGCTTCGGCGTCAGGAAAATCTACAGGGTAGCTGTCGGAAAAAAGTGTGTATGCTTTTTTGTTTAGCGCTCTGAAACCTGAACTAGAGTCTGTTACAGTCGATGATGTCAGACGTGAGGTTAGCCATGAGAAAAATCGCATTCCGGCTCGACGCGTAAAAGATGATTCAAAGTAGCCATCG
>Ga0066710_100007703_pt1 | contig 10337 bp, 8 predicted proteins | sample GraSoiAngelo_159_FD_79666 | JGI IMG/M metagenome (GOLD analysis project Ga0066710, IMG submission 79666) | Grasslands soil microbial communities from the Angelo Coastal Reserve, California, USA - 14_1009_16_40cm | ecosystem: Environmental > Terrestrial > Soil > Grasslands | place: USA...
CCTGGAGAAGATTACCGATGCGCCCTTGTCACAATTCCTGTTTGGACACGGCTTCGGGGTCAGCCGGTTCGTCTTGAATGATGGGTATCGGGCCACCGAGTACTACGCGGCTCATGCCCACAACGGCTTACTCGAAATTGTACTGTCCATGGGTTTGCTGGGTGCGATTCCATTCATTGTCTGCGTCCTCTATAGCCTTCGCTGGATAACGCGCTTTGCGAGTTTGCAGGAAACCTTCTCCATGGCGTTTTCGCTGCACGCGGTAGCAGCCGTTTTCATCATTCTCCTGGCTTCCGTGACTGAGCCGTTCCTGGGCGGCAAGCTCGGACCAGTCGCGCTGATCTTCGTTTTCTACTACACAGCGTTGGATCAACGTGAGTGTATTGCGAGGTGATTCATGCAGAGTACGTATGCCCTTATAACGCCGGCACGAAATGAAGAAGCAAATATCGAACTGACGATCCAATCGGTGATTTCGCAAACCGTGCAGCCTGAACGATGGGTGATAGTGAGCGACGCATCAACGGATCGCACGGATGAGATTGTTCGCCGCTGCGCGGCACGGCACCGACTGATCCAGTTGATAAGGGTAAGCGAGGACGATGGACCCAGAAGCTTCGCCAGGCAAGTATCCGCAACCAACATTGGCTATGAGGCCATTCGCGCTTTGAACTGCCAGTTTGTGGGCGTTCTTGACGCCGACGTCTCATTTGAACCCGGTTATTACCAGCGGCTGCTGGAGGAGTTCCGGCGAAATCCACGGCTTGGCATTACCGGGGGAACCATTCTTGAAGATCAAGGCGGCTACTATGCGCCACGGATTTGGAACGACGAACGATGCGTAGCCGGAGCGATTCAATTCTTTCGAAGGCAATGCTACGAGGGCATTGGGGGGTACATCGCCCTGGAATGTGGTGGCCAGGACGCGATCGCGCTGGAGATGGCCAGGATGCAGGGATGGGAAGTGACGTCCTTTCCTGAACTGGGTGTTCTCCATCACAGACGGAGTGGAACCGCCGAGACGTCGGCATGGCGATCCCAGATGCGTGCCGGAAAAGCAGAGTATCTACTCGGATATCACCCGGTGTTTCAAGCGCTCAAGTGCCTGAGGCGGGTTAAAGAGAAGCCGCACGGGGTGGCAAGCCTCTTGAGGTTCTATGGATATTGGGCCGCAAGTGTAAGGCGGGAACGCTCTCCGGTGCCCAGAAACGTTGTGCAGTACATGAGACGCGGCCAGATGCAGCGCTTGCGATCGGTGATCTATCCAAATCAAGAGAGCGGGTCCGCGGCAGCGTAACAGAACAGTACTAAGGAGTAGAGAGATGTTCCGTGTGTGCATGGTGGTGTTTTCCGAATATCCGAAGGATCCGCGTGTTCGCCGGGAAGCCGAAGCGCTGGTTGAAGCCGGTATATCGGTGGACGTTATTTGCCTGAGGGGCAAAGGAGCTCCCCAGGAGATTGTTGACGGCGTGCGCGTCTTCAGGCTTCCACTGCAGCAGAAGCGCGCCGGCAAGGCGCGTTATGCATGGGAGTATTGCGCATTCATCGTGATGGCCCTGATCAAGGTGGGATTGCTGCACATGAAGGAGCGTTACAGCATCGTCCACGTCCACAACATGCCGAACATTCTCATACTGAGTGCGCTGTTGCCCCGCCTGTCGGGTGCAAAGGTGTTGCTCGATCTGCACGACCCTATGCCCGAAGTATATATGGCGAAATATTCGAGAAGAGATGGATCCGCAATCCTTCGCCTCTTGCACCTGGAAGAACAGCTTAGTATTCGGTGGGCCGATTTTGTGCTCACGCCAAACATTGCCTTCCGTGAGCTGTTCATTTCTCGAGGTTGTCCTGCGTCCAAGATCGACATCGTCATGAACTCGCCTCAGGAAAAGGTATTCACCCGCGCGAGAGAAGCTACACGTGTCGCGCACGAGAGTGATGAACAGTTTGTCGTGATGTGCCATGGAAGTATCTCCGAAAGAAACGGTCTGGGCACTGCGCTCGAAGCGTTGAACATTGTGAGACAGGAGATTCCCAACTTCGTATTTGAAGTCTTTGGCGGCGGGGATTTTGTTGAAAGCTTTCTCAGGCGCGTCGAGGACCTGGGTCTACAGGAGATCGTTCGCTATCACGGTGGCGTGACGCTGGAGGAGATCGCGGGAGCCATCAAGCGCATCAACGTGGGGATCGTTCCCAACGGGTGCAGCAGGTTCTCCAATCTGAATATGCCGACCCGTATCTTCGAGTACTTGTGCATGGAGAGACCGGTGATTACCGCCCGCACGAAGGGAGTGATGGACTATTTTGACGATGCGTCCATCCATATGTTCGAGGCGGGCGACCCGGATAGCCTCGCGCGCACGATTCTCGAGGTGTACCGGAATCGCGAGCGCTGCCGTGCGGTCCTGGCGCGCGGCATTGCCGTCTATCGATCTCATCGATGGGAACTTGAAAAAGCCAGGCTCGTCAGACTTGTGAGAAACGTTCTGGGCGATGACGACGCCGGAACTGAACGAGAAAAGTTCAAAGTGGGAGTTGCGAGTTGAATTCAGTCTCGAGAGGAACCATGTTGTTTCAAAAATGGAAACAGGACAGGAGACGGATCGTGAAGCTGCTGCTCAGTGCGGCTTTCTGGGCCGGCTTGTGGCTTTGGAAAACACTCAGGCGTGCCGCGGGTCGCGAATTGCCGGGCACCTGTGTCGTTCTCTACTACCATGCGGTGACTGCTGAGAACCGTGCCCGCTTTGCCCGCCAGATGGATGAATTGAAGCGATGGGCGAAGCCAATTGCCGCAGACGCGACAAACTCGTTGGCAAGCGGCGTTCATCATGCGGTGGTCACGTTCGACGACGCCTTTCAGAGCACCGCTGAAAATGCCATTCCAGAGCTGATACGGCGAGGAATTCCTTCAACGATATTCGCGCCGACCGGCTATGTCGGTCAGCATCCCTCCTGGACAGAGCAACAAGACTACGAGGACCGGGACGAAGTTGTGATGAGCGCCGAGCAACTGCGGCGGATTTCGTCGGATCTGACATCCGTGGAATCGCATACGGTGACGCATCCCAGGCTTCACTTGTTAGTAGAGTCCGACGCCAGAAGGGAACTTGCTGAATCCAAGCATTGGCTTGAGGCCCAGTTGGGCCGTGAGATCAAGTTCCTCAGCTTTCCCTATGGGCAATACAACACGCAGCTCATCGAGTGGTCGCGCCAGGCGGGCTACAAGCGAGTGTTCACGACTATGCCGCAAGGTGCGTATTCCGAACCAGGGGAATATGTAACGGGGAGAGTACCTATCAGGCCCAGCGACTGGCGCCTGGAGTTCCGGTTAAAAGTGCTTGGAGGATACAGCTGGCTTCCTTTTGCGTTCGCGCTGAGGGATTACATGAACCTTTTATTGGCTGGCCGGAGACACCCGACAGCCTATCGGCAGGTCGCATAGTGGTGGAGCACGTCAGTTCCGAATACACGTTGGAAATCGACAAGGTGAGTGAAGCCGAATGGGCGGAGCTCTTAGTGGGGTTTGAGGACGCGAACATATACCACACCTGGAGTTATGGCTCCCTGCGCTGGGGCCAAAAGAATTTGAGTCACGTCGTGCTTAGAAGAGGCTCGGATGTGCTGGCGTTGGCTCAGACGCGCGTTGTGAAGCTTCCGGTTGTGGGCCGTGGGATTGGCTACATCACCTGGGGGCCGCTGTGGCGTCCGAATGGAAAGACAGCCTCTATTGAAAATCTGCGGGTGATGATCAGAGCCCTTCGACATGAGTATGTGACGCGTCGCGGCCTGCTGCTCAGGGTTCTTCCGAATGAAACAGGAGTGTCGGCTGATCCGGCTGATATACGGTCGACCTTTCACCACGAAGGCTTCCGCCTGGCGGCGGCCTACCATCGCACGCTTCTCCTGGACCTTGGTCCATCCATGGAGGAGTTACGCGATAACCTCACGAAGGAGTGGCGGCGGGAACGGCGGATTGCCGATAGCAACGGCCTGAGTCTCATCGAGGGAACGGGAGACGATCTCTACGAGGCTTTCAGCGTTCTGTACCGAGAGATGGTTGCGCGCAAGGGGTTCATGCCGGGCGTCGACATTGATGAATTCAGGTCGATCCAGCGACATCTGCCTGAACCCCAGAAGATGCGAATCATGATCTGCGCATTGGATTCGAGACCGATCGCCGCGCTGGTGGGCTCCGTGGTGGGAGAAAAGGGCATTTACCTTCTCGGCGCCACCGCAGACAACGGATTAAGACTGAAAGGCTCCTACTTACTGCAATGGCGCATGGTGGAGTGGCTGAAGACACGGGGCGCCCGTTGGTACGACCTCAATGGGTACGATCCGGAAAGTCATCCAGGTACCTCCGCTTTCAAGGCGGGGCTTGCCGGAAAGCGTGCCGGCAAGGAGGTTTCCCATATCGGGCGTTTCGATGCGTGTCAAAGCGTGGTCAGTTATGCACTGGTCAGTGCCGGTGACGGAATCAGGGCTGTGTCCTCGAGGAGCCGGTGGCTCCGCAGAAAAGTCGGATAGTGGGATGGTGTTATGCCGGTTGAGAGAATTGATCCACTGTATGATCCGCGATGGGCGGCGTTTTTAGAAAGACACCCCGAGGCGTCCGTCTTTCATACTCCGCCGTGGTTGAGCGCCCTCGCTCGCACTTACGGTTATGAACCGGTGGTCTATGGTCAAGTCCAGAAGGGGGAACTAGCGAGCGGCACAGTGTTCTGCCGCGTCCGTAGCTGGCTTACCGGGAGTCGCCTGGTGTCATTGCCCTTTTCCGACCATTGCCAACCACTGGTCAGCGACTTCGAAGACCTGGAAGAGATGCTCTCAGCAGTTCAAACGGACAGGAAGACCGAGCAATGGAAATACATCGAGATCAGGCCGATGACTTCCAATCAGTTTGTAGCGGAGCAGACAGGCTTCCGTGAAAGTGAATCCGTGTACGTTCACAAGCTTGATCTTCGCCCTGAGCTGGACAATATCTTTCGCACACTGCACAAGAACCACGTTCAACGTGCTGTTCGCCGCGCAGAACGCGCGCTCAGCTATGACGAAGGGACATCGGAAGCTCTGTTGGCGAAGTTCTATGAACTGCAGATATCGACCCGGCGCCGGCATCGTTTGCCTCCACAGCCGCTCGACTGGTTTCGCAACCTTATCCGTTGCATGGGTGAAAGCCTGAAGATCCGGGTTGTATCGAAGGACGGCCAGGCCATCGCCAGCATAATCACGCTCTTCTACAAGAATTCGATGGTGTACAAGTATGGTTGTTCCGATCCGAAGTTCAACAACTGTGCGGGTATGCCACTTCTGATGTGGAGGGCGATACAGGAAGCCAAAGCCCTCGGCGCATCGGAATTCGATTTCGGGCGCAGCGATCGAGACAACCACGGCCTCGTCGCTTTCAAGGATCACTGGGGCACATCACGCCTGACCCTGACCTATTACCGATTCCCTGCATCCGACCGCAATCCTGACCGGCTCAGCGGGAGAGTTGCCAGATATGCGTTTCGCCGACTGCCGGATTTCGTCCTGACCACAGCGGGAACATTGCTGTACAGGCACGCAGGTTAATTCGTCATGCTCAACACCACGTTTACCGACTATTACAGGTGCCCTGAAAATTATGGAACGTTTGAGCTACCCCGTCGGCTGTCGCCGGATAGCGGATTCTTTCAAGTCAATGGCGCAGTTTGTTATGGACGCACATCGACCGGTCATCGCAGCCAATCAGTTACAGACGACCTGTTCGATGCGTTCCAGGCCATCAGTGTTCGTCAAGGCGCATGCACACTGCCATTCGACCCTGCAGAAATAGCGGAGAATCTCCGTTGCGAGCGATACCTTCGGCAGCCGGAATCGGCGCGGTTCTTACGGAACGCGTACTACCTGGTGCGTCCGGCAGTGCCCGCTGGATTGCGTAAGCTCCTGCAAAGGACCTCACTCAGGGGCTGGAACAAGATCCCCTTCCCCCGATGGCCGGTGGACAGCAGTGTTGAAGATATCTTTGAGTGCTTATTGAAGGTGCGTCTTGGCAGCCTTCGTGAGGCTCACATGCCGTTCATCTGGTTCTGGCCGGATGGCTATCAGGGGTGCGTAATCATGACCCACGACGTGGAGACAGCCGTGGGACGGGATTTTGCGCCGACGCTCATGGACGTCAACGACTCCTTTGGAATCAAATCCTCGTTCCAGGTCGTTCCGGAAGAGCGATACGAAGTCTCGCACGCATTCCTGAGATCCATCATAGAAAGAGGTTTTGAGCTAAACATTCACGGCCTCAACCATAACGGCAACCTCTTTGCGACCCGGGCTCATTTTGACCGCCAGATCCGGAGCATCAATGAATACGGAAAGGAATATGGAGCTCGAGGCTTTCGGTCTCCGGTCATGTATCGAAACCTGGAATGGTATGGAGCTTTGGAGTTTTCCTACGACATGTCTGTTCCCAATGTGGCCCATCTGGATCCACAGCGTGGCGGATGCTGCACAGTAAGGCCGTACTTTGTCGGCGACATCGTGGAGTTGCCGTTGACCACCACGCAGGACTACTCATTGTTCAACTACATCTGTGACGATTCGATCGAGTTGTGGAAATGGCAGTTGGATCTGGTTTTACAAAAACATGGGTTGGTGAGCTTTCTCATTCATCCGGACTACATTGTTTCGAAACCGAGATTAGACGTGTATCGGTCGCTGCTGGCGTACCTGACGCGGATTTGCGCTGAGCGCCGAGTGTGGTGCGCGTTGCCTGGCGATGTCGATGCGTGGTGGCGAGAGAGAAGTCAGATGAAACTCGAATTTCGCAACGGCGACTGGAGGATTAAAGGACACGGCAGTGAGCGGGCGAGAGTGGCTTTCGCGTCCCTTACGGATCGCGAAATCGTTTATCAGGTTGAACCGGCTCCTATGCGAGCGGCAGGTTGAGCTTTAGAGCGAAGGTGTTCCGCGTGCGAATTCATTCATACCTTCTACCAGGAGGCGTTATGTCCCGGCGACTTGTTGGCATCGGCGCAGGTGGTCTCATGCTCACGCTAATTGTGGTGTTCAGCAGAGGCACAAGCGGCGTCATTCCTGTCGCGGCCGGTCAATCGCGTGTGTTTTATGTGGATGACGCCGCGGGTAACGATTCCAATTCAGGAGGCTCCTCGGATCCCTGGAAAACCATCCAGAAAGCCGCAAACGTCATGGGCTCCGGCGATACGGTTCTGGTCGCCGCGGGCACGTACAACGAGCGCGTTCAAGTCAGGACCTCTGGGGCGCCCGGTAGTTCGATTACTTATCAGGCGCAGGGCAGCGTGATCACGAAAGGCTTCGCCGTCGCCGCAAATTACATTCGAGTCACTGGGTTCGAAATAACGCAGACTGTCAACGACTGGGTCAATGGTCCGGGTGTTTGGGTTAGAGGCGTGGGTAATGAGATCACGGGCAACTATATCCACGATGTCGCTTTCTACGGAGTTTTCCTCGAAGCCTGGCCCCCGGACAACCCCGCAACAGGAAACAATGTCGTAAGAAACAACCGCATCGTCTTCGCAGTAGAAGCGGGCATGCGCATCATGGGAGCCAACAACCTCATCGAAGGAAACGATATCAGCCATTCACATCAGTTCCAGCCGGGAGTCACCACCCTGAAGCCCGGAGACGATGCTGACGGTATCCGTTTTTTCGGCTCAGGACACACCTTTCGCAAAAATTACATACACGACATTTATATCTCGGATCCCGGCAACAATACTGATGCTACAGGTCCCCACACCGATGCGCTGCAGACCTGGGGACCGGCTTATGACATTGTCTTTGAGCAGAACTTCTTCGACATTCCCGACACGAGCATGCAGGGAACGATGATTTCGATCTCCACCAACCCGGTAAGAAACCTTACATTCCGGAACAATATTTTCGTCAACGGTTCCCAGGCTCCGTGGGGTCCCGCGATCAATATTATGGGGTATAGCGGAACCAGTCTCGACAGCTCGGTCGTCAATGTCACCATCGTGAACAACATGTTCGTCCGCACGGGCGGTAACAACCTTGCCTCCTGCGTCATATTGCATGATGGCGTGCAGAACGCCACGGTGATGAATAATGCGTTCTATAACTGCGGGGGCAGCTCGTTCGGCTACGTGTCGACCGCTCCGTTTTATGGAGGAACTACATCGGATATCAGTATTGGATATAACTCCGTTTATACAACTAACGGCGTTCCGCCGGTGGGTGGCCCTAATGCTAACGATGTATGGATGCTCGACCCGGCATTTGCGAATGCTGCAACGAAGGACTTTCACCTTTTATCCGCATCTCCTCTGATTGATGCCGGCGCCACGTTATCTGCCGTGACTACCGATTACGCCGGAGTACCAAGGCCGCAGGGTTTACGCTACGACATTGGTCCATACGAGTTTGTAGTGCCTGTGCCGTGATAGGTCTTTGCGAATTATCGTTCCAATGTGCATGACGATTCTTAATGCAAATATGAATGCCGGTTCACAGTACCTGGAGCTTGTCGCTTTACCGAGTCAAAAGTGGTTAACCGGGCAACGCTTAATCCTTTCATCGATGGTGCACGAGTGAAGGGAACACGATTTGCACCTATTCAGCCGCTATGAAAATGTCTTCATGTCAGGTTGCTGTCATTGGCGCTGGGCCGTATGGATTGGCTGCAGCCGCGCATCTAAAATCGGCCCATGTGGAAACGTGGGTGTTTGGGGAGTCGATGGAGTTTTGGCGCAAACAAATGCCGGTCGGTATGTTGTTGCGCTCTCCATGGGACGCCTCACACATTGCGGATCCGGATAACGCCCTGACGCTCGATCAATACCAGGCAGAGCGCGGTGTCCGGCTTACCAGGCCGGTGCCTCTGGATGATTTTGTGCAGTACGGGCAATGGTTCCAGCGCCAGGTGGCGCCCGATCTGGATGCGCGCCGCGTGGCGAGAATCGAGCATTTATCCAACAGGTTTAGATTGGTGTTGGGCGACGGCGACACGGTGGAAGCGCAACGCGTTATTGTCGCTGCCGGCATTGGCGCGTTCGCCCACCGCCCTCCGGGCTTCGCAGAATTGCCCTTATCCCTTGCCTCGCATGCATCGGATCATCGCGACCTCAGTTGCTTCGCAGGCCGCCGGGTGGTTGTCGTGGGCGGCGGCCAGAGCGCCATTGAGTCGGCCGCCCTGTTGCACGAAAGCGGTGCAGATGTCGAAATCGTGATGCGAGCCGGGTATGTCAATTGGCTTCGACGCAGTGCGTTGCTGCACAGCGACCTGAATCCGTTTCGCCGGCTATTCTATCCGCGGACCGATGTGGGGCCGCCGGGGCTTAACCAGATCGTCGCAAGGCCGGATTTGTTCCGGCGATTTCCCCTGGACCTGCAACACAAAATCGCCGTTCGTTCGATCCGGCCGGCGGGCGCGGCCTGGCTAATGCCTCGCATGGGGGGAATACGCATAACAACGGGACATGAGATCGTGTCCGCCACCGCCGCAAATCAGCAGCTTTGTATCACGCTCGATGACGGGAGCAAACGGGACATTGACCATGCCATGCTCGCGACGGGCTACCGTGTGGATATTTCGCGTTACGCATTCCTCGCGGCCGACCTTGCCAAAAAGCTGGATTGCATCCAGGGCTACCCTCGGCTCGGTACCGGATTCGAATCGTCGGTGCCTGGACTGCACTTCCTGGGCGCTCCCGCAGCATGGAGTTTTGGTCCGCTAATGCGGTTTGTTTCCGGGACCACGTATGCGGCGCGCGCTTTGGCGCGTACGATATTGGCAAATCCGGCGACATTTACGCACGGAGAGAAACGCTCATGGATGGTAACGGCTGGAACACACCAGAGTGGTTGACAGGATGCGACCGGTGGCGGCCTTTGAGCTCCGGCGCTGTGGTCATCGGAGGTGATTACCGCGGGCTCGGCACGGTCCGAAGTCTCGGCAGGAACAAGATCCCGGTTTGGGTGTTGACAGATGAACACCTGATCGCAGGAATCTCCCGGTATGCGTCCCGAAGCTTCCGATTGAAGGGGACAGATGAAGTCGACCAGGTGGGATATCTCTGCGATTTGAATCTGCGGCACGACCTGCTTGGGTGGGCTGTTTTTCCAACTGGCGATGAATCTGCAGCAATGCTGGCGCGGCACCACACCGTGTTGGCGGAGCGGTTCCGCCTCACGGTGCCGCCCTGGGAGATCTTGCGCTGGGCTCATGACAAGCGGCTGATGCACGATCTGGCTTCCAGGCTCGGCGTGGACTGCCCGTGGACATGCAATCCGGCGAACAGGGAAGAGGTGGCGGACCTCAATCGCACCTTTCCAGTGATTTTGAAACCTGCCTTCAA
>Ga0066710_100007704_pt1 | contig 10335 bp, 5 predicted proteins | sample GraSoiAngelo_159_FD_79666 | JGI IMG/M metagenome (GOLD analysis project Ga0066710, IMG submission 79666) | Grasslands soil microbial communities from the Angelo Coastal Reserve, California, USA - 14_1009_16_40cm | ecosystem: Environmental > Terrestrial > Soil > Grasslands | place: USA...
AGGGACGAGGGACATTAGCGCTTCTGGGCGAGCGACTCGAAGTACCGGGCGATCCGTTGCCGGTAGGCGTCGGGTACACGGTCGCTTCCGCCGGCGCGCAGGCGATCGGCGGTGAGCGTGCGCGAGAGGCGTTCGGCGATGCCGGATTCGTAGCGCTCGAGCGCGCGGGTCACGTCCGCGTGGAGCGCCGCCCACGCGGCGTAGTCGTTCTTCCAGCTCTCCGTGCCGGGCGCCGAGCGGCTCCACTCGTGCTGCTCGGGGGTGGACTGCCCGCGGCCCGACTGCGGCGTGCTGCGCTCGACGCGATTCAACAGCTCGCGGCTCCGCTGCAGCTCGCGCGCGTACTCTTCCTGGAGCCGCGCCAGATCGGCGCTCCCGTCGCCGCCTCCTTGCGCGCCTCGCCGGCCGCGCTGCCCCTCGGGGCCGCTGGCGCCGGATTGTCCGGGTTGCTGCGCGGCGATCCCGGCGCGGCGCTGCGCCTCCTGGATCTGGCGCTCCAGCCGTGCGAGACGCTCGCGCGCCTCACGCGCCCGATCGAGCGCGGCCGCGAGCCGCGGCGCCTCCCCTTTCGCGCCGCCGGCGTCCGCGCCGTTGATGCGCTCGGCGACGCGGTTCATCGCGTCGGCGAGCTGCCGTTCCGCCGGCGCAATCGGGGTCCTGGACGTGTCCGGCTGGGCGCCGGTGCCGCGGCCCGGGGCGTCGCGCATCTGTTTCGCGCCGATGCGCATCCGGGCGCCGAGTTGCTGCCGATCCAGTTCGCGCGCCGCTTCTCCGAGAGCGGTCCGATCCGCCGCGGTTCCGGCTTTCGGATCCGCACCGAGGCGCCGGGCGGAATCGCGCAGACGATCGACGCGGTCCGCCAGCGACTCCTTTTCGGCGGCGAGCCGCCGCCGCGCGTCCGCCGTGCCGCCGCCCTCGGCATCGAGCCGCTCGGCCTCGCCCGCAATCCGCCGCTGCGCCTCAGCCAATTGCTGTCCCTCGAGCTGCAGCTCGCCGATGGCGCGTTTGCGCGCGTCGGGCGTCGCCGTCTGCAGATCGCGTTCGACCTTGCGGAGCTGCTGCGCAGCGTGTTCCGCGCGCGCCGCCGCCGCTTCGGCGTCCTGGCGGCGCAAGTCCGCGGTGGCCCCGCGCATCTGCTCCGCCGCGTCCTTCAGCTCCGCACCGTTAGCACCTGTAGCACCTGTAGCACCTGTAGCACCCGTAGCACCATTAGCACCTTGCTGGAGCCTTTCGGCTTCCCGCTGCAGCTCCATCTGCTCGCGCGCGAGCATCTCGAGCCGCCGTTTCCGCTCCTCTTCCGAGAGTCCGGCGTTGGCGAGGTCGCGCTGTTCGCGGGCGAGCGCTTCCTGGCGTTTCGCCAGCTCGCGGATCCGATCGAGATCGTCCGACTTCTGTTGATCGGGCCGCTCCTCGATCTCGGCTTTGGTCTCGTAATTGTTCGTCTGCCGGCGTTTCAGCTCACGGTCGAAGAGTGTCGAGAGGTCCTGCCCCTGACGCCCGCTGCCGCGATTGGCCGAGCCGTTGTTCGCCTGCGCGACCTGGCGGCGGCGCACTTCCGCCTGCGCGCGCAGCAGCGCGTTGAGCGCGGCCATCTCGTGCGGAATCGCCGCGCCGGTCTGCTGTCCCTGAAGCCGCTGAACGGCCCGCGCCATCGCCTCGGCCGCCAGGGCGATCGGGTCGCCGGATTCGGACGGCGCGGGAAGGATCTGCTGCGGCGGCTCGCCGCCGCGGCGGCGCCGCTGCGTCAGGATCCCCGCCGCCTGTTCCGCCCGCCGCTTCACCTCGGCCTGCGCGTCGGCAACCGCTTTGATGTCGGTCGCCGAACGTCCGGCGCCCGCCCGGCGCTCGAGGTTCCACGTCGCGCTGATCACCTCTTTCTGCGCCGCGACGAGGCTCTCGATCTGCGTGCCGGTTTGCGCGGCCATCGCCTGGCTCTGCGCGGCGACGTACTCCTCGTTGAACGGCTTGACCTCGAGGAACAGCATCTCGCTTCGGGCGAGTGACGAGGGCTTGCCGCGCGAGACGTCGCGCGCGCGCGCGTAATACGAGATGACGTCGCCGGGCTTCACGCCCAGATCCTCGGCCGCCACGAGCATCGAGCCGAGACGCGCCGTGTTGCTGCCGCTGAGCGTCCGGAACGGCACGATCTTCTCTCGTCCGCCGGACACCGAGTACACGAGCTCGAAACTCGCCACGCCGTAGTCGTCGTCGGCGCGGGCCTCGATCGTGACTTCCTCGAGAGGGGTGATCTGCTGGTCGCCGACCGGGCGGAGCACGTGGACCTCCGGCGGACGGTCGTCCATCAGCCGGATGAAATACTCGAGCCCTTCGGACCGTAGTCCGTCCGCGTCCTGCAAGGCGACGCGATACGAGCCGTCGCGCGTCACGGTCAGGACGGACTCCATCGTGCGATCGCCCGCTGGCGCGAGCGTGACGGGCGCGCCGCCGTCCGACATCGACAACGTCGCGGCGGTGACCGGCTTATCCGTCTGCACGCGCACGCGGACGCGCGTGCCGGCCGGCCCGTAGATATCCCCGCCGTCCTGCTCGTCGCGCGGCTCGAGTCCGGTGAACGCCGGGTACTCGTAGCGAAGATCGATCCGTCGTACCCGCGGCGGGAAGAGCGCCGTCACCGAGTAGACGGGAGACGCGGCCGCCCCGGCGCGGACGCGATAGGTGAACGATCGATCGACGGCGTTGATGTGGACGTCGAAGCCGTCGCCCGACGGCGTCATCGGCACCGTGCGCGCCTGGCCGCGCATTTCGAGCGTCAGCTCGGGTACGACGTGGCGCAGCGTCCCGGCCCGGCCGCCGACGCGCGCGACGATGCGGAGCGGCGTGCCCGCCGGCACGCGGACGCTGCCGGGGGTGGCATCGATCGAGATCGCCGCCGGCAGGAACCGCAGGATCGCGATCTCGATCGCGCGGGACACGAACGCCCCGGCGAACGCGAGCGCGAGCACGAGCGCGATCGCGGCGAGCGTCGCAGCCACCGCGGCCCGGCGGATCGACGCCGGTTCAACGACGCGCGCCGGATCGATCTCGCGGAGACGCTCGACCGCGGCCGCGACGACGAGCGATCGGAAGGGATCGGCCGCCGCGGGCCGCGCCGCGACATCCACGCCCGTCACCACCGCGTCCTCGAGTTCCGGGCAGCGTTCCTCGACGAATCGCGCGACCGCCCGGTCGTCCGGCCTGTGCCGATACGGCCAGATCGCCGCCGCCACCGCGCCGGTGGCCAGGATCGCCACCGCGCCGGCGAGCAACAACACGACCCCGTCGGCCGGCGCGAGCGCCCGCTCCGCGAGCGCGCCGCACACCACGATCAGCGCGACCCCGAGAAACGCGCGCGCGCAAGTCCGCAGCGCGACCGCCCGGAACCACCGCCGCCGCACGCCGTGCACGAGAAGCCGCAGCTCGTCGATCATCGGAACCCCAAACGTCAGGTGCTACAGGTGCTAGAGGTGCTACAGGTGCTAAAGGTGCTGGTGCTAATGGTGCTAATGGTGCTCATGGTGCTCATGGTGCTCATGGTGCTAGTGTTCACTGTTTCGACGTCTGCACCCGTAGCACCTCCAGCACCTTCAGCACCAGCACCTCTACCACCTGTGGCACCGTTAGCACCTTTAGCACCGACACCAGTCCCCGTCAGCGCCTGCCTATCACCGACTCTGCGGCGAGCGCGATGAGCATCAGCGCCAGCCCGTACTGCCAGTAGTTCTGGTGCGCCTCGACCTGCGCGGCGAGCCGTTCGCCGCGCGAGCCTCCGTCGACGGCGGTCCGTGCGAGCAGACGCCTGAACTCCGTCGGCTCGATCCGATCGATCGCGCTCTCGCGCGCGTCGACGTTGACGGCGACGGTCCGCTTGTCGGGCAGTGTCACGACTCCCGGGCGCGGCTCGACGCCGGACGGAACGTCCGACACCAGGTACATCGATGACGCCGGGGCGCGTCCGCCGAGATACGTCATCGTCTCCTGCACGAACGGGACGAACGACGGGTGCAGCGGAAAGTCGTTCCAGCGGCGATCCAGATCGGACGTGAAGAGGATCAGGCGCCCGCGCCCGGCGGCGCGCTCGATCAGCGCGGGGACGCCGTCGGTATAGCGCGCGAGGATGCGCCAGCCGGCCACCGGTTCGATCCGCCACGTGCGGGTGAACGACACCTGCCCGAGGTTCGCGCTGAGCGCGCCGAACGGCTGAAAGATCGGATGCCTCGTATCGGTGGCGGCGAGAATCGCGGGCCCCTGGCGATCCGCCGACGTGATCGCGGGCCGCCAGTCGAAGAGCGTGGACAACACGGTCGCGTCCACGTCGGGAGCGGCGGCGATCAGGATGCCGCCGCCGGCGTTCAGGAACGCGCGCAGCGTTTCGCCGGCGCCGCGGTCCAGCCCATGCGTGGAGAGCAGCGCGATCGCCGAGTACGACGACAGCTCCGCCGCGGTCAGCCGCGCAAACGCGCCCGGCAGCATCGATCGCACGGTGAAGTCCGCGCCGTCCGCGCCACCAACCTGCAGTGCCCGCGTCAGGTAGAAACCAGCGGGGCTGCCCGGCGCGCCGCCGACCACGAGCACGCCCGGCGCCGCCCGCGCCGCCGCAACCGCATACCGCACATCGTCGGCGGCATACCCGCCGGGATCGTCGATGCTGACGCTGACGCTGCCGCCGACCGGTGACGCCGTGTCGAACGCGACGTCGGCGGACGCGCCCGGCGCGAGCGAGAACGGAACCGTTTTCAGGATTCGGCCATCGGCCAGCAGCCGCGCGTTTCCGCTCCGCGGCGTGACGCCGGTGTTGCGAAGGCTGGAGACGACCCGTCGCGGCTCGATGTGCAGATCCGTGACGCCGGCGTTGGTGCGCGGCACGCCCACGTCGCCGAGCGCCAGGTCGATGTCGACCGGCAGCGCCGGCGTGCCCGCGTCGAGACCGTGCCGCTCGAAGTCGCTCACGAGGACGAGCGTCGCCGGCCCGGATTCCGCCAGTTCGACCGCTTTGTCCAACGCCGCGGCGTACCGCGTCGCGCCGAAACCGGACCCGAGCGACGCCAGCGCGCGACGCGCCTCTCCCCGCGTGCCCGGCGACGCGATCACCTCGGCGCGCTGGTCGAACGCGATGACGGCGATGCGATCCCCGCGCGCTTCGTCGACCGCTTGCCGCGCGAGCCGGAGCGCGCGATCGAATTGTCCCGGCGCGCTCATGCTGAAGGAGCGATCGACGGCGACGATCGTCAGCCGGGATCCGGCGGTCGCGTTCATGACGTACGGCCGCGCGAAAGCGCCCGCGAGCAGCAGCAGCGCGGCGACGCGAGCCGCCAGCAGGAGGAGATCGCGCAGCCGCCGGCGCCGGGACCGTTCGATCGGGCTGCGCCGCAGCAGGCGGACGGCCGCAAACGGGACCTCGGGCGCCACGTCGCGCCGCATCAGGTGCAGCACGATCGGCAGCGCCACGAGCGCCGCGCCGACCAGAAACGCCGGGTACAGAAAACTCACAGCCGCCTCTCGCGCGCCGCGAGATACGCGAGCAGCGCAAAATCGAGCGGCTTCGAGCTGTCGAGCGTCACGAAGTCGATGCCGACGCCGCGAAGCTCGCGCCGGTACTGCGCCTGCAGATCCGATAACGCCTGAAGATAGCCGGCGCGCACGCGCGCCGGATCCGCCGTCACCTGAACGTCGCTCTCGACGTCGCGGAACCGCGACGCCGTCCGGAACGGAAACTGGATCTCATCGGGATCGAGGACCTGGAACACGATGACGTCGGTGCCGCGGAAGCGCAGGTGCTTGAGTCCCTGCAGCACCGGCTCCGGTTCGTCGAGCAGATCCGAGATCAACACCACGAGGCTGCGCTTGACGAGCGCCTCGGCGAGCTGGTGAAGGGGACGCCCGAGATCCGATCGCACGCCGGGACGAATCCTCTCGAGCGTGAGCAGGATCGAGTGCAGATGGCCCGGCCGCGTGCTCGCCGGCAGGCGCGACACGATTCGCTGGTCGAACGCGATCAGCCCGGCCGCGTCGCGCTGGCGGTTCATCATGTAGGCGAGCGACGCCGCGAGGACGCTGCCGTATTCGAGCTTGCTCATCGGCGCGTCGCCGCGATACGCCATGGACGCGCTGACGTCGATCAGGAGGTGCCCCTCGAGGTTGGTTTCCTCCTCGAACTTCTTCACGTAGTGACGATCGCTGCGCGCGTAGACCTTCCAATCGAGCGTGGAGAGATCGTCGCCCGGCAGGTATTGACGGTACTCCGCGAACTCGACGCTGAAGCCTTTGTACGGGCTGCGGTGCAGGCCGGACAGGAATCCCTCCACGATCGTCCGCGCCTTCAGCTCCATCGATCCGAGGCGCGCGATGACGGCGGGGTCGAGGAAGCGAACGTCGCGGCCGGAGGAGACGGCGGGCATCGCGGCCTACATACCGCTCGCGGGCGTGGGCACCGCCTCGAGCAGGCGGTCGACGAGGTTGTCGGACGTGATCCGCTCCGACTCGGCGTAGAAGTTCGGGATGATCCGGTGGCGCAGGATCGGATGCGCGAGCGCGCGGACGTCGGCGATCGATACGTGATAGCGTCCGTGCGTCAGCGCGCGCGCCTTGCCGGCGAGGATGAGCGACTGCGACGCGCGAAGGCCGGCGCCCCATTTGACCCAATCGCGGACGAACGGCAGGTCCTCCTGCCGCCCCGGCCGCGACGCGTCCACCAGCCGCACGGCATACCGCGCCACTTCCTCGGCGATGACGACCTGCCGGACGAGGTGCTGGAACTCGAGGATGTCGGGCCCTCCGAGCACGCGCGACGGCGACGGCGTCTCCGCTCCCGTCGTCTGCATCGCGACGCGCACCTCGTCGTCTTCCGGAAGGTACGAGACCACGATGTTGAACATGAACCGATCGAGCTGCGCTTCCGGCAGCGGATACGTGCCTTCCAGCTCGATCGGATTCTGCGTCGCGAGCACGAAGAACGGCCGCTCGAGCTGATACGTGCGTCCGGCGGCGGTGACGTGGTACTCCTGCATCGCCTCGAGCAGCGCCGCCTGCGTCTTCGGCGGCGTGCGGTTGATCTCGTCGGCAAGGATGATCTGCGCGAAGATCGGCCCCTTCACGAACCGCAGGCTGCGGTGCCCGCCGTCTTCGTCGAGGACCTCGGTCCCCGTGATGTCGGCGGGCATCAGATCGGGGGTGAACTGAATCCGCTTGAACGACAGATCGAGGATCTCGGCGAGCGTCTTGATCAGCAGCGTCTTCGCGAGCCCCGGAACACCAGTGATGAGGCAGTGGCCGCCGGTGAACAGCGCGATCAGGACCTGATCGATGACGGCGTCCTGCCCGACGATGACTTTCCGGATCTCGGCAAGGATGCGTTCGCGCCCGGTCGTGACGCGCTCGGCGACGGCGGCGGCGGGGTGGGACGTCACTGAATTGGTGAATTAGTGAGTCAGCGAATAGACGATTTCGTTGATTTCCATCCGGTACGCCTGCGCCGTGTACTTCACGTAACCGGGGTAGTCGGCCGCATTGGACCACTCCCAGCCATCCCCCATATCGGTGTTCCAGTTGATCAGCACCATGGCGCGCCCCGCGTTGTCCTCGATCGCGCGCAGGTGGGCGACGTAACCCCCCTTTTCCCACGTGCGTCCCTGCAGGAACGAGCCGAGGCCGGGCGTTTGCGGAAAACCGTTCATCTTGTAGAAGCAACTGAACACCGGGTGCTCCGGCAGCAGATCGATGATCTGCCGCTCCGGAAACACGCGCTTCAGCTCGTGCTCGACGTTCGCCCACTCGACGGGGCCGTGAAAATCGTCGAAGGTCAGCGTGCCGCCGCGCAGCAGGAACTCGCGGAGGATCGGCACCTCGGCGTCCTTCAGCCGCAGGTTGCCCCCTTCCACGATGTAGATCCACGGATGCTGAAAGAGCGTCGGATCCTCGAGCGTGATATCGATCGGATCGTTGACCTGAATCGCGGTCGCCGTCCGAACGCGGCGCGACAGATTCCAGTCAGCGGCGGGCGCGTCGATGTACCACGGCTCGTCGTACATGCTCTGCCCAATCTGCGGCGGCATCGTCCACGCCGTGTAGTGCACGCGGACGAAGCCCCACTGCAAGCCGGCGAAGCGGAGATCCGGCTGCGCCGGCATCGGCGGCGCCTGCGCTTCAGCCGCGGGGACGACGAGCCAGACGATCGCGCCGGCAATCGCGACGGCCAGCGCGCCGAGAGGGCTGAACGCGACGCGGCGTCCGGTCACGTCTTCTTCGCTCCGATCGCGTTCAGCAGCAACTCCTGGGCGCGGTCGAACGTCGGCGCGATCTCCAGCGCCGCGAGCGCTTCCTTCTTCGCGTCGTCCGCGCGTCCTGCCGCGAGGTACGCCTCGCCGAGGTCCGTGTGCGCCGCCGCCTTGTCCGCCGGACTGGCCTGCAGCGCGACGCGGAACTCGCGCACCGCCGTCGGCGGGTCCTTCGCGGTCAGCGCGATCCGGCCGAGCGCGCTGTGCGCGGCGGCGTCGAAGGGATCGAGCGCGACGACGCGGTCGAGGGCGAGCGCGGATACGCGCGACTCCTTCGTCTCCTGCGCGACCGCGGCGAGCTTGCGAGCCGCCTCGACGTTCGTGTGATCGGCGGCGACGACCGCTTCGTACTCACGACGCGCGCGCGGCTTGTCGCCCAGCCGCTCGGCGAGCGCCGCCATGATCACGTGCGGACTCTCGGGACCGATCGCCGCGGGGACGAGCGCCGCCGCGCGTTCGAGCGGCGCGTAGGCCGCGGCGTCTCCGGCTGACGCGAGCGCCTCCCCGAGCGCCAGTTGCGCGAGGTAGCTGTCGGGATGCGCGGCCGCGGCCGTCTTCAGCGCCTCGATCGGCATGCCTTCGGTGAGCGACGGCGCGTCGTGCAGCGCACGGCGCATCGCGCCGAAGCGTTGATCGAGCGAATGGTCGAAGCCGGACTGGAGATCGTCCATCGAGACCTTCAGCGTGCGCGTGACCGCCGCCTCGGTGTCGATGCCGTCCGCGAACGAGCGGACGAGTGTTCGCAGCGCCGGCTCGCCGTACGTGCGGACGATGTGGTCCACCAGCAGCGACGCCTCGTAATACGCGAGCGAGATCGTGTCGGGCCGCGTGAAGCCGGCGTTGAGGTCGCGCAGCTTCAGCACCTTCCCTTTGTCCATCGCGCGCGCGAAGGTGACCTCCATGTCGCGTCCCCACTCGGGACGCGCCCGCCCCTCTTCGTAGACGGAGATTCCTTCGGTCAGCCAGCGCGGCACGCGCTGGTTCGACATCTGCAGCGTGACGACGTGCGTCAGCTCGTGCCAGAGCGTCGCCTGCCAGTTGAACGTGCCCGGCGGCCGCGCCCGCGGCGAATCGGCCGTGACGACGCGTCCGAAGCAGGCGCCGAGCGCGCCGATCATTCCCGGCAGGCCGAGATTGCGAACCGCAAAATCGTCGTGCACCGGAAAAATCTCGACGAGGATCGGGCCTTTCGGCGTGAACTGATAGCGCTCCGACAACGTCTTCATCGCATCGTGCGCGAGCGGGATGGCGTATTCGCGCAGGACGGGCGCCTCCTCCTTGTCCATCCGGAAAATGAACTCGCCGTCCTGCACCGTGACGAAGCCGTCGAGTTTGTCGAGCAGCGCAAGCAGGTTGTAGGTGACGACGTCGAACGGGTCGGCGCGGAAGGCGCGGTCGAGCGCGCGGCGCGCGCCGGGTTCGTCGCCGGTACGCATCAGATGCATCCCGAGATCGCCGGACGCGCGGCTGCTGGTCGGATCGAGCGCCAGCGCCCGCTGCACGAGCGCGGCCGCCTCGTCGAAGCGATAGTGACTCGCGGCGAGATCCCCCGCGACGCGGTAGACCTCGCCATATGCGGGGTTGATCTCCAGGATCTGCGAGACCGCGCGATCGAACGCGGCGCGATCGTCCTTCACGTACGCCATCGCCGCGATCAAGGAACGCGCCTGGAGGTTCGAGGGATTCGACGCGAGGACCTTGTCCAGTTCCGCGCGCGCCTCCCCCGCTCGATCTTCGTCGAGATGCACCTGCGCGATGAGCACGTAGGGATCGGGCAACGTTGGATCGATCGCGATCGCGCGCTGCGCCTCCGCCATCGCGGCTTCCGGGTCGTCGTCGGCCGCCACGCGCGCCAGCCCCGCGTGCGCGGGCGCCCAATCGGCGTCCGCCTTCAGGGCGGCCTGGAACGATTTCAACGCCTCGCGCCGGTTGTACTTCTCGAGGAACAACAGGCCCCAATACGTCTGAACCGCGGCGGGATCGGCGCCCGTGCGCTCGGCGTCGCGAAAGAGCGCGTTGGCGTCGCGCGCGCGCCCGAGCGCATTCGCCGCCCGCGCCGCGCGCA
>Ga0066710_100007705_pt1 | contig 10335 bp, 8 predicted proteins | sample GraSoiAngelo_159_FD_79666 | JGI IMG/M metagenome (GOLD analysis project Ga0066710, IMG submission 79666) | Grasslands soil microbial communities from the Angelo Coastal Reserve, California, USA - 14_1009_16_40cm | ecosystem: Environmental > Terrestrial > Soil > Grasslands | place: USA...
CGGCCCTTGTAGAACTGCGTCTTGCCCACGCCCGTGAGCACGTGCCCGTAGGGCAGCAGCGAGTCCTCGTCGACCTCGTAGGGCTCCTTGCAGTCCTTGCACACCTTGCGCCCCAGCCGCTGGGCCATCACCAGCAGCAGCGACGAGGCGACCAGGAACGGCGGGATCCCCATGTCGATCAGCCGGGCGATCGTCGACGGCGAGTCGTTGGTGTGCAGCGTGGAGAAGACCAGGTGGCCGGTCAGCGCCGCCCGGATCGAGATCTGCGCCGTCTCCAGATCGCGCGTCTCGCCGACCAGGATCACGTCCGGGTCCTGGCGCAGGAAGGCCCGCAAGGCCGCGCTGAACGTGCGGCCGATCGAGTCGTTGATCTGGACCTGGTTGACGCCCTTGAGGTTGTATTCCACCGGATCTTCGGCCGTCATGATGTTGTGCTCGGGCGAGTTGATCGTGTGGATGGCCGAGTAGAGCGTGGTCGTCTTGCCCGACCCCGTCGGCCCCGTGATCAGCACCATCCCGTACGGCTGCCGGATCACCTTCTCGAACTGCTCGAGCGACCCGGGATCGAACCCCAGCTTGGTCAGGTCGAGCTGCAGCGCGTCCTTGTCGAGGATCCGGAGCACGGCCTTCTCGCCGAAGATCGTGGGCAGGATCGACACCCGGAAGTCGATCTCCCGCGTGTTGTAGCGCAGTTTGATGCGGCCGTCCTGGGGCAGCCGGCGCTCGGCGATGTCGAGATTCGACATGATCTTGATGCGTGACGTGATGGCGGCCTCGAGCCGCTTCGGCGGCGACAGCATCTCGTGGAGCACGCCGTCGACGCGGAACCGGATGCGGAAGACCTTCTCGTAGGGCTCCCAGTGGATGTCGCTGGCGCCCTTCTGGATGGCGTCGACCAGCACCATGTTGACCAGCTTCACCACTGGCGCCTCGTCGGCCGACTCCTTCAGCTCGAAGACGTCCATCTTCGTGCCTTCGTCGTCGCCCACGACCTCCACGCCCTCGAGGTCGCTCGAGATCGTGTTCATCGCCTCCGTCATCGACCCGATGCCACTCTCGTAATACTTCTCGATGGCCTCGCGGATCGCGCCCTGGGCCGCCACCACCGGCAGGACCCGCAGCCCCGTGATGAACGTGACGTGGTCGATGGCGTGCACGTTGACCGGGTCGGCCATGGCGACCGTCAGGGTGTCGCCGTCGCGCTGGATCGGCAACAGGTCGTAGCGCCGCGCGATGCCGCCCGGGACGAGCTGGATCACGCCAATGTCGACGTTGACGGACGAGACCGTGATCGACGGCACACCGTACTGCTGGGAGAGGAAGCCGGCGAGCTGCTCCTCGTTGATGAAGCTCATCCTGACCAGGATCGACCCGAGCTTCTCGGACGAGCCCTTCTGCTTCCGCAGCGCCAGGGCGAGCTGGTCGCGCGTGATGAGGCCACCCGCCACGAGCAGGTCGCCGAGCGGCATCAGCCGTGCGCGCTGCTCGGGCCGCACCGCCGCCGTCTTGCCGGGCGCCTTCGCGGGCGGCCGGCCGACCGGGGGCGCCGTCCTCACCGCCGCCGGCGCTGGGGCCGGTGCGGGTGGCGGAGCCGTGGTCGTGGTGGTGGTCGCCGGGGCGGGAGTGCGACGGGCCCGCACGAGGCGAGCGGTGACGCTCGCCAGCTTCTCACGCTCGCCGAGCTTGACGTAGATCTCGGCGAGGGCCTCGAGAGCGCTCACGTCGGACGGATTGGCCTCAGTGATCATCTCGAAGACCTCGGCCGTCTGGCCAAGCTCCCGACGCTGGTCGGGGGTCATCGAGGTCGCGGAGTTGTCGCGCATGTCGGGCTAGGGCAGGCGCGGCTCCCACGAAGGCCGCGCTTCCTCGGGCCGGAGCGGCGCGGCAAATTCTCCGACCCGCCTGGGTCGGCTGCGCGTCTCGGCGAGCACCGCCGCCACGCCCTTGCCCGCCTCCTTGGCGAACAGGCGCACCATGCCGACCGTCGTGCGCTCGTCGAAAATGGCGAGCAGGATGGCCTCCTCGTCCACGGTCGAGACGTGGATGGATTGCTTCATGCCCTCGTGGAAGAGCACGGTGAACTCGGTCTCACCGAGGAGCTGGGCCATGGCGCTGGTCGAGCTGAACGCAGCCGCGGCGAGAGCGGAGATGGAGACGGTGTCGAGCGCCCGGGCGACGCCGTCCATGGCGAGGAGCTGGCCGCTGCGGTCGATGAGCAGCGCTTCCATCGCGCCCGCCTCGCTCAGAAACCGCTGGAGGATCTCGCGGATTCGGTTCGCGTCGGTTTCCTGGATGACCATGCTGTGCACCTTCATCCCGCCCCCTTCCCGCCGTCGCCGAATTCACTGGCGAGGACCATGCGGGAGACCGTGTTGAGGGTGTCGAAGACCCCCTTGCCGTCGACGGCGACCCCTTCGAAGAAGGGCACGCGTCGGGTCCCCCGGTTCAGCACGTACTCGAGGTAGTCGATGGGCGCGACGTTCGGCAGGTCGCGCTTGTTGTACTGGATCACGTACGGAGTCTCGTCGAGCGAGGACTGGTACTGGCGCAGGTTCTCGTCGAGGTTCTTCAAGCTTTCCAGGTTCTCGGGCAGCCGGTCGAACTGCGAGTCGGCCACGAACACGACGGCATCGACGCCCCGCAGGACGAGCCGGCGTGTCATGTTGTAGTGGATCTGACCGGGCACCGTGTAGAGCTGGAAGCGCGTCTCGAAGCCGCGGACGGTGAGCGCCGACACCGGCAGGAAGTCGAAGAAGATGGTGCGGTCGTCGCCGGTGGCCAGCGACACCATGTTGCCCTTGTTGGCGTGGGGCAAGGACTTGTGGACGTACTGGAGGTTGGCCGTCTTGCCGGCCACGCCCGGTCCGTAATACACGATCTTGAAGTTGATGACCTTTTCGGCGGCATTGATGATCGACACGCCCGCCTCCTCACCGTGCCGCGAGGCGAGTCACTGCGCGTTCCATCTCGAGCCGGGCCAGCCCCAGACGATCCACGGGGCCGCCGCCGGCGACGAGCAGCGCAGCCGCGCCGCGTCCGGCATCAACTTCTCTCACCACGAGTCGATCCTCGCCCATGCGCAGGATGAACGATTCGAGCGGGCCGAGCGCGCAACCGCGCATGGCGTCGCGCAAGTCGCGCGCGTACTGGGCGAGCGGCCGCGCCGCCACGCCCGGGGCCAGGAACATGTAGCAGATCAGTGACGTCGCCCGATCCTGGAGCACCGTCGGGACGACGGGACCGAACGCCCGGAACGACTCGCCGAGCGTGCGCACGTGGGGCGGCACGGCCGTGTCACGCAGATCGCCGCCGTCGTCGGCGTACCCGTTCATCGAGCTGGAGCGTCCGCCGTTCAGGGCGCCGGCCTCCACCGCTCTGAGGGCCGCGCGCTCGAGATACGCCAGTGGCGAACCAGGAGCGACGGCGACGGCGAGCAGCGGAGCGCCGTCGGCGAGTGAGCCGAGCGGCGTCAACACGATGGTGCCCTGAGCGCCCCGGACCGTGGCCTGGATCCCCGGCGCCGGCAAGCGTCGATCGTCGAGGAGCGACGCCAGCTTCGCCGCGCCCTCCACCACCGCGTCGGCCGCCAGCTCGGGAGACGCGACGCTGAGCACGGTCAGGCGGCCTACTCGCTCTTCGTGGACCTCGAGCGCGCTCAAGAGCGGCTTCAGCAGACCGGCGATGCGGCCCGGGTCGGCCCGCCGGCGACGCTCGACGAACGGAGCCGGCGGCGGCTCCGGCTCGCGGAACGTCACGCGCTCGACCTCGCGCTCGACCGCGGTCGCAAACCGGATTGGCTCTGGCTCCGGCTCGCTTTCGATCTCAGGCTCAGCGTCGATCGCCGGCTCGGAGGCGACGACGATCGGCTCCACGACGATCGGTTCGGGAATGACCGGCTCGTGAACGGGCGCCTCGAAAACGACCGGCTCAGGTTCAGGCTGCAGCTCGTGCTCGGCGATGGGCGGGATCGACGCGGCCGGCACCGGCGCGCGCTCGCCGTCCGGTATCTGCGCGAAGCGGACGAACTGCTCGAGCTCCAGCGTCGTCTCCTGGGAAGGCGGAGGGACGTGAGGCTGGAACGGCGGGGGAAAATCCTCGATGCCGCGGACGTCGACCACCGGCGAGGACAGTGCGAAGGTGTCGGCGGGAAGCTGGCGGATCACCTCGTCGAGCGGCAAGGTCAGAGCACCGTCGGGCAGCCGCGCAGCGATGTCGGCGTCAGGCACCGACAAGGCCTGACGCGGGAACTGATCGGCGACGATGCTCCACGGCACGCGCGCCCGGCCTTCGCCGAGCTGGGGTGCGAGCAGGCGGCGTGGAATGAGCAGATGCCCGGGCTCCAGCAAGTTCGCGCCGACGCGATCGAGCGGCAACTGGAACGCGTCGGCGGGAAGCTGGGAGGCGATTCGCTCGAACGAGATGCGCACCATGTCCTCGGCGGACTCTGCGGCTGCCCGCCGCGCTGGTGCGTCAGCGCGCGACACCGGAGGCGCGACCGGCGAGACCGTTGGTCCCTCGTGTCGGGTCACTTCACCACGGTGCGCGGGCGGCGCGGCCGGCGTGGTCACAGGCGGTGCGGCCGGCGTCGTCACGAACGATGCTGTGACTGGAGGCGCGACGACCGACGGCGTAACAACAATCGGTGGTGTGATGACTGGCGGTGCGACGGCCGCTGCCGGCGTGACGACCGGCGCCGCAGCGACCCGTGGCGCCGTGACCGGCGGTGCTGGCCGCCGCGCCACGTGCTCCGTCTTCGCTCGCTCCGGTGGCGGAGCCACGGCAGCGGGAGTCGGTGGGGCGGCCTGAACAGAATCCGACGAGCGCGTACGTTCGGAGGCGTGATCGTCAGCGTCTCGCCTGCTCTTCGCGCGGTGGGACGGCGGTCGCGGTACCGCAAGCGTCGACAGGCTCATCGCGACGCAGAGCATCTGAAGCGCGACCAGTGGCGGCAAATCGATCAAGGCCAGAGCCACGGCACGCTCCGGCTGCATGCCCTGCAGCAGGACGAGCGCGGCGGCGGTCGTGATCACGAGCACGACGTGCAGCGCGCAGCGGCCGATGAAGATGCCGAGCGAGCGCAGCCCGACGCGCCGGAACAACGCGGTCACGGTCAGGAGCAGGTAGAACGCGGCGGGCGCAGCCAGCGTGTCTCTCGGCGACAGCGAGATCGGCGTGCCCGCCCACTGCCACAGATCGAATCTCAGCAGCGCAAAGGCGCCGCTGCCGTAGACGAGCAATCCGAGAACGAGCGAGCCGAAGAGCGATCCGCCCGCGGCCATCAGAGTGCCCGCTCCAGCTCGGGCAGCGCCTTCTTGACGACGTACCGCGCCTTGCCGAGCGCCGCCGCATCGGCGACAACCACGGCGAGGAGCGCGGATCTTCCGACCGCGTGCAGGAGCAGCATGCCGTGCTGGTATTCGAGGATCATCCCGAGCAGTCCACCCTGGGCGAGATCGCGGCCGATGCCGTGTGACGATTCCGCCACGCACGCGCTGAGCGCGGCGGCCACCTCGGCATCGAGGGCCAGATCACCCGCCGACTCGATGAGGAATCCTTCGCGATCGGCGAGCGCGGCCAGCCGAACGCCGGGCGTCGTGCACAGCGCGTTGAGCCGTGACTTCAGGTCGTTGCCGGACGACTCGTCGCTGACCTCGAGGACCGCCATCGCCTCGACGGCGACGGCATTGCCGGCCGCGCGCGATGGCGGGGGCACGACCGTGCGCGGCACGGGAGGCGGAGGCGGAGCCGGAGCGCGCTCGGGCGCCGGCATCGGTGGAGCGGTCGGGACCATCGGGGCGCTCGACCGCGGAGCCGGCGGCGGGGGCGCGGCGGCGGCCGCACGCGAGCCGAGAAGACTTTCGATCTTTCGCACCAGCTCCTCGGCCGCGAACGGCTTGAACATGACGTCGTTGGACTGCACCTCGGCCGCGCGCGCCAGGACCGTGCTGTTCACCACGCCGGAGATCAAGAGCACCGGGATCCGCGCCGCGGCCGGATGAGCACGCACGAACTCGCACACCTGATAACCGTCCTTGTCGGGCAGGATCACGTCGCACACCACGAGGTCGGGCCGGTCCTGCTCGATGCGCTCGAGCGCCTCGGCGCCGGTGGCGGCCGACAGGACCTGGATGCTTCGTCCAGCCAGGGCCTTCTCCACCACCTTCCGCACGCTGAGGCTGTCGTCCACGACCAGCACCTTCGGCATGAGCCCGTCCTCCTAGTTGCTCGAGACGCCGGCAGCGGCGCCGGCCCTGCCCTCGTCGATCCCGGCGGCGGTGCTGATGAGCAGTGAATCGACGCTGCGCTCGATCGTTCGCTGGAACGCGGTCGCGCCCTCCATGGCGTTGAAGCAAAACGTGCCGCCCGGCTCGCGATGCGACGTCACCACCAGCGCGGTGAACGCCGGCTCGCCGACCAGGCGACCGAACTCAGCGTGGACGATGCGGCCGCGGTCGAAGAACACCGTGCCTTCGCCCGACGTGAGCGCGATCACCAGATGCCCCGTCTTGCCACCGAGCCCGATGGCCTGCGCCACCTCGGCCAGATCCATGACGTCCAGCGAGCCGCCAAGCCCCTGCGGCGCGGCCCTCGGCGCTGTCTCCGGCTCCGGCGGCGTGCGGGCGGCCAGAAGACTCCTGACCTCGGTCACGATCGTCTCCGGCGCAAACGTGCCGACGAGGATGCGGTCGGCGCCCCCTTCCTCGAAGGCGCCGGTCGGCACCTCGTCCTCGGCCTCGGCCAGCACGACGAAGAGGACGCCCGTGAACTCGGGATCGCTGCGCACGATGCCGCACAGCTCGTAGCCGTCGATGTCGGGGATGCGGGCGCGGCTCACGATGAGATCGGGGCGGTCGCGCTCGAGCATGGTCAGCGCGAACGATCCGCTGATCACCGCGGACACGTCGGTGAGGCCGGCCTCCGCCAGCGCCTTCTGGAGCGCGCCGACGCTCGAACGATCGGGATCAATGAGCAGGAGCCGCGCCATGGCCTGCCGCCAGCGACGAGACGTTCAGCAGGGTCACGCCGTCGGGCACGCGCGAGCCGTCGGCCGCGCCGAATCCCAGCACGGAGTCGATCGGCACGCCGAGGTCGGCCCCGCCGCTCCTGGTGAAGAGACAGAGGAAAGGTGGCAAGCCCGTGGCGCCGTCGCCCAAACGGCGTCGCAGATCCATCAGCGGCACGATGCGCCCGCGATGGAGCGTGACGCCGAGAATCGCCGGGTCGTCGCACGGGACCGGCGTCACCACGGAGACCTTGGCGACTTCCGAGACCTCGCCGCCGTGAACCGCCACCCGCCGGCTCCCGATGGCGACGATCATCAGCGCGCGCGGATCGACCGAGGGCGTCATACCGCCACCCGCGTCGGCGCTGCGTCGGCGAGCAGCCCGCGGGGCGAGACGACGACGACGACGCGATCGTCGAGCAGCGTGAGCGCCTCGAACCTGCGGCGCTCGCGGCCGCGGAACACGACCGGCAACGGTGTGACCGCGCGCTCCTCGAGACGGGCCAGCGTTCCCGCGGCGTCGACCATGAGCGCGGCCGTGCGGCCCGCACCGTCGTCCACCAGCAGGGCTCGCCCCGTGCGCGGCGCCGCCGGCAGCCGGAAGAGCGCTCTCAGATCGACCGGCGGATAGTTCGCGCCTTCGAAGACGACCGAGCGGCCCGTTTCGCGGCCGGCCGGTACCAGATGCCTCACGCGCCCCGCGTCGATCGCGTACTCCACGCCGGCGACGGTGAAGAGCACGACGCTCCGGCCGCTGCCCACCGGACGCTCGCTCTCGCCGCGCCCCCGGCTAGACGGCACGGCGCTCTCGCTTCGCGGCGCGCGCGAGATCGTCGACGTAGGTCGTCAAGATCGGCGGGATACCGTCGAGCGGCAGGACGGCGTTCACGGCGCCAGCCTCGGCAGCCGCCCGCGGCATGCCGAACACCACCGACGTGGACTCGTCCTGAGCGATCACGAGCCCGCCCGCGCGGCGGATCGCGCGCGCGCCGGCGGCGCCGTCGCGACCCATCCCGGTGAGGACCACGCCGACGCTGTGCGCGCCCACCCGGCGCGCCACCGACATCATCGCGAGGTCGGCCGACGGGCACTCGCCGTCCCGCGTCGCCGGTGCGTGAAGGACGATGCGCCCGGACGGTGCCACCGTCAGGTGATGGGAGCCGGGACAGACGTAGACCACGCCGCGCTCGATCCACTCGCCGTCGGTAGCCTCCCTAGCCGGCATCGCGCACCGGCCGGCCAGCTCGCCGGCGAAGGCCGTCGTGTACGGCGCCGGCATGTGCTGCACGATCAGCACCGCGGCGGGAAAGTCGGCGCGCAGTTGAGGCACGAGCGCGAGCAGCGCGGCGGGCCCGCCCGTCGAGGCCGCCATGATCACGCAGGGCGTCCACTCGCGCTGCCGCCGGTCCTCGCGCGTCGGCTCACTCGATCGAGCCGGGGCCGTCGCGAGCGCCGTGGCCGCCGCGCAGCGCGCCGTCCTCACCGGCCGGACCCGCGAGGCCACGCGAACCTTGCCGACGATCTCGTCGCGCAACGCCTCGAGACCGAGATCGACGGTGAACGAGGGCTTGGCGACGAAATCGACCGCGCCCAGCTCGAGCGCGCGGATGGCGGCCGACGAGTCGCGCCGGGTATAGGCGCTGATCATCACGATCGGCGTGGGCCGCTCGCTCATGATGCGCTCGACGGCGGCCAGGCCGTCGGCGCGCGGCATGTCGACGTCCATCGTCACCACGTCGGGGCGGAGGGCGCACACGGCGTCGACCGCCTCCACGCCGTCGGCGGCCGATCCCACGACCTCGATCTCGGGATCGCCGCTCAGGATGCCGTTGATCACGCCTCGCATGAAGCGTGAGTCCTCGACGACGAGGACGCGGATCATGGCGCGCTCACCGCCGCCCGCACGGCGACGAGCGAGTCGACGAGCGGGACGAAGGTGTGCTCGTCCACGGGCTTGGTGACGTAGTGGCTGACGCCCAGCTCGCGGGCCAGGGCCGCGTGCTTCTCGCCGGCGCGCGTCGTCAGCACGACGATCGGCACGTCGCGCAGCGTGGGGCGGCGGCGGAGGTCACGGATCAGCTCATAGCCGTTCAGGCGCGGCATCTCGAGGTCGGTGATGACGGCGTCGACCGCGAGATCCTCGAGCCTCTGGAGTGCCTCGATCCCGTCGTTGGCGATGACCACCGAGAATCCGCCGCGCTCGAGCATCTGCCCGACGAACTTGCGGATGCTGATGGAGGCGTCCACCAGGAGCACGCACCGTCCGTCGAAGCCCGGCCGCTCCGGCGCGATGATCGACTCGGCCGGCCCGTCGGCCACGCCGCCACGCTCGGCCAGCCGCACGCCGTCGAGCACGAGGATCACGCGGCCTTCGCCCGAAATAGTGGCGCCCGAATAGGGCCCCATGCCCTCGAGGAACGAGCCCGGGCTCTTGACGACGATCTCCTCCTTGCCGAGGAATTCGTCCACGGCCACCGCGAGCACTTTGCGACCGGCGCGCAGCGCGAGCACGGGGAGGGCAGACGCGCCGGGCCCACCGGGCAGCCCGAGCGCCTCGGAGAGCCTGATGAAATCGGCGACCTGATCCTCGACCCTCACCGTCTCGACGCCGCCGATCATGCGGACGTCGCTCGGCCTCACGCGCATCACGCGCTGGACCGACGCCACCGGAACGGCCAGCACCTCGCCACCGGCCTTGACCAGGAAGGCATCGGCGATCGCGATGGTCAGCGGCAGCTTGATGGTGAAGCGAGTGCCGGCGCCAACCTCGGTGTCGACTTCGATGTCGCCGCCGAGCCGCGTGACGTTGGTCCGCACCACGTCCATGCCGACGCCCCGACCGGCCGCGGTGGTGACGCTCTGCGCCGTGCTGAAGCCGGGCAGGAAGATCAGGTCCAGCAGCTCGCGACGGCTCATCAGCGCGCCGGCCTCGGAGCGGACGAAGCCGCGCTCGACGGCGGCGTCCCGGAGATGGTCCGCGTCGATTCCGCGGCCGTCGTCGGCCACCTCCACGTACACCGCGCCGCTCCTCTGATACGCGCGCACCTTCATCGTGCCCGCCGCCGGCTTGCCCGCGGCGAGGCGCTCGTCCTCGGGCTCGATGCCGTGCGTGATGGCGTTCTGGATCAGGTGCAGCAACGGATCGGCGATCTGCTCGACGATGGTGTTGTCCATCTCGACCGCCTCGCCACTCACCTCGAGCTCGACCGTCTTGCCGGCGGCGCGCGCGGCCTCGCGGACCTGTCGGGTGACGCGGGTGAACAGGCGCGCGACCGGCACCATCCGGGCACGAGTGATCTCGCCGCGGAGGTCGCCGGTGAGGCGCTGGACCC
>Ga0066710_100007706_pt1 | contig 10335 bp, 15 predicted proteins | sample GraSoiAngelo_159_FD_79666 | JGI IMG/M metagenome (GOLD analysis project Ga0066710, IMG submission 79666) | Grasslands soil microbial communities from the Angelo Coastal Reserve, California, USA - 14_1009_16_40cm | ecosystem: Environmental > Terrestrial > Soil > Grasslands | place: USA...
GCACCGCGGGCGGCGAACACGCTGTTTCCCATAATGTGATCTGCATGATAATGAGTGTTGAAGACAAAACGGATCGGTTTGGGAGTGATGGTTTTTATGTCCTCAATGATGTGCTCAGCCGCCCATGGAAAATTGGCGTCGATGACTAATACATAATCGCGAAATACAACAAAGCCCACGTTGGTCTGTTCGTGCTTGCTGAGGTCACCAGCCCAGTAGTAAACATCTGGAGCAAGCTGATGCACACGATTCCGGGCGTAAATTGGCACGCACGCCCATGAAAGCAAGAAGATTAGAAGAGAGAAACAATACATTGTCGTTCTCAGCATTGTTATTAGCACCTCAGCTATCGGCGGGTGGTGGCCCACCTGGCCCACCCTTCCGACGGGAGTGTGCAACCGAAATCTTGGTTACTAAGACGTTCGAGGGTGCCAGCAATTGTCCAAGAGTTGAGAGACAAGTCTCCCAGTGCGTGCTCAAGGAGCGAATTGGATGGATTCGCCATCATCCCACCGGACAGATCCAGGGAATGACTCGGCAACGGTGACAAACGCGAGGTACTCGGTATGTAATTGCGACCTCGCGGGAACCCAGCGAAATGCGGGCGTTCCGAACAGACTACCTCGCGCGACCATTTGCTTCCGCGACTCCAGCATTGGCGACACGCCGAATTCCACGGCACAAGTTAGAGTCCGGCTGTTCCAAGGCGGATCAGGACGGAGATGGTTTTCTTCCCATCGGCTGAGCCAGGGGAAGTCACGACGTTTCCATATGTACCCAAACAGAATCTTGGTAGTTGGCGACCATGCCAGAAAAAAAGCGTCATCGAGGAGGGGATCTATCATGTGCGTAGTGAATCCGCCAGAAACGGATTCGCTCGAATCGACGGGCAGATCGATTACGCCGCCATCTTTCCGGGGACATAACAGACCATCGAACTCCGCTCCCAGTTTTCTGTGCGCCACGGCCGCTTCGCCGCAAATCTGCCAGTTGGGGCCAGGGATGCCCAAATGGACACGGCGCTTGAACGAGGTTACGTTCATTTCGCTGATCGGTCTACAGAGCGGCTCGAGCCGTGAGAACTTTGCCAATTCCTGACGCCCGTCATTTCAGATATTTTCGCTCGCCTGCGAATTCCGATTTATGAAATCCCTACGGCAAGTCCAGGCTACCGTAAGATTTCGGATAGGTCACGATTCCCCACGGGAGCCTGAATCCTTCGATGGTCCGGACTGGTTTGTACGAGTTCGCATCCACCACGATCACATTGTTGGACCGGCCACAGGCCAGTAGAATTTGAGAATCATCTGGCGTAAATGTGAAGTGCCAGCATCTCTGCCCGGTCGGGATTTCAGCGATCAGTTGCATCGAGTCTGCCGAAAACACCTGGAGCTTGCGGGCCTCCGCAGCAGCAACAAAGATTCGTTTGCCAGCGCGATCGAACGCCAGCCCGTACGGTTTAGCTCCGGTAGGTACAACCTTGACAACATTGAAATCTGCGTCCATCTCCAGCAGCGTTCCCGACGCTTCCATCGTAATTGCGTAGCCGTTTCCCTTCGGCGAAGCTTTCACGCCGCGCGGCCGAATTCCGTATGCGGTCAGGTTGATGTCACGCAGATGGGCACCGCTGACTGCGTCGAAGATTCCAATGCTGTCCTGCGCTTCTTTGGCGGCGAGCATCCGTTTTCCGTCACGGGAGAACTCAATACCTTCTGTCTCCTGTCCCGCCGTCGAAGTTGGCCCCTGCCTCCAGTCCCCAACATGAAACGAGGCAATCTGGGCCGGCGGACCATTTGTGTCATCGTCAGTGTTGCCACTTCCTGGAGGTTTTCCTGGTCCACCTGTTGAGCTCGGCTCGTAGGTTGCAAATACCCGGTCTCCAGATGGATTGAGCTTAAGAAATTCCGGGCTGCTTCCGAGGGGTAACCTTTGCACCAAACGAAGCTCGGGAGTGTTGAAGACGGCTAAATCCTGGGTGTTCTTGTCCGAGGTGACGAGATATTTTCCATCCACGGTCACAGCGACGCCACGCGGGGCGACATCTTGCGGCTGAACTCGCCGGACTACGCTTAATGTTTTCAAGTCGAGTACGCTGATTGCGCCGTCTTCCTCCGAAACGTAGGCTACGTTGGTTGGAACTCTTGAAGGATACATCCACCAGATAGCGGTGACAGCGACTGCCAATAGCAAACAGACGATCCACGGTGATTGCGCTTTTGATGCAGCCATGATTATTCTTTCTTCTTCAGCCAGGGAATCGACACCGAAGACAGGATCTCAGCGAACTTTACCAGAGTCTCACGGCCACATCCGCAAGCATTATAGTGGGGATGTTCCGTAATTTGGAAATAGTTCTATAGCGGATTACGGAGTTCCTTGCCTTTTCGCGGCCAGAAGGTAGCCCTTCTCCAGCGTTATCATGCTTGATCGAGAGGGATAGTGTAGCCGATCTCACTTGCTGTGGGCATGACATTGACACCACCTTTGGTCGTCACGATTGGCGAGATCCTGGTCGAGATCATGGCAGTGGAGCCGGGCCACGGGTTTCGCGAGCCGACCCCGCTGATCGGTCCGTTCCCGTCCGGCGCGCCCGCGATCTTCATCGACCAAATGGCGCGGTTCGGCCATCCCTGCGGCATCGTGGGCTGCGTCGGGAACGATGATTTCGGCCGTCTCAACCTCGACCGTTTGCGTGCCGACGGCGTGGACGTCTCCGCGATCCGCGTTCACCCCGAGGCTGTTACCGGCAGCGCGTTCGTGCGTTACCGTCCGGATGGCGGGCGCGACTTCGTCTTCAACATCAAGCAGAGCGCCAATGGCGCTGTGACGCTCGATGCTCCGGCGACGGCGCTGCTCGGACGCGCGGGCCATCTGCACGTCATGGGGTCGTCGCTGTTCTCGCCGGAGATCATCGCCGCCAACGAAGCCGCAATCGGCCGGATCAAGGCCGATGGCGGCACCGTCTCGTTCGACCCGAATGTCCGCAAGGAGATGATGGCATTGCCGGGGACGCGGGAGGCGTTGGAGCGCGTGCTGGCGCAGGCCGACCTGTTCCTGCCCAGCGGGCCGGAACTGTTCCTCTTCACCAGCGCGCAGGATGAGGCCGGCGCTGTCGCCGAGCTACTCGCCCGCGGCCTCCGCGCCATCGTGGTCAAGCGGAGCGCGGAAGGAGCAACCTGCTTCACGCAGACAGGCGTCGTAAGCATCGCCGGGTTGCCGAGCGAGGAAATCGACCCGACTGGCGCTGGGGACTGTTTCGGGGCGACCTTCGTCGCCTGCTGGCTGCAAGGAATGGAGCCACGCGCGGCGCTGCGCCTCGCCAACGCCGCCGGCGCCCTCGCGGTTCGCAAGAAGGGGCCGATGGAGGGAGCGTCAACCCGCACCGAGATCGAGTCTCTGCTCGCTGGGCAGGCGCAGTGACCACCCCTTGCGGCTCCAACGAAAACTTACGACAGAGGTTTTTTCGGGAGGATCAGGAAGGTAAGTCGCCGATTGCATTTTCATATTGCTCCTCTCGCGGAAGCGGTCTTAGGCCGATCAAGACAGCTGCGATCAACGTTTTTATTGACGTTATTGAAGAAAACGAAGAAAACAAATGCACCTTGCGGGCCGAGGTAAGAATGTCCGGCTTTCCATCGCCATTCATGTCGATGGCGACAATCTGGATCCCCACGCCTGAGTTGTTATTGATCAGGTGCTAAACAGACTCTAACCTGCCCGCCCGGTTTGCGAACAGCTTGAACCAGTGCAGCAACCGGAGCCGTTTGGCATCGGGACAGCTATAGTCATACGATGATTCTGAAAACGCTCGTGGCGAGAGCACCGACCGAATAACAAGGAGAATAGCCGCTCCAGAGGTGACAAGACCCTGAGGCGAACATCTTGCGGTTAGACATCGAAAAGACCTCCTTCTTTCCGAACGGCATGTGCGCATCGCCGAAACTTCCCTCGGTTGGCAGCCCAGACCTCGAGGGAACTAGGCGCCACTAACTGCTGATTCTTGCTGGGGCAGGGCGAACGCCTAGAGCGCATCCTGCGCGGCGGGGCCACCTACTGATGTCCGTCAACCATATTGAAGGGGTCACCACAAAATGCCAACCGATGCAAAGGGCCTCGGACGATAGACCCTAGCGAAAGGTTCTTCACGTTGTGAATGCAAGCAGTTCGATTATGGCTTTTCGTTGCCTTTCAAGGAACTCAGGTAGCGAACAAGATCGGTAAGTTCTTGGGCATTTAACGGATTCGCATACGACGTCATGGGGTTCGTCGTCACAATCTCGAATTTGCGAAGATTCGCCTTCTGAAAAGACCTGAGCTGGCTGTTGGAGTCCATGATCTGAACGCTGAAGCCATCGTGCCGGAGAAGTCTTCCGGTAACCGTTTTTCCATCCGCCGTGGTCAGCTGGATGCCGCGATTCTCGGGAGTAACATCTTTGTTCGGTGATACCAGCGCGGTCCGTATTTCTTCTGCAGACCGTCTCGCTCCAATCGTGGTCAGGTCGGGTCCAACATATGATCCCGTGTCACCGACAAGGTGGCAGGAGAGGCAACCTTTCACGGTTAAAAGTTCCGTCCCTCTGGCGATTTCAGCTTCACTCAACGGCTTCTCATTTACCGCAGGCGCTGGCGCCTTCGCCACGCCGGCAGCAGCGTCGGCGTTGGAAAAATTCGTCGTAAGGTAAGTCATGACATTATTCAGTTCATCCTGTGTCCCCTGCGCACCACGCGACACCATGTCATCGACTATCCTCGTCCATTGCCCTCGGGTCATCCGCTGACTTGTCGCCCTGGCTAGACTATGGCAAGTGCCGCAAATACGCTGAAAATCCGCTCGCCCCTTTCCCTCAGGTAAAGACTGTGCTTGACCAGAAATAGCGAACGTCAGACAAGCAATCGGTCCGATAATCAGGATGCGTTTCAGTCTGTATTTCCGATTCATTCCTCACCATCCCGGGTCTTACAAAGTCGCTTATTGTCTTCTCTTCGGAGGCTATACGCAAATGCCACCCCTCATCGATCAAAAACTGAACCGAATACCGAAACGCATGTACCTTGGGCGGATGAGCCGCGCAAGGGGGCGAGGCTGTTGATCTGGCTAAATCCGGTCAAATTCTGGATTGAGCCATTGGGGTTGTATATCACGGGAGCAAAATTGTTGCCCGGATTGCCGAAATGCGGCGTATTGGTGACGTTAAAAGCCTCCGCCCTGAATTGCACGGTCAACCGTTCTAAATATGAAACGCGCGAAACACGAAGGAAACCAAACCGCAGCCGTACGCAGGCCACTGGCCTGGGTTTTCTCTACCGAGTGGGGATCGACTCCTTCCGATCTCTTGCGCGCAAAGCGACCTGGGTACTGAACTATTCCCTGCGACGGCGAGGAGGCCGTCGATCGACGCACTGCATTCCTCAAATGCCTATCGGACTGTGGAATAAAGAAGCAGCGTCGAATCGTTGTAGAAGGAAATCACAAGGTTGAGGGAGGGGACACCGCCATGACACAACTGCTATCCCTCTCAGATCGACCGACTGCTGTGCTAGCATCCAACGACCTCACAGCGATTGGAGCACTGCGTGCAATCAATCGTGCCGTATTCCATGTTCCCAGAGACATTTCTCTCGTAGGATTCGACGACATCGAACTCTGCCAGTGTACTCAGCCACCGCTCACCGCAATTCGGCTCTCAAGAGTCGAGCTTGGACAGAAAGCCTTCGACGCTTTATATCGCAGTCTAGAAGGCCAAAGCGGTAATGGTGAAGAAATCACAGTAAGCACAACTCTGGTGTTGAGACAGTCGACAGCAACAGTGAATAGGGCTTGGAGGTAATGAACCTGCGCTCGAACGTGATAAACGCGGCCTGATCCAATTAAAGCAGTGTTTTTTCGACGAGTGCGCGTAGTAAAGAGTCATGTCGATCTTGCTGTGCCGCAGAATGGCTTGCACCACGGCTGGGTTCTCCTGCTCGTCCATGAGGAAGCTGGCCAAGCTGTGCCTGCCCAGATTGTGAAACCCGAACCGCTCCACTGGATCACCATCTTTGCTGTACAGCTTGCCATGTTCTTTCACCAGGATTCCCGCCCGGATTGCAGCGGGTCGCAAGTAGTCCTGACGATCATGGATGCGGTGCGTGGCTTGCGTCCTCGCAGCTTGAGACTCGGGAACACAAAATCGTCGTCCCCTGCGTATGGCCTCTCGCGTCGCCACTCGGCCAGGACATCGAGCGCGAGTTGAGGAACTTCGACGCGGGACCGCGACAGTTTGGTTTTCGCTCCAGGCTGGAGATGGCTGTGGACATAGCTCTGACGAATTGCAATCATCGCCCGGTTCCACAGAATGTGCCGCCAGAGCAAGCCGAGAGCTTCCGAGATCCGGAGCCCGCAGATGGCGACTAGAAGCGATAGTTCGTATTCCGGTTGTTTGAGCTGAGAAAGCAGGGCGAAGGTATCTTCGACCTCCAGGGCAAGCGCCTCGTAGTCGCTTTCCTGGGAGAACCCAGGCCCTTTTACCCGCGTGCAAGGATCGGAATCCAAGAAGCCGCCGTCTTTAGCGGGGATGACCTGAGGGATGAGTTCCTCAGTTTTCGCCCACATGTAAACTTGCGACATCTTTGCCCGGTATTTGCCACGCGTGCAATCGCTGACATCAAGGCTCAAAAGCCACGATTTCACTTCTGATGACATGATGTCGACTGCGACCGCACTTTCCCACTTGGGCATAAGCACGTTGCAGATCACCTGCTCGTATAGTTATTTGGTTGATTGTTTTTTGAAGGGATACTGGGCGAGATAACTCTCGGCAAGTTCGCCGAAATTGACGCGGCTTGGGTCGGGATTCGCGACCAGCCTGCCGAAACCGAGTTCACCCACCTTGGCCCACGCGGTTTGATCGTCCATGTCGCTAGAGCCTAATGTCCGGCTCCGCTCCATGCCATCCGCATTGCGCCAGCAAAACAATACTGCGCCTCTCTTGCGTTTTAACCATCCTCGAGCCACGAAACGATCCTTTCCGGCTCCGAGGACTGCCAGACTGCATTATTGCCCGCAGCGCGACTCTGGACAAGGCTGTACTCGCAAGCCGATTCCGGCCATGAACTCTGTTTCAAACTGGAGAGGCGGATTTTGGTCAGCTCGGTCTCCGCCTGACGGCGCTTGTATTACCGAGGTAGCTGTCTAGCTCGGAGAGCTTAAACCTCCACTCTTTCTTCTGTGCCCGTGGTTCAAGCGGATGTGTGGGGATCTTGCCCGCTCTGACCTTTTGCAACAAGTTCCGGCTGGACACGCCCAGAAACATCGCCGCCGGGTCAGCGTTAACAAAACGTTCGATTTGAGGGGGTGGTTGTACGGCAAAAGCTTGGCTGGTTGCCATGGAAAAGCCTCCGAGGCTGCTGGGTGTGAATTGTCCGGTTTCCGGCGGCAACCACTCTATTGCGCAGTCCCATCCATGACCGAACTCCGCGGCCGTTTCATCGCTATTTAGGCGCAAAGATGATTTGTGTCAAACGATGGTGAATTAGCGTCGTCGTACAACTTCAACGCAGTTCATGTTAGGGCACAAATTCAGGAAATTACGAAAGGGGAGCGAATGTTCCGACATAAGCCAAAAGCCTCACCACCCACGCCGCATACGGCAAAAGAACCGTTAGGCATGCGAAAAGATCACATCCAGTTGGGCCTCAATTGGATTTCTTTCGGTCGGGCTTGGGAAAGTTCTCAGCGACTCTTTTGCCTCGCTGATCTGCTTCCAGCGCAGTCTCGGCGTCGCGCAGTTTGCATACATCTCGGCGCGGGCAAACAGCCGCGAATTGTGGATTGCTGCCGCAACAGGGATCGCAAACAATTCTGCTCGGCGAAGATGGTCTTTTGTGTACAGGTCGGGATTGGTATGCCCAACCGAGAAGTCCCCAACACTGCCCCGATGCAATCAACGGAACCGACAGCCAAGAGCGCAAATGCGCGTGCCTTTTAAATGTTTCCCAATCCTTCTCCAGCTTCGTGTCTGAAACCAGGACACTCTTGCGTTTCTTGAGGACGCGCATTAGAAGCGGCGACTCATCGGTCGTGAGTGTCAGAGGAAACCCTGGATGATATTTCGGTGACGTTTGCGAAAGTGCGGGAATTTGTCTTTCCCCCAGAGCCAGGACATTGGAACCACCCTCCAGAGCCAGAACCCTCGCGCAGCTATACGGAACCAGTTCTTCGAGTGAGCCCAGCAGAGCCTCCATGACGAAATCCATTCGCAGGTCTAGCGTGAGAGCCAAAGTCGCCTTACGCAATGCTTCAGCCTCGACGCGGGCCGCCTCGGCGATTGCCAAATTTTGAATGACTTGGTCTTCCGCACGCTTCTGATCGGTAATCTCCTGGACGGTTCCAACCAGACGAAAAATCTTGCCTACCGAATCGCGCACCGGGAATCCGCGGCCGTAGACCCAGCGGACTTCGCCATGCGTGTCTACGATCCGAAATCTTTCGTTGAATTGTCCCGTCCTGGTTGCCTCGTCGAGTTTTGCGAGTATGGAATTGCGATCTTCGGGGTGAATCAGTTCCTGGCACGAAGCTGGGCATTCAACTAGGGAAGAGCACGAGCGTCCGGTGATGGCTTCGTATGGGGGTTGACGTAGAGAGCGCGTTTGCTCTGCGCGTCGATCATCCAGAAAATCTCAAGGATGTTCGTTGCCATCTGCTGAAAGCGCTCTTCGCTCTCGCGATATTCTCGAAGCGCACGGATCAGGAAATAAGTGCCGATCAGGATTGCAGCGAAAAAGCCGACTGCTATCGTGGTCACGAGCGGGCGCGGAATCTCCGTACCTTGCACCTTGAGCCGGATGACGACCAATAACAGGAAGGCGGCAATTGCGATGACCGCTGCCGAATATGTCCAATGGCCGCGCCGTGGCTCTTGGGTCCGCTTGGGGGCTGCGTGGACTGGCTGAAGTGGCTCCATAAACTGCCACCGGGCGCCTAGCAGAGTGCCTCAGCGCGAGTCTGCAGTCAACTAGACTCCCGGAGTTGGATGAATCCAGCTCGGTCGGGGGTGAGGGCGCGACTTTATGGTCTCAAAATGGCTCTATGAACGCAAACTCGACCGATATCGAGCGATCGCAGTGAAGAACGCCGGCAGGCCTGCTCTGTATTCCATGGATGGGCAGACCTTGGGATGGCCGGCTTCGATATCGGCCATGCCATAGGCGTCGGACTCGAGGACGTCATTGTCGCGGGCGATCAGCGTAACCACGCCGGCGACGGTCTGATGGTCGACAAATGATTTCATGCGCACCGGAATTTGGAGAGCACTTCCTGATTCACATTCGCGGTGGCAGCCTGAGCGGCAGCCCGAGGCAGGCATCCGGCGACAATCACAAGCAGGAGCAGACAAAGTGGTGTTCGCATAGGCGAACAGCATCCACATGGCGCCCGGGAGTGGGCGGCGGATTCGTCCGAGTTGATGAGTCGCGGGCCGGATGGCCCACCTTTCGCGATTTTCGAAAGGGGGGGTAAGATGGACCCGCGCAGCATTGCTTTTCATCTGTACGACCGCGCTTGAGATGGCTGGGCATTAACGAAGGGTGCAAACACACTTGAGGAGCGTCTGTGTCCAATGAATTTTATTCGCCCCACTTTTTCAAAGCCCGCAAAGAGCTGCACCTAATCGGGTTGGAATCGTCATCGGCCGACCGAGCACCGTGTTCCGTGGCCGGTTCCGATTGCTTTACGAGCGACGCGTCAGGAAACAGAAAATCTTCCACGGAGATCCGGTAAAATGCGAAGCATTTTGAAAGCCCTGGCATTTGTGCTTCTGCCACTTGTCTGCATTGGATTGGGATTTGCCCAGGCCAGTAGCGGCGAGCCGACACCTAGCGTCCTGACTCCCGAGCTCGCCGCTCACCTCCCCGCTCCGGTTCCCTGCGACGCAACGAAGGGTAGTTGCTGGAAGCCAACCATAGGAATGGAGTGGCAGTGGCAGTTGAGCTGCGATACGGCACAAACCTGCACTAACTTTGAGGGTCGCTCTGTATTCCACCCCTCCCGCCCATTTGCCCGCCTCGACCATGGGCGCGGACTTCTCGCAAAACTTGTGGCTATAGCACGATTCGAAGAGCAGAGCCTCCATATACGGCGCGAGCACAGCAACATTGGTGGGCGCGTTTTCCCATGAGGCGGAAAGCCCCATCTCGTGCGCCTGGTTCGCCATCCACGCCGTGTAATAAGCGGATTCCTCCGGCTTGATCGGAAAGCCTGTGGCATTATCGAAGTCTTCGACGTTGTCGAACTCGACGCCATCGAAGCCCTTCTGGACGCAGACCTTCATGCGCGCGATCATGATCGGCGCCAGAATA
>Ga0066710_100007707_pt1 | contig 10335 bp, 9 predicted proteins | sample GraSoiAngelo_159_FD_79666 | JGI IMG/M metagenome (GOLD analysis project Ga0066710, IMG submission 79666) | Grasslands soil microbial communities from the Angelo Coastal Reserve, California, USA - 14_1009_16_40cm | ecosystem: Environmental > Terrestrial > Soil > Grasslands | place: USA...
ATCCCGCGATCATGCCGGTATCATGGACTACGTGGGCGACAGTCGGGCCTTCCTCGTCCGGGGCCGCCAGATCCGTAAGCTGACCGAGGATCACTCGCACGTAGCCGAGCTGGTCCGGAGCGGCGCGCTCAGCGCGACCGAGGCCGACAACCACCCGAGCGCCCACGTGATCTTGAGAGCCCTGGGCCTCGCCCAGGACGTGACGATCGAGGTGCAGGGACCGCTGGCGCTGCGTAGCGGAGACACGCTCGTGCTCTGCACGGACGGCCTCACGCGACCGGTGAAGCCCCACGAGATCCAGAGGCTGGCGGCGATTCGGCCGCTGCGCCGGGCCTGCGAGCGGCTGGTGTCGCTGGCGAACGAGCGCGGGGGTCCGGACAACATCACGCTGCAGCTGATCCGGTTCGGGTCGCGACGGTTCTTGCCCGCCGCCCTGTCGTCTCTTCGCGTCTGGTAGCCGTCGCCAGCTAGCGATCGATCTCGGCGAGATATTCCTTGATGCGCGAAGCATCCGCCGCGTCGGGCTTCAGCGCGAGATACTTCTCGAACGCCACCCTGGCGCGCACGTTCTCTTTCTGCTGGTAGTAGAGGAATCCGAGCTGACGAAAGGGATCGGGATAGGTCGGATCGAGCTCGGCGGAGCGCTCGTAGCGCTCGAGCGCCTTCTTCGCCTTGTCGGCACGGTCGGCGACGTCGCGTGATCGCTGGGACTGGAGCCGGTAGAGATCGCCATAGTAGAGCTGGACGATCGGATCCCTCGGGGTGATCGCGAGCACGCGGTCGAGCTGGCCGGCGGCGAGCCCGAACCGGCCGGCCTGGATGTCCAGACGCGCGTTCTCCCGAACGACCGTCCGCATGCGCACGCCGAACTCCTCGGTGTTCGCCACCGTCTTCGGCGCCGCCGCGGCGGCGGCGTACCGGCGCTCGAGCAGCTGGCTCGTGTCCTCGACGCGCTCGGTGAGCCGGGGGTGGCTGCCGTAGAAGAACGTCTCGAGGCTTCCGCGGTCCTTCGATTCCACGCGGAGGCGCTCGAAACCCCTCGGCGCTTCCTTGGGGTCGTAGCCGGTCCGGACCAGACTCTCCATGCCGCCCTCGTCCGCCTCGCGCTCGAGATCGCGCCCGTAGCCAGTGATCGCGGCGATCGCGGCGAGCTGCAGACCCTGGCCGAGCAGCACGTTCGCGGTCGGGCTCAGCACCGCGGCGCCGACGTACTCTCCCGGCGTGGCGGTCGATCCCGCCACCACCGCGCCGCCGATCGACGCGGCGATGGCCGGCACGGTGAAGAGGGCGTGCTTGTTCCGGGCGTCGCGCGCGACGCCGAGCGCGTGGCGCCTGGTCACGTGCGTCATCTCGTGGCCGACGATCATCGCCAGCTGTGCCTCGTTATCGAGTCGGGCCAGGAGGCCGGTGTGCAGGTAGATCCGGCCGTTGGGCAGCGCGAAGGCGTTCAGGGTCGGGTCGCGCACGACGGCGAACGCGAACGCCGGGCCTCCGGCTTCGCGGACGTCCTCCGACATGAGCTTGTCGCCGATCCTGGCGAGGTACTCGTCGAGGAGCGGGTCGTGGTACGACTTGAGCCTCTTCTGGATCTGCGCTTCTTCCTCGTTGGCCTGGTTCCACAGACGGACTTCGTCGGCCTGGGGCGTGAAGGGCTTTTCGGCGCACGACGAGGCCAGGAGACCGACGAGGGCGAGCCACGCGACCGAGCGGCGGGCGACGCGCGAGGCGCCGCGCCGCATCAGTTTCGCTCGGCCAGGGTCTGACGAACGCGCCGCAGCTCTTCCTTGAACGCCGCGGCGTCGCGAGCCTGAGGATACCGCGTCAGGTAGCGCTCCCACTCCGAAGCGCCCCGGTGCAGATCGCCGAGCTTGACGAGAACGGTGCCGCGATCGCGCACGTGCATCGGCGCGTCGGCCTCGACGACGAGAAGCCGGTCGATGACGGCGAGCGCCTTGGCCCAGTCCTCGCGCCGCGCATAGATGCCCTGGAGATTGCGGAGCATGCGCACGACGATCTGGGCCTTCGTCGCCGGGACGAAATGCGCGTCGGTCAGCTCGACCTGGCGTCCCACGGCGCGCGACGCGATCGCCTCGGCCTCGTCGCGCTCGAGCCGCCGGCCGCCGCCGAATGGGTCGAGGAGCACCAGCTCCTCGCCGACGCGAGCCCCCACGCAGAAGTGACCCGGCAGGCCGATACCCTGGATCTCCAGGCCGACCCGCCGCCCGACCTCCATGATGAGCACCGAGAGCGTGATCGGAATGCCGAGCCGGCGGTCGAGGACGTCGTTGAGGCAGCTGTTGCGCGGATCGTAGTAGTCGTCGGCGTTCCCGCGGAAGCCGGCCTCGTCGAACAGAAACTCGCGCACTCGCTCGAGGGCCCGGCGCCGATCGCCGATCCTCGCGGCGGCCGAGCGCGTGGCGAGCTCGTCGAGCCGGGCCAGCGAGCGCTCGGGCACGAGGTCGGGATACTCGATGCGCGCCACCGCCAGCGCGGCGCCGGCGAGATCGATCTCGGCGACCTTGACGAGGTCCCGGAAGTTGTGGAGCGCGCGGTCGAGACCCACAGCCGCTCAGCAGCCCGGCGCGTGGTGGATGCCCGCCGTGGCGAGCGCCTTCTTCTGGAGCTCGTCGGCGAGCTCCAGGGTCCGGCGGGCGGCTCCCGCCGCCGCTCCTTGCGCCTCTTGTGTCGTCGCGAGCCGGAGCAGGAGCGTCCGCCCGAGCTCGTGGTGATAGCGCTCGTCCGGCTCGATCACGTCGCGATACATCGCCGCCGTCTCGCGATCACCCGCGTGCTCGCAGAACTCGATGAACTGCCGGTTCTTCACGACCGCGATCGCCTCGCGCGTGAACTGGCCGGCCGCGACGCGCTCGACCGTGGTCTTGAGCGTGTCCAGGTACTGGAACAGGGGCCCGTAGCCCTTCGCGAGGGGATCGAACGACCGCGCGTCGAAGCCGAGCGCCCGGAGGCGGTCCGCGATCATCCGGTAGTGCTTGGCCTCGTCGCCGACCTGCCGGGCGAGGGCGAGCTTCACGTCCACGTCGTCGGTGGTGACCAGCCAGCGCGCCGCGATCTCGGTGGCCTCGATCTCGTTGCGGAGCGCGACCTTGAGCAGATTGAGCACGTTGAGGTCGCCCTCGACCTCGGGCTTCAGCGTGTCGGCGGGCGCCAGCAGGCTGAGGCGACCCTGGTTCTCACCGTCGAGCCGGGTGACGAATTCCTGGGCGGTCATGCGGTGACTCCTTCCTTCAGCAGACGCGGCAGCTCCTGGGTGAGCGTCTCCTTCGTCACGACGCGATCGCACCGCGAGTGCCAGGGCTGAGTCTGCCGGCCCAGCGCATGGGTCGTGTAGCCGAGCACGGGCGAGCGCGCGCCGGCGAGCGCCGTGAAGAGCCGCTCGTAGTCGTAGCCGGCCGTCAGGTCGACGAGGACGAACCGCGGCGCATGAGAGAGCGCGGCCTCGACCTGGTCGGGGGTTCGCGCGAACTCGACCGGCACGCCGGCGAGCCGGCCGGTCTCCCGGATGCGCGCGACGAAGAACAGATCGCTGACAACGGCGAGGACTGGCGCGTCGCCGTCCCCGGCCTGGCCGGGCTCAGTCGTCTTGTTCACGGAGGCCGAGCCAGTGCTTGTTCCACTCGGCGACGTAGGAGAGCGTGGAGAGATTGCGCATGCGGTCGAGGTAGACCATCCCGTTCAGGTGGTCCGTCTCGTGCTGGCACACGCGCGCGAAGAAGTCCTTGGCGATGACGTCGACCGTCTGGCCCTCCCGGTCGAGACATTGTAAACGCACCGACGTGAAGCGCGGCACCATCCCGCGCATGTCCGGAACCGAGAGACACCCCTCCCAGCCCTCCTCCATCTCGTCGGTCAGCGGCGTGACGATTGGATTGACGAGGACCATCAGGGGCACCGCCGGAGCGTCCGGGTAGCGGGGATTGCCGAGCACCTCGACGACGGCGATCTGCTTGAGCGTGTGCACCTGGGTCGCCGCGAGCCCGGCGCCATCGTACTCGCGCATCGTCTCGATCAGGTCGTCGATGAGCCGCTGGACGGCCGGCGTGGGGATCGATGCGGGATCGACGCGCTCGGCCACCTTGCGGAGCACCGGATGGCCGAGCCGCGCGACTTTCAGAATCGCCATAGCAGGTTGAATCTTACCATGCGCGTCACTTCGCCTCGACCTTCCCGACTTTCCGGACGCCCTCGGCCAGACGACGGGCGTCGGCCTCGGCTGCCGAGCGGCAGGCGCCGGCTCTCCCAGAGGACGACCAGCGAGAGCAGGGCGAGAGCCGCGCCGGCAACCCGATCGGTCGTCAGCATCGCCGCCGGGCGGCTAACCCTTTGCCGCCAGCGCGCGCCAGATCTTTTCGGAGGTGAGCGGCATGTCGAGATGCGTGACCCCGAACGGCGTGAGCGCGTCGACGACGGCGTTCACCATCACCGGCGGGATCCCGATCGTGCCCGCCTCGCCGATCCCCTTGACGCCCAGCGGGTTGTTCGGCGAGGGCGTGTGGGCGTGACCGATCTCGGCGTGCGGGACGTCGTCCGCCCGCGGGACCGCGTAGTCCATGAGCGTGCCGGCGAGCAGATGGCCATCGCGGTCCAGGACGGCGTCCTCCATCATCACCTGGCCCCAGCCCTGGGCCAGCGAGCCCTCGAGCTGAGCGTCGGCGAGCAGCGGGTTCACGATCGTCCCGGCGTCGTCGAGCCAGACGATGCGCTCGGGCGTCACCGTTCCGGTGTCGCGGTCGATGCGCACCGCGACGACGAAGGCGCCGGCGCTCCAGACCTCGCCGTCGGCGGTGAAAAAGCGCGTGGCCTCCAGGCCCGGCTCGGTCCCGGCCGGGAGCCCCTGCCCGCGATAGGCGAACTCGGCCACGCGCGCCCAGGTCACGTGTCGTCCGGGCGCGCCCACGACGCCGAAGCCGCCGTCGACCGCGACGACGTCTTGCGGCGCCGCCTCGAGCATGCCCGCCGCGAGCTTCCGCGCCTTGTCCTTCACGTCGCGGGCCGCCAGGGCGAGCGCGGAACCGCCCAGCGCAGTGCTCCGGCTTCCGAACGTGCCGATGCCTTGCGGCGCGCCGTGCGTGTCGCCGTGGCGAACGGTCACCGCCTCTGGCCTGACTCCGAGCTCGTCGGCGATGATCTGGGCGAAGGTGGTCTCGTGTCCCTGGCCGTGCGCGCTCGATCCGGTGACGGCGAGCACTGCGCCGGTCTGCTCGACGCGAATTTGCCCGCTCTCCCAGCCCATGCCCGAGGGCTCGACATACGTCGCGACGCCCACGCCGACCACTTCACCGCGGGCGCGGCGCGACGCCTGCGCGCGCCGGAGTCCCGCGTAGTCGGCGATCGCGAGGGTCCGCTCCAGGAGATCTGCGTAGTCACCGGAGTCGTAGACCTGACCCGTCGCGGTCTTGAACGGGAAGCGCTCCTTCGGAATGAGATTGCGCCGGCGCAGCTCGGCCGGATCGACCGCGAGCGATCGGGCGGCCTCGTCGACGAGCCGCTCGATGAGAAACGCGGCCTCCGGACGGCCCGCGCCGCGATAGGCCCCGACGGGCGGGGTCGTGGTGAACACGCCGACCGACTCGATGTCGACGTGCTCCACCAGATAGGATCCCGGCAGGCAACGCCCGTGGTTCTGCGGCGTCCCGCCCACCGTGACCGCCAGGCTCGAGCCGAGAGGCTGGCGAATCCGCGCGCGCAGACCGGTGATCCGACCATCCGCGTCGAGCGCGAGCTCGCCGGTCGACTTGCCGCCGCGGCCGTGATTGGTCGTGAGCAGATCCTCCGAGCGCGTCGACATCCACTTGACCGGACGGCCGAGTCGGCGCGCGAGCCACGCGACCAGCACTTCCTCGCGATACGGACCGCCCTTCACCCCGAATCCGCCGCCGACGTCGGGGGCGATCACGCGAACGCGCGCTTCGTCGAGGCCGAGCATGCGCGCGAGCGAGGACCGGATCCGGAACGGCGCCTGCGTCGACGTCCACACCGTGAGCTCGCCGGTGTCGGGATCCCAGCGGGCGAGGGCGCCGCGCGGCTCCATCGGCACGCCGCACAACCGCTGCTGCTGCACGGTCAGGGTCACGCGGTGAGCCGCGTCGCGGAACGCGCGGTCCGGATCGCCGTGACGCCACGCGACGGTGAGCGCGCGGTTGTCGCGGCTCACCGGGACCACCTGCGGCGCCCCGGCCGCCAGGGCCCTGTCGGCGTCCGAGACGCCGTCGAGCGGCTCGTATTCGACGGCGAGGCGATCGAGCCCGTCGGCCGCCGCGTAGGTCGACTCGGCGACGACCGCCGCGACCGGCACGCCCTGGGCGCGGACGACGCCCGCGGCCAGCAACGGATACTCGGGCACGAGCGTGCCGGGAGCCAGGCGCATGAGCGGGACCGGGCCGATCGTGCCGAGGTCGTCCGCGGTGAGGACCGCGACGACACCGGGCGCGCGGCGTGCGCCGGCCGTGTCGAGCGAGCGAATCCGCGCGTGCGCGTGGGGGCTACGCGCCAGGAGCAGGTGCAGCGCTCCGGCGGCGCCGAGGTCGTCGACGAACCGGCCGCGACCGGTGAGGAGCGTCCGGTCCTCCCGGCGCAGCATCGCGCGTCCGACCCATCCGGTTGGCTCGGAGGCGTGCGTCCCGTCGAGGCGCTTGACCTTCACGGCGCCGCCCCGCGGCCGGCGCCGAGCTTCTCGAGCGCCCGCGCGGCCGCGCGGCGCACCACCGCGTCCTCGTCGTCGAGGGCCCGGCTGAGCGCGCCGGCGGCGCGTCCCTCGCCGCGGTTCGCCAGGACGATGGCGGCGTTTCGAAGGAGCCCGGCCCGCTTCGTTCGCGTGAGCGCGGAGCCGCGGAACCGCGCGCGAAACGCCTGTTGATCCAGCTCGAGCAGGGTCTCGAGCGCCCCGAACGACCCGGACGGTTCCAGGGCCGGCTCGCGACCGCGCTCGGCCTTGCGGTTCCACGGACACACCTCCTGGCACACGTCGCAGCCGAACACCCACTCGCCGATCTGCTCGGCGAGCTCCTCCGCGATGTCGCCGCGGTGCTCGATCGTCAGGTACGAGATGCAGCGGCGCGCGTCGAGGACGTAGGGCGCGACGAACGCCCGGGTCGGGCAGGCGTCGAGACAGGCCGTGCAGGTCCCGCAGCGATCGGGCTCGCGCTGATCGAACGGCAGCGCCGCGGTCGTGAGCACGATCCCGATGAAGAAGTAGGAGCCGAGCGACGGAGTCAGGAGATTCGTGTTCTTGCCGACCCAGCCCAGGCCCGCCCGCGCGGCGAGATCGCGCTCGAGGACCGCGCTCGAGTCCACCGCCACTCGGCTCGCGGCGCCCGCCGCCGTGCGGATGAACTCGCCGAGCTCGACCAGCCGCGGTCGGATCACGTCGTGATAATCGCGGCCTCGAGCGTAACGCGAGACCGGCCGCCAGTCGTCGTCGGTCGTCGTCTCGGCCGGGTTATAGCTCATCGCGACGGCCACGACCGAGCGACATCCGGGCAGCAGGCGCGCCGGGTCCAGCCGGTCGGCGCGGCCGCGGCCGAGGTAGCTCATCGTGCCCGCGTACCCGGCGTCGAGCCAGGCCTCGAGCGCGTCGCCGTGCTCCGGCGGCCCGGCCGGGCCGATCGCGACCCGATCGAAGCCGAGCTCGCGCGCCCGCGCCTTCACGACCGAGCGGAGGGCGAGGCCGACCAGGGTCACGCCTTGCGGGCCTTCACGACCAGCTGAGCCCGCGTGAGCGTGCGTCCGCCGTCTTCGAGAAACTTCACGTACTTGAACCAGCGACCGTCCACCTTCCACCGCTCCTGCAGCCCGATCGCCGCCGCCAGGCCTTCCTCCACCGAGGCGAAGGCCTTCACATCGCGCTCGACCTCGAGGTGCTCGACGGCGAAGCCGGTTCGCTTGAGGAGGCGTCGCACGCCGGTCTCGCCGTACGCGAAACGCGAGGGCCGCCCCGTTTCCTTCCACTGATCGTTGTGCAGCGCGACGAATGCGAAGACCTGACCGGCGCGGAGCGCGCGGCTCGCCCGCTCGGCGATCGCGTCGGACATGCAGAGATAGGCGACGACCGCGTCGGGCTTGAACGGCACGTACTCCTCGACTTCCACGTCGCCGACGACGAAGCGGACGTTGGAGAGCTTGGCCGCCGCGGCCTTCCGGCGCGCCTCATCGATCGCCCGCGCGTCGCGATCGACGCCGACGACCGCGCGGCAGAGCGGCGCCAGCGCCAGCGCCACCCGGCCCGAGCCGGTCCCCGCGTCCAGCACGGTCAGCTCGCGGAGCGGCTCGCCCTTGAGACGCTCGAGAAACGCCGCGCTGAGCTCCTCGCCCGAGTCGGTCGGTCGGCTCTCAGCCGGTGACGGCGCCATCGGATGCGCTCCCGACGAGGCGCGCGTATTTCGCCAGAACGCCCCAGGTGTAGCGCGGCTTCGGGCGCTTGACGCTCTTGAGCCGCTTCTTGATCTCGGCCGCCGAGAGCTCGACGTCGAGCTTGCGCTTCTTGATGTCGATCACGATCGTGTCGCCGTTCCGGAGCGCCGCGATCGGCCCGCCCTCGGCCGCTTCGGGCGCGACGTGGCCGATCATGAAGCCGTGGGTCGCCCCGGAGAAGCGCCCGTCGGTCATCAGCGCGACGGTGTCGCCGAGGCCCGCGCCCTGCAGCGCGCCCGTCACGTGCAGCATCTCGCGCATGCCCGGCCCGCCCTTGGGCCCTTCCCAGCGGATAACGATCACGTCGTTGGGCTTGATCTTCCCGGCCTTCACGGCCTGGAAGGAATCTTCCTCGCGCTCGAACACCCGGGCCGGACCGCGATGGAAATCGCGCTTCTGCCCGGAGATCTTCGCCACGCACCCGTCGGGCGCGAGATTGCCCCAGAGGATCGCGAGGCCGCCCTCGGCCTTGAGCGGATCGGACAGCGGCCGGATCACCTTCTGGCCCGGCGTCTCCCGCGCGGCGCGCGCTTCCTCGCCGATCGTCCGGCCGGTGACGGTCGGCGCGTCGCCGTCGATCAGCCCGGCGTCGAGCAAGCGCTTGGCGACGACCGCCATCCCGCCGGCGTTCTGCATCTCGGGCGCCGTGTAGTTGCCCCAGGGCCGCATGTCGGCGAGGAGCGGCGTCTTGCGCGAGATCTTGTCGAACTCGTCGATGTGGAGCTTGAGGCCCGCCTCCTTGGCGATGGCGAGCAGGTGGAGAACCGCGTTGGTCGAGCCGCCCGTGGCCATCACGCCGGCGATCGCATTGTGCAATGACTTCCGCGTGATGATCTGTCGCGGCAGCAACCCCTTGCGCAGTACCTCCATCACGAGCTTGCCGGTCTCGAAGGCGACCTCTTCCTTGCGCGGGTCGGCGGCCGTCACCCCGTTGAATCCCATGGGCGACACGCCGAGCATCTCGAACGCGGTCGACATCGTATTGGCGGTGAACTGGCCTCCACAGGCGCCGGCGCCCGGGCACGCGCGGCTCTCGATCTCGTTCAGCTCGCGCGCATCGATCTTCTTGGCGTTGAAGGCGCCGATCGCTTCGAAGACCTCCTGGATCGTCAGACGGCGGCCCTTGTACTCGCCGAACGCAATCGAGCCCCCGTAGAGCATGAGGCTCGGCAGGTTGAGCCGCGCCATCGCCATCACCATCGCCGGGATCGTCTTGTCGCAGCCGGAGATGCCGACGAAGCCGTCGAGGAGATGACCGCGGACCACCAGCTCGACCGAGTCGGCGATCGCCTCGCGGCTGATCAGCGAGGCCTTCATGCCCTCGGTGCCCATCGCGATCCCGTCGGTGACGCTGATCGAGTTGAACTCGATCGGCGTGCCGCCGGCGGCGCGGATGCCCTCCTTGACCTTCTCGGCCATCTTCCGGTGGTTCCAGTTGCAGGGGGTGATCTCGATCCAGCAATGCGCAACACCGACCAGCGGGCGCTTCAGGTCCTCGTCGGTGAAGCCGATTGCCTTGAAATACGCGCGGGCGGCCGCGCGGTCGGCGCCGTCCACGAGGGCTCGGCTCTGGTGTCGGGGATCGAACGTCATGCCGATGCCTCCTTCTGTCGCTTGGCGACGAGGAACGTGAACCTGGCCTGCTGCACGACCTCGCCGTGTTGATCGAGAATTGTACGCTCGTCGACGATGAGCCCGCTGTCGCGCATCGGCCGCTTCGAGATGATCCGCGAGCTGGTGTGCATCGTGTAGCCGACGCGCAGCTCCTTCACGACCTTCCACTCGAGCCCGACGAAGGCCTGCACCGCCATCGGCGGGTCCTTGACTCGCCAGCCGAGCCCGATGGCCATGGAGAGGGAGAGAACGGCGGGGGTCCCGGCTGACTTCGTCTCCATCTCGCGCGCCAGA
>Ga0066710_100007708_pt1 | contig 10335 bp, 12 predicted proteins | sample GraSoiAngelo_159_FD_79666 | JGI IMG/M metagenome (GOLD analysis project Ga0066710, IMG submission 79666) | Grasslands soil microbial communities from the Angelo Coastal Reserve, California, USA - 14_1009_16_40cm | ecosystem: Environmental > Terrestrial > Soil > Grasslands | place: USA...
GCCGGGGCGCAACAGGCGTCTGCTCGCCATGATCGGGCTCGCATCCCTGTTGGCGGCTGTGGTGGTCGCCACGGTGCCGATCTTTCGCAACCGGTTCTTCGAGCTTCTTACCCCCACGAGCGGCCCATCGCGATCGCGGCTCGAGATCTGGAAGACCGCGCTCGCGATGTGGCGGGCGCACCCGTGGCTGGGCGTGGGCCCGGACGCATTCATGCTCCTCTTCGAGCGCTATCAGACGGCGGCGTTCTGGCGCCTCGAATGGGCGACCATCCACTTCCACGCCCACTCGATCTACCTGCACACACTGGCGACGCGCGGCTTGGCGGGGCTTGCGGTCTCGCTCGCGGCGGCTGTCGCCCTGGGTCATGGGCTGTGGGCAGGGTGGCGCCGCGGGTTGCCGGTGCGGGCGGCGGTTGCTCCGATTCTGGCCGCGCTCACGGCGGTGGCGGTGGCCGGAGCTTTCGGGGTCCTGGGCAATGCGGGAGCCGCGGAAGTCGCCGCCCTGCTGGGGACCGCGGCCGCCCTCGCTGCCACGCCCGTGACGGTCGCCACCGATGTGGCGACCGTGGAGTCTGCCACGGAGGAGCGCCGGCCGGCGCGAGTCCGAAGGCCACGATCCCGCCGCCGTGTAACCGGATCGCCCGTGACGCCCACGCGCTGGGGAACCCCGGGTTGGATCGGCGCTGCGGTGGCGCTCCTGGCCATGATCCCCCAGCTGGGTGGGCTCCTGGGCTCGCGCGCGGCCGCTTACGGGAGGGACTTCGTCTCGTCCGTATCGGTGGATGGCGGGACCGCGCAGCGGATGCTGGATCGCGCGGTGCGGCTCGATCCCGGGAACGATTACATATGGAAGATCAGGGCCAACACCTACCTCACCCTGGTCGCGGGAGCCGACCGTCCGGGAGCGACTCCCCCGCCCGCGGCGGTGATCCGGTCGCTGCTCGGCCAGGCCGAGCGCTCGGCTCGGCGCGCCGCGGCCTTGATGCCGCTGCGGGCCAGCAACCAAGCGGTGCTGGGGAACACGTGGCTCGCGCGCGCGCGCCACGGTGAGCCGGAGCGGATCGCCGAGGGGGTCGCGGCCTATCGACGCTGCTGGGAGCTTGGGCCGTACAGCGCGCTCACGCTCGACCAGTTCTCCTACCAGATGAGCGCTCTCGGACGCCCCGATCTCGCGATCGGGCCGGCGCGGCGCGCCGCGGCGTTGTACCCCGACGAGGGTCTCACGGAATCGATCCTGGGGGGCGTGTCGATGAGGCTCGGCGACACCACGACCGCGATCCGGGCGTTCCATCGGGCCCTGGCGGGCAACTGGCGCAGCGCCCTGGTCGATCGCGAGCTGGTGGAGCAGACCCTGAGCCAGATGGAGGCTGCACGAGTCCATGGGCCGGATTTGACACCCCGCTGACCCGGGGACGTTTCACAGACGCCCCGATCGCGCGTAGGAATCGTGCAGACGGGACCGGTCGGTGGCCGGTCCGGCCCGAAAGGAGTCGAGACATGGGGAGGCGAGTGGGATGGCCGATCGTCGCGCTCACCGCGATGACGTGGGCGGTGACGGCCGGAGCCGGTTCGGGTCCCTGCGCCGCGGCAGGTTCGAACGGCGGAATGAGAATGTCGACTCAGCGGAAAGGCGTGGCGCCCTCGGGCGACACGATCAAGAAGATCATGAAGACCGACGCGGAATGGAGGAAGCTCCTCACTCCGGAGCAGTATCGAGTGCTGCGCAAGAAGGGGACCGAGATTGCCTTCACCGGCCGGTACTGGAACAACCACCAGCCCGGCACCTATCGGTGCGCGGCGTGCGGTCTCGAGCTGTTCGGGTCGGACACCAAGTTCGATTCGGGCACCGGTTGGCCCAGCTTCTGGGCGCCGATCGCCGCCTCGCACGTGGGCGAAGTCACCGATACGAGCCTGGGGATGGCGCGCGTCGAGGTGACCTGTGCTCGTTGCGGAGGGCACCTCGGCCACCTCTTCGATGACGGGCCGAAACCCACGGGGATGCGCTACTGCATCAACTCTGCGGCGCTGGCTTTCGATCGCGTGAAGCCGTAATACCTTCCCGTGTACTCTTCGTGAGCGGGGCCCGCGTCCCACGCCGGCCCCCCACGGAGCCCGATGACCGCGACGCCGTCTTCACGACCGATTGCCGCCTACGGCGCCTTCTTCGGCTGCACGGCGATCTGGGGAAGCACCTTCCTGTTCATCGCCCTGGGCAACGACACGGTGCCTCCGATCTGGGCGGCGACGCTGCGGCTCGGTCTGGCGTCCGCGATCCTCAGGGCGATGAGCCTCGCCTCGCGCAGTGGGTTGCCGCGCGGCCCCGCCCTGGTCGCCGCGGCCTGGCTGGGCTTCTTCCAGTTCGGGCTCACCTTTCCCCTGCTCTATTGGGGTGAGACCGTGGTCCCCTCCGGCATCGCCTCGATCCTGTTCGCCACGGTTCCCCTGACGAGCGCCCTGATGGCCCGCGGGTTCGGGCTCGAGCGGCTGAGCCTCGTCAAGATCGGCGGCGCACTGATCGCCTTGGCGGGCGTGACGCTCATCTTCTCGGGGGAGCTCTCGTCACGCGTGTCGGTCGCGCCCATGGTCGCGATTCTGGCGGCGACGCAGTGCGCGTGCCTCGGCACGATGCTCTACAAGAAGGGACCGCGGCAATCGGCGATCGGGGCCAATGCCGTCGCCACCGCAGTGGGGTTCGCGGTCTCCCTGGCATTGTCCGTGGTGACCCGCGAATCCATGCGGATCCCCGCCACCTGGGCGGCATTGGGTCCGATCCTCTACCTGACGGTGGCGGGCTCGGTGGGCGCGTTCGTTCTCTTCACCTGGCTGGTGGGGCAGTGGTCGGTGAGTCGAGCCACCTACGTCGCGTTCGTGTCGCCGCTGGTTGCCTTGTCGTTGGGAGTGATGGTGCGGCACGAGCAGCTCACGCCGATTCGAGTGGTCGGCTCGGCGGTGGTGCTGGGCGGCGTCGGCATCGGGCTCCTGCCCTGGCGACGTCCGGGCTGACGTGACCGCGGCCGCCGCCACCCGGGTTACGGCGTCGTGACCGGCAGCTCGAGGAGAACTTCGACCGGATAGGAAGCGAGTCGCTCCCGCCCGCCGAGGCCCAGCAGTTCCACCAGGAAGAGCAGCGCCATCGCCTTGGCTTCGAGCTGCTCGACCAAGCGGACGGTCGCGGCCGCGGTGCCTCCGGTCGCCAACACGTCGTCCACGATCACCACGGGTTGCCCTGGCCGCAGGGCGTCCGCGTGGATCTCGAGAGTGTCCTCGCCGTACTCCAGCGAATAGACTTCGCGAACCGTGCGTCCCGGGAGCTTGCCGAACTTGCGGGCGGGAACGAGCGGCACCCCCCACTCGAGTGCCAGCCCGGTGCCGAACACGAACCCGCGCGACTCGATTGCCACCACGGCCTCGGGTCTTAAGACGCGGCCCGCGAGGCGGCGCACGCTTTCGGCCAGCGCGCGCGGATGGGCGAGCAGGGGCGTGATGTCCTTGAAGACCACACCCTTGCGCGGGAAATCGGGAACGTCGCGGACGAAGGGACGGAGGTCCATCAATGGATCGATGTCCCGGCCGCTCGCTCCAGCTCGTGGTACTCGATCGCGCGGCGCAGCTTGTCGAGTGCGCGCGCCTCGATCTGGCGCACGCGCTCGCGCGAGATGCCGAAGTGCTCGCCGGTCTGTGCCAGAGTGCGGGCCACGCCGTCGTAGAAGCCATAGCGGATCCGGAGAATCTGTTCCTCGCGCTGGCTCAGCGAGCGCAACAACCGATCCAGCTTCTCGTGCTCGAGCTGCAGCTCCACCAAGCGCTCCACGGAAGCCGGAGGCTCGCCCAGGTCCTCGGTCGAGAGTTGCTCGAAAGCATCGAGGCTCGAGCCCTCGTCGAGCGAGCGCAGCCCGGCGATCAGGCCCGCGAGCCGTTCGGCGCGCGGGGTCGAGAAGCCCAGCTCGTGAGCGATCTCGTCGATGCGGGGGTCGCGGCCGAACCGGGCGCGCAGCACGCGCTCCGCCATCGCGAAGCGGTTCACCTGTTGGAACATCTGCACCGGGATGCGCACCGACTTGGCTTGCTCGGCGATCCCGCGCAGGATCGATTGACGGATCCAAATCGCGGCGTACGTGCTGAAGCGCAAGCCGCGCTCGGGCTCGAAGCGATCCACCGCCATGATGAGTCCGAGGTTTCCTTCTTCGATGAGATCGAGGAGCGGAAGGCCGCGATTGCGATAGGCGCGGGCCACGTGAACGACGAGACGGAGGTTGGCGAGGATGATCCGCTTGCGCGCGTCGGCGTCGCCGCGGCGCGCGCGGGCCGCCAGCGAGAGCAGCTCGGGATGCGGGAGCAGCGGGATCTTGCCGATCTCTCCGAGATAGATGTCGAGCAGGTCGCGCCCGGGCTCGCCTTCGGAGACTCGCAGCTCGTTCACCGGCGTAATCACCTCGAGCTCGGTCTCGGGGATCCTCACGCCTGCCTGCAGCGCCTGGTGACGGAAGCGCTCGAACTCCCCGGCATCGAAATCGGGATCCACCAGAAGCGCCTCGTAGGCATGCGCGGAGATGGTGCCCGCGCGCACACCCTCGGCGAGGGCGGCCATTAGCCGGTCGCTGAATCGTGTCAGTTGGGCGCCCATGGTCTCACCCCGTCACGGCGAAGTCCCGATGCTCGGGTGTTCCCTCGCTCCACTGCTCCTCGACCGTGGCCACACGCGCAGCCGGTGGCCCGCGGCGGATGGCCTCCACCAGGGTCTCCAGCGTCGACCGCGTGCCTTCGGCCAGGACCTCCACCGCGCCATCGAACCGATTGCGGACCCAGCCGGTGAGCTTGAGGTCACGAGCACGCCGGGCGACGAAGGCCCGGAATCCGACTCCCTGGACGCGGCCCTGCACCACGACGTGGACACGATGCATGTCAGGAGAGTGAGACTACAATGCGCCCGCCGAGGCCACGGGTGTCAAGGGCCAAGCGAGCCGTGCGGCTAGCACTCCGAACAACAATCGGCTCAAAGCGGCGGTGTGCGGTGGAATCCGAAGCGGGCCGGACCATCCGGGCTCGCCGGTGGGACGCGCCCCCGAAGGATGGTCGGGGCGAGAGGATTTGAACCTCCGACCCCCTGGTCCCGAACCAGGTGCTCTACCAGGCTGAGCCACGCCCCGACCCAGGTTTGCGTTTGAGGATCCGACCACTGCGTCGGCTCGGCCGCTCCTTGCGACGCAACCTAGCAGGCTGCTGAAAAACCCGATCACTGCGTTGGCTCGGTCGCTCCTCCCTGCGGAGTATCTTGCAGATACACCACGCTCGTCGCTCCCCCGCCGCCTTGTCCTCAGATGTTTCGGCAGCCTGCTAGGGCGCCTGCCAAGCGTCGCGGCCGACCAGGGGCACGAACCGACAATCACCGTGCCGCGAATGCGACCAGCGGTAGCCGGGGAGCCGGCGCCATACCACGAGATACTGGAACTCTTGGCCGCCGACCGGAATCACGAGGACACCCCGCTCCTCGAGCTGTTCGCGCAGCGCATCGGGGACGCGGGGTGCCGCCGCAGCGACGAGGACCCTAGCATACGGTGCGAATTCCTGCCAACCCAAGGTCCCATCACCATGTCGCAGCGCCACGTTGGCGGCGCCGAGCTGCGCGAGACGCGCCTGCGCCGCGCGCACCAGATCGGGAAGGCGCTCCACGCTGTAGACGCGCGCTACCAATCGAGCGAGCAACGCGGTCTGGTAGCCGCTCCCGGTCCCGATCTCGAGCACGCGATGGCCGGGGTCGAGCTCCGCCAGCTCCAACATCCGCGCCACGATGTAGGGCTGCGAGATGGTCTGACCTTCCACCGTTGGCAAGGCGTGGTCACCGTAGGCCCGCGCCCACAGGCTCGGGTCCACGAAACGATGGCGAGCGACCGACGCCATGGCGGTGAGCACGCGCGGATCGCGAATCCCGCGCCCCTCGAGCTGCTCTTCCACCATGCGCCGGCGGGCGAACGAGAATTCGTCCCCTTCGGGTGACCGCCCGTTTCCGCTCAGGTCTCGAGGTTCCACTGCCTCATCTCCCCCACCGCCTGCACGTCCGTCAGGTCGAGGGCGAGCGGCGTGACCGAGATGTAGCCCTCGGTCACGGCGCTGAAATCCGTCCCCGGTTGCCGCTCCCAGACCGGATCCTGGCCGCCGATCCAGTAGTAGGCGCGGCCGCGCGGATCGACCTTCTCGATCAACGCGTCGCTGTAGACGCGCGTACCGAGTCGCGTGAGCTGGACCCCGAGAATTGACGACCACGGCAACGGCGGAAGATTCACGTTGAGCACCCGCTTGCCGGCGAACTTGCGCCGCAGCATTTCGGCCGACAGGCGCCGCACGAAGTGCGACGCGTCCACGAAGTCGTTGGGCTCGCGGCCCGCGAGCGAAGCGGCGATCGACGGCGCACCCTGCATCGCGCCTTCGATCGCGGCGGCCACCGTGCCCGAGTAGAACACGTCTTCTCCCATGTTGGGGCCGTGATTGATCCCCGACACCACCAGATCGGGTCGATGATCGAGCAAACCATGGTAGGCGATGAGGACGCAATCGGTGGGGGTGCCGTCGATGCTGAAGCGACCGCTGTCGTGCCGGTGGATGCGCAGCGGCCGGTGGAGCGTGAGGGAATGCGACGTGGCGCTCTGGTCTCGATCCGGCACCACCACGGTGACGCGTCCCAGCTGTGACAGCTCGCGCTCGAGCGGTATCAGGGCTGGCGCATGGATCCCGTCGTCGTTCGTGATCAGGATGTTCATGGCGAGAATGGCCGCGTCCGTTCCAGGGTGAGGCGCGCGAGCACGCCGACGATGCGTGGCACATCGCGCCCGACCTTGAGCTGGCTCGGTGAACCGTACACGGTGGGGATCTCGACCTCGGTGACGCGAAAACCCAACCGCGCCGCCCGCACTGCGATCTCGGTTTCGAACTCGTAGCGGCCGGCGCGGATCGGAGTGCGCTCGAGCACCGTTCGCCGGTACAGGCGATACCCACACTGACTGTCGGAGATGCGCTGGCCGGCGAGCCAGGTCGCCCATGCCGAGGAGAAGGCATTCGCGAAACGGCGCGCGCGCGGCATGTCCAGCGATCGCTCCCGCCGGCCGAGGACGAGATCCGCGCCGGCCTCGGCGGCGCGCACGAATTCCGGCAACGACTCCGGAGGATGCTGGCCGTCGGCGTCGAGGGTGACGACGGCGTCGCGGTCGGCGAGAACGTCAAAGCCGGCGAGCAGGGCGTGGCCCTTGCCGCGGTTGGCCGGAAACGAAAGCACGCGCACACCCGCGTCGCGGGCCACGGCGGCCGTGGCGTCGCGCGACCCGTCGTCGACTACCAGCACGTCGGGAGAAGGAGAGAGCGCCTGGAGACGGCGAAGGACGTCGCCCAGGTGCGCCGCCGCCTGGTACGCAGGAATGAGGGCGGCCACGCGCATCGTCACGGGCCCGGCCACTCGACGGTGGATGGGCTGGCCATCAGCCCAAGACCTCGGGCAGCGGCTCGAAGCCTAGCCATTGGTCTGGATACCGCTTCACGTATCGCTGGAGGATCTCCCGGTAGCCCCCTGCCACGCAAGCGCCGGGCGTGAGCGGCGCCTCGAAGCATGCAACGTGGCGCCCGCCCGGGAGTCGCACCATGACGGCCGGCAGGAGGAGCGCCCCGGTGCGCCGTGCGAGCGCCGCCGCCCAGGCGCACGGTGAGCCGCGGCCGGCGGGCGGACGCCGATCGCCCATCAATGCCACCCAGTGGCCGGCACGCAGCGCGCGTGCGGCACCGACCCATAGCGCTCGATCGCGCAGCGCAGCCACGCCGCGGTCGCCACGACGGCGCGTGAACCATCCCTCCACCGCGCGGCTCGGGTGCGGTCGCGCCACCACGTGGACGCGCCGTCCATGGGCCGCCAAGAAGGCGGCGCCGCGTTCCCAGCACCCGACGTGCGCCGACAGCACGAGGACGCCTCGGGGAGTGCCGCGCGCACGCTCGAGGTGGTCGCGGCCGCGCACCTCGACCCCTCGCTCGAGCGCCGCCCGATCGAGCCGAGCGAGCCTCAAGAAGTCCGCCAGCGAGAGCGCGAAATTCTCGAACGCCCTCCGCGACCATTCGCGCCGCCTCTTGGCCGACACGTTCGGGAACAATCGTTCGAGGTTGGCTTCCAGGATCCCTCGGGCGGGGGGCGCGAGGGCGTGCACCGCCCGTGCGATCCGGCGAGCGGCGCCGTCGGCAAGGGGAGCCGGCAGGAGGCGGGCGCCCAAGTCGGCGCTCAGGTAACCCAGGAATGCGAGCATCGGGCGGGGCTCATGGCACGGCATGGAAATGGTCGGGGCGACTGGATTTGAACCAGCGACCACCTGCCCCCCATGCAGGTGCGCTACCAGGCTGCGCTACGCCCCGACCGCAGAGGGAGCCTGACAATAAGCGAGCGGGCCGAAACGCCGCAAGCGAAGGGGCCCAGAGGCCGCGCCACCTACCGCCGGCGCGCGGCGTCCGGCCAGTCGAGCACCACCGTGATCGTGTTCCTTCGTGCCTTCGCCGCCACGACGGTTCGCCGGCCACCCACGCTACCCGCCCTGCGCGGATCGGCTCGGTCAGCTCCGTGCGCCGGCCGTGAGCACGCGGAGCCGCGCGGCCAGCTGTTTCAACTCGGCCTTGACCTCGTGCAGAACCAGCTTGCGTTCGGCGTCCGCGAACCCGATCTCGACCTGGGGTGCCGCCTCTTTGCGCTCGTCGAGCAAGTGGCGTCGGGCGCCGGCGATCGTGAAGCGCCGCTGGTAGAGCAGCTCCTTGATTCGTAGCAGCAGCGTGATCTCCTCCGGCCGGTACATCCGGTTCCCGGCCCGGTTCTTTCGTGGTCGCAGCATGCTGAACTGCGTCTCCCAGTAGCGCAGCACGTGCGGTCGCACGCCCACCATTTCGCTCACTTCGCTGATCGGGCGATACATCTTCGAATCGGTGGGGCTCTCATCCCTCAGGGGTGACAACGCCGGCTCCTCCTTTCCACTCCTCGCTCTTGAGGTCGCGCGACATCAAGGTCTCGAAAGCGTCCCGTGCGCTCTTCCCTTCGACCAAGATCTCGTGGACTTGCTCAGTAAGTGGCAGCTCGATCCCTCGCCTCTGGCCCAGCGCGCGCGCCGCGCTCGCGGTGTTGACTCCCTCGGCGACCATCACCATGCTTCCGATGATCGAGGCGAGCGTCTCGCCGCGCCCCAGCCTCTCTCCCACCAGCCGATTCCGACTGTGACGGCTCATCGCGGTCGTGATCAGGTCTCCCATTCCGGTGAGCCCGTAAAAGGTCTCGCGGCGGCCGCCCATCGCAACCCCGAGCCGCGTGATCTCGTCGAGCCCGCGCGTGAGGAGGGCGCCCTTGGTGTTGTCGCCGTAGCCCAATCCGTCGCACATCCCTGCCGCGATCGCGATCACGTTCTTCAATGCCGCCCCATATTCGCAGCCCGCCACGTCCGTGTTCGTGTACACCCGGAACCGCGTGGTCGAGCACACCGCCTGGACCTGCCGCGCCCGCGCTTCGTCGCGCGCCGCCGCCACCACCGAGGTCGGGATGCCACGGCTCACCTCTTCTGCGTGGCTTGCGCCGACGAGCAACACCGTGTCGGGATCTGCGAGTACCTGACTCAGCATCTCGGTCGGCCGCTTGAGCGTTCCGATCTCGAGACCCTTGGTTGCGCAGACCCATAGGCACGTGTGCCCGGTGGCCGCCACCGCCTCCCCCGCGGCACGGATCGCATGCGAGGGGACCACGAACAGGCCGGCGTCGACCGAATCGAGCGCGCGCTCCAGTTGCGGCTGAACCTTAATACCGTCCGGAAGGCTGATGCCAGCCAAAAACTTCCGGTTCTCGCGCTCTTCCTCCATCCGGGCCAGATTGGCGCCGTCGACGTCCCACAGCCTCACCTGATGGCCGGTGCGCGCGAGGTGAACCGCGAGTGCCGTGCCCCACGATCCGGCGCCCAGGACCGCGATCGATCTCACGAGGTCGATCCTCCTTTGAGAGAAAAGCGGCGTTCCTCCCCACGAAAGACGCGGCGGAGGTTCTCTCGGTGGCGCGCCACCACCAGGATCGCGAGGAGCGCCCCAAGCCAGAAGATCGGGCTCTGCGTTCCGCCCCGGGCGAGCCACCACAAGGCGGCTGCGAAGGCGATGGCCCCGCAGGTCGAGCCCAAGGACACGTAGCGGGTCGCGGCTACCGTGACGACCCACACCAGGACGAAGATCCCGAACGCCGCAGGCGCGAGCGCGAGCAGTAGCCCTGCCGTGGTTGCGACACCCTTACCTCGACGAAATCCCGCGAATCAGCTCCAGAAATTGCAGGCCACCGCGGCGCCTCCGGCC
>Ga0066710_100007709_pt1 | contig 10334 bp, 7 predicted proteins | sample GraSoiAngelo_159_FD_79666 | JGI IMG/M metagenome (GOLD analysis project Ga0066710, IMG submission 79666) | Grasslands soil microbial communities from the Angelo Coastal Reserve, California, USA - 14_1009_16_40cm | ecosystem: Environmental > Terrestrial > Soil > Grasslands | place: USA...
TCCCGTATGACGAGCAGTACCACCTGGCGATGATGACGCGGCAGCAGTTGCGCCAGCGTCAGAAAAAAGTCGCTTGACATGAACCAGAGAAAGTCTTCGCGGTCTTGAGGTTGATGAACATCTCCGATCTCGGCTGCTCGACTGGAAGGTCGCTAGGCTTCGCGCCCATGAGGATTTTGATCCTAAAAAAACACAACGGTCACGATCACGAACAGCGGCAGCAGAATTGCGCCGCTGTAGAGCATGTAGCCGAAGAAGCTCGGCATCGTCACCCGCTGCTCTTCGGCGATCGACTTCACCATGAAGTTCGGCGCGTTGCCGATGTAGCTGTTCGCCCCCATGGCCACGGACCCCACGCTGATCGCCACCAGGACCACGTGCGGGACGTCCACCACCTCACGGGCCAGGCCGAGGCCCTGCCCCAGCGCCAGAAAGGTTAGGTAGGTCGGCGCATTGTCGAGGAACGACGACAGCGTCCCGGAGGCCCAGAAGAACTGCCAGGGCTCGCGGACGCCGAGCTCGCCACCCCGCAAACGCAGGAGTTCGAGTGCCGGGATCATCGTCAGAAAGATCCCGAAGAACAGGACCGCGACCTCCACGATGGGATAGGCGGTAAAGCCGTTGGCCCGGCGTATCGCGCTAGGGGTCCGCCAGAGGGAGATCGCGGCCATCGCCACGATGGCGCTCTCGCGCCAGGGTGCCTGCAGGAACGCGACGGCGAGGACCACGAGCCCCAGCCAGAGGGCGTTGAGCCCACCCCGAAGGCGTAGCGGCTCGATCTGAGCCCGGTCGCGCCGGAGCGCGGCCATCGGCTCTCGCGCATACTGCCTCGTGTCCCAGACGAAGTAGACCGCGAGCAGGGCCACGACCATGAAGCCCCAGTGCTTCCAGAGCCGGAAGGTCCAGGTGAACGGCACCCCCTGCAGGTAGCCGAGGAAGAGCGGCGGATCGCCGAGCGGCGTCAGCATGCCTCCGATGTTGGAGACGAGAAAAATGAAGAAGATGACCGTGTGTCGGACGTGCGTGCGCTCGCTGTTGGTCTGGAGCAGCGGGCGGATCAGGAGCATCGAAGCTCCGGTGGTGCCGACGAACGACGCCAGCAGCGAGCCGAGCCCGAGGAACGCCGTGTTGGTGATAGGCGTGGCCTGGAGGTCGCCCCGCAGGAGGATCCCGCCCGAAATCACGAAGAGCCCCGCCAGGAGCACGATGAAGGAGACGTATTCTTCGGCCATGGACAGGAGCGCGCCCGGCCGGCGCACCGAGTAGAGGACGAGGACCGGCAGGCCGAAGAGGGCGGAGATGATCATCTTGTTCCGATTCGACTCCCACCAGTGCGGCAGCCAGAGCGGGCAGACGGCAATCGCTAGGAGCATGAGGATGAAGGGCGCGACCGTGTAGCCAGGAAGCGGGCTGGTGAGCGTCAAGGGCGACAGTTTAGCAGGCCGTCCGTTGATTGCCCGAGGGGGGGTCGCGTGGTATATAGTTGTTGTTTATCCAGGCGGTTGCCACCCGGAGGGGGGAGCGACGTGACCAAGGTGATCGTCGAGCCCGATGAATCCTTCGAAAGTGCGCTCAAGCGCTTCAAGAAGCAGTGCGAGAAGGCCGGGCTCTTGTCGGAGTTCAAAAAGCGTCAACACTATGAAAAGCCCAGCGTTCGGCGCAAGCGCAAGGCCCTCGCCGCCCGCAAGAAGGCCAAGCGGCGCGAACGGATATCCGATTAGCCGAGGCACTCCTGGATGCACGCCGGCACTCCCGATGATCCGAGTCGGGAGCGAATGAGGCGAAGGTTGGAGGCAGGCCGAATCTGGGAGCCCGGCACCGAATGGAACGCGGTTCGGGCGCTCCTGGCTCACGAAGCGGTGACCGAGATGGGTCGCGAGCGGGCGACGATGGCCGAGCCCCTCACGGACCTCTCCGAGGTCCAAGCAGCGATCGAGATGACGCGCCAGGCTCGACTGGCGCTCGCCACAGCCGGATCGCTCCCGCTGGAAGCCCTCCCCGACATTCGGCCCGTGCTGACCCGCTGCGCCGCCGACGGGAGCGTTCTCGACGGCCCGGAGTTGATCCAGATCATCCCCCTCCTCGAGGCGAGCCCCAAGCTTCGTGCCTACGGTAAGGCTGTGCGCGAGATGAGCCCCGGGGTGGCAGCGATCACCGACGGCCTGCCTCGCTTCGCCGAGCTCGCTGAGCGGTTGCACCGCGCCCTCGACGCGAGCGGCGCCGTGACCGACGACGCGAGCCCGACCCTCAAGCGGCTCCGCCGCGAGATCCGCGACCGCCGCCGCCAGCTCGCGGCCGAGCTCGAGCGCGCCTTCCAGGGCGGCGATACCGATCGGCTCTTCACCGACCGGTACGTCACGCTCCGGCACGGCCGGTACGTCCTGCCGGTACGAGCCGAGGCACGCGGCCGCGTGCGCGGCATCGTCCACGACCGCTCGCAGAGCGGCCAGACGCTCTTCATCGAGCCCGAGCACGTCGTCGACGCCAACAACGACCTCGTCCAGACGACCCGTGAGGAGGAGCACGAGACGGCGCGCATCCTCGCCGAGCTGACGGCCGGTGTTCGGGCGCGGCTCGTCGACCTGGAGGCCCTCGTGGCCTCCGTCGGCGAGCTCGACTGGACGTTCGCGCGGGGTCAGGCCGCCGAGCGCATGGGCGCGACGGCGCCGGTGATCGACGGCGCGCGGACCGTCGCGCTCCGGGGCGCGTGCCATCCGCTCCTGCTCGCCCAGCGCTGGAAAGACCCGAGCCGCACGGTCGTCCCCATGGACCTCGAGCTCGGGCCCGACCGCCCGCTGCTCGTCATCACGGGACCGAACGCGGGCGGCAAGACGATCGCGCTCAAGACGCTCGCGGTCCTGGCTCTGATGGCCCAGGTGGGCTGTCACCTTCCGGCGGCGGAGGGCGCGCGCCTGCCCGTGTTCGACGACGTCTTTGCGATCATCGGCGACGACCAGTCGGTCGCGGAGAACCTCTCGACCTTCTCGGCCTTCGTCAAGCAGGCGCGCGAGATCCTCGACGCGGCCGACGAGCGTTCGCTCGTGCTCCTGGACGAGCTCGGCGCGGGCACCGATCCCGACGAGGGCGCGGCCCTCGCCCAGGCCATCCTCGAGGCGCTGGCCGAGCGCGGCGCCCTGGTGATCGCGACGACCCACCTCGAGCCGCTCAAGGCGTTCGCGTCCACGCACCCCCGCGCGCGCAACGCCTCGGTCGAGTTCGACACCGCGACGCTCGCGCCGACCTTCCGTCTGCGCTACGACCAGCCCGGCCAGAGCTATGCGCTGACGATCGCCGCCCGGCTCGGTCTCGGCGCCGAGCTCATCGCCCGCGCGCACGCCCATCGCTCGGAGCATGCCGCGCGGATCTCAGATCTGCTGGCGACGCTCGATGCCCACGCCCGCTCGGACGCCGAGCGCGCGCACGAGATCGAGCGCACGCGCGCCGAAGCCGCCGCGCAGCTGGCCAAGGCCCGCCAGACGGAGGCGGCGGCGGAGAGCCGGGCTCAGGCTATCGTCGCGCGGGCACGCGCCGAGGCGACGACCCTCGTCGGCGAGATCCGGCGCGCGCTCACCGCAGAGTGGGACAAGCTCAAGCGCTCGGAGCGGTCGCGACGCTCGCTGGACGAGAGCCGGCGGCGCGTGCGGGAGGCTGCGGTCAGGATCGAGGCGATCGCGCCGGACCCATCCAGCGAGCGGCCGGAGGCGCTGGCGCCCGGCGCGAGTGTCGCGGCCGAGCACCTGGGCATCCGCGGCGAGTTGCTGGAGATCGCCGGAAGCTCGGCGACCGTCCGATCCGGCTCAGTCACCGTCCGCGTCCCCGTTTCCGCCCTCCGCCTCGCTCCTGCGAACCCGACTGCGACTGGTCGGGGGGAGGCCGGGAGCGGAGGGAGGGGGCCGGCGCGAGTGGGATTCCGAAGCGCCGGTCCCTTCCCCGCCTCCCCCCGCCCGGTCGCTTCCGAGATTTTGTTGCTGGGTCAGACGACGGACGAGGCGCGCGACCGAGTCGAGAAATATCTGGACGACGCCTTTCTCGCAGGCCTGGCCAGCGTACGATTGGTTCATGGCAAGGGCAGCGGCGCCCTCCGCAAGACCGTCCGCGATCTTCTCGCCGGCCACCCGCTCGTCGAGTCATTCCGCGACGGCGAGCCGTCAGAGGGCGGGACGGGTGCGACCGTGGCCGCGCTGAAGGTCGGCTGATGCCGACCATTGGGAGAATCGGCTGATGCCGACCGTCGGGAGAGTCGGACGATGCCGACGGTGAGGACGATCGGGTGATGCAGTACCCACAGACGCTGCTCGACGACATCCGCGCGGCCGTCGACATCGTCGATCTCGTCAGTCGGTTCGTGAATCTCCGCAAGGCCGGTGCCCACTGGAAGGGCCTCTGTCCCTTCCACGCCGAGAAGACCCCGTCGTTCACGGTCAACCCTCGAAAAGGGATCTTCCACTGCTTCGGCTGTGGGGTCGGCGGCGACGCGTTCGGCTTCCTCATGCGTCAGGATCGGCTCTCGTTCCCCGAGGCGGTCCGTGCACTGGCGAAGACGACGGGGATCGCACTGCCCGAAGAGCGCGGCGGCAAGGGCGGCGACTCGGGCCGCGAGGAGCTTCTGCGGGTGATGGAGCTCGCCGGGCGCTTCTACGCCGACACGCTCTGGAAGCCGGCCGGTGAGCGGGCGCGCGCGTATCTCGGAGAGCGCGGCATCGACACCGAGATCGCGCGGCACTTCGGGCTCGGCTACGCTCCCGAGGGCTGGGAATCGCTCCTTACCTTCATGAAGGCGGAGAGGGTCGCGGAGGAGGCGCTGGTCGGCGCCGGCCTCGCGGTGCCGCGCGAGAATCGGGCCGGTGCCTACGATCGCTTCCGCGGGCGCCTCCTCTTCCCGATTCGTGACCTCCAGGGACGGGTCGTCGCGTTCGGCGGGCGCGGGTTCGGGGACGAGCAGCCGAAATATCTCAACTCGCCGGAGACACCGCTCTACACCAAGGGCAACCTGCTGTACGCCGCCGACCTCGCCCGCCCGACGATCCAGACGCAAAACCGCGCGCTGCTCGTCGAGGGCTACGTCGACTGCATCATGGCCCACCAGCACGGATTCACGGGAACGGTCGCCGCGCTCGGCACCGCGTTCACCCCGGCCCAGCTCACCCTTCTCCGCCGCTACTGCGACGAGGTCGTCACCTTCTTCGACGCCGACGCGGCCGGCCAGAAGGCGGCGGCGCGGGCCGAGGAGCTCCTCGAGCCCACCGGCCGGGGCATGGCATGGGCCGTGAACCGCTCCGGAGCGTTCGAGGGCGCGGGTACCCTCCGGGTGAAGGTCGCGCTGCTCCCGGCGGGCCACGATCCCGACACCTTTCTCCGGACCGTGGGCGCTGCCGCCTTCACGGAGCGCATCGACGGCGCCCGGAGCATCCTCGCCTACGCGCTCGACCGCGCCATCGTCGACCCCGACGGGGCGACCGGCGTGCGGGCTCGGACCAGCGCCTTCGCCCGGGTATCGCTGCTGCTCGCCAAGGTCGCCGACGGGGAGGAGGCCACCGCGCTCTCACGCGAGGCCGCCGCCAAGCTCGGGGTGGACCCGACCCAGCTCTGGATCGAGGCCCAGCGCCTGCAGTCTTCCTTACGGACGCCGCCCAAGCCGTCCCAGCCGAGCCCGCCGACCTCGACGCACCCGGTCGAACGGGATCTCGTGACACTCTTGTTACACTCAGATGAGGCCCGCGCGGCCCTCCTGGCGCTACTCGACGAGTCGGACGACCTCGGCCATGCCTCGTTGCGCGCGATCGTGGGGGTGCTCAAGCGCCGGCCCGACGCCTCGGCCGAGAGCCTGATGACCGACCTCGAGACCGACGAGGCCCGCTCGGCCCTCTCCTCCCTCCTGGTGGAAGATCGCGAAAGTATTGACGCGGGGGTTAGCATCGGACAGTTCCGGCGACGGCTCGAGCGCAGCCAGCGGTTGCGGCGAGCGCGGGGCGCGAGCCAGGCCATCGCCGAGGCTCAGGCAAAAACCGGGGTCGCGGCGCCGATGCACGCGGAGCTCAGGACCCTGCACGAGGAGAGCGCCGTCGTGTACGAGATCACGGGTGGTGTCGCCCAGTCGTTAGAACATGGGACTCCGGAGTCCCCAAGGAGCTCAGACGAATGAGCGAAGAGCCAAAGCTGGAGGAGCTCGACCGACTGATCTCGATGGGCAAGCAGAAGGGCTTCCTCACCTACGACGAAGTCAATGATGCCCTCCCTTCGGACCTCGTCTCGCTCGACCAGCTCGACGACATCATGATGATGTTCGGCGCGATGGACATCGAGGTCGTGGACTCGGCCAAAGCCGGTCGGCTCCCGTCCGAGGTCCGCGAGCGCAAGGCGGTCCAGGAGCCCGAGGACAACGACGACGACGGCCCGCCCGAGCCGATCGACCTCACGCCGGGCCCCGTGGGGCGCACCGAGGATCCCGTGCGGCTCTACCTGCGGGAGATGGGTCGGGTCGCGCTCCTCACGCGCGAGGGCGAGATCGCGCTCGCCAAGCGGATCGAGGAAGGCAAGAACCAGGTCACGTCGGCGATTCTCAGCACCAACCTGGCGGTCGAGCGGTTCCGCGAGCTGCGCGAGCAACTCCGTCGGCGCGACATCTCTGTCAAGGAGGTCGTGGACGTCAACGAGGAAGAGTTCACGGAGGAGAAGGAAGCGGACTTGACCCGCCAGGTCATCACCGCCTTCGCGATGGTCGACCGGCTGCTCCGCGAGCGGGACAAGCTCGTCGTCCAGGCCCGGAAGCTCCGGCTGAAGACGCCCGGGCGGCGGCGGACGCGCAAGGACAAGGAGCCGGCGTGGAAGAGGCTCGAGGTGCAGGCGCAGCAGCGTCAGACCCGGGTGCTCGACAAGCTCCGCGCGCTCAACATCGGCAACCAGATCATCGACCGCGAGGACGCGGAGCTCACGCGTCGGGGCCTCGTGCAACGCCTGCGCGATCTGCTCGACGACATCGAGCGCGCCGAGCGCGTCATCCGTCTGTGGACCAACGGCCGGCGTCCCTCGACCGACGAGGTCCAGAACCTCATCTACGTGTCGTTCCGCGACCCCGGCACCAACGGCGTCAGCGGGGGCGTCGGCGACCTGCACCTGAAGGCCGCCAAGAAGTTCCCGTCCCCCAAGCAGCAGCAAGTCTGGGTCGCCCAGCAGGAGATCAAGGTCGCGGAGACCCGCGCCAACGCCAAGGCCGACGAGATCAAGCGCGTCATGACCATCATCAAGGCGGGCCAGGTCAAGGCGGCGCAGGCCAAGAAGGAGATGGTCGAGGCGAACTTGCGCCTGGTCATCTCGATCGCAAAGAAGTACACCAACCGCGGCCTGCAGTTCTTGGACTTGATCCAAGAAGGCAATATCGGACTCATGAAGGCCGTCGACAAGTTCGAGTACCGCCGCGGCTACAAGTTCTCGACGTACGCCACCTGGTGGATCCGGCAGGCCATTACCCGAGCCATCGCCGACCAGGCGCGCACGATCCGCATCCCCGTGCACATGATCGAGACCATCAACAAGCTCATCCGGACCTCGCGCCAGCTCGTGCAGGAGCTGGGCCGCGAGCCGACCCCGGAGGAGATCGCAACCAAGATGGACGTGCCAGTCGACAAGGTGCGGAAAGTCCTGAAGATCGCGCAAGAGCCGATTTCCCTGGAGACCCCGATCGGCGAGGAAGAAGACAGCCACCTCGGCGATTTCATCGAGGACAAGCAGGTCGTGTCGCCCGTGGAGTCGATCATCGGCCTCTCCCTGCGTGAGCAGACGAACAAGGTCCTCAACACGCTCACGCCCCGCGAGGAGAAGGTGCTGCGGCTCCGCTTCGGTCTGTCCGACGGCTGCGAACACACGCTCGAGGAGGTCGGGCAGGACTTCGCCGTCACCCGCGAGCGCATCCGTCAGATCGAGGCCAAGGCACTGCGCAAGCTGCGGCACCCCTCGCGGTCCAAGAAGCTTCGGAGCTTCCTGGAATCGTGACCGGAGACGCGCGATCACAGCCGGATATGATGACCCTGCGGGCCCATAGCTCAATGGCAGAGCAGCCGGCTCATAACCGGTTAGGTCTTGGTTCGAGTCCAGGTGGGCCCACTTTTGTAGCGGGTGCCATGAGATCGGCTCGAACCGAGGGTGGCCTGATGCAGGGGCACGTGGCTCCGCTCCGCAGTCAATCCGGCGCTTCGCTCCGCAGTCATCCCGTGGCTCCGCTCCGCAGTCATCCCGGGGCTTTGCTTCGCAGTCATCCCGGGGCTTTGCTCCGCAGTCGACGCGCGCTTCGGCTCCGCAGTCATCCCGGGGCTTCGCTCTGTAGTCGACGCGGGCTTCGGGGCCGCAGTCAGTCCGGGGCTCGGGCCCGAAGACAACCCGGGGTTCCGGGGGCTCCGCTTCAGATACAATCGGAGAGGCCTTGGATTCTCAGCTCCTGACCCTGATCGATTTACAGAGCTTCGACACGCGGCTCGCCGCGCTCGAAGCCGAAGCCGCCCGCCTCCCCAAGCAGATCGAAGCCATCGAGGCCGCCCTCGCCGACGCCAAGAAGTCACTCGACGCGCAGCGGCTCAAGGCCGACACGACGCGGAAGGAGCTTCGCACCAAAGAAAAAGACCTCGACGTCGTCACCGCCAAGCGCGCCAAGGCCGAGGCGCGGCTGTGGGAAGTGAAGAACAACACCGAGTACTCGGCGGTGCTGTCGGAGATCGAGACCATCAAGCAGGAGAAGGCGCACGGCGAGGAGGAGATCCTCGGCCTGATGGAGCTCCAGGAACGCCTCGCCGTCGACATCCGCGACGCCGAAGTGCGCTTGAAGGCGCGCGAGGAGCAGGCGCGCCAGGACGAGACCGTCGTCAGGACGAAGCTCGCGGCGGTCGAGACGGAGCTGACCGCCGTCCGGGCCGAGCGTGACTCGCGCGCGCGCGAACTCCCCCGACCGCTGCTGGTGGACTACGAGAAGATCCTCAAGGCTCGGAGCGGCGTGGCCGTCGCCAGCGTGACCGCCTCTGCCGTCTGCGGCGGCTGTCGCGTCGGGATCCGGCCTCAGGCCATCCAGGAGCTGAAGGCGGCGCAGGCGCCGATGCTCTGCGAAAACTGCGGCCGGTACCTCTACTGGCAGGAACCCGCCTGACGGCTCGTCCGTCCGGGCGCGGCCAGCCCGACGTCATTCTCTACACTGACGGCGCCTGCGCCGGGAACCCCGGCCCTGGAGGCTGGGCGGCGATCATCATCGACGACGGCCAGGAGCGCGTCGTCTCCGGCGCGGAAGCCCGCACGACGAATCAGCGGATGGAGCTCCGCGCCGTCGCCGAGGGTCTCGCCGCGGTTCCGGAGGGCCGGCGCGTCCACGTCCACTCCGACAGCGCGTACATCGTCAACTGCTTCCTCGAGGGTTGGTGGGAGCGCTGGGAGAAAAATGGCTGGAGAAACAGTCAGAAGCGGCCCGTCGCGAACCGCGATCTGTGGGACCGGATCCTCCACGGGGCACGGCGTCACGACGTGGTCTGGCACAAAGTGGCGGGCCACGCGGGCGATCCGCTGAACGAGAGGGCCGATCTGCTCGCGCGAGGCGCGATCGCGACGCTGGGCACGGGGCCCGGCCGCGACGCCTAGGTGCCCCCGGTCCGGGCCCAGGCGCTCACCTGCCCACTCGGCTATACTGTGAATCGCGCCAGAGAAGGCTGGACGGTCGCCGGCCGCGGCAACGCGGCGGGAGGAAAGTCCGGGCTCCGCAGGGCAGGGTGCTGGGTAACGCCCAGGGGGGGAAACCCCACGGACCAGTGCCACAGAAAGCAGACCGCCGTCCCGTCTTTGCTCGCAAGGGTAGCGGGTCGGTAAGGGTGAAACGGTGAGGTAAGAGCTCACCAGCGGCGCGGGTGACCGCGTCGGCTAGGCAAACCCCACCCGGAGCAAGGCCAAATAGGGGAGCAATGGCGTGGCCCGCGCCGCTCCCGGGTTCGGCCGCTGGAGACGCCGGGTAACCGGCGCCCTAGAGAAATGATCGTCGCCCGGGCCAGGAAACCGCTCGGGACACAGGACCCGGCTTACAGGCCTTCTCTGGCGATTTTCTTTATCTCACGCCAGCTTAGAAAACACTGATCCGTCATTTTCACGACGGGGCACAGAAGCGCTTCTTATCGGCCCCGCCTCTTTTGCTGCTGACGTCTTCGCTCCTCGCCTTCTCGCCGCGGGCTTCTCCAGCAACTCGACCACGCGCCGCTGACGGGCGGCGCTTACGTGCGTGTAGTACCCGGTGGTCGCGGTATAATCAGACAAAAAAAACCAGGTATGCGGCCCCACCCTCGGGAACCAATAGTTGCAGGTCGCTCAATCAA
>Ga0066710_100007710_pt1 | contig 10334 bp, 2 predicted proteins | sample GraSoiAngelo_159_FD_79666 | JGI IMG/M metagenome (GOLD analysis project Ga0066710, IMG submission 79666) | Grasslands soil microbial communities from the Angelo Coastal Reserve, California, USA - 14_1009_16_40cm | ecosystem: Environmental > Terrestrial > Soil > Grasslands | place: USA...
CCGTGCATCTGGCCCCGACGGTCGAGGTGACCGCCAGGTGATGACGACTGCTTCCACAACAAGGGAGTCGGGAAAATCCGAGACGATGTCAGCGTCGTCCCAAACTGTCGCATCGCCCATAATCGGGCCAGTTCGTCGCCAGGAGCGCATCGAGGCCATGGACGTTCTGCGGGGCGTAGCGATTCTTGGAATCCTGTTCGTCAATATGGGCCTCTTCAGCTTGCCTGAAGGTCTGCCTGCTCGCGAGCTTTGGCCGAACGTGGTTGATCGGATAGTGGAAAGGCTGATCCTCTTCTTCGCACAAGAAAAATTCAAAGCCCTTTTCTCCTTCCTCTTTGGTTTGAGCCTGGCGGTGCAGATGATGCGGACGGAAGCGCGAGGAGCGCGCTTTCTTCCCCTCTATGCCCGCCGCTTATTCGTCTTGTTGCTGATTGGAGTTGCGCATTTTGTGCTGCTGTGGGATGGCGACATTCTGCACGATTATGCGCTGCTTGGTTTTATTTTGCTCCTCTTTCGTCGCCGCTCGCTCAAAACACTGCTGGTCTGGGCAAGTATCTTTCTCTCGATTCCAGTATTGTTCCATGGTCTGGCTACCTACTACTCCACCACACGCCAGGTGAGCCCGCAATTGATGAACTGGATCTCGTACGAGAATGCTGAAGATCAGGCGACCATCGAAGAAACCCGGCGCATTTATTCGCGCGGAACCTATGCAGAGATGATCACACTCAGAGCGAGCGAGTTGCCCAGGGACTTAACACCAGATACCGAAGATGCCTATCTGATCGCAATCTTCTTGCTAGGACTCTATGTTGGACGGCGCAGGATCTTTCATGATATCTCCGCGCATCTCCCGTTCATCCGGGGAGTGCAAAGGTGGGGCTTGATGATTGGTGTAGCGGGAAACGCAGCATTTGCGGTGGGAGGATCCTTTGATCCTTCGCCCACTTCGGTCATGCAAAATGTCGGAAGAACGTGCCTCCTCTTTGCCGGCCCCGCTATGGGCTTCTTTTATGCTTCAACCATCATTCTCCTGATGCAAAGTGAGGCCTGGCGGCGGCGATTGGCGCCACTGGCGGCGGTCGGGCGCATGGCGCTCAGCAATTATCTGCTTCAGTCGCTCATCTGCACCATGATCTTCTATAGCTACGGCCTCGCCCTTTTCTGCAAAGTCAGACCCTCTCTCGGCCTGCTCCTCGCAATGATTATCTTTCTCATTCAGATTCCCCTGAGCGTGTGGTGGCTGCGACGATTTCAGTTTGGCCCCATCGAATGGCTGTGGAGATCCCTGACTTATTGGCAATGTCAGCCGATGCGAGTAAGCACAAGGCAGCCTCAAGTGCATTTGACACCGCAGACGCAACCATGAGGTATCCCCTCCCTCAACACAATGGTCGGTTACGGAAATGCGCGTTGTTGCTGATCGCGGCCTTTTGCGCGCTGGCCAGCGTCGGCCATGGAGCTATTCCTGACAATGACAACTTTGCCACGCGGATCGCGCTCCTCGGGACAAACGTGACCACGACGGGAAGCAATCTTGGCGCGACCCTCGAGCCCGGCGAGTTGGACCCCTCATTTCTGGGTGGAAGGTCCGTGTGGTGGAGTTGGACCGCGCCTGCCGACGGCGCGGTAACGATCACCACCGCTGGGAGCAGTTTCGACACTCTGCTCGCAGTGTATACAGGCGACACTCTCAGCAATCTGACGTTCGTGACTTTCAACGATCGGGAGACGAATACCAGTATTGTCACCTTCAACGTCGTGGCAGGCACGGTTTATCAGATTTCAGTGGACGGCGCGATCGGCACGGCTGGCAATATTGTGCTGCACTTGACGCTCGGGCCTACGGAAGCGCCACCGGCCAATGACCGCTTCGCGAATCGCGCCCTCATCGCGGGCAGCCAAACAAATGTGAGCGCCTCGAACGTGGGTGCCAGTAGAGAACCGGCAGAGCCGTTGCACGCGCATGTGCTGGGCGCGAACTCTGTTTGGTGGACTTGGACTGCCCCATCTTCCGGCGGGTTGACCCTGACCACCGAGGGCAGTTCGTTCGATACTGTGGTGGGCGTTTACACCGGTAGTTCGATTTCCAATTTGGCTTTTGTGGCGGCAAACGATGATGATTACCTGAGTGAGACCAGCGCGCTGAGTCGTGTCACCTGTAATGTGACTGGTGGAACGGCGTATCAGATCGCGGTGGACGGTTTCGAGGGCGAATCAGGAACAATCCGCTTGCAATTGGGCCTGGGCAGCCCATTTCCGCCGCCCGCAAATGATAATTTCGCAAATCGTGCGGTCATCACCGGCAGTCCAGTCAATGTAAGTGGCTCGAATGTGGGCGCGTCTTTTGAGGGCGCCACCGCCGATTTTGAGCACGGTGAACCGTTGCACGTCAGTCTCGGAGGTAAGTCCGTGTGGTGGACGTGGACGGCGCCGTTTTCCGGAGGATTGACGCTGACCACCGCACGAAGCGCGTTTGATACGATCCTTGGTGTTTACACCGGAACGAATCTCACGAACCTGGTTTTTGTGGCGGGCAACGATGATGATCCGACGGGTTCGGGAGTCCAAAGTGGTGTCACCTGTAATGTGAGCGCCGGAACGGCGTATCAGATCGTTGTGGACGGCTTTGACAGTGGTTCCGGTGATATCCAGTTGCAGTTAAAGCTGGGAAATGCCTTCGCGGTGCCGCCGAATGACAATTTCGCCAATCGCATTCTTCTGACGGGAAGCGCTACGACGGTCAGCGGCTTCAATGACGGCGCCACACTCGAACCGCAGGAGCCTTTGCATAATCACTCCTATGGAGGCAAGTCTGTCTGGGGGAGTTGGGTCTCGCCGGGTCCTGGCTTTGTGACGGTGGACACGATCGGCAGCCGTTTCGACACAACATTGGGCGTTTACACCGGGTCAGAACTTGGCAAGCTCATCGAAATCGCCAGCGACGATGACGGTGCCGCAAATTCCACGAGCATCGTGACGTTCTATACCAAAGCGGGTGTAACCAATCAGATTGCCGTAGACGGTTACGACGGCGCTTCAGGGAACATCCGTTTGTCAGTGGCCTTTACGCCGGCCTCTTACAATTTGACGGTGGGCGGGAACCCGGCGAGTGGCGGCACGGTGAACGTAACTCCGACGCCCGATCAAAACGGAAAGTACGCTCCCGGCTCCGTCGTCACCCTCACAGCAAGCCCCGCCGCCGGATACGTTTTCAGCAGTTGGTCCATCTCCGCGAGCAGGAACCCGTTCTCGCTCACGATGAATTCGGACAAGACCATCGCGGCCAGCTTCTCGCTCGCTCCACCTGGACCTGGACTGTTGGCTTACTCGCCGCAATCCCCAGCCAGTATTCGAACGGACGGTTTCCGGTTCCGCTTGAGCTCCGCGACCGACTCTCTATGCATCGTCGAATACTCGACCGACCTCAGGAATTGGACCGCATTCCAAACCAATCAGCTCACCGCCGGTTCAGGCGTAGAGATCAAGGATTTTGGCGCGAGCGATGACCGGTGGCGCTTCTATCGGGCTCGGCGTGTCCGATAATAGGGTGAAGTGAAAAAAGTAATCAGTAAACAGTAAACAGCCGCAGTTCGGCTAAAACCGCCAGGCCATACCAACGAATGGGGTCCAATCGTCCGCCGAACGGGTAAGCCCAAGATTCACGCCGGCGTTCAATTGGATGTTCGCACTCAGCGCATAGATAAAGCCTGTGTTGAACGTGCCCACCCACTTCGCGTCGCGTTCGGTGCTCACCAGGCTGAAGAATTCCATGTAGCCGAACGCTTCCGCAAATAACGGGGCACCCAATGAGATGCTATTGGCAAACTCCGGGTGATAACCGTCTTCGCGTTCGTCTCGCACCACGTCGAATCGCGTCGTCATCCCAAGCCAGAAGTCGTCCGGCAGGTCCACCGACAGCGGCAGAACCAGGCCACCTTCGATGCTGTTGTTGCCAAGGCCCTGCGCACTGGTGGGAAACTTCACATAAGGTGTCGCCGCGAATGCTGCACGCCCGCTGTCGTTGCCCCAAAAATTGTACTTGAGCCGTAACGTCGTATCGCCAAAACCCCGCGAGGTGACGCGCTGGCTGCCTATGCGCTGCTCAACCACCTGATAAGGCTCGAGCACCAGTTGCGCATCGAGTTGGTTCAAGAGCCCGACTTTCAAGATCATAGGTGCGATAGCCCAGGCATCCAGTTCGTAACTCCTGCCTTCGAGCCGATCCCTTTCGGAACTGTAAGCGAGAAAGGTCAACTCGATCTGGAAATGCCCCGCATCGACCGTGTAGGGACTCTCGGTTGCCCCCGGACCGTCCGTGTCCATCCCGCGAAGATATTGGGCAGGCGTCGGGTTGAGGATATGGTATTGGCTCTTGTCAATGTCGACATGACCGGCGTCGGCGGCTCCCGTCAGAGCCACAAAGACAAGTGGATTCAGAAAACCCCCCAGAAGCCACATGAGTCGCCCCTCAATCATACTTCACCCCGTTGGCATCGGAACATCTGGTTCGATCCTCGAGCGGATTCACCTCGTGCTTTGGAAGAGAGGCCGTGCATCAACATTCAAAGTCAGTTCAATCACCGCCCAGGTCATTCGAGCAGATTTGAACAGCTTTGCTCCCATTTTACCTTGTTCTCTTCTAAGGTCGATCCTAAACCCCGCGCCCGCCCGCGACCTCAGTTGCGGCGATGGATGATGAGCTGCGCCGGCAACGAGGCGCGTTTCTGACGACTCGAATTTTGCGCCGCTGCGCGCCTTACCGAAGCATGAAAGGTGGTCAGCGTCGTAAATGTGAGTGGTTTATAAGTTTTGGATCGAAAAACAACGTGAAACTTGCGGCGAGGTGTCACCGCAGTTTCACGCGGAAAAAGCGCGCGGCCGAGTGGTCGGCGCAGACGCTGGCCTGATAATGGCCTGGCCTGAGTTCAACAATGGTCGCGGAGGCCAGTTCCCAGTGTTCGAGATCGCTCGTGGTTTCAATGTTGAACTCGCGTCCCGGCGCGGAAACCCATGCGACGACGATTGAGCAGGGCAAACTAAAGAGGGATGAAGGCTTTTGATCCAGCACCCGGATGTCGGTGATGAAGAGCGGGGCGGCTGAGCCCGAATCCTGGCATTTGCCGGCTGAGCCCGCATCGCTAATGGCCTTTACCTCGTCGGCACTCAGCGCCCGGTTATAGATGCTTAGTTCGTCGATGGCCCCGGCCATGTACCCGATGCCTTCGGCCTGGCCGATGGTGAGTGGGACTCCCGCGTCCGGAATCGCCTCGGGCCGATTGCCAGTCGCGACCAGTGTACCATCGATCAAAAGCTGATAGACGCTTCCGGAGCGCGTCACGGCTAAGTGGTACCAGCGACCGGGTGTCGGTGACCAGGGGACGCTCACGGTGTTCACCGGCCCGAGGGTCGGGCTATTAATGTGAAAGAAGAGCGAACTCGCATCGTAAATCAGAATCCATTTGTTCTGCCAGCCGCCGCCGTTGTCACTGCCGACGAGGTGGGTATAGCGGTGGTCGGCCAGGTTGGCCCACAACTCGATGGAAAAGTCGTTCGTGCCAAACGCCCAGCGGTCGCTATCGGGCACCTCGACGTACGCGCCCGAGCCGTTAAACTGGAAGGCCTGATTTACCTTGCCGGGAACAAAACTGACGCCGTTGCGGAGGATTCCGGAGGCGGACGCAAGTTGATCCGCGGCGTTGCCGTCGCCGCGCCACCAGGCGACGAGGCCCGGAATACAGGGCGCGACGTCGGAGGAAACGGTGAGGGTCACGAGCGCTTCGACTGAATCCTCAATGCCGTCGTTTACCTTATAACCGAATTGTTCGATGCCGTTGAAACCGGCATTTGGGACGTAAATGACGAGGAAAGATGGATTGGACAGGGTTGTCGGGACGGAAACGATTTCTGCACCGCGGTTGGTCCCGTCCGGGGTCTGGAAGAGCTTTCCGTGTGCGGGAAGGGTCGAAACAATGCTGCTGAGAGGGTTGTGCTCGGGATCGGTGCCAGTCAGGGCAATAGCGTAAACGCCGGGCTGCACATTGGCAGCAGGGAGAGTTTGAAGCGGCGCGGTGGATTGAACCCAGGCGGGTTGAATCGCCGGCGGGGAACCTGTGCCGCCCAAAATGCCATTGCGGACAAAGGGGCTGGAGTCGCGCGCTGTGGACCCGGAAGCTTCATCGAAGTTCCAGTAGCCCATCAAGCCTGGTTCGTTGCCATGGCGTTTGGAGCGCATGCGTTGCTGGATTTCGGCTTGCGAGAGAGCGGTGTCCCAAATGCTGAGTTCGTCCATCATTCCTTTCCAATTGCGTCCGCCGTAGCCCCAACGGGAGAGGCGCAAAAACTGCGCACCATCGTAGTTGATGTTGCCGGAGCCGGTCGCGCGACCGACGAGATTCCCATCGAGGTAAACGCTGTTCAGGCGATTGGAATCACGTGTGATTGTCAGGTACTGCCAAAGGCCGGGGGTCAGGGTGAACCAAACACTGCCGCCATCAGAATTGCCCCAATAATAGTAATTCTGGGCATTGCCGTCCTGCTGGATGACCCAGTTGATTCCGCCCTGATGCGTGTTGTCCATGATATCAGCGTAGGTTTGCTGTGGGAATCCCGCGTTGACCCATAGGCCGATGGTAAAGGTTTGGAGCGTGAACCAATTGCCGAGCTCGACGAAGTCATCCTGACCGTCGAACTGCAGACCGTAATGCAGAGCATCCGGTTTCGGCGGCTGGTTGGCCACGAGCGGCGCCTGGTCGATACCGTCGCGGATTCCGTCGGCATCGGTATCCGGATTAAGCGGATCGGTGCCGATTGCGGAGATTTGTTTTCCACGCTGAAAGACGAGGCGAATTTCTTGCGGCGACAGAGCGCGCCGGTAGATCCCAATCTCATCCAGCAAACCGCCGAAAGGCGCGCAGTCGCCGGAGGTGCCGATCCGCAAAGGTGCGGTGTTCGTCGCGCCGAGCGTCCTGCCCGGTACTTCGCTGACAAGAGTCCCATCGATGTAAAACCGGTAAGTGCCGGCGCCGAAAGTCGCCGCCAGATGAGTCCACTTGTATAGTGGCATAGGAATCCCGGTGAAGATCGCGTTTGGAGGATAGGTTCCAAATGCAGGCGCCCCGTTATCAAGGGCCATCTGAAAATTCATGTCAGCACAACCCAGCCGTTTTCCAATGATATGCTGGACGCCGGCAGGACTGGTGCGATAAGCCCAGAGCTCGACGGTCAGGGAATCGGAGGGGCCGAAGTTCAGGTCATCGGTGCTGGGCACCTCGACGTAATCGTCGATGCCGTCGAAGCGGAACGCCTGGCCAAAAAGTCCATTGGTGAAATTGACGCCATTCCGGGTAGCGCCAGCGTGTTGCCCCATGGCGTCCTCGGCATTTCCTTCGCCCCGCCACCACGCGAGCAGCCCGAGCTTGCCGTCGACTTCAAGACCATCGGAGAAGCCGTCGCCGTCGGTGTCGGCTAGGTCCGGGCGGGTGCCGATTTGGAATTCGCGGAGGTTGGTGAGGCCGTCGTGGTCGAGGTCCAATGCGCTGTCGTCGAGTTCGGGATTCAGGCCATGTGCGACTTCGTAAACGTCAGGCATGGTATCGCCGTCGGTATCGGCGGTCGGGTCGACGGCGACGTCCAGAATGGTGATGGCTTCGCCGGAGGAGCGGTATGGATCGGAAATCGCATGGGCGATCAGTTCGATAGCAGATATTCCGCGGGCGGGTGTATAAATGACTTTGAATTGTGAATTCGAAACTGGCGCAGGCGTGCCAGTGATCAACGCGCCTATACTTGTGCCGTCAGGTGTCTGGTACAAACGGCCGCGCCATGGAACCTGCGTTACGGCGCTTGTCACCGCGTCGGCTTCAGGATCGCTGCCGCCGAGAGTGACGGCGATTCTGGGTACGCCGCCGGAGAGGCTAACGAGATTGAACGCGTCCAGGCCGTTGGTCCAAACTGGGGTGAATGGACTCGCTCCCGATGGGATCGGGACTCCGAGAAGACCTGGATGGTTGTTTCCGGAGAGGTCGGCGGTGGACGTGCCGAAGCGTTCGTCGAAGCGCCAGTAGCCGGCCAGACCCGATTCATTTCCGACGAGTTGATGGGAAATGTTGTTTTTCACCTGTTCGGGGCTGAGCGTGACGCTCCAAATTCGTGCTTCGTCGATACTGCCGGGGAAATTGTTGCCACCGCAGCATACTTCACCACCGGCGCGCACTCCGGCGGAGGAAGCGTTATAAGGGGCAGAGAGCGGAACAGAATTCTTCAGCTCAGCATTAACGTAAATTCGGAGAATCAGACCGTCCCACGTTCCAACCAGGTGATACCAGCGGCCGGGCACGGGCGTGACGCCCGAAGAACAAATTTCACCGACGCGGGCAATCGCGGCAAATTTGCCATCCTGGAGCGCGATGCCCCAATCGCGGCTCTCGGCGAAGGTGCCGAGTATTCCGTGGCGTCCGGCGGGAACTGAGGTGGGCTTTACCCACGCTTCGACTGACCATTGATCGCCGGCGTTCCAGTTACCGAAGGAGACGAAATCGTCGATACCGTCGAAAGTCAGTGCCGCGCGCGGTGTGGTGCCGGCGTTGGCAACGCCAGCCTGCGGCGGCAGATTGCTGATTACGGTGAGAATAGCTTCCGAACTGATCGTCTGCGCACCGGGAACTGATGCGAGGCAGCGGAAGCGCGCGCCGCTTTCGACCCGAGTCGCAAAGAAGATCAGATTCGTTCCATTCGCTCCGGCAACGTCCTGACCATTCTTTTGCCATTGATAGAACGCGTCGCCGAACGGCGGTGTGATCCGAACGGTGAATGTAATGGTCTCATTTTCCAAATTAGTCACGCTTTGCGGCTGCTGCGCAAATTGCAACGAAAGTCGTGGGAGCCGGAAGTAGATTCCGGCAATGGGCGGCTCACCATTCGCGGGCGCGTTGCCGCCCGGCAATTTCCATGCGACTCCCAAATTGTCGTTGCCGCCTGCGTCCTTTGACAGAGCTTCGATATAGTAGCGCTGGCCCGATTCGAGGCGAACGGGGGCAGAAATATTCTCGTTGTTCGGGCGATTGAAAGTGCTGGTCCAATCCCGATAGCCGTTCCATGCAGGATTGCTGGCGATTTGAGATTTGTGCGCAGGATCTTCGTCGGTGCTTAAATAGAGCGCACCTTGATCGTCTGAGCAGAGATAAAATTGGTAATCGCCCGGTGAAGGCGGAACGAGATATCCCGAAATGCGCTGGCCATAGCTTTCCAGAATCTTCGGGGGGCTTTCAAATGAGGGCACGAATTCGACAATTTCCGGGTTCGCTGGGAATTTGGGATTGCTCGTGAGATCCGAGACGAGCCCACCCGCGATGCCAGTAAAAATTTCACGAAGCAGAGAACCGCGATTATTCTCTGGATCGAGCGCGGCGGCAATGTATGGCGCGCCAATCGGCGAAGCGCCGTTGGCGGGAACGCCAGCTCCTGGCCATTGCCAGGTCACCCCGAGGTTGTCGCCGCCGGAGCTTTCTTTCATGAGCGCTTCGATGTAGTAGCGCTTGCCGGATTCTAAGGCGACAGGCGCAGAAATGTTTTCGCGGTTGGGCCGATTAAATGTGCTGGTCCAATCGCGCGAGCCGTTCCACATAGGATTGGTGGCGATTTGGGTCTTCTGCGCAGGATCTTCGTCGGTGCTCAAATAGAGAACGCCTTGATCGTCGGATGCGAGATAAAAGGTGTAGTCGCCTGTGATCGGCGGGATCAGATAACCCGAAATCTTTTGGCCGTAATAGTCCGCGAGATCGACAGGGGCTTCGAACGATGGCAGATACGAGATGGCGTCCGGCTGATTCGGGAATCTCGCACTGTTTGTAAGATCCTGGACCAGACCTCCCTCGATTGCCGTGTAAACCTCGCGTTTCAAAAAGCCTCGGCTGCTGATCCACGCGGTGAATGGGATGGCACTGTTCGGAGCGAGCGCGTTTTGGGCGGTGTCCGTCAGCCCAGTAAATGAAAGCGTGTACGTCTGACCTTCGGTTTGACGTGCCGTGAGTAGCGTGACGGCCCGCTGATTAACCTCGGCGGCTAACACTTCAATCCCAGAATAATTGGCTATGTTTGTCGCTGTGGATTCGAGGACTGGTTCGGAAAACGTGAGCGTCACGCGACGGAAGGATTCGTCAGCCACCGCGCGCAAAACGATAAGGGCCGATACGCTGGTGTTGCTCACCTCGAATTGCGCCGCTGCTTCGGCAGATTGCAGATAGCCATCCGTAATGCGGAAACGAATCTGCTCCGCCCCGACAAAGCCAGGCGAGCGAATATAGGTCGCCTGCAAGTTTGTGACGCCGCGCAAG
>Ga0066710_100007713_pt1 | contig 10333 bp, 5 predicted proteins | sample GraSoiAngelo_159_FD_79666 | JGI IMG/M metagenome (GOLD analysis project Ga0066710, IMG submission 79666) | Grasslands soil microbial communities from the Angelo Coastal Reserve, California, USA - 14_1009_16_40cm | ecosystem: Environmental > Terrestrial > Soil > Grasslands | place: USA...
AAGCAGTGATTTTCATCGGCATTCAAGGCGCTGGGAAAAGTACTTTTTACCGCCAACGCTTTCTCGGAACGCACACCCGCATCAGCCTGGATACACTCCGCACACGCCGTCGCGAACAGCTTCTCGTTGAGTCCTGTCTCAAGGCGGGCCAGCCGTTTGTGGTGGATAATACCAACAGCTTGCGAACTGACCGTGCCCGCTATATCGGACCCGCACGCCGGGCGGGATTCCGGATAATCGCCTACTTCTTTCACATCCCGTTGCAGGATGCGATTCGGCGCAACCTGCAGCGTGAATCCGAGCAGAAGGTGCCGGTTGCGGCGTTGGTGAGCACGTTCAAGAAGCTCCAGCGGCCGACCCTCGAGGAGGGCTTCGACAAGATCTATACCGTCGAGCTGACGGCAGAGAATCGATTTGCAGTTACTTCGGAGACTGCAAGTGGGGAAGGCAAAGAGCAGGCGGACAAGTAAGGCGGAGCGCGTCTAGGTCAGCAGACCGGTAATGCGCGTTTCAGAATCTCCATTTCGGGTGCAGCGAAGAATCTCTTTTGCCCCACCCACATAAAATGGCCCAAGATGTTCGGGTGCGCACAGTCGCTCAATGTCGCGATGAGTTTACCGAGTGCGGTGTTGATTCGTGGTGGCTGAGCGCGACCGCGGAAACCTGATGGTCGCCCGCTGAAGACGGGTCCGTACCCCCGTACACGCTCTCCCCGGCGGGTGTAGGGCCGCCTGCCTGTGCCACGATCGGCACCCCGTCTCGCAATGTGATGAATCTTCCCGAGATGGCCGGGACGCGCTCGCCCGGCACAATGACGCCAACGAGATTCAAGGGATCGGCAGCCGAGAGGATGACTGTCTCGCCGGCGGGCTCGATGCGGCGGGTGGCTCGCAGCGATTCCACCGCGACGGGAAGGGCAAACTGCTCACCCATGAATCCGTCCACGAACCTTCCGGCCCGGATCTCGCCACGGTCTTCGAGACGCCGGAAGGTGATCAGCAGCTCACGCCATTTGCAGGAGAATGTCTCACGCAGTGTCAATTCTCGAAACACCACGCCGTAGCGCCTCAGCAGCGCGAGGCAAATGGATTCGACGGCCTTGGCACGGTCCGCCGAGTCTCCCGAAAACAGCAAGGACCATCGCCCGGTGCTGTACCGGGGGCGAGCGCTGCGTGCCTTTCCTTGTCCGGCGCGCCGCTTGGGATCGATGAGTGCTCGCAGATTGTCAAAACCATCGGCCGTCAAAAGGCCTGCAGTCACCAGCTCCCAGAGGGCTGTTTCTACTTCGGATTTGAGCTTGCCAGTTCCGCGCACAATGTCTGGGAAGAAGGAAGCCCCTCGGTGGCGAATGAACTCGAGCACCTGCTGCGCGACATGGCTCAACGCGCCATACTCCCCTGCGAAAGCGCCGCGCTGTGGAATCATCCAGTCGGATTCTTCGCGGACAAAAAACGTGATGGGAGCCACACTGGATGGAACCACTCGACGTGCCGCCGTCGCCTGCGGCAAATCACGCGGTTCGGCTGCCCCGGGAGAGCCGCCGGCGACATCAAGGGTCAGCGGATGAGGTGAGAGTCTGCCCCAGCCCACCGCACCAGTCAGGCAGAGTTGGTCGAGCGCTTCGGGATCATAACCCGCGATGCGATGCGCCAGGATCAGCGGCTCCCAGGCATTCGCGGGCACCTCGAAGCCCTGCAGCTGCCGAATAATTTCGAGTACGCCGCGTTCACCAAAGACCTGTGTGCCTGGCGCAACGTGTTGCCATCGGAGCAACCAGCGCATAAACTGTGCCGCCGATACAGGCTGAATCTCCTTCCGCAATGCCCCGACTGTGAGCCGGTGAATGCGTGCAAGCAGCCTCCGTTCGCACCACTCCATCTCCCCCGCTTGAGTGAATTGTCCCCGCAGGACGGTACCCTCGCCTTCCAGTCGGACCACCGCAGCCTCAACGTCCGGTTCAGGTAAACCGAGGGTCCGCGCCAGCCAAGAAACTTGCACCGGTCCACTGTGCGCCAGCCACCCTCGCGCCAGCTTCACCAGGGCTTCCTCGCCGGTAGAGAGCAGTTCGTCGACCGGGCCAGGTCGCGTCTCGAACTGGGCAGCAGGGAAAAGAAGCGAGAAACTCTTAGCAGTCTCGGCCGCCACCCAGAAGGTCGCGTTCCCCACCACGGCGCGGGCGGCGCGGTTCTCAAGCAGAAGTTCCTGGAAAAGATCACCCCATTGGGCGGCAACGGGCGATCCAGACGCGGGCACGAACGTTTCGGGTAAGGCAACAAATACTTGCAGCACTTCATTCAATTCGTGGCGATCACGCACATCCGGCCAGGCTTCTTCACGTACCTGCGCTATAGCCGCGGGATCAAGCCTTCCGATTTCCGAGAGAACCGTCTCCGGTAGGGTGCGGCGCAGCGAGACAGCGCGCGCGCGGCGCTCTTCGAGCGGAGCGTCATCGAGATATGCATACGGGTTGGCGTTCAAAATCTCATGGGAGAACTGAGACGGCGCCGGCGTGTCGACCGCGATCGCGCGAATGCTGCCATCACTGATGCCGCGCAGCACCCGTTTCAATCCTTCGAGGTCCAGAGCTTCCGTGAGGACGTCCTTCATCACTTCGCGGACCAACGGGTGATCCGGAAGCTGAATATCCCCTTCGATATTGTCCTGGCATGCCGCCGCGTCCGGGAACACCGCGGCCAGGAGATCGTCGGCGCGCATGCGCTGGATTGGAAGCGGAGTCTTCTTGCCGTTGCGAAAGCGTGTCAGCGCCAGCGAACGTGTGGCGTCCCAGCGCCAACGGGTGCCAAAGATGGGTGAGGCGAGCGCGGCCTGCTCGAGGACGCTTCCGACCGTTTCGGGTCGGAGGAAGTGGAAGACGTCGGCGAGCGGAAAGCTGTGTTGCTCGCCCAGCGAAATGTTAAGGCCATCCTCGGTGGCGGCAGCCTGCAATTCGAAATTGAACGAGCGGCAAAACCTTTTGCGAAGCGCCAGTCCCCAGGCCCGGTTGATTCTTCCGCCCAAAGGCGCGTGGATCAGAAGCTGCATGCCGCCCGCCTCGTCGAAGAACCTCTCGGCGATGATCGTGTCTTGAGTTGGAACCGCACCGAGAGCTGCACGTCCGGCAAGAATGTATTCAATCGCCTGCTCGGCGCCGGCATCGTCCAATCCGCATTCATCCTTCAGCCAGGAAATAGCGGCTTCGTTTTTTGGTCCCTGCGCGGACGCCTGGCTCTGGGCTGGAGCTTGCGCCGCAGTTCCATTGGCATCAGCTAGCCTGGTTGCGGGGATCAGATCGCTGATCTTCTGGCGTATCTCCGACACCTGGGCTGAGAGCTCCGCCGTTCGCGAAGGCGCCTCGCCACGCCAGAAAGGAACATTCGGCGCGGCCCCGTGGGCATCTTCCACGCGCACTCGTCCGGTGGCGCTTTCCACGCGGCGGATGCGCCAGGAAGTGCTGCCTAACAGGAACACGTCACCGCTCATGCTTTCCACGGCGTAATCTTCATCAACGGTGCCCACGACCGCACCTTCAGGCTCTGCTACGACGCTGTAAAGCGCAGTCTCAGGGATAGCCCCGCCGTTCGTAATGGCCACCAGCCTGCTGCCGCGACGGCCACGCAACCGCTGGTGGACGCGGTCACGATGGAGATAGGCTCCGTAGCGGCCACGGCGAGCTGTGATTCCCTCGGAGAGGATTTCCACGAGCGCGTCAAAATCAGCACGGCTCAGATCGCGATACGGATAGGCCCGGTGGACCGCCTGGAACAAGTCGTCCTCATGCCAATCTTCGCAGGCGCACATCGCCACGATCTGCTGTGCCAGAACGTCCAGCGGCGAGTCGGGAATCTCCAGCTGGTCAAGCTCGCCTTGCCGGATGGCCCGGACCACGGCGGCAGTTTCAATCAGCTCGTCGCGTGTCATGGCAAACAGGCGACCCTTGGCTACTGCCCCGCGCCAGTGCCCGGCGCGGCCGATGCGCTGCAGAGCCACGGCAATTGACCGCGGCGAGGCGATCTGGCACACCAGGTCTACCGTGCCGATATCGATGCCCAGCTCGAGCGAGGCCGTGGCCACCAGCACCCGAAGTTCCCCTGATTTCAGCCTGTTCTCGGCAGCCAGACGCAGCTTGCGTGACAGGCTGCCGTGATGTGCCGCGACCGCGCCTGATCCCAAGCGCTCCGCTAGGCGATGGGCGATCCGTTCCGAGAGCCTCCGGGTGTTCACAAACACGAGGGTGGAGCGATGGGTTCGTGCCAGCGCGGCCAGCCGGTCATAGACTTCTTCCCACATCTCGTTCGTGGCGACGGGCCCCAGTTCACTTCCCGGCACTTCGACCGCAAGGTCAAGCGCGCGCCGGTGCCCGATGTTGACGATGGCGGGTTCGGGCCGGTCATTTCCGGCCAGGAACTGCGCCACCAACTCGATGGGTTTTTGAGTTGCCGAGAGCCCGACGCGTACCGGCGGGCGGCCAGGATGCGATTGCGCTATCAGGGACTCCAATCTCTCGAGTGAAAGCGCCAGGTGCGCGCCTCGCTTGTCGTCAGCGACAGCGTGGATTTCATCCACAATGATGGTCTCAACATCTTTGAGGATTGCCCGGCTCTTCTCCGCCGTCAGCAGGATATAGAGAGACTCGGGCGTGGTCACGAGAATATGCGGTGGGTGCGCCAGCATCGCGCGCCGCTCGGGCATCAGGGTGTCACCGGTGCGGACGGCGGCGCGGATGGACGGCATCAGCAAGCCGCGCCGGCCGGCGAGCTCGATGATTTCGCCTAGAGGAACTTCGAGATTTTTGTGGATGTCGTTGCTCAACGCCTTCAGGGGCGAGACATAGAGGACCTCAGTGCGGTCTTGAAGTCCGCCGCTTAGCGCTTTGCGGATCAGACGATCGATGCAGGCGAGAAATGCCGCCAGGGTTTTGCCGGAGCCGGTGGGCGCGGAGATCAGGGTGGATTTTCCTGCGAGAATATGCGGCCAACCTTGTTCCTGTGGTTCAGTGGGCGAAACAAAGCGTCCGGCAAACCATTCCTGCACAAGCGGGTGAGCCCAGGCAAGCGAAGGTGGGAAGGCGAGCGTGTTCGTGCTTGTGCTCAATTTGGCTTCTACCTCGCTTTACCTCAGGCGTGGCTCAACCGGGCTTGAACAAGCATCCCTCAGCCCTGCCGCGCTATGGCGCTCAGACCCTCGATAAGCCGCTCAACCTCTTCCGCCGTCGTGTAGCACGCACAACCGGCGCGCACCAGCCCCTCAGAGTCCAGCCCCAGCCGCTCGACTACCGTCGCTGCATAAAAATCGCCATGCGACACAAAGACTCCCAACTCGGAGAGCCGGCGGGCTACTTCCCTTGAAGCCACGTTCCGGACCGTGAAGGCAACCGTCGGTGTTCGACACTCGGGCGGCGGCGGTCCGTACAGCTTAACGCCGGAGATGCGAGATAAACCCTCCCATAGGCGGTTTGTCAGAACGCGGCCGCGCTCTTCGAGCTCTGTGAAGGCAGCTTGCAGGCGCTCACGCCTCGTCTTGCCTCGAGCCAGCGACGCGAGGAAATCGACGGCAGCGGCGGCCCCTGCCATTCCTTCATGGTTCTGGGTGCCCGTCTCGGCTCGCTCCGGCGCAAGGTCAGGCGCCGGAAGGAGCTTGGGAAAATCTATGGATTGAAGCAGAGCCTTCTTGGCAAAGAGGACACCGATATGCGGCCCGTAGAACTTGTAAGCCGAACAGGCAAGAAAATCGCAGTCCCAGGCCCGAACGTCGGTGAGCAGATGAGGCGCGGAGTGGACAGCGTCGGCGAAAAGAAGCGCCCCCGCGGCGTGCGCCAGTTCGGCAGCTCGGCGGACGTCATTGATAGTTCCCAAAGCGTTCGAGGCGACGCCCAGCGCCACGAGCTTCGTCCGCCTGGTAATTTTGGCCTCGAGATCGTGCCAGTCAAGTTGTCCCGTTTCCGGAATCATCCTGACCATGCGGACGGTCACTCCGCGCTCCCGTTCGAGCGCCTGCCAGGGAGCGACATTGGCGTGGTGATCGAGTTCCGTCACCACGACCTCATCGCCCTGACCGCAGGTTCGACCGAGCGCCCGGGAGAGATGAAAGGCCAGGCTGGTCATGTTAGCGCCAAAAGCGATTTCCTCAGGAACAGCATTGAGAAAATCCGACAAGTCTTCTCTGGCGAGGTCAATTATGGCATCCGTTTCGGAGCTGGTCGGATAGGCCCAATGTGTGTTCGCATTGTGATGGCTAAGATAATCGGAGATAGTCTCAACCACAGCCTGGGGAACCTGGGTACCGCCCGGGCCGTCGAAGTAGGCCACGGGGTGAGATCCTTCTCGACGGCTCAGGGCGGGAAAATGCGCCCGGATCTCCTCGATACCCATGACAGGGACATGCGCCGTGTGTGTGGTAGCAGTCATGACCATTCGCTCAGGGTCCGGAAGAGAGTGACGGCAGCCCATCCCGCAAAACGTCGCCTCCAGCCAGAGACGTTTCAGGCTTGGCGAGCGAGGGTTCTGGCGCCTTTCCGTTTCGCCGCCGCCCATCGTCTCTTCGCGGCCAGCGAAAGTTTCTTCCTGCGCGCATCCGTGAACCTTCCGTTGCGCGCCTGCCTGGCTGAGGCCCGGGCATGTTTCTTACGACGGCCCGCGGGCTGTTCCGATCTCGTGGACGCGTTGGTTTCGACCAGCGCCAGCGCGCCCCTCACGCTGTTGTCGGCAGCGGCCAATAACTCGCGGACTTCAGTCTTGACATCATCCCATTGGCCCCTCAGGGTGGACAGCCATTGCTGGGTCTTTCGCAGCCTCTTGACGGCCTTCTTGAGTTTCATTCAGTTTTATCCTCTCATTCTGGCGCCCAATCAATTTACAGACGGGCGTCATCGGCATGAGCCGCATTGTCCAGGTTACCACAAGGTTTGCGGATGCGGGGGAGGCCGTGTGACTCTGCGATATACTGCGTTTGCAGAATGACTCTGCGTCTGGAGGAATTGGACGGCAGGGTCAAGAGCCGACAGCAGCCTCCAGCTCATCGCGCACAGACTGACCGGAACAGGCCTCGCTGAGCGGACCAGGTGCATCCCTGGGGCTCTGGATTGACCGGATGCAGGCTGCTTCGGCGACCGCTCGCCTGGCGTATAGAGTCCGCCTGTTATAACAACGCCTGTGTGATCGGATTCCAAGGGAGCTCCCATGAAGCTCATCATCCGCTTCTTTCTCGCCGCACTCTTTCTCCGGCCGGCTGCGGTACCGGTTCTTGCCGGCTCCGTACCTCTGGCCGTCCGAGGCCTCCATATAGCTGCTCCAAAACCCGAAGAGGTCCCCCTCTGCCTTCACTTTATACGTGACTCGCTCCCCAAAGAAGGCGTGAATGTCCTGGTGATGGAGTTCGATTACCGGTACAGGTTCACCAGCCATCCCGAAGTCCGAGACCAGGACGCGCTCTCCCGAGGGGATGTGGAAGCCATCGCCGCCGCTTCGCGAAAGGCAGGCGTCAGGCTGATCCCGCTGATCAATCTGCTTGGGCACCAATCGTGGGCACGGCAGACATTCGGGCTCTTACGATCGCACCCCGAGTTCGATGAGACGCCAGGTAAGTATCCCAACAACCGGGGTATTTACTGCCGCAGTTATTGTCCTCTGCACCCGGACGTGCACAAGGTTGCTTTTGACCTCATTGATGAGCTCGCGGCGGCTTGCAGCGCGGACACCGTCCACTTGGGCATGGACGAGGTATTCCTGATCGGCGAAAATGATTGTCCCCGGTGTCGAGGCAGGAATCGGGCCGAACTCTTCGCCCAAGAGGTCCGGACACTGCACGACCACCTTGCGCAGTCACATCGCGAGATGTGGATGTGGGGCGACCGCCTGCTGGATGGGTACGTGACGGGCGTCGGAGAGTGGGAAGGAAGCCAGAACGGTACCGCAGCCGCCATCAACGACATTCCCCGGGATATCGTGATATGCGACTGGCACTATGAATCGGCGGTCCCCACCGCCGCCTATTTCGCCGCCCAAGGATTCCGAGTGGTCGCAGCACCCTGGCAGGAGCCGGATGTCGCGCTTGCCGAGCTTGAGCTCGTGCGTTCGGTCCGAGAACACGCAAACGATCTTATTGCTCCACGCATGCTGGGTATGCTCCAAACCTCGTGGGGGGCGTTCGCGGAGTTTGTCGAGGCCTATTACAAGAAACCCAAAGCAGGGGACCATAGCGCCGGGGCTGTCCATACCTTCAAGGCGCTATTCAAGGAGATGAGGCGGGAGAGCGCCGGCCCGGCAGAGGCAAACTCATTGTCTCAGCATTGATTGCCGGATCCAGCGAGTAGAATCGAGTGTCAATCCGACAGTTGTAGACTTGTAGACCTGAAGAGATTGTCGCCGGGTTGCGCCTTCCCCCTGTTCGAGCTGATCAAAAGACGTTGACAGTTCACAGCTGAAAGTGGAAAGCTTCTGTTGTCCGCAAACGCAGCGGCTTTGACCCGCGTCCTTAACCTATAACTCGGCAACCAACGTTTCGCTGCAGGAACTCAATGGCTCAATCAAAGCAGCCTATCGTTCAGATCTCCCTCGATCTGACGTCTATTGAAAAGGCCTTGGATCATGCCCACCAGGCGGTGCGCGCGGGTGTCGATTGGCTCGAGGCCGGTACGCCTCTGATCCTGGCGGAAGGCCTGAGCGCCGTGGAAACCCTGCGGCGGGAATTCCCGCAACACCCAATCGTCGCCGACATCAAGTGCATGGATGGCGGATACCTGGAAGCGGAAATGATGGCCAAGGCCGGAGCGACACACGTGGTAGTGATGGGGCGCGCCCATCCCGCCACGATCGCCATGGTGGCAAAGGCGGCGCGGGACTACGGCATCCGCTCCATGGGCGACGATCTCGGCTGTGACGACAAACTGGCTGCGGCGCGCATGATGGAGGACCTGGGCATCGACTACATCGTGCATCACGTGGGCTACGACGAACGCCGCGACCCTCAGGTGATTGCCTCGCACGGTGGCCGCACGCCCAGTCCTCTGGACGAGTTGGAAGCTGTAGTCAGTGCCGTTAAGATCCCTGTCCAGGCGGTGGGCGGACTCTCGGTTGAGCAGATTCTCCAACTACCCCACTACGGCGTGAACCATCTCGTGCTCGGCGCTCCCCTCACCGTGGACGCGAAGGCGTTCAAATCGCCCTCCCACGATCTGGAGGGCCTGCTGCGAGAGATCTTGTCCAAAGTCCGGCCCTCCGAGGAGTCGTAGGCTCACAGCGCGGCTCTCAACGCCATTCGCGGTTTCTCAAGAAAGGGACTCGATATGTCCACGAACACCATGGCCGCAGTCGTGCACTACGCCCTGGAGAACGGCGCAGTGGAATTCCGCGAAGTGCCGCGGCCCCCGGAAATCGCGGACGACGAGGTACTGCTCGCAAGCCGCGCCGTGGGCGTGTGCGGCAGCGAAGTGCACCAATACCACAACACCCACAGCTGGCGGGTGAATGTGCCCGTCATTCTCGGCCACGAGTTCTGCGGCGTTGTGGCACAGGTCGGCAAAGGCGTCCGCGGCTTCCGCGAAGGCGACCGGGTTGCCTCCGAGACGGCAGCCCGCATTTGCGGACGATGTCTCTATTGCCGCACCGGGCAGTACAACCTTTGCGCCGAGCGGCTCGGATTCGGTTACGGAGTCGATGGCGCGATGGCGGATTTTGTCCGAGTACCGGAACGCTGCCTTCATCACCTGCCGGATTCCGTGAGTTTCGAATCGGCAGCGCTCACCGAACCTTGCTGCGTCGCTTATAACGCCACCTGCGTGCAGACCCACATCCGTCCCGGGGATTCCATACTGGTGCTCGGTCCAGGGCCCATCGGGCTGTTGTGCCTTGCGCTGGCAAAGCTTTCAGGCGCGGGTTGGTTGGGGGCGGCCGGCCTCAAACAAGATGAGAACCGCCTGGCTATCGCCGCGCAGCTGGGCGCGGATAGAACGCTGAGCGGCGGAGTCGAGGAACTTCGCGAAGTGCTTGGATCGGTCGCGGACGGGCTGGGCGTTGACGTGGTGATTGACGCCACGGGTCACTCGGCCGCGATCAAGACGGCGATGCTCGCGGTGCGGCCGGGCGGCCAGATGACCAAAGCGGGGTGGGGTCCGCAGCCGCTCGACTGCTCTGTTGACCCGCTTGTACAGAAGGGGGGGCGTCTTAAGGAGACCTTCGTTCACTACTTTCCGATTTGGGAGAGGGTCATCGCGCTGCTTGGTTCTCGGAAATTTGCTCCCAGCCCGCTCGTCGGACGCGTGGAACCGCTGCCGGGCTGGCGCGCCTGCTTCGATGAGATGGCCAGCGGAAAGATCGTGAAGGGGGTACTGAAACCTGGA
>Ga0066710_100007714_pt1 | contig 10333 bp, 9 predicted proteins | sample GraSoiAngelo_159_FD_79666 | JGI IMG/M metagenome (GOLD analysis project Ga0066710, IMG submission 79666) | Grasslands soil microbial communities from the Angelo Coastal Reserve, California, USA - 14_1009_16_40cm | ecosystem: Environmental > Terrestrial > Soil > Grasslands | place: USA...
TCCGCGAGGCGCGAGGGGCGCAGCTCCACCGTTATCGGCTCGCTCGAAGCGTCGGGCAGCTCGACCTCGGCCAGGGCGAACCCCGCGACGAGCACCTGCAGGCGCGCCGGAAGCGGCCCGGCAAGGTTCAGCCGGAATTCCCCGGCTTCGTCGCTGCGCTCGCTCTCGATCGTACCGTCGGCGTAGATCACGTGGATGCGCGCGTGCGCGACCGGGCGGTGCGCCTCGTCCACGACGCGGCCGTTGCAGGCCAGCGCTTCGGCCGCAAGGGCCCCCGACGCCACGACGAGCGCCGCCCACAGGAAGCCGGGGATTTTCAAAAGCATGCCTCCTCGACGAGATGAAGGTCGCGCAAACTCTCGTATTCTACCCTGGCGTGAAATGGGATAGGCTTAATTTGTTGGGAGGCCGGGATGCTGGGGGTCCGCCATCTGGCGCTGCGGGTACGGGACCTCGAGAGGTCGCTCGATTTCTACACCCGGGTGATGAAAATGCGGATCGAGTGGCAGCCCGATCCCGAAAACGCCTATCTGACCAGCGGCTCCGACAACCTGGCGCTGCACCAGCTCGCGCCCGAGGGGGTCTCGGCGCCGGCCCAACCGGGGCCGGGGCTGGACCACTTCGGATTCCTGGTGCGACGGGCCGAGGAGGTCGACGCGTGGGCCGGAGAGCTCCAGGCCCGGGGCGTCGAGCTGGTCCAGCGACCGAAGACGCATCGCGACGGGGCGCGCTCGATCTACTTCCGCGACCCCGACGGAAATCTCATCCAGCTCCTCTATCACCCTCCCATCAGTGAGGGAACCGTGCCTTAGCTCCGCGAAACCGACTTCTTGAGGGTGTCCATTGTTGCCTGCGAAGAGAGTCTCTCCGAAAGTCGTCAAGCTGATCGACGAGGCGCTGGCGGCGATCATCGATCAGTGGTATCTGAGCGTCAGCGACTACTACGTAACCGCCGAGAAGAAGGCGGAAAACCCCGCCCTGGAGGCGCCGGAGGAGCTCAAGCGCTTTCACGACGAGAGTGGCCACCGGATAAAATTCGCCAAGGCGGAGCTCGATTTCACTTACGGCCTGTCGGTCGACTCGGGCCCGGACGGGTGCCGGCTCGAGGTCAGCGTCAACAACAAGGTGCCGAACTTCAACTACGGGGAGCTGACGCGGCGCCTGGCGGCGTACTACGAAACCGCGCGGACGCGGCCGATCGAGGGGTTCAAGAAGCTCAAGAACGCGCGCAACTGCGACGTCTTCGTCCTGGGGAGCCATCTCCAGGAGAGCATCCGCGTCGAGCAGCGGGAAGGGAAGGCCGACATCGTGCGGGTGACCTTCGGGATCCTCGATCAGCACCTGGACGAGCTGGTCTCGGATCCTCCGAACTTCATGGAGATGATCCACCAGTACTGCGTCGCGCCGCTGCGGCGGATCTACGCCGAAGTCTACCGCAACAAACGGCGTTGAAACGTTGTATCATCGCGCCCCGGAGGTCAGGATGCGAGGAACCGCGATTTCGGCTGCGTTGGGCGCTTTGCTGCTCGTTGCCGCGAGAGTTCATCCGGCATCGACCGGGGTTACCTTCGAGAAGGGGGACAACCGCATCGACGTCAACATCGACGGCAAGCCCTTCACGACCTACTACTACGCTTCCGATCTGCCGCGCCCGTTCTTCCACCCCGTGCGCGCGGCCGACGGGCGTGTCGTGACGCGGGGCTTCCCGATGATCGCCGACGCGCCCGGAGAAGCCAAGGACCGCGACCATCCGCACCACCGCGCCCTCTGGTTCACGCACGGCGACGTCGACGGCGTCGACTACTGGGGGGAGGCGGCCAAGGTCCAGGGAAGGATCGTGCATCGCTCGATCGACACGCTGAGCGCGGGAAAGAGGGGCGTTCTGGCCGTGACCCGGGACTGGATCGACAACACGGGCCGCAAGACGCTGGTCGAAAAGGAGGAGGTCGCCTTCCAGGGGGACGCGACGCGCCGCATCATCGATTTCCGGATCGATCTCCGGCCGGCCGAAGGCGCCGTCGTGTTCCGCGACACCAAGGAGGGGAGCTTCGCGATCCGTCTCGCCACGCCGCTCAAGGAGCAGAACGGCGGCGCGATCACGAGCTCGCGCGGAGCCGTCGGCGAAAAGAACTGCTGGGGCAAGCCCGCCGACTGGGTCGACTACTCCGGGACGCTCGACGGAGCCAAGCTCGGGGTCGCCATCATGGACCATCCCGCGAGCTTCCGCCACCCCACGACGTGGCACGTCCGCGCCTACGGCCTCTTCGCGGCCAATCCCTTCGGTTTGCGCGATTTCACCGGCGACAAGGCGGCTGACGGGAGCCACAGGCTCGAGCCCGGGAAACACCTCGTGCTGCGCTACCGGGTCCTCGTCCATCCGGGCAGCACGGCCGAGGCGAATATCGCCGCCGAGTACCAGAGGTATCTCCAGGAGGTGAAGTAGGTGAGGTGATCATAATTGTCGGGCGGCGTCGCGTCTGCTATATTGATTTTTTCCGAAAAGTTCGGAGTCACATGGGAATCAAGGACGATTGTAGGCGCGCCAATGATTTCAAACGTGCACTCCCCGGCTGCCCCGCCCCGGTCGACTCTCCTTTCCCGAATCGGTAACACTCCGCTCCTGCGTCTGGAGCGCGTGACCCGTCACCTCCCTCCCGGAGTGGAGGTCTACGCCAAGGCCGAGTGGTTCAACCCGGGCGGATCGGTCAAGGACCGTCCGGCGCTCTGGATGATCCTCGACGGGGAACGGACCGGCAGGCTCCCGCCCGGCAAGATCATCCTGGACGCCACTTCCGGCAACACCGGCATCGCCTACGCGATGATCGGAGCGGCCCGCGGCTACCGGGTGCGGCTCTGCATCGCGGCCAACGTCAGCGCGGAGCGAAAGAGCATCCTGCGCGCCTATGGCGCCGAGCTGATCTACACCGACCCGAGCGAAAGCTCGGACGGGGCGATACGCAAGGCGCGCGAGCTCTATGCCGAGTCGCCGGAGTTATACTTCTACCCCGACCAGTACGGCAACGACGCCAACTGGCGCTCCCACTACGAAACGACCGGCCGCGAGATCTACCGGCAGACCGAAGGGCGCATCACGCACTTCGTCGCGGGTCTCGGGACGAGCGGAACCTTCATCGGCTCGGCGCGCCTGCTGAAAGAAATGAAGCCCTCCGTCCGCGTCATTTCGTTTCAGCCCGACTCGGGATTTCACGGCCTGGAAGGGTTGAAGCACATGGCCACGGCCCTCGTGCCGCGCATCTACGATCCCGGCTTGGCCGACGGCGACCTGGCGGTCGAAACCGAGGAGGCCTACGCCATGACGCGCCGCCTGGCGCGCGAGGAGGGGATGCTCGTGGGGGTCTCGTCCGGGGCGGCGGCGGTCTCGGCGCTGCGGGTCGCACAGCAGCTCACGGAGGGAGTGGTCGTTACGGTATTCCCGGATTCGGGAGACAAGTACCTGAGCCTCAGCTTCTGGGGAGAGGACGCGTGAGCCTGAAGATAGCTTCCCAGCTCGTCGAAGCGATTCGCGCGCAGGGCCGAGCGAGCTACCCGCAGGAATGCTGCGGGCTGCTCCTCGGGCGCGCAGGCGACGGCGCCAAATCGGCCGCGGATCTGCGCCCGATGCGCAACACGCGGGAGGATTCTCCCCACAACCGCTACCTGATCGATCCCCGGGAGCTGTTCGAAGCGGAGAAGGAGGCGCGGCTACGCGGCCTCGACGTGATCGGAGTCTATCACTCGCACCCCGACCATCCGGCGCGCCCGTCGGAGTTCGATCGCGAGCACGCGTTCCCGTGGTATTCGTACGTCATCGTCAGCATCGCGGGGGGCGAGGCGCGCGATCTCGCGTCGTGGGTGCTGCGCGACGACAGGTCCGCATTTGATGCCGAGCAGCTCGATATCCTGTAAAATCGTGCAAAGGGAGATTTGCCCATGCCTGTGACGGTCCACATTCCGACGCCGTTGCGCCCCTATGCGGGCGCAAGCCGAGAGGTCCGAGTCGAAGGGCGCACACTGGGGGAAGTGCTGGCGGCGTTGACCGAGCGCTACCCCGACCTGCGCCGCCATCTTTACACGCCGGAAGGGAAGCTGCGGAGCTTCGTGAACATCTACGTCAACGATTCCGACGCGCGCTACCTGAAGCGCGAAGAGACCGAGCTCGCCGACTCCGACGAGATCCGCATCATCCCCTCGATCGCGGGCGGGAGCGCGGTGGCGCCCGCCGCGGCTCCTGCGCTCAGCGCCACCGAGATCCTGCGCTACAGCCGGCACCTGATCATGCCGGAAGTCGGGATGGAGGGGCAGCTGAAGCTCAAGGCGGCCCGGGTGCTGGCGATCGGAGCCGGCGGCCTCGGCTCGCCGCTCTCGCTCTACCTGGCCGCGGCCGGCATCGGGAAGCTCGGCATCGTGGATTTCGACGTGGTCGACCTGACGAACCTGCAGCGCCAGGTGCTGCACTCGACCGACGCCGTCGGAAAGCCGAAGCTCGATTCGGCGCGCGCGCGCCTGGAGGCGCTCAACCCCGAGGTGGAAGTGAAACTTTACGAGACGCGCCTGACGTCGGAGAACGCGCTCGACATTTTCAAGGACTACGACATCGTCGTCGACGGGACCGACAACTTTCCGACCCGCTACCTGGTCAACGACGCCTGCGTCCTGCTCGGCAAGCCGAACGTCTACGGGAGCATCTTCCGGTTCGAGGGCCAAGCCTCGGTCTTCGGCGCGCCGGGAGGCCCCTGCTATCGCTGCCTCTATCCCGAACCGCCGCCGCCCGGGCTCGTTCCGAGCTGCGCCGAGGGAGGGGTGCTCGGAATCCTGCCCGGCACCATCGGCCTGATTCAGGCGACCGAGGCGGTGAAGCTGATCCTCGGCATCGGCGAGCCGCTCGTGGGACGGTTGCTCCTGTTCGACGCGCTGCGCATGAGTTTCCGCGAGCTACGGCTGCGCAAGGATCCCGATTGCCCGATCTGCGGAGAGCATCCGACGATCCACGCCCTGATCGACTACAACCAGTTCTGCGGCGTGACGGCCCAGCTCGAGCCCGCGCTCCCGTCGGACTGGGAGATCGACCCGGTCGAGCTGAAGGCGCGGCTCGACCGCAACGAGCCGCTCTATCTGCTCGACGTGCGCGAGCCGCACGAGTGGCAGATCTGCCGGATTCCCCAGGCCCATCTCATCCCGCTCGGGGAACTGCCGGCCCGCATGAACCAGCTCTCGACGGCTGACAACATCGTCGCCTACTGCCGCAGCGGCGTGCGCAGCGGAAAGGCCGTCGACCTGCTGCGCAAGACCGGCTTCACGCGCATCAAGAACCTCAAGGGCGGCATACTCGCCTGGTCCGACAAGGTTGACCCGTCAGTCCCGAAGTACTGAACCCGAACGCATCCCCGGAAGCGAAGCGACGCTTCCGGGGCGCGCCTTGTGGTGCGCCTCCCGCGCCAAAGTGAACAGCCGACCGATTCCAAAGGGCAATTCGTCCGATCGGGTCCACCGATGCGCCCTCACGGACTGCAATCGGCGCGCATCGTCGCTGTTTTTCTGACGGAACGGCAGGAAGGCCGTGCCGATGCCGTTGACATTGCCGAAAACCCCTGGCTATAGTGACGCGGGCTCGTTTGCACAGAGCCGCCGGCTGCTCTTTTCCAGAGCACCCAGAGGTGTCCCCGGTCGACCGCTCGCTAACAAAGGGCGTTCTGCGTCAGCAACCAGAGGTATTCCGGGTCAACCACTCGTCAGCAAAGGACGCTACGCGTCAATGGACAGACGCCTATGAAAATGATCTTTGCGATCATCCGTCCCCACCGCCTCCAGGACGTCAAGGAGGCCCTTGCGGACGTCGGCGTGGTCGGCATGACCGTGACCGATGTGCGCGGAGCGGGCCGCCAGAAGGGGCAGGTCGAGCGTTATCGCGGTTCCGAGTACAGCATCGACCTCCTGGCCAAGATAAGGCTCGAGATCGCGGTCCTGGACGACCAATGCGAGGAGGTGGTCCAGGCGATCCGCCGGTCCGCTTACACCGGCGAGATCGGGGACGGCAAGATCTTCATCCTGCCGCTGGAGGATTCGATACGGGTTCGCACCGGCGAGCGCGGCGAGGACTCGCTCTAGCAGGGATTCAGTCACGATCGAGAAAAAGGAGAGTTGGTATGGCAATGACTCCGAAGGACGTCGTCAAGCTGGCCAGGGACAACAACGTGAAGATGATCGATTTCCGTTTCATCGACCTGCCGGGGACCTGGCAGCACTACTCGATCCCGGTGCACCGACTCACTGAGGCCCTGTTCGAGGAGGGGGTCGGGTTCGACGGCTCGAGCATCCGCGGCTTCGCCGAGATCCAGGAGAGCGACATGCTCGTCTTTCCCGATCCGGTGACCGCCTTCGTCGATCCGCTGCTGGAGGTGCCGACGCTGGCTCTGATCTGCAACATCAAGGACCCGCTGACGCTCGAGCCCTTCACGCGCGACGCGCGCTACATCGCGCAGAAGGCGGAGAAGTACCTGATCTCGACCGGCCTCGGGGACATCTCCTACTGGGGCCCGGAAGCCGAGTTCTACATCTTCAGCGACATCCGGTTCGACCAGGGGTCGAACTTCGGCTACTACTACATCGACTCGCGCGAGGGAATCTGGAATTCGGGCAAGGACGACGGACCCAACCTCGGGTACCGGCCCCGCCACAAGGAGGGCTACTTCCCGGTTCCGCCGGTGGACAGCTTCCAGGACTTGCGCAGCACCATGATGCTGACGATGGCGCAGGTCGGGATCGAAGGGGAGGTGCACCATCACGAGGTGGCCACGGCGGGGCAGGCCGAGATCGACATGCGCTACGACTCGCTCACGCGCATGGCCGACAAGCTGATGATGTTCAAGTACGTCGTCAAGAACGTCTGCCGCAAGGCCGGCTTCACGGCCAGCTTCATGCCCAAGCCGCTCTTCCAGGACAACGGCTCGGGCATGCACGTGCACCAGTCGATCTGGAAGAAGGAGACCAACACCTTCTACGACGAGCGGGGCTACGCCGGCCTGAGCCAGGCGGCGCGCTATTACATCGGCGGGCTCCTCAAGCACGCCCCGGCGCTCTTGGGCTTCGGGGCCCCGAGCACCAACAGCTACAAGCGGCTCGTCCCCGGCTACGAGGCGCCGGTGAACCTGGTCTACTCGCAGCGCAACCGGAGCGCGGCCGTGCGCATTCCGATGTACTCCAAGAGCCCGGGCGCCAAGCGGCTCGAGTTCCGTTGTCCGGATCCCTCCTGCAATCCCTACCTGACTTTCGCGGCGCTCCTCATGGCCGGGCTCGACGGGATTCAGAACAAGATCGACCCGGGAGACCCGATCGACAAGAACCTCTACGACCTACCCCCCGAGGAGAAGGCGAACGTCAAGTCGACGCCGTCGTCGCTCAGCGAGGTTCTCAAGGCGCTGGAGAACGACCACGGTTTCCTGATGAAGGGGGACGTCTTTACTTCCGACGTCATCGACACCTGGATCCAGTACAAGACCGTCCATGAGGTCGACGCCATCAGGCTGCGGCCGCATCCGTACGAGTTCTTCCTGTACTACGACGCATGAAGCGCCGGCTCTTGGCATTCGGCTCAGCCTGCTGACGGCTGAGCCTGACGGCTGTTATGCAGAACGAAATCGGGCGGCTGCGGCGAAAGTTCCGCGAGGGGAGAGCCGCGCTCTTCGGCCCCGAGGCGCGCCACGCGCCCTGCCGCGATCTGCTCGAGGCGCACACGGAGCTGGTCGATGGCGTCGTCGAAGAGATTTACAAGGTCTCGTGCCGATCCGCGGACCTCGAGCGTCCCCGGGCTCGACACGCCGGACTCGCCATCGTCGCCACCGGCGGATACGGGCGGCGCGAGCTGAATCCGTTCTCGGACATCGACATCTCCTTCATTCCGTCGGAGGAGGAGGACCCGTGGGTCGAGGCCGCGGTCCACATGGCCTTCCGGCTGGTGATGGACGTGTTCCTGTCGTTCCGGGAGGTCCGGGTGGGCTACTCGTACCGCCCGGTCTCGGAGGTCTCGACCTGGGACCTGGCGACCAAGACCGCGCTCCTGGACGCGCGCCACCTGGTCGGGGACCCGTTTCTCACCGAGTCCCTCGAGTTCCAGCTCAGGCAGAACCTTTCGCCGCTCGATCTCGTCCTGGAGGTGCAGGGGGAGGAGGAAGGCGACGGAAGCGACCGGGCCAGCTCGCTCTACTCCGTCGAGCCGAACCTCAAGGAAGGTCCCGGCTCGCTGCGCGACCTGCACCGCGGCCGCTGGATCTACAAGCTGCTGATGGCGCACCCCGAGAAGGACCTGATGGCGGCGCTCGAGCGCCGAGGCCACCTGACGGCCCCGCAGAGCGCCGAAGTCCTGCGCGCGGCCGAGTGGTTCTGGCAGGCGCGCAACTGGCTTCACCTCGTCACCGGGAAGCGCTCCGACGTCCTGATCAACAACTACCAGGACCGGATCGCCCGCGAGCTCGGCGGGCTCGAAAGCCAGCAGTGGCTCTCCGCGCATTACGCCCACGCCGAGACCCTCACCGCATTCCGGGACTCCGCCGTCCGGCGCGCCCTGCAGGGGCCGGTGCGGCTGGGCGGCGTGCTCCTCGACAACGGCACGCTGCGCCTCGAACCCGAAGCCGGTGAGCGCGCGGCCGTCAAGCTGTTCGGGCTGGCGCAGCGCTACGCGCTCCCGGTCGAGCTGGAAGAGATCGCCCGGCTGGAAGCGTCGCGCGCCGACGCCGCGGCGGTCACGGAGCCGACCCGCGAGGAGTCGTGGGCCTTCCTCGCCATTCTGAGCGAGCGAAGGGCGGTCTCCCGAACGCTCCGGTCGCTTTGCCGCCTCGGGCTGCTGGACCGCTTCATTCCCGGCTTTTCCGAGATCATGCGCTTCGTCCCGCCGGACCAGGCCCACCGCTACACCGTGGGCGAGCATTCGCTGAAGATCATCGAGCATCTCGAAGACCTGCGCCGCGGCAGCGACCCGCCCGGCCAGCGCTTCAGCGACCTGCTGCGGGACTGCGCGCACTTCGACATGCTGGCGCTCGCGGCGCTGCTGCACGACGTCGGAAAGCGCCCGGCGACCGGCCCCAGCCACAGCGAGCGCAGCGCGGCCGCGGCACAGGCCGTGGCCGCGCGCCTGGAGCTGGCGCCCGACAAGCGCGAACTGCTGGAGCTGCTGGTCCGGCACCATCTGTTCCTGGTCCGCACCAGCCGGCTCCAGGACCTGAAGGCGCCCGGCGTGATCGCCAGCGTCGCCGAGAAGTTCCCGAGCGTCGACGCCCTCCGGCACCTGTACGTCTTCACCTACGTCGACACCCGCGCCGTGGCGGAAAAGAGCTGGACCTCGATCGACTACCGCGACCTGGAAGAGCTGTATCAGAAGGTGCAGAAGCAGCTCACGGGCGAGGTGGCCGAGGAGGCCGGCGCCGGGACGCGCGAGGACCGCATCGGCCAGATTCGCCGCCGCCTCGCGGCCACCGACCGGCCGGTCGAAGAAGCCGCGATCCGCCGGCACTGCGAGGCGATGCCGGCGAGCTACGTCCTGAACACTCCGCTCGACGAGATCGCGCTGCACATCGACCTGGTCGGCCGCCTCGATGCCGAGAAGATCGTCCTGGACGTCTACAACCGTCCCGGGGACGACTACTCGGAGCTGACGGTCTGCACCTACGACGATCCGCAGCCCGGCCTCTTGGCCAAGATCACGGGTGTCCTTTACGGCTGCAACGCCGACATCCAGAAGGCGCAGGTCTTCACGATGGGGCGGGAAAGGCCGGTCGTGCTCGACACGCTCTGGATCCGCTCGGCGGGCGTTCAGCTCTCGGAGCCTCGGGCCCGGCGCATTCGGGCTTCGCTCCAGGAAATGCTCTCGGGAGCCCGGAGCGTCGACGAGTTCCTGCACAGCGCGGGCAAGCACGCGCCGAGCGCGATCCCTCTGGAGAGCGTCGAACTGCGCAACGACCTCTCCGAGGAGCACACGGTCGTGCACGTGATCGCGCGCGACCTGCAGGGACTCCTCTACTTCATGACGCGTTCACTCTCGCGCAGCGGATTTCACATCCACACGGCCAAGGTCGCCACGTGGTCGGGGCGCGCCGAGAACAACTTCTACGTCACGACCCTGACCGGGGGGCAGATACCCGAGGAGGAGCTGGCCCAGTGGCGGGAGCACCTGACGCGCGTCTTTCGCGGGCAGATCTACGAGTGACGCGCCCTGCCCCGCCGGCCGCCGGAGCATAGCAGCCCGTGGTGAAAGTACAAACGGTCGCGCGCATGGGTATTGACGCGCAGCGTTCCGGAGCGAGCGAACTTCCAGTTCGGGCTGTGGAAGTGAGGCGAGGACGCA
>Ga0066710_100007716_pt1 | contig 10331 bp, 7 predicted proteins | sample GraSoiAngelo_159_FD_79666 | JGI IMG/M metagenome (GOLD analysis project Ga0066710, IMG submission 79666) | Grasslands soil microbial communities from the Angelo Coastal Reserve, California, USA - 14_1009_16_40cm | ecosystem: Environmental > Terrestrial > Soil > Grasslands | place: USA...
CGAACAACAGAGTCTTTGACGTGCGTGAGATTAATACGCATGTTCGCGATAGCGCCGCGAAGAGACGAGCGCAGCATTTGGAGGCCCACTTGAAGGTCCGACGCCACATTGGCATAGATAATCGAACGCAGACTCTCCAGAACGCGTAGGGCTTCCGCGGCGCAATTCGCGGTTCGCGAGGGAATTTCCGTGGCGCGTATGAGCGCCTCCTGAATGGCTTTATCACGATCCGGCGACGTCTTTGGCAATTTGTAAGCAGTCAGAACCCGGTTGTACGCTTCGGCGTCCGCATCGACCAATTCGAGGAGCGCGGAGGCGTAAGGTGCCAGTCGATCCAGAGCGTCGGTATACCGGTCGGCGTGCTGTTGGAAATCCCTTTTTTCCCGGGTAATCCGAATGGCCATTTGACCGAGAGCCGCGCCCAGTGCGCCGGCCAGCGCTGCAACGCTTCCGCCGCCCGGAACGGGTTCGGCCGAAGCGACTCGATCCACGAAGCCCCGAATACTCTCAGCCATGCCCGGCGGGGCTGCCCGTACACCGGCCATCACCTCCTCAAGCCGGTTCTCGAGAATCATTTCGGGCCGGAAATTCTCGACTCGAAGAGAGGACACCGCGACCTGATCGAGCGCTTTCTGCGGGATCAGCCCCACAATTTCACTTCCCACGATACGGGCGCCATGGCGCTCGGCCTCGGCTCGAACGGCTTCGAAAACCACTTCAATGGAAGTCTGCTCGTAATCGGTCAGATTCATCGAAACTTGCGCCTGATTTCGTTCCTTCAGGAGAAGCCCCATGGCTTTCACGTACGGGAATCCGCCGCTTGAAAAGCGGATGCGCTTCGCGATGTGTTTGGCGAGGTCCACGTCGGGTGTGTCGAGATTGATGTTGTAGGCGATCAGTGGCTTACGCGCGCCGACTACGGTTGCTCCGGCAGTCGCGTGAATACGTGCCTCGCCAAAGTCCGGCTTGCGGTCCGGATTCGTTGCAATCTCGTCACGTAGTACTTCGAACTGACCCCGGCGGATGTTTTCAAGATTCGTCCGCTCGGGCCGGGTGGCCGCGGCCTCATATAGATAAACGGGGATATGGAACTTTTCCGCGATTTCGCGGCCGACACTCTTCGCGATCTGGACGCATTCGTCGAGTGTCACGCCGCGGATGGGGACAAAAGGAATCACGTCCGCCGCGCCGATTCGCGGATGCTCGCCCTGGTGCTTCGTGAGATCAATATGGCGCAGCGCGACTTCAACGCCGCGCACGGCGGCCCAACCGATCGACTCGGGCGAACCCACGATGGTGATGACCGCCCGATTGTGATCCGCGTCCATTTCCCGCCCGAGCAGATAGACACCGCTGACCGAAGTGATCGCGCTCACGATCGCGTCCACAACTTCCGGCCGTCGTCCTTCGCTGAAATTCGGCACGCATTCCACGATTTTGTTCATAAGAATCTTTTATCACGATTTACTGCGGCTGATGAACGCGGGCTAAAGCCCGCGACTACATTCAAAGCAACGCAAACCGTCCCAATGTAGTCGCGGGCTTTAGCCCGCGTTCATCCCCACACTAACTCGCCGCGTTTGAACGTCGCGGTGCAGAAGTTGACGGCTGCGAAGTAGGGGATCTCCCGATAGTCCGCCACGTCGTAGACAGCAATGTCGGCTTGCTTACCGCGCTCGATGGAGCCAAGACGATCCTGGCGGCGAACAGCACAAGCGCCATTGATTGTCGAGGCAACAATAGCCTCCGCAGGTGTCATCCGCATTTGGGTGCACGCAAGCGAGAGAACGAATTGCATATTCAGCGTCGGCGACGTGCCGGGATTGAAGTCCGTGGCCAGGGCCACAGCCGCTCCCGCTTCGATCAGCCGGCGCGCAGGGGCGTAGTGTTTCTCGCCGAGCATGAATAAAGTGGAAGGCAGCAGGGTCGCCACGGCGTCCGAAGAGGCGATGCCTTGGATATCGGGATCGGTTATTGCTCCGAGGTGGTCCGCGGAAGTCGCGCCCACTTCCACCGCCAGTGCGGCACCTCCCGACGACTGAAACTCGTCGGCATGAATCTTCACATGCAAACCCAGCGACTTTGCCTTGATGAAAATCCGGCGCGCTTCGCCGGGCGTGAAAATTCCGGGCTCGACGAAGACGTCGCAAAACTCGGCCAGTCCGCGGGCATGTATGGAAGCGAGGTCTTCAATCACCTTATCGATGAACGCCGCTCTGTTGTTTTGAAATTCGGCCGGCAGCGCGTGCGCTCCGAGGTAGGTGGGCACGACTTCGAGGTTCGGCACCGAGCGCATGGCTTCCAGCATTCGGATCTCGTTTTCCAGATTCAATCCGTAGCCGCTCTTCGCTTCAATTGTCGTCGTGCCATATTCGAGGAACCGGCCGGCAAATCGCACGCTGATCCTCGCGCACTCGCGAACCGCTTTGACGCTCGAGAAAATCCCACCCCCACGAGCGAGGATGTCCATGTACGGAGTACCTTCGATGCGCCATTCGAATTCGTCGGCGCGAGTGCGGGCAAAGACAGCGTGAGTGTGCGAGTCGACGAAGCCGGGAAGCGCAATCTTGCCGGTGGCGTCAAACGCGGGGGCGCTTTTGTCGGGTAATTGGTCTGTGGGACCAACCCAATCGATCACGCCGTCGCGAATTGCGACCGCACCGTCGTTAATCACGCGAAGTTCGCGAAGTTCGGGGCCGCGGCGTGGACGAGAGGCTCCGGCAACGGTCACCAGTTGGCCAGCATGGACGATATTCAGCACGTCGTACGGAGAATTGTATCCGCTCCCAGCGCAACCTTGTCAAATTCCGGCAAAACTTCCATGACTGAAATCCGGGAGCGCGCTCGCGCGATCGGAATTCTGTCGATTTGACAGCGACATACGGAAAGGATGGACGGAGATGAGTGGCAGGCGAGTTGCAATACAAGCGCGACACCACCAGTCGAGGAGGTCATTCCATGGATGTGACGTATGTGGGACTGAATCTGACGTCTCAGCTCATCGAGGTGGCGGTCCGGCCTACCGGTGAACGATGGAAAACGGACTTCGCCGATGAAAACATCTCGGCGATGGCCACAAAGCTCAAGGATATTCAGCCAGAGCTGGTTGTGATGGAGGCCAACGGTACATTCGAGCTATCGGTGGCGGGAATTCTCGCAACCCAGGGCCTGCGTTTTGCTCTTGTCAATCCACGAAATATCCGTGAATTTGCCCGCGCGATTGGAAGGATGAGCCGCGCGGATTACGGCCAGGCGGGTCTGCTCGCATACTTTGCGGAAATCGTTCACCCGGAAGCCCGGTCGCTGCCGGAGGACCTGGTACAGAAGTTGCGAGAGCTTCGGGCGCGCCGTGAAGAGATCACGGATATACTTCAGGTCGAACGCAACCGGCTGGAAAACGCTGCCGCGACGGTTCAGAAAGGTGTGCAGAATCACATCTTTTTTCTGGAACGGAGCATTACGGCCCTGGACGAGGAGTTCAATCGCGCAGTCCGGGCCAGTGCCGCCTGGCGATAAAAGATCTGAGTAATTTCAGATCTTGATTCCTTTCCTGCGGGCGAAATCGCGGGCGTCATCGTAGCCGGCGTCCGCGTGGCGTGCGACGCCGATACCCGGATCGTTGGTCAGAACGCGATTCAGGCGCTCGTCCATCTCCGGAGTGCCGTCGGCGACAATCACCTGTCCTGCATGCAGGGAATAACCGATTCCCACGCCACCTCCATGATGGAATGAAACCCAGCTTGCTCCGGACGCGGTGTTGAGCAGAGCATTGAGGATCGGCCAGTCTGCGATCGCGTCGCTGCCGTCCTTCATGCTTTCGGTTTCCCGGAAGGGGGAAGCCACCGAGCCGCAATCCAGGTGATCGCGCCCGATCACCACGGGCGCCTCGACCTTGCCGGTTTTCACAAGATGGTTGATGCGCTCGCCGAACTGAGCGCGTTCGCCGTAACCGAGCCAGCAGATCCGCGCAGGCAACCCCTGAAAGCGGACCTTCTCCCGGGCGAGACGGACCCAGCGGTTCAACACTTCGTCTTCGGGGAACAACTCCAGCACCAGATCGTCCGTGACCGCGATGTCGCGCGGATTTCCCGAAAGCGCCGCCCAACGGAAAGGCCCGCGGCCTTCTGCAAACATCGGACGGATGTAGGCGGGAATAAACCCCGGAAAGTCGTATGCGTTCTTTACGCCGCCTTCGAAAGCCATCGTGCGGATGTTGTTTCCATAGTCGAATGTCACAGCACCGCGCTTCTGCATGTCGAGCATGGCCTGAACGTGAATGGCCATGGACTCAATAGATCGTTTTGTGTACGTCTTGGGATCGGACTCGCGGAGCTTCGCGGCCTCGTCGAGCGTGAGTCCACGCGGGACATAGCCATTGAGAGGATCGTGAGCGCTGGTCTGATCGGTCAGGACATCGGCAATCCAGCCGCGCCGGACCATTTCCGGCAGGACGTCGGCGCAGTTTCCGACAAGTCCTACAGACAGGGGCCGGCGCTCGTCACGTGCCGAGGTGACGAGCGTCCATGCCTCGTCGAGATTGCGGGTCATCGTGTCGAGATACCCGGTGTCGATACGCCGCTGCAAACGTGCCGGATCCACTTCGATGCCGAGGAACGCAGCGCCATTCATGGTTGCCGCCAGAGGTTGAGCGCCGCCCATACCGCCCATGCCGCCGGTTACGAGAATCTTTCCTTCGAGCGAACCGCCAAAATTGGTGCGCGCAGCAGCGGCGAATGTTTCGTAGGTTCCTTGAACGATTCCTTGTGTGCCGATGTAGATCCAGCTTCCGGCCGTCATCTGGCCGTACATCGTGAGTTGAAGTGCCTCGAGGCGGTTGAACTCATCGCGAGTTGCCCAATGGGGCACGAGGTTCGCGTTTGCAATGAGCACTCGTGGCGAGTGGCGGAACGTTCGGAAGATACCCACAGGCTTTCCCGATTGCACCAGCAGCGTCTCATCGTTTTCCAGCCTGCGAAGCGCCTCGACAATCGCGTGGAACTGTTCCCAGCTCCGGGCCGCCCGGCCGGAGCCGCCGTAGACGATCAGCTTGCGGGGATTCTCCGCCACCTCTTCATCGAGGTTGTTCATCAGCATGCGAAGAGCGGCTTCCTGGTGCCATCCTTTGCACGAGATCGTTGTGCCCCGTGGTGCGCGGACCGGCGTGTACATGGGACTACACCTTTGTGTCTTCGTGTCTTTGTGTCTTTGTGGTTCGAACCACTAAGTCACAAAGACACAAAGCCTATTTCGATAAATCAATGAATAGGTCTTCGTTCAGAATCTCGATCATCTTTTCGTTATCGATTGAGAGAACACGATCTTCCCCCACGTGTGAAATCCGTCCTCGAATGTACTGGTACGCGGATTCAGCCGTGATGCCCGCCTTGAGCGGCCGCAGGTAATCGATGCCCTGCGCGGCGCAGAGGAACTCAATCGCCAGAATCCGTTCCAGGTTTACGACAACCTGCTTCAGCTTGAGCGCAGCGCCCATCGCCATCGGGACGTGGTCTTCCTTGTTGCCCGAAGTTGGTATGGAATCCACCGATGCAGGATGCGATAAAACCTTGTTCTCGCTGGCCAACGCAGCAGCAGCGACCTGCGCGATCATGAATCCGGAATTCAAGCCGGGGTGGTCCGCGAGAAATGCCGGCAGATCACCGTACTCGGGATTGAGCAATCGCTCGATCCGTCTTTCGGAAATGTTGGCGAGAACCGAAAGAGAAACAGCCATGAAGTCGAACGCGAGTCCCAGCGACTGGCCGTGGAAGTTTCCTCCATTGAGCACTTCTCCGGACTCCGCAAACACCAGCGGGTTATCTGTCGCACTATTCAACTCGATGGTGGCGACATCTCGGACATATTCGACGCACTCCCGGACCGGCCCATGCACCTGCGGCATGCATCGAAGGCTGTATGCATCCTGAACGCGGTTGCAGTCGATATGAGACTGTCGAATCTCGCTCTCGCGGAGGAATCGCGAAAGCCTTTCGGCAACCTGAACCTGTCCTGGATGGGGCCGCGCCTGATGAACTCTTCGATCGAATGCCTGAGGCGTTCCCTTCAGAGCTTCAAGCGACATGGCGCCCGCCAGATCCGCCAGGTCCAATAACTGCCGGGCTCGCCGCCAGCAGACCGCACCGCAGGCTAACGTGGCCTGTGTTCCGTTGAGCAGGGCGAGACCTTCTTTCGCCTGAAGCTGAAGCGGCGGTACACCAATTCCTTCCAAAGCCTCGCGTCCGCTGATGCGGGCCGTACCGGAAGCACTGAACACTTCGCCTTCGCCGATCAGGACGAGAGCCAGGTGCGCAAGCGGAGCGAGATCGCCGCTCGCGCCGACGCTGCCACGGCATGGAATTACGGGATAAACGTGGTGATTCAGCAGATCGCACAAGCGTTCCGCGACGACGGGGCGCGCGCCCGAGAGTCCCTTGGCCAGAACATTCGCGCGCAACAGCACCAGCGCGCGAACTTCTTCTTCGCTGAAAGGGTCGCCCACGCCGGAAGCATGGCTGCGAACCAGGTTGTGTTGCAGCGGCGTTAATTGCTCATGGCCGATGTGGACGTCGGAAAGTTTCCCGAAGCCCGTGGAGACGCCGTAAACGATCCGGTCTTCATTGACGATCGCGTCGATGACCGCCCGCGACCTCGACATTTTCTTCGCGGCATCCGACTGTAGCGTGACTTGCCGGCGATCGAAGGCAACCTCGTGAACATTCTCGAGCGTGAGTGATTCGCCGTCGATCAGGAGAGGCTTCATAGTTCTTTCCATCTTAATAGATTTTCCTGAAGTGATATATTCCCCCCGGGCCGATATGAACTTTCGATGTGGATTGCTTTGCTGGTGATGGCGGTGCTGAGTGCTCCAGCATCTGCCCAGATTCTTTTGTCGGGGAACTGGATGAGCGTCCGAACCCACGAAGATGAACAGGACCGCGGCCCTGGCCCCGACCTCGGCGACTACCTCGGGATTCCCATCAATCGCGCCTGTATTCAGCCGCGGAGCGGCGACAGAGTGTAGCCCCGGGCGCAAGCCCGGGGGAGGTGTCATTTTGGAACGCAGCCCCGGAGGGGCGAAAGATTCCGAAAGACTCTTTCGTCCCTCCGGGGCTGAGATCATGTCGAAAGAAAACCCCGGGCTCGCGCCCGGGGCTACACTCTGTCGCCGCTCCGCGGCTATTCATTGGAGCGTATTTGGGGGGTGTACACGCCGCCTCTTCTGCGAGGAGGGAAATGCATAGGGGTTCAACCATGAAAATCACATCAATCAGAAAGCTCGTTCTCATCGTAACGCTGGCTCTTGCGGCTTTTGGCTGCTCCCGTCCGGCCCCGGAGCAGACTGCCGCCAAACCGGCCGCACCGCAGGCGGACGCGAAGAAGTATCTGCTCGAACGTGTGGATGATGCCGCAGTGGTCCAGTTGTATGCGGACGATTTCTCGGCGCTGCCAATTCGCGAGAAAACGTTGATCTGGCATCTCTACCAGGCGGCAATCGCCGGGCGCGATATCTTTTACGATCAGAAGCACGCCCACAATCTCGAGATGCGTCGCGTGCTGGAAGCCATCGTGTCGCATCCGAACGGAATCGACGGCAGCACGCTCGCCGAAATCCAGCGCTACACCAAGCTGTTCTGGTTGAATAGCGGACCTTACAACAATCTGACCGCTCACAAGTTCGTCCTGAAGTGCGCGCCAGAGGCGCTGGCGTTGGCTGCAAAAAAAGCAGCGGAAGGGGGAGCTCAATTCCCGGCGCTTGCGGGCGAGTCGCTCGATCAGCTTCTGGCGAGACTCCAGCCGTTCTTCTTCGATCCGAACGTCGATCCCATAGTCACGAACAAGACGCCGGGCCAGGGCAAAGATATCCTCGAGGCGAGCGCGAACAATCTGTACTCCGGTGTGAGCATGAAAGACCTCGGGAACTTCAAGGAGCGATATCCGCTGGATTCGCGGCTCGTCAAGCAGGGCGGGAAACTCGTGGAAGAAGTTTACAGGATCAACGGCAGATATGGCCCGCAGATCGCTGAAATCGTCAAGCACCTCGAGGCGGCCGTCCCGCTCGCAACGGAGCCCATGGCGAAGGCCCTGCAGGCGCTCATCAAGGTTTATCGTACAGGTGAAACCACGGACCGCCGCGCCTACGACATCGCATGGGTGCAGGACAAGGCGTCGCCCGAGGACACCATCAATTACTTCACCGAAGTCTACCTCGACGCGCGGGGCATCAAAGGAGCATGGGAAGCGCTGGTGTTCTACGTCAACCAGCAAAGGACCGAAGAAATCCAGAAGCTCGCGCGCGACGCGCAGTGGTTTGAGGATCACATGCCATGGGATCCGAAGTACCGCAAGCAGGGCGTGCAGGGCATCACGGCGAACGCCATCAACGTGGTCATCGAAACCGGCGACTCGGGACCGATTACACCCGTCGGCATCAATCTTCCGAACGACGAGTCGGTGCGTGAGCGCCACGGCAGCAAGTCCGTCTCGCTGTCGAACGTCAACGAAGCGTACGACAAATCGGCGTTGCCGAAATTTCGCACCGAGCTTTCCTGGACGCCCGAGGAAGCGGCGCGCACGGAGAAGTGGGGAGGCATCTCGGGCGAGTTTCATACCAATATGCACGAGGTGATCGGCCACGCGTCCGGCAAAGTCGCGGGGCGGCTGCAAGGGAATCCGCAGGCCGCGCTGAAGGAACAGTTCTCGGCATTGGAAGAGGGCCGCGCGGATCTGGTGGGACTCTATTTTCTGCCGGACCCGAAGCTGGTGGAAATTGGTCTGATGTCGGCGGCGGATCAGACTGAGATCGTGCAGACGGAGTTCGAAGCGTACACACGCAACGCTCTCCTGCAGCTTCGCCGCGTAAGGGAGGGATCGCAGCTCGAAGAAGATCACATGCGGAACCGGCAGATGATCGTGAACTGGCTGATGGCCAATACAAAGGCGATCGAGCAGCGCACCCGTGACGGCAAGACGTTCTACGTGATGGTCGATGCGAAAGCGTTTCGTGAGGGCGTCGGCCGGTTGCTCGCCGAGGTTCAGCGGATCAAGAGCGAAGGAGATTACCCGGCCGCGAAGGAGTTGTTCGAAACCTACGGCGTGCATTTCGATCCGAAGCTGCGGGACGAGATTGTCGCGCGGGTCGATAAGCTGAGTCTGCCGTCCTACACTGGCTTTGTCATGCCAAAGCTCACGCCGGTTACGAATGCGAACGGGGAAGTCACGGATATCAAGATTTCGTACCCGAAGGACCTCACGGCACAGATGCTGGAATATTCCGCGCAGAGCCAAGCGACTTCCCAAATCACTAATCACTGATGTCCAATGCCCAACCACTAATGAACATGCCCAATGACCAATGAAATTGAGAATTGAGAAATCCGACCATCTCTCAATCCTCAATTTCATTAGTCATTGGGCATTGGACATCAGTGATTAGTGATTTTCGGAAGGGGCACCCTTGTCCTGCAGCAATTTCAAATACCGTTCCGGCATCTGCCGCGGCCTGCCGTCGGGCCCGATCACGACATGCACGGTCCGGCCTTCAGCCAACAGCGTGGAACCGGTTTTGATCTTGTACGAAAACTCCACGACGCGGCGATTGAGTCGCGTCATTTCCGTTTCGACAACAATCTCGTTGTCATATCGCGCAGGAGTCATGTATCGGCAGTTGGCTTCGGCCACCGCGAGGTACGCCTTCTCCTCGCCTTCCATTTCACGATAGCTGAATCCCCGCTCGCGGCAGAAGTCGCTGCGTCCAACCTCCATCCAGACGAGGTAGTTCGCGTAATAGACGACTCCCATCTGGTCGGTTTCAGCATAACGGACACGGAACCGGGACTCGGTTGGCTGACCCATCAGGATGTTTTCAGGACACGCGACGGTAGATCACGCGCAAGCTCCTGCGCAATGAAGTGCGACGCGCGCCGGAGAAGTTGGAGTGAAACGCCGGTCGCGATTCCGAGCCGGTCGAGAAGGTAGAGCAGGTCTTCGGTCGCAACGTTACCCGAAGCGCCTGGCGCATAAGGGCAGCCGCCGAGGCCGCCGGCCGAGCTGTCGAACGTGGTGAAGCCCATCTGGAGCGACTGGTAGACGTTGGCGATCGCCATTCCGTACGTGTCGTGGAAATGCATAGCCAGCCTTTCCACGGGGAACTGTCCCAACAAGTGCCCCCCGGTACTCTCAACATCTTTCGGGGTGGCCGCGCCGATCGTATCTCCGATGGAGACTTCGTCCACACCCAGATCAAATAGTGCGCGTGTCACCTCGGCTACCTTTTCTTCTGGGACTGCGCCTTCATATGGACACACGAAGCAGGTCGATACATAGCCTCGGACCGA
>Ga0066710_100007717_pt1 | contig 10331 bp, 14 predicted proteins | sample GraSoiAngelo_159_FD_79666 | JGI IMG/M metagenome (GOLD analysis project Ga0066710, IMG submission 79666) | Grasslands soil microbial communities from the Angelo Coastal Reserve, California, USA - 14_1009_16_40cm | ecosystem: Environmental > Terrestrial > Soil > Grasslands | place: USA...
CGCGGCGCCGCGCGGCAGGACGACATCGGGATCCACGCCGCCTGCTGCGGCCCCAACACGTTCAAGGTCGCCAAGGGGTCGCCGACGGTCTACGTCAACGGCAAGCCGTTCGCGCGCATGAACGACAAGACCCAGCACTGCGGTGGCTCCGGCCCCATCATCGAGGGCTCGCCCGACGTGTTCATCGACGACGGCGCGGACGCCCAGGGTCTGGGCAGCTACATCATCAACGCGCTGAAGATCCTCCTCGAGCAGGCCGCGCAGGTGACCAGGCCGCAGGCGCAGACCGGTTCCGATTCGCACCAGGCCGGGACCGACGAGAAGAGCAAGCAGGACGTCGCCAAGGACGAGAAGAAGGACGAGAAGGCGCCCAGCATCTCCGCGGCGCGCTGGACGGTACAGCGCGCGCTGAACGGCCAGGAAGTCGAGCTGCAGATCGAGTGCAAGAACCCGAAGGGCTCGCTCAAGGTCGAGATCTGGGCGCAGTCCGCCGATCCGTCGCAGGACAAGTCGGTGAAGAAGCTCGACGTACAGGCCGGCGCCACGGTGAAGCAGAAGGTGAAGCTCGAGATCCCGGCCGACGCGGCGGGCGGGAACGAGTGCCACTTCTATTTCGTGGTGAAGGACGAGTCGGGCGCTTCGCGCAAGTCGGAGGCCCTCTTCGTCGACCGCGCGCCTTTCAAGTTCTCCGTCTAGCTGGCGCTCGGAACGAGCTGGTCCGGCTGCGGTGAGCTGCTTCAGTTGAAACTGGCCGAGAACGCCAGCGCGGGCGTGATCGTCGTCCAGTTCGGAGCATTGGTGCCCTGGTCTGGGTTCGATCCGACCGAGAACTGCCCGGCGACGCCGATGCCCCAGTGGTCGCCGATCCACCACTCCTTGCCCACCGCGATCTTGGCGCCCAGGCCCGCATCGGTGCTGCCGCTGGTGCCGTTCACGGTGGTGGTCAGGCGCGTCATGACGATCATCCCGGAGACGTAGAAGTTGTACGGCATGAAGTAATAGTTCGCGCCGCCACCGAGCGTGGCGAAGTTCAGCGAGGAGTCGCCGGTGGAGCTCGACGAGCCGCCCGACGAGACGGTCGGATTGGCGACGATGGAAAGCCCGACGTGGCCGAAGAGGCTCAGGTCCTCGATGACGTTTCCACCGATCGAGAAGCCGAACGATCCCGCCGGTCCGGACAGCGACAGGTTCGACCCGCTGACGGTCGCCGACGTCTTCAGGTAGCCACCGCCACCATCGATGCGCATGAACAGGCCCTGGTGCTTGTGATACCCGTCCTCTCCGGTTGGCCGGTTCCACTGCGCGAACGCTGCCGGCGACGCGGCGAGCACGGCGCCGACGGCGGCGCAGAACGCCAAGCCTCGTGACATTTTGTGATCCCCCTTCGGGTAGCTCCAGCCACCCGGGGGAGACGTTCATCCGAGTCGCGACGATCGTCAAAAAAACTGGCGTCAGAGCGACTTGAGGTACTCGACCAGGTCGGAGCGCTGTCCCGCCGTCAGGCCGAGGGTTAGCGCCGTCTCGTAATGGGCGACGACGGCGTCCAGCGTCGAGAAGCGCCCGTCGTGGTAGAAGCCGCCCTTGGCGTGCGCGAACAGGCCGCGCAGCGGCGTCGTCCTGTATCTCTCGTCCGGCGACCGCTTCGCCTGGAAGTCGTCGATCCCGATCTCCGCGGCGGCGTGCATGTTCCAGCCGGCATCCGTATAGAGCGGTGGCACGTGGCAGGTCGCGCATTTCGCCGCGTTCTCGAAGAGCGTCTTCCCGCGGCCCGCCGCTGCCGACCCTCTGCAGCCCGCGAGCCCGCGCGAAGTCACACCTACATCTCGATCAGCCCCTTGCGCAGCCCCTCGGTGACCGCCTCGACCCGGTTGGTGACCTCGAGCTTCTGGTAGATGTGCTCGAGGTGGGTGCGCACCGTCGCGCGGGAGAGGCCGAGCACGCGCGCCGCCTCGTTGTTGGAGAGCCCCTTCGCGATCAGCCGGAGTATCTCGATCTCGCGCACGGTGAGCGGACGGATGGGCGGCTCTTCGCGGATGCCGGGCGGCAGCGGCTCCGGCTGGGGCGGAGCGTTCGCGTCTTCCGGCACGCGGAAGTGCCGCAAGAGCCTGCGCGCGAGGTTCGGCTGGATCACGCTGCCTCCCGCCTTCACCTCGCGGATGGCGTCGATGACCTTCTCGCCGGTCGCGCCCTTGAGCAGGTAACCCGAGGCGCCCGCCTTCACCGCCTCGATCACCTTCTCCTCCTCGTCGAAGATGGTGAAGATCAGCACCTCGACGCCAGGCCAGCGCTTCTTCACCTCGCGCGTCACCTCGATTCCACTCATGCGCGGGAGCCCGAGGTCCTGAAGCACCACGTCGGGCTGCTGCTTCTCCAGCAGAGCCAGCGCGGCCTCGCCGGAGAGGGCCGTGCCGACCACCTCGATCTCGGGCGCATCCTGCAGGATCTTCAGCTGGTTCTTCAGCACCGGCGGCTGGTCCTCCACCACTACCACCTTGATCTTCTGCCCCTGCTTCGCGGGCGTGGCGTTCATCTGGCTTGCTCCTCTCCGGCGTGGACGGTCAGCTCGACGCGCGTTCCACGGCCGGGGGCCGAGGACAGCTGCAGGGTCCCCCCCACCTTGGTGGCGCGCTCGCGCATGTTCTCCAAGCCGAAGTGTCCTCCGCGCGAGAGCTCGGAGCTATCGGTAGGAAGGAGGAACCCGGGACCATGGTCCTGGACGCACACTGCCGCGGTGCCCGGGGCGAAGGCGAGCGCCACGTCCACCTCGGTGCCTCGCCCGCAGTGCTTGGCCACGTTGGTGAGGCTTTCCTGCAGGACGCGAAAGAGCGCGAGCGCGCTCTCCGGACCGACCGATCGCTCGCGCCCGGCGCGGGCGAAACGGATCTCCAGGCGGTGCCGGCCGGCGGCGACCTTGCAGTAATCCTGCAGCGCGGAGACGAGATCGAAGTTCTCCTGCATCATGCGCAGGGAGCGGCGGAGCTCGTCCATCGAGTCCTCCGCCGCGCCGTGCAAGTCGGACAGCTCCTTGCGGATGACGGGCAGCAGGGTGGCGCGCGACTCGCTCGAGCCCGTGAGCCTGGCGCGCACCTCGCTGCCGTCGATCATGTTCAGGAGGTACTCGCTCTGGATGACCACGCTGCTGAGCACACCGCCCAGCCCGTCGTGGATCTCGCGCGCCAGGCGGTTGCGCTCCTCGACGACGGCCATCTCGCGCACGGTACGGTGCAGCCGCTGCAGGTCGCGGTGGCGCGCGCGATCGCGCTCGTTCAGGTACACCATCAAGTAGACGAGGATGCAGTTGATCGCCGAGTACCAGAGGAGGATGAAGAGATCGAACTGGACCACCGCGCGCCCGCCGAGGAGCTGATCGAGCTTCGCGACCGCGGGAAAGGTGAGGATCGGCGGCACCACTGCGAACGGCGAGGGAAAGAGCAGCACGAACAGGGTAGTGAAGAGCAGCTGGGCGGCGAGCAGCGGGCTGCGGAGCCCGCCGGTCATCGAGACGAGCCAGACGAGCACGCAGAGGTCGCAGCAGAGGGTGACGAAGGTGACCGCGCGGCCGAGGCGAGGGCTCCCGATGAGCCAGTAGTTCAACGCCGTGTAGCCGACCATGGCCACGTACACGGCGAACGCCGCTCGGCCGCCGACGCCGAACGATTGCGACCAACCCGGGACGCCGATGACCCCGAGGCCCAGCACGAGAAACGCGATCCGAGCGTAGAACAAGCCGCGAGCCCGGGTGAGGAACCGGTCCTCGACGAATCCCGAGCTGCTCGACTCCGCCCTGCCGGACGCCAGAGCGCCGGTCCGTTCCGACCCGAGCACCGCGGCGAAAGACCCCCCCACGCGCCGATGCTAGCAGCGGCGGACGAACAGGGGCAAACAGGGCGGGCCGCGGGGGGCGCTGCTCACGGCGCGTGCGCCTTCAGCACTTCCGATGGGCAGGCCTGCTGGAGCTCCGGGTGCTTGCGGACGAGGTGCTGCAGGCGGTCGGTGGTCTGGCCCGTCCGCTCGTCGAACAGAGGCGTGCCCCCCGTGTACATGGTTCCGACCGGGTCTCCGTACTGGTTCAGGTCCCGCTGGGCCAGCCACTGCTCCACGCAGGAGACGGCCTGCGCGTCCGCTGCCGCCGGGCCGGGGGACGAAGGAGGCGAGGCCCGGCAGGCGGCGGCGAGCAGGACGGCGATTCTTGCAGCCCTCATGGCGCATCCTTATTCTGCGGCGCTCGCGGAGGCTAGCCAATGGACGACCTGTTGCAGCGACCCACGCCGCTTTTGCGCTGGCGCGGAGCGCTGCTCAAGCTCGAGTCGCTCCGCCCGGGAGGCGGCACCGACGACCGCGTGCTGGGCATCCTTCCCCGGCTTCCACGCGGCAGCCAGGCCTCGCTCGCGGCCACCGCCGGAGGCGCCCTCGCCGCCGCCGGCTGGGCGCGCCGGTACGGGGTGCAGCTCGCCGTCGCGGTGCACGGCGCCATCTCGCACGAGATGCGCGAGGCATTGCGAGTGTGGGGCGCCCGATTCGAGCACCTGCCGTCGCGCGAGGCCGCCATGCACCGCGCGCGGGAGCTGCCCGGTACGCCGCTGCCTCCGCTCGACGGCCCCAAGGCCGCGGCCGAGTACGCGCGCACGCTCGGCGCCGAGGTGATGGCCGATCTCCGTTCGGCGCCGGCCGCGGTGGTCGGACCTGCCGGGGCGGCGGCCGCCCTGCTCGGGACGCTGCAGGCGGTCCGGACGCGTTGGCCGGAGACGCGCGGCATCGCGCTGGTCGCCGCGGACGTGGAGTTGCCCGAGCTGCCGCTCCGCACGGAGATGCCCGGGTTCGAGCTGCGGCGCGTCTCGTTCACGGAGGCTTCCCGTGCGCGCGACGAGCTGGCGCGGACCGGCGGCGTGCTCGCGTCGCATGCCGCCGCGGCCGCCGCGGTGGCTGCCGGCCAGGGTTCCCTCGCCCTCGTCACTTCCGCGGGCGAGCGCGAGTTCAGCCTGGAGCGCCCCGGATGAGGACGGCCGTCATCCTCGGCATGGGCGGACTGGGGTGCCCCGCAGCGCTGGCGCTCGCCGAGGAGATGCCCGGAGTCCGACTGCTGCTCGTGGACCATGACCGGGTCGAGCGCTCGAATCTCGCGCGGCAGATCCTCTTCACCGAGACCGACGTCGGACAACCGAAGGCGGAAGTCGCAGCGCGCCGGCTGTCGCGGCTGGTTCCCGGCGCGCGCGCGGAGGCCCTCGTGCATCACTTCGGCGCGAGTTCGGCCTCGGAGCTGCTCGCCGGCTGCGACGTGCTCCTCGACGGCACCGATTCGTTCGAGACCCGCTTCGTCGCGAACGACGCTGCCTGCGCCGCGCGCATCCCGCTCATCCACGGCGCGGTGCTGGGGTGGGGTGGCCAGCTCCTCGCCGTCCTGCCAGGGCAGGGCTCGTGCTTGCGTTGCCTGTTCGAGGGCCCCCCGCCGCCGGGTGCCTTGCCCACCTGCGCCGAGGCCGGCGTCGCGTCTCCTTTGTGCGGGGTCGTCGGGGCAGCGATGGCGTCGGAGGCGGCCCGCGTCCTGCGCGGCGAGCGGCCGCACGCGATCGCACGCCTGCATCAGTGGGACGCGCTGCGCGAGACGGAGCGGGACGTGCCGGTTCCCCGCGATCCGCGCTGCCCGGCCTGTGCGCTCGCGCCGGAGGCCGCTCTCCGGCATCCTTGAGGAAGGAGGTTCCAAGAGAATGCCAGTCATCGTGAAGATCCCCGCTCCTCTACGGCCGCTCACCCAGGGCCAGAGCGAGGTGTCCGTCGAGAACGCCGCGACCGTGCAGGCCGCCGTGGAGGACCTTTCGCGCCGCTACCCCGGATTGCGCGAGCGGCTTCTCGACGACAAAGGTGCCCTGCGCCGGTACGTGAACATCTTCCGCAACGACGAGGACATCCGGCATGGCAAGTCGCTGCAGACGGCGCTGGCCGAGGGCGACAAGCTGACGATCGTGCCGGCGATCGCAGGGGGATAGATGCGGCTCACGGAGGCGCAGCAGGAGCGGTACGCCCGCCACCTGCTCCTCGACGAGCTGGGAGGCGAAGGCCAGGAGCGCCTCCTGTCTTCGTGCGTCCACGTCCGTGGAACGGGTCGCGCGGCACGCTGGGCCGCTCGTTACCTGGCCGCTTCCGGGATCGGAGCGCTCGTCCTCGACGATCCCGCAGCCGCGGTCGAGTGCCGGCAGCTGTCTCCCGAAGCCCGGATCTTCTCTCCCGCAGACCTCGACCCCCGCCCGGATCTGGACCTGGACGTCGGGGCCTCAGCGCTAGCGGCCAGCCGCGAGTCGCCAGCCGAGCTTGGCGCGATGGCAGCGCTCCGCGCGCTGCGGCAGCTGGGACGGCCGTGATCGTCGACGCACTCGCGCAAGCCGTCGGCAATACCCCGATGGTGCGTCTCCGCGCCCTCGAGCGCGAGACGCCCGGCGTCGAGATCTGGGCCAAGCTCGACTGGCTCAACCCCGGCGGGAGCGTGAAGGATCGCGCCGGACTGTTCATCGTCCAGGATGCCATCGAGCGCGGCCTGGTCGGACCGGGGCGGACCCGCACGCTGATCGACTCGACCAGCGGCAACACCGGGATCGCGTATGCCTGGCTCGGCGCCGCGCTCGGGGTCCCGGTCGCGCTGGTGATGCCCGGCAACGCCTCCGAAGCGCGCAAGCAGCTCACCCGCGCGTACGGTGCGCAGCAGATCTTCAGCGATCCGCTCGAACAGTCGGACGGGGCGATCCGGCTCTGCCGCACGCTCGTCGCCGAGGAGCCGGAGCGCTGGTTCTACGCCGACCAGTATTCGAACCCGATGAATCCGCGCGCGCACGAAGTGACGACCGCGCAAGAGATCTGGCGGGACACCGGGGGTCGCGTCACGCACTTCGTCGCCGGCATCGGCACCGGCGGCACCATCATGGGCACCGCTCGCGGCTTGAGGCGGCACGGCGCCGTGGAAGCGATCGCGGTCGAGCCGGCAGAGGCGCTCCACGGCCTGGAGGGTCTCAAGCACATGCCCTCCAGCATCGTGCCGCCCATCTACCGGGAAGAGGAGCTGGACCGGAAGTTGTCCGTGTCCACCGACGCAGGCTGGGACATGGCGGAGCGGCTCATCGTGGACGAAGGCTTGCTCGCGGGGCACAGCGCCGGCGCGGCGGCGGTCGGTGCGCTGCAAGTCGCGCGCGAGCTGGCCGCGTCCGGACGCCGCGGCGTGGTGGTGACGCTGTTCCCGGACCGCGCCGACCGGTACTTGCCGCCGGCGGAAGCGCCGTGACCGGTAGGGAGCTGCAGCCGGTGATGGCAGCGATCGCCGCCCACGCGCGGAGCACCTATCCAGCCGAATGCTGCGGACTGGTGCTGGCCGGCGGCGACGGAGCGCTGCGATTCGTCCCGATCGCCAACATCGCGGGCACCGCGGCGGCGGCGGGCAACAGCCAGCGGACTCGTCGCGACGGTTACGTGATGGATCCCAAGGCGCTGCTCGCGGCGCTTGCGGAGGTCGAGCAGGGCGGCGGCAGGCTGGCAGCCATCGTCCATTCCCATCCCGACGTGGGGGCGTATTTCTCGCGTGAGGACCGCGAGATGGCGCTGGGCGGCGGGACCGAGCCCTTGTGGCCGGGCGTCCAGTATCTGGTCATCTCCTGCAAGGACACCGGGGTGGACGCCGCTCGGCTCTATACCTGGGATCCAGGGCGCGCCGATTTTGGCGAAGAACAAGTGCCCGTCATCAGGTAAGTTTCTAAAATTGAGCAATCGGCGCCCCGACCGGGCAGGCATTTGCTTGCGTGGTGGTAGGGCAACCGGTAATGTGCGTTTCCAACTCAGTGTTCTGCCGCGGAGATTGCGACACATGAACGGCACGACGTCGGCTGGCTTTACGGTGTGGTTCACCGGAATGAGCGGCGCCGGGAAATCCACCCTGGCCACCGGTCTCGCCAACCGCCTGCGCCGCCTCGGGAAAACTGTCGAGGTACTGGACGCCGGCGAGGCTGAACAGTTCCTGAACGTCGCGCACGGGCAGAACAAGGACGAGCGCAACCTGGAGGCTCGCAAGCTCGCCTGGGTGTGTCGCCTGGTCACGCGGGGCGGCGGAATCGTGCTGCAGTCCGCCATAGAGAGCCCGTACAAGGAAACGCGCGACGAGGCCCGGCGGCAGATCGGCCGGTTCGCCGAGGTGTTCGTCGAGTGCCCCATCGAGACGCTCATCCATCGCGACAAGACGGGCCGGTACAAAAAGGCGCTGGCCGGCGAGCTGAAGAACCTGGTCGGCATCAGCGAGCCGTACGAGCCGCCGCAGCACCCCGAGGTCATCGTCGACACCTCGAAGACGACGGTGGACGAGGCGGTGGAACACATCCTCGGGCAGCTCGTTGCGCAGCGGCTGATCGACCCGAACGTCGCGGCGATGAAAAGCCGGCCCAAGATCTCGGCCCGGAGCAAGCCCACGCCGGCGCCCGCGCCGCCCAAGGCGGTGAAGCCGGAAAAGGTCCGGCCGGTGAAGCTCCGCAAGGCGGTGAAGTTGCACAAGAAGGCGGCGCCGAAGCACCGCGCCGCCGCGCGGACTGCCCGGGTCGAACCCCGTCGCGCCGCGGCCGGCGGCAAGCGCAAGCGCTGATAGGGCGTGTTAGAAGCCCGCGCATGGAGCTGTCGCGCAAGCGGGAGCAAGTGATCGAGCGCCTGCGCGGGCTGGGGAGCGCCCTGGTCGCATACTCGGGCGGAGTCGACTCGGCGCTCCTTCTCGCGCTCGCCCGCGAAGCTCTCGGCCACCGCGCCATCGCCTTCACCGCGGTCTCGCCGGCGGTCCCGCGCGACGAGCTGGAGGCCGCCCGCGCGCTGGCCCACGATCTGCGCGCCGAGCACGTGGAAAAGCCCTCCGCCGAGCTCGAGGACCCCGACTACGTGCGGAATCCGGCGGACCGGTGCTACTTCTGCAAGACCGAGCTCTACGACCTCGCGCGCGAGGAGGCGCGCGCCCGGGGCCTTTCCGCCGTGGTCTCGGGCACCAACGCGGACGAGCTGCGCGACTACCGGCCCGGGCTGAAGGCGGCCGACGAGCACGGTGTGGTGCAGCCGCTCGCCGAGGCGGGGCTCACCAAGGCGGAGATCCGCGAGCTCTCTCGCGAGATGGGGCTGCCCACCTGGGACAAACCCCAGCAGCCATGCTTGTCGAGCCGCATCCCGTACGGGACCGAGGTGACGCGCGAGCGCCTCGATCAGCTCGCCCGGTCGGAGATGGCGCTGCGCGCGTTGGGGCTGCGCGAGTTCCGCGTCCGCTGGCACGGCGAGGTCGCGCGCATCGAGGTGGCGGAAGCAGAGTTGCCGCGCCTCCTCTCGGTGCGCGGCGAGGCGGCGCTGGCGCTGCGGCAGGCTGGCTTCAAGTTCGTCAGCGTGGACCTCGAGCCGTTCCGCTCCGGCCGGCTGAACGAGGCTGCCGGGCTGGTGCCGCTGCGGCCGCCGCTCACCTGAACGGGTCGAGCTCCGGCGGGTACAGGACCTCGAGGAGCGTCAGGCCGTGCGCCGGGGCGGTGGCGCCGTGCCAGGGTCGCAAGCCCCGGGCGAGCTGGCCGAGCGATTCCGGAGTGGCGAGCCCGAGCGCTACCGCGGCGAGATGACCGGCCAGGTTGCGGATCTGGTGCTTGCGGAACGCGGGCGCACGGATCGTCAACTCCGCCGTTTCCGCCTCCGCCGACAAGCTCCACTCGTCCAGCGGGGGCGCCGGCCTGCTTCCCCGCGAGGGCGACGCGAGCCCGGCGAGGTGGGGGAGCCCGCGCAGGCCCAGCAGCGCCGCGCGGGCGCGATCCCAGTCGGGCGTCGTGCGACCGAGGTCCCAGGCGAGCGGGCTGCCCGCCGCGAAGCGGTAGCGGTACCGCTTTCCGTTGGCGCTCGAGCGTGCATGGAAGGCAGGGGGCGCCGGGGATGCACCGACGATCCGCAGCCCGTCCGGAACTCGAAGCTCCCGCCAGGCGTCCGGCGGAAGCGAGCGCCGGACCGCGAAGCTCGCGACTTGACCCTCGGCGTGCACCCCTGCGTCGGTGCGAGCGGCACCGTGCACCTGCACTCGCTCGCCGAGCAGAGAGGCGATCGCGTCCTCCATCGCCTGCTGCACGGTGGGAAGCCCCGGCTGGCGCTGCCATCCGCGAAAGGCAGCGCCGTCGTAGGCGAGCTTCATGGCGTAGGTCAGGCGGTCCATGGCCACGTCGACGATCGGACTCCCTGGCGACAGTGTAGGCGAGCGTCGAGACGCGGTGCGTGAGTCCGTGCGCGGGCCGCCTGGTCCCACGGCCGCGCTGGCGTGCCGCCTTGCACGTGCCCGTCCGTGCGCTCCGCGGGTCGTTGAG
>Ga0066710_100007719_pt1 | contig 10330 bp, 9 predicted proteins | sample GraSoiAngelo_159_FD_79666 | JGI IMG/M metagenome (GOLD analysis project Ga0066710, IMG submission 79666) | Grasslands soil microbial communities from the Angelo Coastal Reserve, California, USA - 14_1009_16_40cm | ecosystem: Environmental > Terrestrial > Soil > Grasslands | place: USA...
ATGATCTCGGCCGGAGCATTCTTGGCCTTGTCTCCGAGGCTGTACATAAGGAGACCGCAGCCGACCGAGCAGTACGGACAGGTGTTGCGTGTCTCCGTGGTGCGTTCCAGCTTGTACTGGCGTACCTCGGCAAGCACTTGGGTAGCCGAGAATCCCAGTATCCCGAGGCTCGATGTGCTGAGTCCCGCTGCACTGACTGCACTGAATTGGAGGAACTGACGTCTGGATAACATCACATTCTCCTTTCCATCGTCCATACGGGTTGTTATGTTGGTATACGGTTGTTATGTCGTCGCTAAAAAGCCTAATGGTCGTATTTTGCCCACAAACTGCTTATACCACGGCCCCCATGGACCAGCGGGGAACTTAAGTGTTACGTCGTACCGAGTAATGGCCCAGCCTACTTGGCCCAGCCTACTTTATTAGTAGCGATACTTTAGAATTTATTACTACGTAATATATCATAAGGTATGGATTGAAATCACGCTGTGGAAAGACCACCACACAGTCTGTGACATAGGGAAAATGCTCCCACACACCTGAGGGATAGAAACGTAAAATTATTGGATGTACGGTTCTTGGGAAACGATGTTCCATCGAGACAATGAGATAAAGATGATCTTATGGCCTGGATGGACATTTTGCAGTGTGCCTATTGCGGAGGACCTTTTCAGGCCACACGGGCGACTCAGAGCGATCCCCATCCTCAGTATGACATTCTGACTTGCCATTGCAGCCGTTACCCAGTGGTGGCCGGCATCCCGATTCTGAAAAAGGGAGCCATCGGCTATGCTGAGGCCACTCCTGATGACGTTGTCCATCTCATCGAAGACGGCAAGGACCGCGAAGCGCTCGTCTGCATGCTGCTTCCTCCATTCAGCAGCAGCCCACGCTTAGCTCCTATCTGGATCCAACATCTGCCTTCCGTCAAAGGGATGGGGCGCTTGCAAGCCCTCGCTCATCGGCGTGCGCTGACGAAATGGCGGCAGCACATTGCGACGATCCTTCTCGATGAGCACAAGACCCGTTCGGCGTTCGACCTATTTCCCTTGCTCTTTCAGCGTGGCGTATATTATTTTTATTTTGCGTATCGTTTTGGGCAACCGCGGCATCTGGCCGCCCTGTCTCTAACGAGTATCATCCATGATCCGAAAAAACCGCTTCTCGATCTGGCATGCGGCGTCGGACATCTCACGGGAACACTCACGCGGCGTGCCGGCAAACAGATCGCCATTGGGGTCGATCGGGCCTTTGTGTGTCTCTACATGGCGAAACATTGGATGGCCCCCGAGGCTCACTATGTCTGTTGCGATGTCGATGGGGCGCTTCCCTTTTCAGGCGGCGCCTTTTCCGCGGTTCTTTGTTCTGACGTCGTTCATGATTTGTCTCACAAGATCTCCGTCATCCGAGAGTTGCAGCGCCTGACTCAGGATGATGGTGTGATCTTGCTCGCCTCCATGCGCAACGCGCTGGTGAAGCAGATCGACCGGTTTCCGTCATTGTTGTCGCCGGACGGCTACCGGCAGCTCATTGCGGGCATGCCACACGCCCTGCTTCCGAACAGCATAATCGTGTCCCGATATTTGCAACGCCTTGGGCCGCCGCTCGGCGCGCCTCCGAGCGGACCAAAGTTGGGTGCGGCATCCCTGCTGTCCATGGTTGTTGCCTACAATGATGCCGTCCTTCATGATTACGGGCGCTTCGCTGAGTGGCCTCATGCCGAGGAGGGTCGACTCCTCAGGGTAAACCCTCTTTACGTTGAAGTCGAAAAAACAGGGATTGGGACGGGCAAGAAGACACTCCGTCGCACGTTTCCATCACCCCAATACGAAGAGGAAAACGCCGATTGTAAGGAATACCTGCCGGAAACCGTCGAGTTGTCGACCGAAGTATTTAATGACCTCGCCATGCATCGCCGTTCTTCCGAAGTCGAACGATTGATCGAGCGATGCGTGGTACTTGGAATGCCCAGGCGATACATCAATAACGAACCGCTCACCGCCACTCAGTCTGAAGCCTCAGGGGCCTTCTTCCGTTCAGCATCTTGAATGCCCAATGCCGCCCGGAGAGAAACGACACGATGATCGAGAGCATAATCAACGATGATGACGCATTCCAAGAGTTCCATCCGCTGGCTGCGGTCTGATATCGATCGGACGGGCAGCGAGTGTTTCCTCACGCCGACATAGGAAGCTATTAGGGGTCAACCTTTGCACCGATCCCTATAACCCCTTTTCGACGTTCAAAATGGGGTTTCCACGAGTATCAAGTTCGCTGGTACTTGTCTAGAATCGGCATAGTTTTCTTCCCTAAAAACTAAAAAACTAAATTGTCCAGATCGAGCTTCCGATTTTTAACTGGAAGGACACTCAATGCAACATGCCGTGATAGCCGCGACCGTGCGAACTCCCATTGGAAACTTGAATGGCGCCTTGAGCTCCATGAGCGCGACGGAACTCGGAAGTTGTGCGATTCGGGAGTCCATGCACCGGGCTGCGATCGCACCTGAAGATGTGGACGAAGTGATCATGGGAAATGTGCTGTCGGCGGGGCTGGGGCAGGCTCCGGCCCGGCAAGCGGCGAAAGGCGCCCACTTGCCCGATCACGTGAATGCCACCACCGTCAATCAAGTCTGTGGCTCCGGACTGAAGGCCGTCATCATGGCCGCCGACTCGATTTGCGCGGGGTCGGCGGAAATCGTCGTCGCCGGCGGGATGGAGAGTATGAGCGGTGCCCCGTATCTGCTGCACAAGGCACGAGCGGGGTATCAGGTGGGCCATGGCGAGCTGGTCGACAGCATGATCAAAGATGGGCTGTGGGATGCCTACGGCAATAAGCATATGGGCAGCTGCGCGGAGTTGTGCGCCTCGAAATATCTCTTCGACCGCGATCAGCAGGACGATTTTGCGGTGCAAAGCTATACCAAGGCGCTGACGGCACAACAGCAGGGCTCGTTTCAAGACGAAATCATTCCTGTGGACGTGAAGACACAGGAAGGCAGTGTCCGGGTCCATGAAGATGAACGCCCGAAGCGGTTCAACGAAGGGAAGCTACGTCGTCTGATGCCGGCGTTTCAGCCGGACGGCACGATTACGGCCGGCAATGCCACCGGGATGAATGATGGAGCGGCTGCCATGCTGGTATTGGCGGAGACGCGCGCGCAGGCCCTCGGTATCCATCCGGTCGCACGGATCCTCGGGTTTACTCAGAAATCCATGGCTCCCGATTGGTTCACGATCGCCCCCATCGTGGCCATTCAGGCGCTTCTCAAGAAGCTGCGGATGCAGGCGCATGAATTCGACCTCTATGAAATCAACGAAGCCTTTGCCGCCGTGCCCTTGGCGGCCATGAGGGATCTCGAGCTCTGTCCGGATCATGTCAACGTGCATGGCGGCGCCATTGCGCTCGGGCACCCGCTCGGCGCGAGCGGGGCGCGGGTGCTGACCACGCTGATTCACGCGCTCAAACGCATCGGGGGGAAGCGCGGGATCGCGAGCCTTTGCATCGGTGGCGGCGGGGGCATCGCGCTCGCCGTCGAAATGTACGACCACCTCGACACACGGAACGCTGAATAGGCCGTAACCCAGGAGTGATCGTATGGGGGACCTTTTAAAGGATCGAGTCGCGATCGTCACCGGCGCGGTCGGCGGCATCGGGCGCGAGCTGTCATGTCATCTGGCTCAGGAAGGTGCCACCATCGCCCTGAATTATCTGGTGGAACCGGAGAAGGTGGCGGAAGCGTTTTTCAAGGAATTTACCCAGCAGGGGTACCGCGGCAAGTTGTTCAAGGGGGATATTTCACGCCCGGACGAAGCGACCCAACTCGCGGAAAACGTCATCAAAGAATTCGGGCGCATCGACATCCTTGTGAACAACGCGGGGATCACGATCGATAAGTCGTTCAAGAACATGACGGCGGAGCAATGGGAGAAAGTCATTGCCGTCGATCTCTCCTCGGTCTTTCATTGCTCCAAGGCGGTCATCGGACAGATGCTCGAACGCGGCTATGGCCGCATCATCAGCATCAGTTCGGTCGTAGGGCAAAAGGGCAATTTCGGACAGACGAATTACGCAGCGGCCAAGGCCGGCATCATCGGCTTCACCAAGGCACTGGCACTGGAAATGGCGAAAAAGGGCATCACGGTCAATGCCGTCGCCCCGGGCTTTGTGAAAACCGCCATGACGGACCTGATTCCGAAGGATGTGCTGGACAAGATTATCGACACCATTCCCATGGGGCGGATGGCTGAACCCTCGGAGGTCGCGCGAGTCGTGCAATTTTTAGCCGACGAACAATCCTCGTATATTTCCGGCCAGGTCATCGCCGTGAACGGCGGGCTCTACATGTAAGCACGCCGAGACCGCATCTCACACACACAGAAAGCAGAAAGGGACGCATGATGGATACCATGGAATGGACCAAGCAATCGCAGGACATGTTCAAGACCTGGACGGATACCCAGAAGAAAATGTGGGAGGACTGGTTTCAGACAATGCAGGGATTGGGTGCTTCGCAGCCGAACGAAGTCTGGAAGAAGACGGTGGACGGGTGGAGCGACTCGATCAACAAGACATTGGACGCCCAGGCCGAATGGATTCGCGTGTGGGCCGACACCGCCGGCACGGCCAAGAACATGCCGAAGGAAACGGCGGAATGGGCCAAGCAGGGCCACGACATGATGAAGCGCTGGACGGAGACACAAAAACAGCTCTGGACCACCTGGTTCGACATCGTCAGGAAGCTGGATCCGGGAAAAAATTGGGGTCAGGACGGCCAGAAGTTCCTGCAGGGCTGGCAGGATGCCGTGAAAAAGGCCGCGGATACCCAGGCCGAGTGGGCGCGCCTGTGGACGGCGGGCGCGGCGCGAAAATCCGAAAAGTGATACGGGTGTCGACCGAGACTGGAGGGAGGAGACGTGCAGCAGACTGAGCAGCCTCAACACAATGCAGATGCCTTGCTGGATCGCTGGCATGAACTTGCGAGCGAAAGTCTCAAAGCATGGACCGCCGAAGCGGAGGGCGTTGGCAAGTACGTGGCGGAGCGGCTGGTCGCGACCCAGGATGAGACGCTGAAGTTTCTGAAGCTCTCGATGAACGCCTGGAGCGCGATCGCGCCGAACGCTGGTGCGGATGGACAGGAACACTTCGGCACGCAGATGGAGATGCTGCGTCAGCAGTTCCTGCAGCTTCCCGTGACGATGGACAAGGTGACGAAGGACCTGGGGGAGCTCTGGCGGCTCTATCTCGTGGAGACGCAAAAGATCCAACAACCATGGGCTGAATCGTTCCGGCAGGCGCCCTGGCATTTCGGTGAGACCGCAAGCGGCCCGGGAACTGCGCTGGTGCAGATGGGCAATCTCTACTGGGATGCCTATGAGCGCACCTTTGGCCGGCTGCTGGAAAGCCCGAGCCTCGGCCACACCCGGGAGCTGCACGAAGACCTGCTGAAGGGATTTGATGCCTGGCTGGAGTATCGCCGGGCAAGTTTTGAATACCAGGTGGAAGTCGCCGAGATCTCAACGCGCGCGTTCGAGCAATTCATGCGCACGCTCGTCGCGCGGGCCGAACGGGGCGAGCCGGTGCAGGGCGTGCGGCAGCTCATGTTCGTGTGGATCGAGGTGGTGGACGACGTCTTTGCCGAGGCGTTCCGGTCCGAAAAATATATTCGCATCCAGGGCCGTCTGGTCAACAGCGCCACTGCTTACCGCGTTCGGGAACGCGAACTCGCGGACGCGTTTTTGAAGACGACTCACATCGCGTCCCGAAGCGAACTCGATGAGGCCTATCGCAACATCTACACGCTGCGCAAAGAGGTCAAAGAGCTGAAGAAGATGATCCAGGGCGCCAAGGCGCACGCGCCGGCCGCCGCGGTATCAAAAAGCCCGGAGGCAACGGCGTAATGACCGGGACCCGAATAAGGAGCAGCGGCCATGCAATCTCCGCTTGAGATGCATCCTGAGGACATGGTGCATGAATTGGTCGAGCTGAACCGGAAGGTGGCGAAGGGCATCGAGAACCTGAGCCATATCCGAAATGAGGACATTCGGGTCGGCTTCAGTCCCAAAGAGGAAGTGTATCGCGAAGACAATATCGCGCTGTACCGCTACACGCCGGTAGTTGAGAAACCGTTTCACGTGCCGCTGGTGATCGTGTACGCGCTGGTGAACCGCCCGTACATGGTGGACCTTCAGGAAAACCGTTCCATGGTGCGCAACCTGCTGAATCTCGGCATCGACGTGTATCTCATCGACTGGGGCTATCCCAGCCGCGGGGATCGCTGGTTGACGATGGACGATTACATCAATGGCTACATCAACAACTGTGTGGATACGGTTCGCCAGCGGCATGGCGTGGAGAAGGTCAATATCCTCGGCATTTGTCAGGGCGGCACCTTCAGCCTGTGCTACACGACGCTGCATCCCGACAAGGTGAAAAACCTGGTCACGATGGTCACGCCGGTCGACTTCCATGTGAGAGAGGGACTCCCGAACCTTTGGGCAGGATGCGAACTCGGACCGCAGGGCATGGATGTCGACAGCCTTGTGGATGCCTTCGGCAACATCCCGGGCGAATTCATGAATCTCGGCTTTTTGATGCTGAAGCCGTTTCAGCTTGGGCTAGGGAAATATCTGGAGATGATCGATATTCTGGACGATGAGCAGAAATTGGAAAGCTTTCTGCGGATGGAAAAATGGATCTTCGACAGCCCCGACCAGGCCGGGGAAACCTACCGCCAGTTCATGAAGGACTTTTATCAAGAGAATAAATTGATCAAAGGCGAGGTGAAGATCGGCTCGGAGACGGTCGATCTTCGCAAGCTCCGCGTCCCGGTGTTGAATGTTTACGCCGAGCAGGACCATCTGGTGCCGCCCGAATCATCCATCGCCTTGAAGCACTACATCGGCAGCACCGACTACACGCTCAAGTCTTTTCCGGTCGGGCACATCGGGATGTATGTGAGCAGCAAGGTGCAGCGCGATCTGCCGCCCACGCTGTCGCAGTGGCTGACCGCGCGAGGCTCATGAGGTGATCGTGACGCAGCACAACAAGAAGAAGACGCACGCCAAAGGGGCGGCTCACCCGGAGCGGAAGACTCCCCCACCGGCGCCGCCACGGCATTTCTCTGAGAACCCACAGCATCGTCCTATCCAATCAGTCCAACAACAACCAGCCGCACAACCAACGAGGAGGTCGATCATGGCTGCAGAAGACATCAAGCGGACCGCGGAAAAAACCGGCGAAGAGATCAGGCATAATTTTGAAGGCATGACGAACGTCTGGGAAGAGGCGTACCAGGGCGGCATCCAAGCCAGCTACCGGTGGCTCGAGGCGAACCAGCGGTTGGCGTCATTAACGCTCAATTACTTTATGGGTTTGAACCGCACATTTATGGATAGCTTCATCAAGCCGATCGCGCAGGGAGACGTCCGGTCGCACGGACAGCCCGGAGAGCAGTTCAGGCCGAAATAAGCGTTCATGCGGAGAGGGGAGGCACTAACCTCCCCTCTCTGGAACGGCTTGCCTAGAATCGTTCGATCATGATCGCGAGCGCTTCGCCGCCGCCGATGCAGAGGCTTGCGATCCCGCGCCGCCCACCACGGGCTTCGAGCGCATAGAGCAGCGTCGTCAGGATCCGCGCGCCAGTTGCGCCGATCGGATGACCGAGCGCCACCGCTCCGCCGTTCACATTCACTTTTTTCGGGTCGAGCCCCAAATCCCGATAGATCCCGACCGCCACCGCGGAAAATGCCTCGTTGATTTCGAACAGGTCGATATCGGCAATGGACAGGCCCGTCTTTTTGAGGACGCGCTTGATCGCTTCGATCGGCGCAATCGTGAACCACTCCGGCGCGAGCGCGGCGCCCGCTGACGCGACGATGCGGCAGAGCGGCTGCAGTCCGAGCGATTTGGCATGGTCCTCGGCCATCACCACGACGGCGGCCGCCCCGTCATTGCACGAGGGTGAGTTGCCGACCGTGAGGATGCCCTTCTCCTGGAACGCCGGCTTGAGCGTGCGCATCTTGCCCAACTCCGCCTTGTTCGGCTCTTCATCATCCACGACGACCACCGCCGCGCCCTTCCGCTGCGGTACCTCCACGGGCGCGATCTCCCGCTTGAAGGCGCCGGATGCAATCGCCTCTTTCGCGCGGCGATAGCTCTCCAATGCGAAATCATCCGCTTCAGCTCGCGTGATGTTGAACTTCTGCGCGCAGAGCTCCCCGCCGTCCCCCATATGGAAATTGTTGTACACATCCCACAATCCGTCTTTGATCAAGCTATCGGTCACTTCACCATGCCCGAGTCGATAGCCCTGCCGCGCCTTTTCCAAGAGGTACGGCGCCCGCGACATATTCTCCATCCCGCCGGCGACGACAATGCGTGCTCTGCCGACCGCGATTGCATCGGCGGCCATCATGACGGTCATGAGGCTCGAGCCGCACACCTTGTTCACGGTTGTGGCGCCCACGGAATGCGGGATCCCCGCGCCGATCGCGGCCTGCCGGGCCGGCGCCTGCCCAAGCCCTGCCGGCAACACGCAGCCCATATAGACATCGTCCACCTGATCGCCCGAGATGCCGGCGCGTTTGAGCGCGTCGGCAATCACGATGCTCCCGAGTTTCGTGGCCGGCATATTGGCGAAGACACCATTGAAGCTTCCCAAGGGGGTTCTCACCGCGCTGACAATAACCGCAGCCTGTTGTGTGTTCATGCGTGTTTCTCCGGCGGGCGCTCGGCCCGTCTTGATTGTTGATGCACGGAGCGGAAACGGACATTGACGTGACCATGCAGCGGACGACTTGGCCTCAACCTGGGCGTTGTTTTCTGAGCAGGGCGGCCCTGTTCACCAAGCCGAACAGGACGTGATGGTAGGCGAGGACGGCACCATGGAGGGCGGCAATATGCACGAGGTCCTCGCCGGTGGACTGGGCGACGTGCAGGATGCGCTCGCGCATCGCGTTAAACTCCGGGCTGGACTCCGGCGGGTCGCCTCGGTCAAGAGCCGCGGCGATGGATGCGGTGCGCTGCTCCAGTTGGACGGCATCCCATTCCATTATCTCGGCGAGGCCGGCGAGATACCGGGAAAGTTCGATACCCAGCGCTTCCGCTTCGCGCGTTTCCCGTTCGAGCGTGCCTGGCCACGGGGACCCGCTCTGGTCGATACGTTCCACGCGGTCGGCTGCCATGCCGGTATAGCTTGAGAGGAAGCGGGTGCGCGCCTGGGGGGTGAGCAGCGCATTATATTCCGCATTGAGGAGATTCATTGCGGGATCGGGGAGGCTCATACTTGACCTCAGATAATTCTACGCAATACTTTCGGGTAATATAGCATTGGATTTACACCGAGTAAATATTTTGTTCCGAAAAAATTTACCGTGTTCGGTATGGGTTTGTACGGTTTAAAGATTGTCTAACGTGGTTCTTTTGCGAGCATGCACGCTGCTTGTCTTCATGGTCGTGCTGCTTGGAAGTCTCGAGAATGCGGCGGCGATGCATCAGGTGGCACATTGCCGCCCGCTTCCCGCAGAGGTTGCCTTCCCGCAGGATTTTCCGGTGCTAACGGACCACGAATGGCAGTACAGCATCGGCGGGTGGGGCGGGATCGCCAAAGGCCATTCGTTGCGCCGGCGCCCCGTCGTGTTTGTGCATGGCAATACACGCGACGCGGGCGATTGGGATGAACACGGTATGAGTGTGAAGCAGCGTTTCGTCGAGGCCGGGTATTCGGCGCAGGAACTTTGGGCGCTCTCCTATAACGGCAAATCCAGCAAGTTTCTGCCGGCACAGGCGCGATGCCGCACCGCGGCGCAAATCAATGTGCCAGATCTCGCCGCGTTTCTCGAGGCCGTTTCGGCCTACACCGGCGCGGAAAAGCTCGACATCGTTGCGCACTCGCTAGGCGTGGTGGTCGTTCGGAAGACGCTGGTGGAGCATCCCGAGCTCGCGGGAAGGGTCGTCCATATCGCGGCGATCGCCGGCCCCAACCATGGAACCACCGTGTGCCGGCGTGCCTGGCTTATTTGGGTGATCGGATGGCGGCAGTTCAGCGGATGCGATGAGATCGCACCGGGGTCGGCGTGGCTGCGAAGCTTGAACGGACCGCAGGGCGAACGCGAAGCGATGAGCCCCGCGAAAGTCATGACGATTTACGACGGGACCGGCACGGATCCGTTCTATTTACGCTGGCTGTTTGCGATGCCCGTCCGTGATCAGGACAGTCCCGCGCTCCGCGGCGTGGACAACCGGACGTTCCCGGGGTTCACGCATGATGAACTCCGGAGCCACCCGGCCGCCGTCTCGCGCTATCTGAGTTTTATTCAGGACGACGCCA
>Ga0066710_100007720_pt1 | contig 10329 bp, 8 predicted proteins | sample GraSoiAngelo_159_FD_79666 | JGI IMG/M metagenome (GOLD analysis project Ga0066710, IMG submission 79666) | Grasslands soil microbial communities from the Angelo Coastal Reserve, California, USA - 14_1009_16_40cm | ecosystem: Environmental > Terrestrial > Soil > Grasslands | place: USA...
CGCGGCCGCGGCGCGCGATTCGCGTTACACGCGGCTGATGGAGGTGTTTCCGCCCGAGTTGCGTGCGCGCCTGTGGGCGGTGGAAGGGCTGCCGGCAGTCAACGTCCTCCTGCCGACCGCCCCCGGCGTCCGCGGTCTCCAGCTCCTCGACATCGAGACGTACCTCCCGGGCGACCTGCTTCCGAAGGCCGACATCGCGTCGATGGCACACTCGCTGGAGCTGCGCGCGCCGCTCCTCGATCACCGCGTCGTCGAGCTCGGGCTCGCGCTTCCGGCTTCGCTGAAGACGCGCGGCCTGACCGGGAAGATCGCCCTGCGCCGTGCGTTCGCCGACGATCTGCCCCCGCAGGTCGCGCGCCGCGGCAAGACAGGATTCGGCGTTCCGCTCGGGCGCTGGTTCCGGGACGATCTGCGCGAGCTCGCACGCGACGCCCTCGCGAGAGACCGCGGCTGGTTTCGTCCGGCCGAGGTGCGGCGCCTCCTCGAGGAACACGAGTCGGGCCGCGCCGACCACGGGCATCGCCTCTGGTGCCTGCTGATGCTCGAGCTGTGGGTGCGCGAGCACGTCGAGGCACCGAGCCTCGCCACGGCGTGAGAGTTCTCCACGTCCACCGGATCGGTGGCATCGGCGGGTCGGAGCGGCACCTGCTGACACTGCTCCCGGCGCTGAGGGAACGCGGCGTCGACGTGCGGTTGCTCGGCCTCGACGACCCGTCGCGGGCGCCGGATCCGTTCTACGACCAGTTGTCCGTGCCCCACGTCCGCGTTCCTGCACGACGCGACGTTGATCCGCTGCTCGCGGCACGGGTCGCGCGTGCCGTGCTGCGCATCCGACCCGACGTCGTCCACACGCATCTCGTCCACGCCGATGTCTACGGGGCGCTCGCTGCGCGCCGGCTCGTGTCGACGAAACACAACGACGATCCGTTCCGCGCCGGCTCGTTCCGGTTCGTCGAGCGTGTGCTTGCAGCGCGCGCGTCGCGCATCATCGCGATCACGGATTCACTCGCGCGGTTCCAGGTCGAGCGCGTCGGAATCCCCCGGCGCAAGCTCGTGACGATCCACTACGGACTGGATGCGCTGCCGGCGCCGTGGGGCGTGAACCCGCCCGACGATGTGCCGGCGGATGCGCGCGTCGTGCTCGCGGTCTGCCGGCTCGAGCCCCAGAAGGGCGTCGACGTCGCCGTGCGGGCGCTGGCGCGCGTGCGAGACGAGCAACCGAAGGCGCGGCTCGTCGTGCTCGGGGAGGGGCCGGAGCGAGCGCGGCTCGGGGTACTCGCGGGCGAGCTCGGTGTGCCGCTGCACCTCCCCGGGCGCGTCCCGGACGTCGCGGCGTGGCTCGGTCGGGCGGCCGTGCTGGTCCACGCCGTGCGCTGGGAAGGATTCGGTCTGGCCGTGCTCGAGGCGATGCTCGCGGGCCTGCCGGTGGTCGCCTCGGGGGTCAGCTCCCTGCCGGAGCTGGTCGTGGACGGCGAGACCGGCCTGCTGGTCCCGCCGGACGACCCGATCGCCCTCGCGGCCGCGATCGGACGGGTGCTCGCCGACCCCGGCGAGCTCGGCACAACGGGCCGCCAACGGGCGCAGGAGCGCTTCTCCGTCACCCGGATGGCCGAAGCCACCCTGGACGTGTACGAAACGGCTCTGGCCCGCTCCGACGTGGCCCGGGGGACCCACCACCCACCCCCCGCCCGATAAAAGGGTGGGGCTGCGAGGCTAGCGGCTCGGGGTCGGGGTGGTGTCGCGGGAGCGGGTCAGAAGTGCGCCGTTTCTCCGCACTCGGCCGTTGAGCTGCTCCCGGTAGAGAAGCTCCGTCCTGTCGGTGCAGCGCTCCTGGAGGAAGCGGTCGAGGGCGCGCCGACGGCCCGCTTCGCCCATCCGCGCGGCGAGCTCCAGGTCGCCGCCGAGTCGCACCAGCGCGCGCGCCAGCGGCTCTGACTCGCCGGGCGGGACCAGCAACCCGGTGACGCCGTCCTCGACGAGCTCGCCCAGGCCGCCGATCTCGGCTGCGATCACGGGCCGCGCGCGCTCCATCGCCTCGAGCGCGACCATGCCGAAGCCCTCGCCCATCGACGGCACGACCACGATCGCCGTGTTCTCGATCGCACGCTGAATCGGTGCCACGTGCCCGAGGAAATGCACCGCGTCGTCGACGCCGAGCTCCTTCGCGACCGCGCGCAACGCGGGCTCGAGCGGCCCGCGCCCGGCGACGTCGAGCTGCAAGCCGGGCAGGTTGCGGCGCGCTTCCGCAAAGGCACGCAGCAGAACGATGTGCCCCTTGATGGGGATCAGCCGGCCGACGCACAGCAGCCGTGGTTCGCGCCGCTCGTACGGTCGGACGCCCCCGTCCGGGTCGATTCCGTAGTGCACGATCTGGAAGCTCTCGCCGTCGAAACCCTCCACGTCTTCGAGGTAGCGCGCCAGCCCGCGGGAGATCGCGATGTGCGCGTGCGCGAGGCTGGCGATCGCACGGTCGCCGAGCGCGAACCCGGGGTTCTCGCGGAACTCGTTGAACCCGTGCTTCGTCGAGATGCGAACCGGCACTCCGGCAAGCAATCCGGTCAATTGGCCGTAGACGTCCGCATGCACGAGATGCGTGTGCAGGATCGTCGGCCGCTTACGCGCGAGATACGCGGCGATGCGAACGAACGCGATCGGATCGACGTCCGCCGCGAGCGGGATCGAATCGAGCGGAATGCCGCGCGCGGTCAGCTCGCGCGCAAAGTCCCACGCCCCGGGCTCGTGCTCGTGCAGCATCAGGAAGCGCACGTCCCAGCCGCGCTCCTTCAGGCGTGGCAAAAGCGACAACAAGTGCGCCTCGGACCCGGAGATGCCGGCGACCTTCTGCAGGTGGAGGACGGTGCCGGCGTTCCTCATCGGATCGCCGCCAGGACGCCGTCCGCCCAGGTCTCGACCGAGTGACGCAGCGTCACGCGCTCGCGCAGCGCCAGTCCGATCTCCGCGCGCTCCTCCGTCGAACGCGACGCGACCCATCGCAGCCGCTCGGCGAGGCTTTCCGGATCGTCGCGCTCGAACAGCAACGGGAACTCGCCGAATAGCTCGTCGAACACAGGATTCGACGCAAGCACCGGCAGGCAGGCGGCGGCCGCCTCGTAGACGACCTTGTCGGGCGCGCCGGCACGCATGTTGTTCACGAGCACGTCCGTGCGCGAAAACAGCCTCGGCAGCTCCGCGCGTGGTACCGCGTCACCGAGCTCGTGGCCGAACCGCTCGAGCTCGCGGCGGTGCTCAAGTTCGAGCGGGCTCAGTGCGGCGCCGTGGATCTCGAGCGTGACGCCGTCGACGCGGCCGGCTGCTTCGAGGATCGTCGGCAACCCCTTTGCGGGCGAGTACCGACCGAGGACGAGCGCATGCAATCCGTCATGACGCGCCCGCTCGGCACAGGAGAACTCGTTCACGTCGATACCGTGCCCGATCGGCCGAACCTTCGCCGAGTCGAGCGGAAACGACCGCCGGTCGACGCTGACGACCGCGGTCGCGAGGCGCTCGGCGGCCCGCAGTTTCCAGGTCGCGTTCCAGTGCGTGTACCAGAGCACGAGCGGGATGCGACGCGGCCGCACGAGCGGCGCTGCCAGCAACACGTAGAGCGGGATCATGTGCGCCACGACTGCTTCGGCCGGGAGCGAGCGGGCGAGCTCCCGCTCGAAGCGAAAGCCGCGGCCGGCGCGAGCCGCGGAACCGAACACGCGCACGTCGACGTTGTCCGGGAGCTCGTCACCCCGGGCCGACTGCGCCAGCACCACCAGGTCGTCGACGCGCGCAGCAAGAGCGCGGATCTTCGGGATCGTCGCCGCGAGCGCGGGATGCTGCGAGTCCACCGCCTGCGTGATGAACACGAGCCGGCGCATCAGAAGAAGTCGGTGTCGCCGAGCGCGAAGCGCCAAGAACGTGAATCACGGTCGAGGTCGTGCGCGAGCGCCTTACCGATGAAATGGAGCGTCGTGCGCGTCGGGAGAAAGCCCGCAGCCGCGTACGCGCGGCGATGCTCCGGCGCGGGGATCGCAATCAGCGCTCGAACACCGCGTGGGACGTTCCACAAGGACGGCCGCAGGAGTGGCCGTGGATCCCCGACCAGGTCGGCGATGTACGCGACTGAGGTTCCCCTGTGTTGCTTGTGGCCGACGACGGCATAGCTTCCTCCTGCCGCGAGAGTGACGTAGGAGCGCGGAGAGTGCATGTACCGCCAGTTCAGGTACGCCGCGTCTCGGATGACGTGATTGGGCCAACCGTCTGCCGGGTCGCCGGCATGACGAAAGCGTTCGACCCGTGCGGTTGGTTCCACGCGCCGCGGCCTCAGTCGGGGAAAGGGGCGCGCCCAGACGCGGATTCGCCCGATCTCGGTCCAGCCGAGCGGGCCCAGGAAGATCGGCGCCGTCGGCTTCGAAGCGAACGCCAAGACGACCGCCACGCCGCGCTCCTCGGCCTCGGATTCATGCTTGCGCTCGAGCGCCTCAAAGATGCCCTGGCCCCGCGCGTCGGCAGCCGTCGTCGCGTGCACGGAGAAGCTTGCAAGCCGCTCGTCGCCCGCGAGCATCATGCGGAAGAGCGAGTGAGCGGCGACCCCGACGACGCGGCCGTGTGTCCGCGCCACCGACATCAGAGAACCGGCCGGGTTGTCCCGGAACCACCAGTCGAACTCCGGGCCGGTGAGCGCAAACTCGCCCCAGGCTGCCTGCAGCAGACGCAGGTAGTCCTCCCGCTGCGCCGGCTCGTACGCCGACAGATCGAACGTCATTACTTCGTCGACGTGCCGAGCGCCGCGTTGAACAGGCGTCGCGCGTGCGTCCCCGTGACCGTGTCCTTCACGGAGATCAGGTCGCAGGCGCCCGCGAGCACGAGCTCGAACGTACGCGGCGAGTAGGGCTCGATGTTGTAGCGGCGCAGCTGCAGCGGATCGGTCCTCGGCGAGTTCGATCCCGACACGGCCGTGAACGCGACGTCGTACCCAGCCTGCCGCACGAGCGACAGGTGCACCGGCTTGTAGTGCGCCTCCGATCCCTTCACGTACGAGAACGCGCGCACCGGACGGTCGAGCCTCTCCTCGAGGCGCAGCTTCGAAAGTGCGATCTCGCGCGCGGCCTCGTCGAGCTCGAGATCGGCGAGCGGACGATGCGAGATGCCGTGCGACTCGATGCGAATGCCTGCGCGCTCGAGATCGGCCATCTCCTCCCAGTCGATCGTGCGGTTGAGGATGCCCTGGGCGGCGAGCCGCTCCTCGTGTGGCAGCGGCTGGCGATCGTCGAGATAGCCGATCGGTACGAACAGCACCGCCGGATAGCCGTACCTCTTCAGGACCTCGGCGGCGTTGGCGAGGTTGTCGTGGTAGCCGTCGTCGAACGTGATCAGGACGGCCTTCGGCGGCAACGGGATGCCGTCGACGTAGTGGGCGAGCACCGCCTGGAGATCGACGACGGTGTACCCGAGCCCGCGCAGCTGGTCCATTTGCTCGTCGAACACCGACACCGGCATCGTCAGCGGGTTCTCCGGCAGGTCGTTGACCTTGTGGTACATGAGCACGCGCAGGCTCCGGTTGCCGTTCTCATTCGCGCCGATCGCGGCCGCGGTCTCACCGATCGTCCGGTAGACGCCGTTCTTGAGGAGCTGCTTGACCTTCTCCGCGCGCATGCCGCCGCCTAGCTTAGCCCTGCCACCCGCTCGACCAGGGAACGGATTCGGCGGGCGAACTCCTCGGGCGCCATCGTCCACAGGCCGGCGCTCGCGTGCGCGCCGCGCCCGAGTCGCTCGGCGAGCTCGCGGTCGCCGAGGACGCGCCGCAATGCTTCGGCGAGCTCGTCGTCGTCGCCCGACCGAACGAGGAGGCCGTTGGCGCCGTCCTCGACGAGGTCGGGGATGCCGCCGACTCGCGAGCCGATCACCGCCCGTCCGCGGCAGAAGGCCTCCACCACGACGCGGCCCATCCCCTCCGAACGGGAGGGCAGGACGAGACAGGTCGACTCGTCGAGCGCAGCGGCCACCTCCTGTTGGGAGAGGCGAGGCGTCCACTCCGCGCCCGGAACGTCGGCGACGAGCCGCTCGACCACGTGCGCGAGCGCCCCCGTCCCGACGATTCGCAGCCTCGCCGCCGGCAGCGAGGTGGCGACGCCACGCCAGGCCCGCGCGAGCCCGTCGACGTTCTTGTAGCGCTCGAGCACGCCGACGAACAGCGCCTGTGGACCTTCGGGCAGCGGAGCCGGCGGCGCCTGGAGGAACGACTCGAAGTCCATGTACGCCGGAAACTCGTCCGCCGGCTCCAGCCCGAGGTCGCGGACGAGCGTGGTCGTGTACGCCGTCACGGTCCGGATCCCGTCCGCGCGTCGAAGTGCCGTTCTCGCCGTTCGGTCGGCCACGACGTTGAGGACGCCGCGGAGGCGCGAGCCGTAGAGCCGCGTCGGGGCGCGGAAGTCGCCGTGCACGTCTGCGATCACCGCGGTCTCGACGCCGGTGAGCCGGCGCGCGGCGAGCGCCGCCGCGGTCTCGTGCGCACCCTGCGCGACGACCGCCTGCGGGCGGAAGCTCCGGAGCTCGCGCGCGATCCGCGCAGGCAGCGCCGCGTAGAAGGCGGGCCCGGCGAGGAGCGGCGGCTCGGGGAAGAGCGGGAACTCCGCCCCGTCCGGTTTGCCCGCCGCGAGGATGCGGAAGTCCAGCTCTTCGCGGACCGCGGCCCACTTGCGCCGTTCGCCCTCCGGGAGCGGCGTCTCGACGCGGCGCGAGACGAAGAGGACGCGCGGCTTCACGGCCCGCCGGCGACGCGCGTGACGAGCTCGCGCACGCGGTCGGCGTACTGCTCCGGCGTCTGAAGCCAGCCCGCCGCTCCCGCGCGTGCGCCCTCGGCGAGTTGCCGTTGCAATCTCGGGTCCGAGAGGACGTGCACGAGCGCAGCGGCGAGCGCTTCCGGATTCTCCGGCGGCACGAGAACGCCGCTGACGCGGTCTTCGACGATGTCGGGAATCCCGCCCGCGAGCGTCCCGATCACAGGCCGCCCACGGCAGAAGGCCTCGATCACGATCCGCGGCAGGCCCTCGGACCGCGACGGAAGCACGAGCGCCGTCGAATCGTCGAGCGCACGCGCGACCTCTGCGCTCGCGAGACGCGGCGTCCACTCGGTTTGTGCCGGCACGTCCGCGACGAGGCGCTCGACAATCGCGTTGCCCGGCCCTTGGCCGACGAGCTGCAGGACCGCGTCCGGGACCTGGGGCGCGGCGATCCGCCACGCCTCCGCGAGCACGTCGATCCCCTTGTAGCGCTCGAGCACGCCGACGAAGAGCGCGCGCGGCCGGTCGGGCAGTGGCACGACCGGTCGCTCGACGAACGACGAGAGATCGACGTAGGCGGGGAACACGGCGGCCGGCTCGCGGCCGAGCCGGCGGCGCACGAGCTCCGTCGTGTAGCCGGAGATCGTCCGGAGCGCGTCGGCTCGGCGTAGGGAGGCGCGGGCCAGGGGCTCGGTCACCGGCTCGAGCAACCGGCGCAGCCGCGACCCGTACAGCCGAGTCGCCGTTCGCCAGTCTCCGTGCAGCTCGAGCACGACACGCGCCTCACTGCGCGCGACCTTCCGCGCGGCGAGGGCCGCCGCCGCCTCGTACGGGCTCTGCACGAAGAGCACGTCGGGATGGAATGCACGCAACTCGCGCGCGACGCGGAACGGCAACAGCGCGTAGAAGACGGCGCCGTCGAGGCCGTGCGGCCCGACCCTCGGTGCGAGTCGAAACGCGGGATCGTGACCGTTGGCCTTCTCCGCCGCGCGCGCGAGCACGCGCAGGTCGAGCTCCTCACCCAGCGCGTCCCACTTGCGCGCGAGCGCGGGGTCGAGCGGAAGCCGGTACCGCGTCCGTCCGACGAAGAGCACGCGCGGCTTCAACGCGCGATCTCCAGCAGCTTTCGCTCGAGCTCGCCGAAGACGCGCTCGGGTGCGTAGTCGGCGACGGACGGCGCCGCGGCGGCGCGCAGCCGCTCGCGCAGCTCGGCGTCGGAGAAGTAGCGACGGACGGCTTCGCCGAGCGCACCCGTGTCTCCGGCGGGAACGAGCAGCCCGTTGACACCGTCGCGCACGACCTCGCCGACCCCGCCCACTTCCATCGCGAGCACCGGCGTCCCGACGGCGAGCGCCTCCACCACCGTGTGCGGGAAGTTCTCCCAGCTCGAGGAAAGGATCGTCGCATCGGCGGCGCGGAAGAGCTCGACGACCCGCTCGCGCGGCTGCGGGCCCAGGAACCGAACCCGCGCACCGAGCCCGAGCTCACGAACGCGCGCCTCGAGCGGCCCGCGGTCCGGACCGTCGCCCGCGATCACGAGCCGGACGCCGTCGACGCCCGCGACGGCCTCGAGCGCGCGACCGAGCGACTTCTGCACGGTCAGCCTGCCGGCGAACGCGATCGTCGCGCCGTTGAGGCCGAAGCTCCGCTGCAGCACCTCGCGCGGGGGCAGATCGGGGACGAAGGGCGCAGGATTCGGCAGGACGCCCACGCGCGCGGGCGCGACGCCCCAGGCGACGGCGAGGTCGCGCAGATACGAGCTCGGGCAGAACACGTGCGCCGCGTGGCGAAGCTCGACGTCACGTGCGAAACGCAGAGCGGCGGCAGCAGCACCCCCGCCTCCGTCCTGGAACTCGTCGACGTCACCGCGCACGAGACCACGGCGACGGGAACGCTCGAACGCAGGATCGGCAGTCAGCTTGACGACGTATGGCGTGCGCGCGACCGATGCTCCGAGCGCGCTCCGCCCGAACATCCCGGTCGTGTACACGACGTCGTTCTCACGTGCCCGGTGATGCACGAGCGCGGCGCCGCGGTAGTGACGCACGCCTGGCGGCTTGCTCCGCGGCACGGCGCGCACCGGGTACGCGCGCGGCGCCGGCGGCGCATCCGCGGTCGTCACGACCTCGACGTCGTGCCCGCGCGCCTGCAGGAACGACGCCACCTCGGGCGCGTGGCTTGCCGGGCCGCCCACATCGGGCGGCCAGATCCCGGAGACGATCAGGACCTTCACGCGGCGACCGGCTCCGCCGGTGCGACGACGGGCTCAGGCTCTCGACGGATGCGCAGGTAGAGAACCGTCCAGAACGCGCAGAACACGGCGCTCGAGGCGAGCACGGCACCGGCCGCCCCGGTCGCGCCCCACCTCGCGCCCAGAATGCCCACCAGGGGAATGAGCACGAGCATCTCGAGACCGTGCGTCCAGATGCGCAGGCTCGGCCGCCCGATCGAGACCGGGAACGACTTCGTCCAGCCGTAGACGAGCCGCAGCGCGCCCGCTGCGATCACGAATCGCATGGCGTCGATCGCGCCGCTGATCTTGGTCGTGAAGACGAACCGCGCGATCTCCGGCGTGAAGACGAGCATCGGCGGCAGGACGACGACGACGAGCGCCGCACCGAGCTGCATGTAGCGCCGGATGCCCGCAAACACGGCGCCGCGCGTGCCCCGCTCCCAGTCGCGGGTCTGCTCCGTGAGCAGGATCAGGCGAGCCGGCGACGACAGCACTGCAAACGCCTGCTGCGGCGAGAGCGCGGCACGAAACTGGCCGACCTGGGTCGCGGACGCGACGCGGCCCAGGACGAGCGTCGCAAACGGCGTCGTCAGCGACGTGACAGCGGTAGCGATGCTCGACTGGCCGACGAAGGAGAACACGTCGCGGCGATCGTCGCCGAGCGGGACGGACGGCTGCTGCGGGAAACGGCGGTAGGCGATCCAACCGGCCGTGTCGACCGCGGCCGTCGCGACGACCTGGGCTGCGACGATCGCGACGATCGTCGCCGTCAAGCCGTGCGACGCCGCGACCGCGATCGCAGTCAACCGCAGCGCCATCGAGACGCAGAGGAAGAACGCCCGGACGTCGTAACGGCCGCGCAGGATGATCGCGACTCCGCCGACGTTCTCCGTGCATTGCGCAAGCGGCAGAAACGCAGCGACGATCAGCGGCATCGTCAGGTCGCTCTTGTGCAGGATCGCGTGTGCGGCGGGTGCGAGCGCGACGATCACGATCGTCGCGACCACGCCGCCCGTCAGCTTGACGCCGATCGCACTGGTGAAGAGACGCCGCAGCCTTCCCCAGTCCTCACGCGTCACGTACCGGAAGCCGAACTTGATCAGCGCCTCCTCCATCGTCAGGTCGAGCAGCGTCTGGAAGAAACCGGCCGCAGCGAGCACGATCGCGTAGAGGCCGAAGGTGCGCGTGGAGAACACGTGGTACGCGACGATCGTTCCGAGGAAGCCGAGGACTGCGGAGGAGTAGGTCCCGGCGGCGGCGGCCGATCGGCGCCAGAAGAGCCGCGAGCGCATCAGGGGCATCATTCTACGGAGGGGCGTCACTAGA
>Ga0066710_100007721_pt1 | contig 10329 bp, 6 predicted proteins | sample GraSoiAngelo_159_FD_79666 | JGI IMG/M metagenome (GOLD analysis project Ga0066710, IMG submission 79666) | Grasslands soil microbial communities from the Angelo Coastal Reserve, California, USA - 14_1009_16_40cm | ecosystem: Environmental > Terrestrial > Soil > Grasslands | place: USA...
CCTTCTTGTCCCGGATAAGTCGCCAGGTGGCGGCCAGAATTTCCTTCTGACGCGCGGAGAGCACCGAGCTGACATCTCCCGCTCCTCCCGCCCCGCCTGCAAACTGGGCTTGGGAGTACTCCTTTCCAAAGGGGCGCACCTCCAAGAAGTAAATATCGCTGGTGGTGGTACTGAGGGCGTCGGAAGCCCTGGCAAAATAGGTGACAAAATCACCGGGCTCCAAGTTGTATTCTTCCAGGAAGAAGGTATGAGTTCCAGAAATGGATTTAGGAATTTCACCTGTTTTTTGCTGGAACAGGTTAACCACACTCTCTTTGCCACCATTGACGGTGAAATGCAGCTCCAGAGAATTGATGCCAAAGTCGTCGTCCGCCTTAACCTCCGTAAGGACTTCTTCCAATTTGGTTGCCTTCTTGTCCCGCCCGGGCTTGAGCAGCGTGACGAGCGGGGGTTGGTCCTCCAGAGCAGTAATGGGGTATTCGTGAGATCCGATGGCGGAAGATTTTGAAAGATCGGTCAGCTCGATTTTATAAGAAGAATCCTTCTTGACTTCGATTCGGCCGCGCAATCTTTTCCCGGCAATGTGCTCCATTGGAATGGAGGTTCCGTCCTCAAGCAGGATTCTGGCAGCGGCCACATCCACGTTGGTGAAGGCTTCTACGTCGACCCGGCTTCCTTTCAGGGCCGAGATTTCGCCACTGTCCTCTTCCTTTTTTGAAGGAAGGCCGGAGTAACGCGGAAAGTTGTAGGTTAAGTCGATTTTCTCCACCTGGGCCAGATCAGTAACGCTAAGGGTGAATTCGGGGGACTTGACATTACCCGCCTGCACGTAATAGTGGATTTTTTCGTTAATATCGAGGAAGAGGAATCCAAAAGAATTGGAGCTCTTCTGCGACTCCATTCGAGTCTTTTCCCAGGTGTGACTACTCTCATAACGGGATAGAAGATTGACCTCCTGAGAATCAAAACCCATCAGTCGAGCTGAAATAAGCTGGTCGGACCCTTTCCTGACCTGGGTGTTGCCGGGCGCTACGTCCAGGCGATAAAGAGGCTCCGCCTGGGGCACCAGCCAGTTGGCGTAAAGCTTTAGCGTCGCATATTGGAAAAAATCCGGACCGAGGATTTGCAGCAGGGTGAAGAAAAGAATCAGCCCACAAGCGATCGACCCCGAGAGATAAGGTTCACGAGGGTTGAAGAGAGTCTTGGCCTGAATGTGGCTGCTGTGCTTTATGGCATCACGGATTAAGAGCGGTAAGATCGGATTGGAGGGAATTTCCTTTTGTCCCAATTCAATCGCGCTGACCAACCGGTCTTGCAGGATGGGATGATGCTCTTCTATGTAACGAGCGATCTGGACATCCATCACTCTCCGCCAAAGCGGGCGTGCCAGGAACCAGGCAATGATAGCCAGAATGAAAAGGGCAGAAAAAACTCGCGCCAGGGATAGGGCTCTATCACTGTAGTTCCAGCGATCCACCAAAAAGACGGCAACGACTACAACAGCCATGGAAGCAATCAGAGAAAATACGAGGCCTCTAGCGAGCACGATCCATCTAAAACGTTGCCGAACCTGCTTAATTTTTTCTTGCAGTTTCTGATATTCCTGAGTCATGACTATTTCTCATGGAAGCACAGACCTTAGTCTGTGGGGTGCTCATTCTGGCAGCAGGCTGAAGTCTGGTCTCCACCAGGATTACATGTCAGCCGTGTTCTTATAATAGCGGTTAGCAATCAAACTCTCAACGAGTAAAATCATTAACGCCAGCAGGAACAGGAACCACCAGAGCCGTTGCCGGCCTTCCCACGCCAAGCGCTGGTCCAGGGTAGCTTCCGGTTGTCTTCCTGATGCCCTGGTTTCCACCACTTTTCTTCTAATGGAAGACAAGATTCTTTGCGGTTCAACTTTTCTGAGGTCTGATTCTGCCGGATCGACATTGGCCGCTACCAGATTCTTGAAATTATGAACTGTGGTTTGATAGAAGCCCGGTTCCTCCAAAGTGAAGAACGGGGATTTGATCAAATCCTTATCGTTTAGATCTGTTTTCTCTCCGGATGGATCTAACACCTTCCACGACTGGCTAAAAGATCCGGACGTATTTGAGATCCTGTTCAAGGCTTTATCCAGAAGGGGGTTCAGTTTGCTCAGAGGAATGACCTCTCCCACTGTGAAAGCGTTTTGGTTCTCTTCAAAGCGGACGCAGTATTTCACCAATTGCTGGCAGAAGGGGAGAAACACGGATTTCAGGGGAAGGTCATTCCAATCCATATTCAGGGAAGAAGTGAACAACAGTGTGCGACCCTTTCCTATTGTACCTTCGATAAGCAGTGGGCCTCCGTCTTCCAGTTTGATCAAGATATGACTGGCTGCGCGAGGCGTGGATTGAAAGTACCCCGAAAAAGGCGTCGTCAGAAAATAGGAGTGATGGATCGTGTCAAATACGTTGAAGATGGGATGATGCTTTTGCACTTCGCCAATCAGCAGGTCCTTTTTTGCTCCGCCGGCACTGTACTTGTAGGTCAGTTGGGCCGGAAGAATTTTGTCCAGGTGCGCATTAAATTCATTTGGCCTCACTCGGTTACCCAGCACCAGAATGACGCCGCCGCCGTTGTTAACAAATCCATAAAGGGAGGAAGCCAATTTGGGCGGGATGGTTTCAATATTATTCAGCAGGATTGCGGCAAATGAAGAGAGGTCAGTGAGGCCACCCGATTTGAGGTCCTGTATTTCAACTGTGAAGGGAGAAGCAGGGCTGGCAGCTAGAGCTTTGGCCAGATAGAAATTGTTGTTGGCCTGCTTTTCTCCCAGGAGAAGCAGCTTCAACTTTTTCTGCGGGTTCAGGGCAAAATGAAAAACGTTATCGGCTGGAAGAGGGTCGGGAAGATTCAGTTGAACCTTACCAGCCGAAACACCGGGCGGTAGGGGGAAAGCTTCGAACTCTACCAGCTTTGAGCCATTGCTTTCGAGGGAGAGTTGTTTTTCCTGGAGGAGCTTTCCATTCAGTTCCAGCTTAAGTGCTGCCGAGCCGAGCGCTTTTAGGCCGTAGGTCGAGACTCCCGCCAAAACCTTCACCAGAGGATTTTCTTGGTTCGGGATTTCGCTAATCTGGATCTGTCCAACAGCCGCATTGCCGACCTCCGCCCCAGAAATATCATGCGTCTGGATACGAATGTTTTCGCCTAAAGTAACCTCCTCCTGAGTGTCTTTCCAACCGCTTTGCTGGAAATCGCTAATCCAATCGATCTCTTGGATCTCATTGGGAGCCGAGACCAGGAGCTGATTGGCCAGTTTGAGAGCCTGAGCGTAATTGGTTTTTCGATATGAAGGTCGTAATCCACCGATCAGTGATTCTAACGCACTTCGTTTCATGCGAGGGCTGTTGAGCACTTGTGAGGTATCGGAAAACACTACGATTTGAGCTGAATCGCCGTGACCGAGACTGCTTACTAATTGGCGGGCTTGTTTCTTGGCCTGCTCAAAACGGTCGCCAAATCGCATGCTAAAGGAATTATCCAACAAGATAACCACAGACTTATCCTTCAAAGACTGAATCGGGACCGGTACCCTGGACGTAAAGAACGGACGAGCAAAGGCCAAAACCAACAAAAGCACAACAGCCACTCTTAGCATCAACAACAGCAAGTGTTGCAGCTTTTGGCGCCGCCAGGATTTCTTCGGCATCCGGGTGACGAACATCAAGGAGCTGAAGGGGACCTTCTGCGATTCTTCCTTGCGCACCAGGTGAAGAACAATGGGGGCGATAACTGCGATACCACCTAGTAAGAATAGAGGGTTGAGGAAATGCATGGGTGTTTGCTAACTAACCAAGGGCTCCACCGTTGATATCCCTGCCGCGACGCCTGACGGGAGCCCGAAGCGCCAGCGAGGGTATAGCGGCCTCGTCCCCTCGCTGGCGCTTCGGGCTCTCAGTCCGTCCCCAAAACGAGAACGAAATTCTCGTCTCGATCCACGTCGTTCTCGCGCTCGTCCTGGAAATCCCAGCCGAGCAGGACGACGAGAACGAGAACGACAACGATTCCATAAGGTGGAACAAAATTCTCGTCTCTACCTACATGACGCACCGATAAACGCATCACATGGACTTATGCCGGGTATAAAGATAAGAATAGAGGGCATAGTCCAAAGGCCGCGATGTTTCCAGCACAAGATAATCTACCCCTAGGATGCCGCATTCTTTCTTAAAAGTCTCGATGTGTCGATTCATGAGCCTTAGATACTCCTCGCGGACCACTTCAGGGACCATAACCACTTGCCGCCTGGTTTCCATATCCTCCATGCGAAAGACCTGCGGAAATTGAAACCGCTGCTCTTGAGGATCCAGGATATGAAAGACAACCATGTCGTTCCCTTTAAAACGAAAATGTCGCAAACTTTGGATAACCTCTTCTGCAGGGGCGTATAGGTCAGAGATCAAGACCACGATACCCCGACGCCGAAAAGTCTCTGCTAAAGCAAGCAGAGGTCTCCCAAACTCTGTTTTCGCTTTGGGACTGGTCTTCTCCAGGATATGCAAGATGCTGTTCAAATGGCCTAGCCGGCACCGGGCCGGCAGCTTGTCGACCAAGCTTTCAGCGAAGGTCACTAGTCCAACACTGTCTTTTTGCCTTTGAGCGAAATAGGCCAGAGAAGCCGCCAGGTAAGAGGCATATTCCATTTTCGAAATGGTGCCGGATTTGTATCCCATTGACCCACTAATATCCAACAACAGGTAAACGTTGGTGTTGGTTTCGCCTTCGTACTCTTTGACGTAATAGCGATCAGATCTTGCGTAGACCTTCCAATCAATGCGGCGAATATCATCTCCGGGCATGTATTGCCGATATTCTGCAAAGTCAACGCTGAACCCCAGATAGGGCGATTGGTGTAAACCGGAGACAAAGCCTTCCACCACGGTCTTAGCGATTAATTCGAGGTTTCCAATCTTGGATAGGATGGCGGGATCAAGAAATCGGGGCCGTGATGAAGTGGAGTTTTGTGTGACCGGATTCATTAGGAGCCAACTTTCTTGACCACGGTCGCTGGAATCGTCGTCGTTCTCGTCCGCGTGGTGCTCGGCTATTGGATTTCGACGACGAGTATGAGGACGACGACGAGCAGCACGTGCCGGGATATGAAGGGCGAAGCCCTTGGTTAGGCGCTTATGCGCGGCGAAACGGAAATTTTGTTCCCGTTTTCTCAACTCACGCCCCTCACCAGGGAGCCTTCTCAAGGCTCCCATGCTCTCCCCGCCTGCGCAGGGAGAGGGAGAAGACTGGGGATGGGGTCGCAAACCCAGGGTTCCGCTGGCGCTCCACCCTGGGCTACTGATATTTCGCCCCTAGCGGGGCTTGGGCAAAACACTCGGCCATTTTGACTCTTGGCTCCCGACTCCTGACTTTTTGTCGCAACCTGCGGTGCCGTGGCTTGCGGAGCCAGGGATATCAAGGGCCAGGTCCCTTGGTTAATTAGGTTTGCCATCTTGACCTCTCCCAATGCTACATCCCCGATTTCGGTGCTGGCACGGTCTCGATCAATTTTTGAATGATTCTGTCTGAGGTTACCTGTTCAGACTCAGCATGGAAATTGGTCAGGAGGCGGTGTCGAAAAACCGGCAAAGCCAAATGACGGATATCATCAATGGAAACATTATAGCGTCCCTGCATGACAGCTCTGGCCTTTCCTCCCAGGATAAGAAATTGAGACGCCCTCAAGCTGGCCCCGTAATTCACCCAGGACTTGATAAAATCTGGAGCGGATTTGTCGGTGGGTCGAGAGGCTCGAGCTAGATTGACCGCATAGCGCGTGACTGACTCTGCGACGGGAATTTTTCTCACGAGTTTTTGGAAGTCGAGGATGTCCTGGCCACTGATGAGGCGTTCGTAGCGTATATCTCGATAGGTGGTGGTTGCTTTGACCACCTCCATTTCCTCGTCTTCAGAAAGATATTCGATAATAATGTTAAACATAAACCGGTCCAGTTGCGCCTCAGGCAAGGGATAGGTACCCTCGAGTTCGATGGGATTCTGTGTCGCCAGAACGAAAAAGGGGCGCTCGAGTTCATAAGTTACTCCCTGCACCGTGACACTATATTCCTGCATGGCCTCCAGCAAGGCCGACTGAGTCTTGGGAGGCGTCCGGTTGATCTCGTCCGCCAATAGGATATTGGCGAAGATAGGACCTTTCACGAAAACCAGAGTGCGGTGGCCGGTGGTGTGGTCCTCTTCAATAATGTCCGTTCCGGTGATGTCGGCTGGCATTAAATCCGGCGTAAATTGGATTCGTTTGAATCTTAGGTCCAGCACGTTGGCAATGGTCTTAATCAGTAGAGTCTTAGCCAGACCACGCACTCCAGTAATAATCGAGTGGCCTCCGACAAACAGAGAAGTCAAATCCTGCTCCACCACGCTGTCCTGGCCCACTATCTCTTTGCGAATCTCGCGCAGAATCAGTTGATGAGCTTTCTGCATTTTCTCCAGAAGCTCCGCTTCTGTAGACGACGTCACCTTTTCATTATTGACTAGCTCAGCTCCAACATTTTTGTCCGCAAGCATTCAATTCACCTCGGGATAGGGGGATTTGAGAATTTAGCTTCTCAGCCTTCAGCTATCAGCATTCAGCTAAAACTCCTGTGAAAATCCCCTCATGGGAGGGGAGAAGGCATTCGCCTTCGGGGTGGGTCCTCAGGTTCGCCGCAACCCACCCCTGCACCCCTCCGCTGGAGGGGAATAATTTTCATCCTTCGTGGCGCCGCCCCCGAGGGCGGCATGAGAGGCTCCTGCGGAAAGCGTCGGGGATGTCCGGTTGAAAAAAATGGCTGTCCAGACTGCGAAACAGACATCCAGGTTAACGCCTGCTTCCCCTTTAGTAACGGGAAATTTTCCGACTTGATACGACCCGCCTTCCGCCATGGCTGACGTCTGATCGCTGAAGGCTGAACGCCAGTTCTACTCAACGACCTTAAGCAACAGCTCCTGGGCTGGCTCGAAACCTGGAGCAATTTCCAGGGCAGCCAGTACTTCTTTCTTCGCTTCCGATTTTTTCCCCATTTGCAATAATACGTTGGCTACATTGAAATGGGCGTCTGCTTTGTCCGACGGATCAAGCGCCAATAACGCTCGATATTCGCGCAGCGCCAACGGCAGATCTTTGTGCTTAAGACATAATTCCGCCAGAAGCTGGTGAGATTGCGGCTCAAAGGGATCAATATACATGGCATCCTGCAGAATCTGGCGAGCTTCTTCCGGCTTCCCCACTTCATTCAGCCATTGGGCCAACTGTTTTAAAGAATCGAAGTCGTGATCGTTCCTTTGAGTCAAGGCTTGCAACTCGGCGATGGCGTCGGCAAGGCGGTTCTGCTGCCGGTAAATTTCGCCGAGTTGCTTATAAGGGTTGTCGGACTCAACATAGCTGGGAAAAACTGACTTCGCTTTGTTTAAGCAAGCAACGGCTTTTTCTAATTGCCCCTCTTTTCGATAATAGCCTGCCAGTTTTAAGTTGGCAAAGAAATTGTCAGGCTGATCTGTCACAAGATTTTCCAGCTTGGCGTGATCTTCCAGGACCTCTTTTTTCTCGAGAAGCTTAAAATCGACCGCCTTCAGAGTGTTGCCGTAGAGTGATTCCAGATAAGCATTGAACCTTTGGTCAAATTCCGAAGGAGAAAGGTTCAAGGCCTGTTTCAACGTGTCTTCCAGGGAATGGCGACCCTTAAAGAGCTGCAGCATCTCCAGGATTTTGGCAAAGCCAAACTCTTTCTCAATGAACTCGCAGGCCTGTCCTGCTTGGAAATAGGATTGTTGGACTTGACCGGGGAATTTGGGTCGAATGAAACCACTGTTCAGGTCGGAAATAGAAAGCAGGGTTTTCTCTTGCAGGGCTTTGACATTTTCCAGGGTCAAATCGTTTCCCCAGCCTGGCCTGGCTTTGTGTTCTTCCATGACAGAAATACCTTCTGTGAACCAGCGGGGAACACGATGGCCGGTCATCCCTAGAGTAATAACGTGGGCAAACTCGTGCCAGAGAGTGCTCCCCCAGTTGAAAGTCCCCTTGGCGCGAGCGCTGGGAGAATCCATCACTACCCCCCGACCGAAACAAACACCCAGGGCGCCTAAGCCAGGAACGCCCAGAGTGCGCACCGCAAAGTCTTCGTGATCGGCGAACATTTCAAAATAGATGGGCTTGATAGGGTAGAACTTAAATTTGGATGAGAGGGTTTGATAAGCCTCTTCCAACAAGGCTGGCACATAATTCTCAAGGAGCTTCGATTCTTTTTTATGAAGTCTTAGAGAAAAGTTTGGGGTCTTGAGCGCATCAAAATTCTGATAGCTATCCATCAGACGTAAGGTATTGAACGTCCATACATTGAACGGATCATTCTGGTAGGCCTTCTCTAGAACTTGTTTGGCAGCCTGCTCCTCTCCGAGGCGCAAGAGGTTGATGCCCAGACCCGAATAAGCAGTCCAGAGACGCGGATTGACTTCGATGGCTCGCTTAAAAAACTCGGTGGATTCTTTATACAGCCGCTGGGTCACACAGTAGCTGGCAAGATCAAGGTATACTTCTCCGAAGTGAGAATTGAGGCTGAGGATTTCCTGAATCTGGGCCTGAAATTCTTTCTCTTGACCTTGAGCATAATAAAGAGTGGCTTTCAGGGACAGAGCCTTCAAAGATTTGGAATTGACCTTCAAGCAACTCTCAATCTCTTGGGCGCCTTTGTCGAAAGCCTCGGACTCCAGAGCGTTCCCCGCCAGGAAGGCATGAGCCTCCTCCAAATTAGGATTAATCTCCAAGACCTTCTTTAAAATCTCTTGAACTTCCGCTCCGCGATCTTCGCCGTGGCAGAGAGCCAGTCCCAGAAGGGCCTCCGGATAGTTGGGATTGACTTTCAGGACATCCGCGAAAACAGAGGCAGCCTCGGCTGGATTATATTTCTCGAGAAGAAGATTCCCCCAAGCAGTCCAGATCCAGGGATCGAGATCATGCGGGTTTTCTTGAGTGGCTTTTTTGAAAAGGTCGTTGGCGTGGCGAAAGCGCTCAAGATGCGTGGCCGCAATGGCTGCCAGGCCTAGCCGCCCGCCACCATGAGCCATGACTCGTTCGAGAACCTCGGAAAAATGGGCGCGGCTCTCTGGTATTTGTCCCATGGTTTCAAAAAGGAGAGCTAAATTGAGTTGGGCTTCGTCCTGAATCGACGAGTTACCTTTAAGCGCCTTCTCGAAAGCCTGACGCGCCTCCGAGAACTTTCCGCGCAGCTGGCAAGACTTTCCCAACAAAAGATCGAGAACCTGCTCGTGGGGGTGATCATTTAAGAATCTGTTGGCCAGTTCTTCAACCTTCTCATATTGCCCCGTGATTAAGAGCGCCCGCAAGAGACCCGCACGAGCAGTGCCCGCGGCGGGATCATTCTTCTCGGCCAGTTTTTCATACAGAGGGATAGCTTTGGCATATTTTCCGCGCAGCAAATGTTCGTCGGCCACACTGATGCCTTCAACTGAGCTGGCGCCCTGTCTCGAGTGCCAAAGGAAGAGCAATAGAAACGAGAAAGCGAATAAACCAGTGAGAACTTTTTTCATAAGCGGGTCGCGAAGAGTTAATACACCTGGCAACTGCTCTAGGGTTACTTGGCGGCGACGAACTTCAAACTTCGGTCAAATTTGTTAACCGTCCCCTCACCCCCAGCCCCTCTCCCGTGGGTGGCCGCAGGCCGGGTGAGGGGTCAGCTGCTTGAGGAGACCCGACCCTTGGCGGTCTGAGGTTGCTCGCTAGTCTCTAGGATATCACATCACTGACGGTGTGACTGTGTTCCTAAGAAGGTTCCGAAAGGGTTCCTTTCCCGGCCACTCCAGCAATCTGAAACTCATCTGGCTCAAACCGGAGTATAATCGCTTCCCAAACCTCAGGAGGATACTATGGACAACAATAAGCCGGTGACCGGGCAAGAGCCGGTCAGAATGAAGTCGAGCCTCTCGATGACCAGGCGGACTTTTACCAAGATCACCGTGACCGGGGCCCTGGCAAAGACTGCCTTGACAGCGCCCTCCGAGGCGTCGAAGGCCAAGAGATTGCCGGAGCTGGCTCCAGGAATCAAAATCTCATTGCAGGTTCCGACCGATCCTGGCGATGAGGACCTTCAGTTTGCTCGTCAGCTTGGTGTCGATTATGTGAATATCCCGAGCGGTGGGGAACAGGCGACGTTGGAGAACTTTCAACGCTGGAAACAGAGGGTCGAGACCGCCGGACTCAAGGTGTGGAACATTGGCAACAGCAACGTTCACAATATGCCGGAGGTCACGCTTAATCTTCCGGGCCGGGACCAGAAGATTGAGGAATATAAA
>Ga0066710_100007722_pt1 | contig 10327 bp, 7 predicted proteins | sample GraSoiAngelo_159_FD_79666 | JGI IMG/M metagenome (GOLD analysis project Ga0066710, IMG submission 79666) | Grasslands soil microbial communities from the Angelo Coastal Reserve, California, USA - 14_1009_16_40cm | ecosystem: Environmental > Terrestrial > Soil > Grasslands | place: USA...
GCCCGATGAAGGAGTGGCAAGTCGTTCTGGTTCTCTGGTCCTTGGAGGGTGCACTGTGCGTCGCGATTCTGGCATCGGTTCTCATATGACCCGAGTCCTCATCGGCCCAGGAGAAATTTTCTTGCGAGATCGGGTGATCGTGTGAAAGTATGCATGATCGCGACCCTCGGGGGACATCTCGCTCAGCTCGAGTTGCTCCAGCCCGCTTCTCAGGGGCATGATGCGTATCTCGTATCAGTGCCGTCTGATCACACTCTCCAAGCAATGCCCGGGATGCGTCGCTACATGGTTCGCCAAATTCTCCGCAATCCTGCCCTTCTCCTCATCAACTCGATACAGAGCTTGCGGATCGTCCTCCGCGAGCGACCTCAAGTCGTAATCACAACGGGAGCCGGGGATGCACTACCCACCGTCTTCCTCTGTGCGCTGCTAGGCTGTGCTGTGGTTCTCGTTGAGAGTTTCGCTCGGGTCAGTCGAGCATCTCTGTTCGGACGCCTGGTCCGCCATTGGTGCGACGTGGTGTTGTACCAATGGCCTGAACTTCGCCGGGACTATCCCACAGGAATTCAGGTTGCCCCGTTGTTTCAGTTCGAGGACGCGCCACATTCGTCACCGACATCACCCACGGTTCTTGTCTTGACGGGGACACATTCACGCGGATTCGAACGCCTCCTGATGGCGATCGATAATCTTGTCGCGGCTGGAGTTCTCCCAGGAAACGTACAGGCGCAAGTGGGGCACTCGACGTACGTGCCGCGAGCCTTTCCCTCATTTCGTTTCACATCGCATGAGCTTTTGATGAGAATGATTGAAAGCGCGGACGTGGTCATAACTCACGACGGGTCGGCGTCGCTCGGGGAGGCTTTGTCGCGGGGCAAGCGAACTATTGTCGTTCCCCGAAGACCCCATGAGGAAGCGTCGTACAACAGCGATCAGCAGCTAGCGCGACATCTCGCGTCGCTCGGATGGGTAACTGTCGTCGATGACATGGACCAATTGGCCCAGGCCGTTGTCAGTCCAGCTCACGGAACCATCGAGCGCCCCGGATCCGGAGCACCGGGAGCGGTCCACACAATCGTCGATTTCATGCGCACCTTGAGGCTGAACGGTCTCCGAGCTGGTCAATCGCCCAGGGTCTCAACTGTCGCTGGCTCGCTTGATGTTGTCCTCGTCAGCCCGGTCAATCCATGGACAGACTCCCCAAGTGGAATAAAAGCGTATACGGAGGCACTCATCTTGCGACTCAGCGGATCGGGGCTGCGGGTAACAGTTGTAACGACAGGCGACCCTCCCCCGGTCCTGCCAGACAATGTTGACACCGCCGTCGTCTCGTACCGGCGCCCTTCCACGCTTGGATTCCTCGCGGCTCTGTTCCTGAATGGCGCGAGGGTGACCCACCGCGGAGATGTGATTCATGTCCAAAGACTCGATCACCTTTTGCCCGTCGCCTTCTGGTCCCGGTCGACTCCGACGGTCGTCACCCTACATGGCGATACCGCGAGGAGCATTCGGCTAAGGAAGGGGCCCGTCGCCGCTCTCATTCTCCGAGTGTTAGAGGAGTTCGCGACCCGGTTTGTCGACGCCGCGATTGCTGTGGATGACCAGACCTGCAAGATGTACGAAAGCTGGTTTCCACAGCTCCGAGGGAAAATCACGACGATTCCGATCGGGACGGAGGCAGCGACGTTCTCGCCGCGTTCCAGTCAGCTCGGAAGCGTAGAACTTTTCCCCGCAAGTTCGAAGCTTATTCTATTCGCCGGGCGACTCGATCGTGAGAAGAACGTGTCTCTTCTGCTTGACTCTTTCAGCCGGCTCTCCTCAGCCGTTCCTGACGCCTTCTTGGTTATCGCGGGGGAAGGCCGCCAAGAGGGCGCCCTTCGCAAACGCGCCCAATTCCTAGGTCTAACGAACGTCCGCTTCCTACCTACTCTCTCCAAACCTTCATTGTGGGATCTTATTCGGCGGGCTGACGTGGTCGCTATCCCGTCGCTTTTCGAGTCCGGGCCACTCATCGCATTGGAGGCGATTCGAGTTGGAACACCGATTGTTTCAACCCCGGTTGGACGGGTCCCCGAGATTCTCGGTCGATGGGTGGTCGGCAAAGTCGCTCGCGCGGAACCCGGCGAATTCGCCGATGCCCTTCGCGAGGTAATTGAGCGAACAAAGGCCTACTATTCAAATGGGCTTCTCTCGGCCGCTGCGACGCTATCGTTTGATTCCACGTGGGCCGCGACGCTTGGTATCTACCGCTCTTTGACGGCAGGGAGGGTTGGCTCTTGAGGGTTCCACCGAGGACTGTCTGGGCTATCCTTGTGGCGCTCGCTTGCGTCGATCTCACCTTGCGATACCCGCAGACCCCTCACGGGGTCGGAGTGGATTCGTTTTCCTTCCTGACGCTAACCCATGCAGTGGTCAGCCAAGGCAGGCTTGCATGGATTGTCCATCCGCTAAGCCCTTTCGGACTCTACCCCCTTTCATATCCCTCGGGCTCCTTCGCCCTTGCCGCTGCGTTCTCCGATACCTCCGGGGCCGCCTTAGAACCTGCAACGCTGGTCCTGTCGCTTGCGACTGGAGTGTTTGGTATTTTCTCCGCTTTCACGATGGGAAGGGAGTTCTGGCGCAACGACATTTTCGCGATCAACGTGGCGATTGTCTTCTCACTAATGCCCAAATTCCTCACGAACACGTTGTGGGAAGTGCCCACGCGTGGTCTATTCATGGCGTTGACCCCGTTGTTTCTCTGGGCGGTCCTTCGAGCGGTCAAAGTCGCGACCCTAAAGACTATGGGTTTCGCTGGCCTGATGTTCTTACTGCTGGGCCTTTTCCATCGCCTCGCCGTACTAATGGTCGTCGTTTTCATTGCCTTTCTCGTGACCCTCATTTTTGCAACTGCCGCACGAGTGGCTAAGCGCAGATTCCCAAACATCCTGATGACGCCGTCATTCCGATCCCGCAGTCGACTCGTTGGACTCCTTGTTTACTCAGTAGTTCTCGCTGGCCTGCTGTTCGGCTCCGGAGTCCTTGAGAGTTACCAGCGAGGGGCGTACTTTTCCAACGACGGGGTGCCCGGTGCCCTCGGCAATCTCGCTCTGAGCCTGGCTCGTAGCGTGGGTGTACTGTCTCCCCTGGCTCTTCTGGGAATCCCCGTAGTCCTTTTTGCGAGAAACAAAGCCCAATCTGAGTACTTGTTCCTCTCGTTGCCCCTGGCGATAATCCCGACGCTCTTCCTTCGAAGCTACACGGGGTTCTATGTCGTCGCGTTCTTTGCTCTGTTCATTGCGATGGGCTGCTCATTCCTCCTTATCAGACTCCGGGGCAGGTTAGTTCCGTTGGCGATTGTGGCCGTACTCGTAGCAGCCACGGCGGGAGGGAGTCTCGCCGTAAGGTTGGAACTGCCTAGTATTACGTACATGACTGACTCAGAGTACTCCGCTGGCCTCTACGCTCAGCGCGCCGTGACAGGCGCAATGGCTTGCAACGATGGTCTACTGGCATCTAGGATTGCGTCCGTGAGCGGTACAGCATATCTGCCAATTGGAGGCGCAACGACGGCTGCCTACGGCCCTGAAGCGATAGCGTTCGGATTCATTCGTCAGTTCAATGCGGTTCCCCTTCGGTTCGCGGATCTCAACATCGATTCGGATGCCCTATACTCGCCTACAGATGTGACGGTGGGAGCGGATTGGTCGGTGCTGATGTCGAGTCACCTTGGTCCGCGAGCTGATCAAATTGCTCATCAGTACGGTATCACGACCGTTTGCGAGAATGTCGACGCGGCTGGAATCTATCACACTGGATGGGGAGTTGACTACGAATCACCTCTACTGCAGGACATGTACACTAGTCGGTACGCCGTGTTCCAAGGAGATGGGATTCGAATTTGGCAGGCTTTCTGAGGAGAACTTGGTGTGATTCCTAGCCATCGGAGCCTGTGCGAACTCCAACGGTTGATCGCAAGACCGGTCGATTGGCTATTCTCTTGTTCACTGACGGACCGACGGTCAGAGAGCTGATTTGCCGATGTCGCGGACAGAGGTCAAGGTGGAACCATCTCGAAATCCCATTCGTCACTACTTGTCATACGCAAGTTATTCGGGCATGGTCCCCCCGCCGTGCTGCTTTCGACCGAGCGGGATAAGCGCGATCACGATGGCACGAAACGAAGAGGACTGGGTTGAAGCCAGCGTGCGCTCCATACTTGATTTCGTCGACGAGCTCGTTATAGCGGATAACGGGTCTGAAGATGCAACCCCCAAAATCATCGAGACCTTGGCGCAGACCTATCCGGAAAAAATCCGAAGGACCTCCCTACCGAGCGAAGACTTCGTCTCCGGAACAAATTTCTTGATTTCTCAAACAAGATTCCGCTGGATTCTCCGATGGCACGCCGACTTCGTTGCGCGGACCTCCGGCTCCAGCTCGCTTCGAACGCTAGTGGACAGGACACGGACTCTCGATCCGAGGAAGCACTTCTCCGTTGCACTCTCCGGAATCGCTCTGGACGGCGATCTTGAACATCAGTTTGAGGATCGTCGAGATATTCCTGAGCCTTTTCTCTACACCTATTCTCCCTGGCTCAAGTACTATGTTCGTGCACATTGGGAAGCATTACATGTCCCGTGGTTTTATGAGAAGCTAACGTGGCCAGAGGTCTTCTATTTCCACCTCAGACGGGTCAAATCATCGATGCGCTTGCTCCAGACTGTTTATTGGAGCCGTTGGTTTGACGCGCGGAACGAGGGTAGGGCCGTTTCGCTTCAGGACTTCATCCGACTCCATGCCACGGCTGACTACGATGTCGCTGATGTCCACGAGGCCGCAACTCTTTGTGCCCTTGAGTGGTTCGCCGGCTGTGTCCCAGTCCAACCGGAAGTTAGGGCCGACTATCCGGAGATTCTTCGATCTGCCTTGAACGAGCCAGCCTACCGGCTCATCTATGCAAATGGAAAGCTGACCGGCAGGGCCGAAGGAGCCAAATCCCATCGGTTGAAGGGGGGTAACGGTTGATGAGTACCCTGCGGACCGATCAAGTCGGGATGCGGGACATTAAGGTTCCTCGAGATGCCCCGTCACGGGTGCGCGATCGCCTCAGCACCGGGACACTCTACTCCTTTATTGCCATCATCGTTGCGCAATCGTTCGCGCTTGCGACTTCAATCATCTATGCCCGGCTTCTAGGCAAGGATAATCTTGGTGTTCTGGCAATCTATGTGCAGCTCTCGAATCTTGTCATGGCCTTCGTCGGGTTGGGCCTGAGTACGGCGACGGTGAAGTTCGTCGCTCAGTTCCGCAAAGCCGACCGCGCCAAGTTGGAACCATTCCTCAGCACGGTGTTTACGATTACAGTCCTGTCGAGCCTGGTTGTCACCGTAGCCTTTCTCATAAGCGCCGACGCTCTGGGCCTGTCGCTTTATTCGAGCCCAGAATTAGCAGTCATGGTTAGGCTTTCTTCTATATTCTTGATCTTCAACGGGCTTGCGTATTTTGGTAGCGCAGTTCTCCAGGGATTTCAATCAATCCGGACCTTGTCCCTTGTCAGCATTTTCATCGAGGGCGTCACAGTACCGATTACGTTCTTCTCCCTCGTCGCGTTTGGCCTCGTTGGGGCTGTCGTCGCCGGCATCGTGCTCATCGTGATGCTATCCGTGATCTTATTTTGCTTCGTCTGGCGGACTCTTACAAGAGAAGGCGTCCGTCTCGGATTTTCTCTGGACCGGGAATCCTTGCGAACCCTTGGCTCTTTTTCGGGCCCTCTTCTCGTCTCGACATCTCTGCTGCGACTCGCACTCTTATTCCAGAGCAGCTTCATCGCACTTCGGCTTGGATATGGGGATGCTGGACTCTTCAAGGTCGCATTGACACTGTATGGCGTCGTCTTGTTTGTCCCGAGCGCAATCAGCGTGCCTCTCCTGCCGATTGCGAGTGAGATGTACGCGACACGGACGTCTGCTCGGGCGAAGGAAAACCTGACAACGGTTCTTAGGGTTGTCATCTACGTCGGTGTTCCAGTAGCCCTGGTGATCGGGTTCGCTGCCAAGCCCGTCATCTCCTTTCTGTACGGGGGGGAATTCCTCGATGCCGCGCCGCTCGCCTTCGTGCTTGCGATAGCGGGTTTTGTTGAGATGCTAGGCGCCGTGCTTGTAAACTTCGTCCTCGGCGAAGGGAGGACCCGTCTTCTGCTGGGGATCGATGCGACCCTCGCCGCGGTGATCGTCATTAGCACAAGTTTTTTCATCAACGAGTTCGGGCTAATCGGCGTCGGCTATGCATTTCTAGGTGGGTCTGCGTTTCACCTCACCGCCATTCTTCTGATTCTCGCACGCCGGGAACGGCTCAGTTTGCAAGGCGCGTCACGGGGATTGTTGGTAGCCAGCGGTGGGTTCCTTCTCGCGATATTGAGCGTCGTCTTTTGGGACGGTCAGTCAAACATTTGGGTAGGTGTATCGGTCATACTTCTCTGCGTCACAACGGGTTGGATGTCCCTGGGCCGGACCACGAGGGAGGCAATCATCGGGGCCCTCCACTGGGTCCTCCGAGTAGGCCAGGCGCCATGAATCTGCGCGGGTGATTTGACGACGCGATTGGCCTGGCGACCGGAGGGGGTGTCGGTCTGACTTCGAGCTCGCCTTTTGCCGCGTCGCGAGAATCTCCCTTTAGGGTCGTGCTGATCACAAACGTGTCTCGCGGAATCGTGGGGGGAATTGCCGAGTACTTGGAAAACCTGACACGGGGCTTGGAGGCACGGGACATCCCGGTGGACGCGATTATGTTTCCAAGGATCTTGAACCTCATGGAGGCGCGGGGGATGCCGCGTGTCGTGCGGATACCTATTCACGGAGTGTTTGGACTGCTCGCACTCGTGCGCCTTCTTCGGAGGTCGAAGACCCCTCCCGGCATTATCGTGCACACCCATGGCGCGTTGTACGTCCTCGCGGTTGGCTTTCTTGCTACGTGCTTCGGACTGCCGGCCGTCCATACGTTTCACTCGGCGGGAGGTGCAGGGTCTCGACTTTTCAGGATTTTCACGCCGAAGCTGAACGCGGTCGTATTTGTATCGCGAGACCTCCACGCGTCTCTTGAGGGTTCTGGAGTCCAGAATCCCCGTGTGCGTTACATCCCTGGCGGCGTAGATACTGCCTCGTATCTCCCAGCAGATTCCTCCAAGAGGGATTCGACTCGGCGCACTATCTTGGCGACCCACGGGCTCCCCGATCGCGGTCATTTGGTCGCATTCGTGGGAAGGATCGTAAGAGAAAAAGGCGTACTGGAACTCGTACGAGCCGTTCACTATCTCCGCGACGGTGGGTCTCCTGTGAGCGTCGTAATCGCCGGTTCTGCCGTCGAGAGCGATTCCGGCATCTCGTATTTTGAGGAGGTGACGAAGGCCATCGCCGATTCGGGCCTGAGAGACTGGGTGTCCCTCGTCGGCCCAATCGCGAATCCATCCAAGAATGATCTGCTTTCCGCGGCTGACATCTTTGTCTGTCCATCGTACTGGGAGGGATCTCCGATGTCCGTAATGGAGGCGTTTGCCTGCGGCACACCCGTGGTCGCAACTCGCGTGGGCGGGCTTCGCGATCTCGTTCAATCGGGGGAAACTGGCTTGCTAGTAAATCCTGGCGACACCTTGGAGCTCGCGCATGCAATTCAGACGTTGGTCGACGCCCCGGACCTCCGAAAGCGTATGGCTAAAGAGGCAAGGCGAAGAGCGGTGGAGTCCTGGTCGCAAGCTGCCTTGACTGATCGACAGACGGCACTCTATATGGACATTCTCCGAAATTGACCGGAGCGTGTGAATAGCCTGCCTTTTAGCGGTGTCTGGACCCAGCTTCGTGGTAGACACGGATGTACTCGTCGGTCATCCGCTCAAGACTGAATTGATTAAGGATGCGGAGGCGAGCACTGGCGCTAAGTCGTTGGCGAAGTGCTTTGTCGTCGAGTAAGCGAGTCATCGCGGCAGCAATTTCCTCCGGCCTCCCCGGCTCCACGAGGATCCCTTCGACTCCGTCTCTCACTACCTCTTTGTTGCCGCCGATGTTCGTCGCAATGACGGGCGTCCCGCACGACATTGCCTCTAGGAGCGCACTTGAGATGCCTTCGAGGTACGACGGCAACACAAATACGTCGGCAGCGGAGTAGTACTGCAAGACATCGAGTTTGCTTACCGGACCAATAAGCGTTATATTGGATCTCGCGCGGGATTGGCTCAGGCGCCCCTGGAGATCCTGGACCTCGATGGAACCCACGAGTATGGCGCTGAAGTCTGTCCGAAGCCTGTGCAACTCTTCGAGCGCTTCGAGGAAAACGTAAATGCCCTTCAGCTGGTCCATCCGACCAAGAAAGAGCGCAACGAATCTGGAGGTGTCTATCGAAAGATGCTTTCTGATCCGAGATCGCAGCTCGAGTTCAGGACGGAAATAACCAGTATCAATACCATTCAGAATCACTCGTCCTGAGGGCGAAGCGTAGTCGCGGGCCGTATTCGCAGATTCGAAGACTGAGATATCGGACTCCTCCAAAATGATTCGTCCCGCCCGGGCGTTCAGAATCTGCAGGAGCGGTTTGGGACTACGAGGGTACTTTGCAAACACAGTCGAGATCACTGGAATGCCGTGTCGGTGTGCTACGCGGAGCGCAGCCGCGCAGACCGGCATTGGGTTTAGCACGTGCACCAAGTCGATCTCTTGTCGGTGACTCCTAATCCACCGCACGGCCTTGTGGTTCAGAGAAACGGTCCGCAGTCCTCCAACTTGCCAGGGCCGGAGTTCAATCGATAGAACCGCCTTCTCGTAATCCTCATCAGCGGCGAATTCAGGAATCTCGTATCGGTAGAGCGCCGTTACTTTGTTGCCGCGGCGGTTGAGCGCAATTCCAAAGTCATGGATGAATTGTCCAATCCCCCCGACTGCGAGCGGTGAATACGTCGAGACAAGCGCGATCCTCACGTCGAAGCCAAAAGATCGGGAGTATCTATTCGTTTCGACTGGAAGCCATATAAGCACAATCTCACTCTAGACCTAACTCTGATGCAACTGAGTGTAGCACGTCCATACCACTTGCTTCTCCGACTTGTACCAAAACAACTTCGGCGAATAGGCAACGAAACCCTGCACGAGATGCTTCGTCCCTCGATCGGCCAGCTCGCTGCCACCAGGGAGACCATGGGCGTCCGAATCGAGCCGTGGAAGTACGGGGCCAGAGCCGCCGTATGCATCAGTGCGGACTTCGAGCTCGCGTGGGCTGCTCAATATGCCAAAGGGAATCGGGCGAATGACGCGGGAGTGCGGACCCGGACATCTTTTGTACCCCTCCTGCGCGCTTTCCAAGAAGCACAGATCCCGGTAACGTGGGCAGTCGTTGGTCATTTATTACTGGACCGATGCTCTCGAGACCAAGGAACCGGACTGGCCCACGCTAATCTTCCTCGGCCGGCGCCCTACTCGAATCGAAGCTGGACGTTTGAAGCGGGGGATTGGTACCAGCACGATCCGTGCACCTCCCTAAGAGAAGATCCAGCATGGTACGCCCCCGACCTCATCGACGAGCTTCTTTCATCTCCGAGCCTGAACGAAATCGGCTGCCACTCCTTTAGCCACACAGATTTCTCGGACCGAAATTGCCCGCCTGAACTCGCTCGCGCCGAACTACAAGCGTGCCAAGATCTCGCGGCGAAAATCGGCGTGCGCCTGAAATCGTTCGTATTCCCGGGTAATTTCGAGGGGAACCACGATGTGTTGGCCAGCATGGGTTTCGTGGCTTATCGCGGTTCAACAAACGCCCACATGTCGTATCCCTTCAAAGCTCGCGGCGTGTGGAATTTGCCCGGTTCCCTGCAGCTGTTCGATCCGGCAGTCGACTATCATCGTAGGATTCCGCACTATGTCGAGAAGGCTCTTGACGCTGGTACGCTCCTCCATCTGAACTTTCATCCTTCCGAGTTGGATTCACAGACTATCGATCGAACTCTTGTTCCCGCACTACGATACCTAAAGCGATTCGAGGAACACGGACAGATCTGGTTCGGGAGCATGGATGAGATTGCCGCATATTGTGAGGCGAGGAGTTTGGCGGTCTTGAGGCCGACGACGGGTAATCATCGGTTACTGGGAATCAACCTTGAATTCGCGCATGATTCGGAGAAGTACTCAAAGGCTTCCATTACGCTTAGCCTCCCATGGGTGGGTTCGATCCCGCGGTGCACGATTAATGGGGTTGATTCCCATCCTGGGAAGAACTGCTTCGCGAAGAACGGTCGACTCTTCATCACAATTGACCACTTGTCTCATGCCGTGGCGGTCGATCTCAGTTGATGGATTCGCGCGTGAAA
>Ga0066710_100007724_pt1 | contig 10326 bp, 9 predicted proteins | sample GraSoiAngelo_159_FD_79666 | JGI IMG/M metagenome (GOLD analysis project Ga0066710, IMG submission 79666) | Grasslands soil microbial communities from the Angelo Coastal Reserve, California, USA - 14_1009_16_40cm | ecosystem: Environmental > Terrestrial > Soil > Grasslands | place: USA...
CGCGCACGTCGGCGATGCGGCGCGCCGTGTCTTCGCGCAGCGCTGCGGTCAGAGGCTGACCGGCAACGTCCTGTACCAGCGTCTTGCACGCGCGCACGGCCATCGGCCCGTTGCCGACCACCGTCGCGACGATCTCGTCGATCTTGGCGTCGATCTCGTCGAGCGCACAGACCGCGTGGACGAAGCCGAGCGCCTGCGCCTGCACCGCGCTGAAGCGCTCGGCGGTCACGAAGTAACGCCGCGAAGCCTGCTCGCCCAACGCGCGAATCACGTACGGGCTGATCGTCGCGGGCAACAGGCCCAGCTTGGCTTCGCTCAGACAAAATCCGGCCGCGTCGGACGCGACGAGCACATCGCAGACCGACGCGAGGCCGACGCCGCCGGCATAGCAGTCACCGTGGATGCGGCCGATGACCGGCACCGGACAGCGGTAGATGCTCCACAGCATCTCGGCGAGCGCCTGCGCATCGGCGCGGTTGCGCTCCCAGTCGTAGTCGGCCATGCCACGCATCCACGTGAGGTCGGCGCCGGCGCAGAAGGCCTTGCCATGGCCGCCAAGCACGATCGCGCGCACGCTGCTGTCTTGCGACAAGGCGCTGAAGGCCTGCGCGAGCTCGGCAATCGACGTCTCGTTGAACGCATTGCGCATCTCCGGGCGGTTGAGGAAGACGCGCGCCACATGCGCTGACGGCCGTTGCACATCGAGGGTGGTGTAGCTCATGAAGCTCATGTGGCCTCCGCCTGCAGCATCCAGACCAGGTCGATCTCGGGGCACGGGTGGCCCATCGCGGTGATCGCCGCAGTGATCTGGCCGCGGTGGTGGGTGCCGTGGTTGAACACATGACCGAGCGTCGGCGCGAACGGCAAGGACATCGCCACGCCCTTGGTCGATGTGTAGTCGAGCTTGCCGGTCCAGCGCGAATCGGCGAGCGACTCGATCAACGGCAACCATCGCTGCGCGCCATCGATCAGCCGCTCGCGCAGCCGCGCGCGATCGGTCTCGACCTCTTCGTTCAACGCGACTCGCGGCGACTCGCCGGCCGCGAAGCGCCGGAACCACAGCAGGTGGCCGACCAGCAAGTGATTCAAGGTTCCATGCACGCTCGTGAAGAACAGGCCGGCGTCGCGCCGGTAGTCATCTTCGGACAGCGAGTCGACATGCTCGTACAGCTTGCGCGTGGCCCAGGCGTTGTAGCGCGCCAGCGTGGCGAAGTAGTTCTTCATCGGCGACTCCATCAACGGTGCTCGGGCGACGCGCCGGCCTAGCTCATTGGCCTCGCAGCTGCGCGCTGCTGCCGATGCGCTTGCCGGCATCCGCGCTCCACACCACGCGATCGTCGACGGCATACAGCCAGCACGGCTTGCCTTCTTTCGCGCAGCGGTCCAGCGCCTTGGTCATCGCATCAGGATCATTCCAGAAGAAGCGCCAGCCGCCGCTCTCGTAAACGACGAACGCCTTCGGCGACGGCAGCGTGAGGTAGTGGCGGTAGCGGGCTTTGCCCTCGTCGCGCAACGGCACTGCGTCGGCATCGTTGGCGGCGGCGAAACCGGTCGCTGCGGGAACGGCCTCATGATGCGACTCGGCACTGCCTTCCTCGCCGCCGCGCTGCGGCGCAGCATTCTTGACGGCGGCTGCCGGCGCCGGTTTCGCCGTGGCAACCGGCACCGACTTGGCAGCCCGCCCCTGCAAGTCGACCAGCGCCTTCGTGATGCCGGCATGGCATTCGAACTGGACCGGGCTGCCCATGACCGAGCCGCGGTGGTTGCTGACGACGCCGACGAGTGCGCTGCCGCCGCTTTGCCGAACGGCTCTCACCATGTCGGCGAGCGCCAGGCGAAACGCCTGCTGGCAGGCCTCTTCGTCGGACAGACGGATTTCCTTGTTGAAGGAGTAGCCCACATGCGGCTTGACGGCACCATGGCCTTCGACGACCAGTTCGTTGCCTTCGGGCTCGCTGTGGCCGAAGCGCAGCGCGACGCCCGATCCGAGCAGCTGACGGGTGGCGGCTTGCTTGAGCACCGGCTCGATCGGCAGCAGCAGCATCGTGTCGCGCGCTTGCGCGAGCGATACGCACGCGAGCATCGCGAGGCCGACGACGAGCTCGCGGCAGAGCATTCGAGTATTTCGATTCATGGGCAAAGGTTCTCCTAGATAGGTCGATCGGTCACATCCGAAAGACACCGAACTTTGCCTCAGAAATCGGCGCGTTAAGGCTCGCACTGATCGCCAGCGCGAGCACGCGGCGCGTGTCCGTGGGATCGATCACGCCGTCGTCCCACAGCCGCGCGCTCGCGTAGTACGGATGCGACTGGTGCTCGAACTGGTCGAGGATCGGCTGCTTGAACGCCGCTTCTTCTTCGCTCGACCAGGTGCCGCCCTTGGCCTCGATGCCGTCGCGCCGCACGGTGGCCAGCACGCTCGCCGCCTGCTCGCCGCCCATCACGCTGATGCGCGCATTCGGCCACATCCACAGCATGCGCGGCGAATAGGCGCGCCCGCACATGCCGTAGTTGCCGGCACCGAAGCTGCCGCCGATGATCACGGTGAACTTCGGTACGTTGGCGGTCGACACCGCGGTGACCATCTTCGCGCCGTGCTTGGCGATGCCTTCGCTCTCGTACTTGCGCCCGACCATGAAGCCGGTGATGTTCTGCAGGAAGACGAGCGGGATCTTGCGCTGGCAACACAGCTCGATGAAGTGCGCGCCCTTTAGCGCCGACTCGGAAAACAGCACGCCGTTGTTGGCGACGATGCCCACCGGCATGCCTTCGATGTGCGCGAATCCGGTCACGAGCGTGGTGCCGTAGCGCGCCTTGAATTCCTCGAACTCGGATGCGTCGACGATGCGGGCGATGATTTCGCGCACATCGAAGGGCTTTCGAGTGTCGGTCGGGATGATGCCGTGCAGTTCGCTCGAATCGAACAGCGGCGCGCGCGGCGCGACGCAGCGCAGTGGCATCTCCTTGCGCCAATTCAGATGTGCAATCGCGGTGCGCGCGATTGCGAGCGCATGGGTGTCGTTCTGCGCCAGATGGTCGGCGACGCCCGACAGCCGGGTGTGCACGTCGCCGCCGCCGAGGTCCTCGGCGCTGACGACTTCGCCGATCGCAGCCTTCACCAGCGGCGGGCCGGCGAGAAAGATCGTGCCCTGGTTCTTCACGATGATCGACTCGTCGCTCATCGCCGGCATGTAGGCGCCGCCCGCCGTGCACGAGCCCATCACGACGGCGATCTGCGGAATGCCCTGCGCGCTCATCTGCGCCTGGTTGAAGAAGATGCGGCCGAAGTGGTCGCGGTCGGGAAACACATCGTCCTGGTTCGGCAAGTTGGCGCCGCCCGAGTCGACGAGGTAAATGCACGGCAGGCAGTTCTGCTGCGCGATCTCTTGTGCGCGCAGGTGCTTCTTGACCGTCATCGGGTAGTAAGTGCCGCCCTTCACCGTCGCGTCGTTGCAGACCACCATGCAGTCGACGCCCGCGACGCGGCCGATGCCGGCGATCAGCCCAGCGCCGGGCGCATCGTTGTTGTACATGTCGAGCGCGGCGAGCGGCGCGATCTCGAGGAACGGCGTGTCGGGGTCGAGCAGCATCTCGACGCGGTCGCGCGGCAGCAACTTGCCACGCGCAAGATGCTTCGCGCGCGGGCCCTCGCCGCCGCCTTGGGCGATGCGCGCCAGCTTGGCGTTGAGGTCGTCGACCAGGGCGCGCATCGCGGCGGCATGGGCCTTGAACTCCTCGCTGCGCGGGTTCAGCTTGGACGCAAGCGTCGGCATCTCGTCTCCTGTTTCTGTTCGCAGCGAGCCTTCACCCTACCCTCTCGCAGAGGGAGAGGGAAATATAAGCCGCAAGCGCGTCACGCCGGCTGCCACCATGGTTGCAAATCGTGCCAGACTTCCGCAATGAAATCGACAAGCCGGCCGGTTGCCGCCACGCCGATGGCGTTCGTCCGCGCCATCATGCTTGGCTACGAGAAGTACGGCGTCGATCCGTCGGAGGCGCTGCGGCAGGCACAAATCACGCCAGCCCAGCTGCGCAAGCCCGACGCCCGGATCACCGCGGCGCAGATGGAAACGATCTCCGGCGTAGCAATGCGCGAGCTCGACGACGAAGCGCTCGGCTGGTTCTCACGCAAGCTGCCTTGGGGCAGCTACGGCATGCTGTGCCGGGCGTCGATCACCGCACCGAACCTCGGCGTGGCACTCAAGCGCTGGTGCCGCCATCACCGGCTGCTGACCGACGACATCGGCCTGAGTCTCAGCGTCGCCGGCGACGTCGCGCACTACGCGATCGCGGAGCAGCGCCGGCTCGGTGCGCTGCGCGAGTTCTGCCTCGTGACGAGCCTGCGCTCCGTCCACGGCTTCGCCTGCTGGGCCATCGACTCGCGCATCCCGCTGCGCGAGACGAGCTTTCCATTCGCCGCGCCGCCGCATCACGGCGTCTATCCGCTGCTGTTTCCGGGGCCGGTGTTCTTCAGCGCTGCCGGCGCCGGCTTCAGCTTCGATGCCCAGTACCTCGCGCTGCCGCTGCGCCGCGACGAGCGCGCGCTGCGCACGATGCTGCAACGCGCGCTGCCGCTGACCGTGCTGCAGTACCGGCGCGACCGCTTGCTGGTGCAACGGGTTCGCGAGCTGCTGCGGCAGCGCGCGAGCGAACTCACGACCGCCGACGCGCTCAGCCACGCACTGCATGTCTCCACCCGCACGCTGCATCGCCAGCTGAGCGACGAAGGCGCGGCGCTGCAGAACTTGAAGGACGAGGTGCGGCGCGACGAAGCCATCGCGCAGCTGTGCCGCAGCACGAAGTCGATCAAGCAGATCGCACTCACCGTCGGCTTCGGCAACGAGAAGAGCTTTGCGCGCGCCTTCAAGCAGTGGACGGGCGCGTCGCCGAGCGAATACCGGCGCAGCGCGCCCGCCTGATCCGCAGGCTCAGGCAGGGCTGCGACAAGATGCCGGCGATTCACTGACTCACGCCGGTCATCCAGGCCTTGCGGATCTGCCGTCCGCAAAACACCGACGCGAAGCCGGCACCCGAGCCCGAGAGGTCGTGGCGCGCGACGACGCCGTAGTAGCTGCGGCTCGCGTCGATCCATGGATAAAAGCCGAACGCACCTGCACTGCTGAACGCGCCGTCGCCGACCACCGGATCGTCTTCGACCCAGTGGCCGATCGAGTAATGCCAGCTCTCGGCGCTCGGCACCGGCGTGCCGACCGCCTGGCCCGCCGGGCAGGTCAACGGGTTGGTGCAGACGGCGTGCGAGCCGAGCATCGTCGCCATCTTGAGGTCAGCGCCGAGCAGCTTGCGCAGGAAGCGGGCGTAGTCGGCGGCCGTGCTGACGACGCCGCCGGCAGGCTGCGGTTGGCTGTACGCGAGCCCCACATCGCTGCCGAGCTGCGAGCGGAGCTCGACGGCCAGGCTCGCGCTGTCGAGTGCGCCGAGGCCGATGACGCTGGCGTGCTTCTGCATGTGGCCGCCGCCGTAGTCGAAGCGCCCGTCAGTCGCATCCGAATGCACGCCGTTGTCGAGGTAATTCACGCAGCTGTCGACTGTTTGGCCGGGCAGGCAGCTCGTGAAGTTGGTGTAGCCGCTGCGAAAGGTCAGAAATTTGATGTCGCTGTCGCTGAGCGCCGCGTTCTGCTTTTGCACGACGTAGCTGCTGTACAGCCACTTCGATGCCGACGCGATGCTCATCGGCGTCGCCGCGGTGTAAACCGCTGTGCCGCTTGCGCCGTTGACCGAGCCAGTGGCCAGCGCCGCACTGCGGTCGCCGATCTCCCAATAGAACGGCCGGATGGGGCCGCAGGCGTTGCTGCTGCTTTGTGCGGTGATGGTGGCTGCCGCGGCGCGCTGGGCATCGGTCAGCGCGGGCGTGCCGCCATCGCCGCCTGCACCGCCTCCGCCGCAGGCTGTGAGAAGGACGCCGATCGATGCGGCCGCGACGAAGGAGTTTTTCATCGCGGCGATTCTTGATTGCAGATGTAAAGCGAATGTGAACCGCGACACAAATTCTCGTTGCGAACTGCCGACATATCCCTCAAAAGCGGGATAGCGGCGAGTTGCGAAGTGAACTGCAATTGCGTTGTGCCGTCAGCAGTTTCGTGAGGAGTTGATCATGCGTTTAAGCAGCCCCATGTCAGCGCCGAGTTTCAGTCGACCCGCCGGGCCCGAGTTTCGCCGTTCGCGCATGCGTGCACCGTCGCGCTTGCCGACGATCGTCCCGACGCAGTCTTCGTACTTCCAGCGTTTGCTCTGGTTCTTCGGTTTCGGTCGCTGATCGACTGAACACCCCGCCGCGGCACTGATCGCGGCACATCTCGCCCCCACCGCGGCATTCTGTCGCGCGCTTGCCTCTCCCTGCACTGAAGCTGTCGGCCCATCGGCCGAAAACCCCCTGAATAGGTCATCGCGCTCGCGATGCACTTCGGGTGAATATTCAGCCATGCTCAGGGTCCTCTCCATCGCCGTTGCTCTGTTGCTCGCCTGCTCCGCCGGCCGCGCAGAGATCACGTTCGGCTCGGCGCACGCGATCGTCGTCGACGAGACGACCGGCGAAGTGCTGCTGCAAAAAGACGGCGGCACGGCGGCCCCGATCGCGTCGCTGACGAAGCTGATGACCGCGATGGTCGTGCTCGACGCGCAGCAGGACACGAGCGAGAAGCTGCGCATCGCTGCGGCCGACATGGACCGGCTGAAGCACACACGTGGCGGCGTTCCGCTGGGCGCGGTCGTGTCGCGCGGCACCTTGCTCGAGCTTGCGCTGCTCGCATCGGACAACCATGCCGCATCGGCATTGGCACGCCACCATCCGGGCGGCATCGACGCGTTCAATGCCGCGGTTCAACAGAAGATCGTCGCGCTCGGACTCGAGAACACGTCGATCGAGGAGCCGACCGGTCTGTCGCCGAACAACCGCTCGAGCGCGCAAGACATGGTCAAGGTGCTGCGCGCCGCAACGAGCTACCCCGAGATCGCGCGCATCACGAGCTTGCGCAGGCACGCCGTCGTCGTCAACGGCCATCGCTGGGCGGTGCGCAACACCAACGGCCTGGTCGGGTCGCAGGGCTGGACGATTCTGCTGTCGAAGACCGGCTTCACCAACGAAGCCGGACGCTGCCTGAGCATGCGCGTGCAGGCCGCCGGCCGCACCGTGATGGTCGTGCTGATGGGTGCGGTCGGCTCGTCGGATCGCGCGCTCGATGCACTGAACATCCGCCGCTGGCTGAGCGGCGAAGCGCCGGTCGCGACGCGCGCCGACAAGGCGCATTCGCGCCTGATGGCCAATCGCAAGCGCAGCGCGCAGACACCGATCGTCGAGACGACGAGCGAGATCGTCGTTCCGCCGACGCCGAGCTTCGTCGACCCGGGCAGCGAAACGCCGCCGTACGACGACATCGAAACCTGAGTCGGATCGCTGCGCCTCGGCAGCGTGGAGCGTGGAGCGTGATTCGGTCACGAAGCCTGCAGTTACATATCCTCACAGGTCGCCACCTCGCTCGACAATGACCTGCAGCGGTCGATGCCGCGAGTCACAGGTTCGAATGCACACACGTTCGCTGCGTTGGCTGTTGATCGGCCTGCTGGTCACCACGCTGCTGGCGCTGCTGTGGAACCGCTACGGCATGAACTCGGTGCTCGAGATCTCGGCCGCATCGGTCCAGGACATCGTCGCGCTCGACGACCGAGATGCCGGCGGCCACAGCGTGGCCAGCGTCGCGCGCGACGACGGCAAGCTGGTGCTCGACTGCACGATCGGCGAAGCGGCCGAGCCGATCTGCGAAATGGCGATTCGATTGAAGAACCCGCCGGCCGGAATCGATCTGTCGCGCTACGACACGCTGCTTCTCGCGCTGCGCTACGACGCGCCACCGGGGCAGCCGCTGCGCTTTCTGATCCGCAATTTCAACCCGGCGTATTCGAACCCCAGCGACCACGCGTCGATGAAGGTCGAGGAAATCGTTTTCGACCCGCGCCGCTCGCGCCAGCCGCTCGAGGTGCGCCTGTCGCAATTCGCCGTCGCGTCGTGGTGGAGCAGCGAGCGGCATCTGCCGGTCCGCTATGCCGGCACCGAGTTCGACAATGTGCCGGTGCTCTCGATCGCCACCGGCGAGAACCCGGCGCGCGGCGTCTATCGAGTCGCCCTCGAGCGCATCGAGTTCCACGGCAAGCTGGTGCCGACCGACACCTTCCGGCTCGCCGTGATCGGCGTCTGGGTGCTGTTCATCCTCGTCCATCTCGCGATCGACAGCGCGGCGACGCGGCGCCAGCTGCTCTTGAGCGCACGCTCGCAGGCATCGCTGCGCCGGCTCAACGCGGCGTTGCGCGTGCAGACGCAAAGCGTCGCCAAGCTCGCCTGCCTCGACCCGCTGACCGGCATCTTGAATCGCAACGGCCTCGCCGAAGAGCTGGTGCGCCTGGCCAATGACGAGAGCGATCCGCTGTTTCCGCTGTCGCTCGTCTTTCTCGACATCGACCACTTCAAGCGAATCAACGACCGCTACGGCCACAACACCGGCGACGAGGTGATCAAGAACGTCGTCAACATCGTCAAAGACAACATCCAGAAGCGCGACCTGTTTGCGCGCTGGGGCGGCGAAGAGTTTCTGCTCGTATTCCCCGGCACGCAGGCCTCGGAAGCGCGCCTGATTGCCGAGCGGCTGCGCGAGCTGATCGCCGAAGACGAGCCGGCATCGGGCCTGCGGGTGACGAGCAGCTTCGGTGTCGCCGAATGGCTGCCCGGCGAGGAGCTGACCCAGAGCATTGCGCGCGCCGACAGCGCGATGTACCGCGCCAAGGAGCTTGGGCGCAATCGGGTCGAGACGGAGCCGGCCTAGTTAGTTAGCTTCCAACACGAAACTGAACGTGGCTCAGATCACGCTTTGCGCCACCAGGGTGAGAGCGAAGGCGCAGGCGGCGAAGACGACCAGCACCCAGTTCGGCAGGAAGCCGTGCGGAGCGTGGACGTGGCGGTGACGGTGTTTGTCAGTCATGTGAATTCCGGCAATCAATTCCCCGACCGAACTGGACAGGGCGCTGGGCCCGAGGGCCCGTGAAGCACCAAAAAGCGAAGTCCGTGCCAAGCACAACGCGCTCGGGCTAAAAGAGGCTGACCCGGTCGACCTGCGTGACGATCTTGCTGCGCATCTGCAGCGGCTGGCGGCCGCCCTGCTCGAGCACCTTGGCGTGCGCGGCGGCGTCCATCGGGCGGAAGAAGCGAAAGCCCTGCAGCAGGTCGCAGCCCAGGCGCTCGAGGCCGATCGACTGCTCTGCGGTCTCGATGCCCTCGGCGATGATCGTCAGCTTCAGGCTTTTGCCGATGTCGATGATCGCGCCCAGCGTCGTTGGCCCGATCGCCAGGCCCTCGGTGTCGAGGACGAACGCGCGGTCGATCTTCAGGATGTCGAAGGGCAGCGTCTTCAGCATCGAGATGCTCGAGTAGCCGGTGCCGAAGTCGTCGAGCGCGAGACGAAAGCCGAGCGAGCGCAGATGGTTCAGCGTCGCCTTGGCCTTTTCCACGTCTTCCATCACCGCCGACTCGGTGACCTCGAGCACGATGGACGACGGCGACACGCCGGTCGCTTCGAGCACGGTTTCGACGCTTTGCACGTAGTTCACGTGCATCAGCTGGCGCGGCGACACGTTGACGCTGATCGACGTCGGCAGCCCCACTTCCTCGAGCCGGCGTGCCTGCATGCAGGCGTGCTCGAGCACCCACTGCCCGATCTGCAGGATCTGGCCCGTCTTCTCGGCGACGTCGATGAACTGGCTCGGGCCGAGCAGCGTTCCATCGGCTGCACGCATGCGCACGAGCGCTTCGGCGAGCACCGGCTGCTTCGTCTTCGCGTCGACGATGGGCTGGAAGTGCAGCACCAATCGGTCCTGCTGAAGCGCCAGCGTCAGCGCCTGCTCGACATCGAAGTCCTTGCGCATCGAATCGCTGTACGTCGCGTTGTAGACGATCGCGAGGTTGCCGCCTTGCCGCTTGGCCGCGTACATCGCGCGGTCGGCGCGCGAGATCAGCTCGTCGGACGCGAGCTCGGGGTCGTCGCACAGCACGATGCCGATCGAGGTCTTCGGGTGCAGCAGCGCACCGTGGCACGAATACGGCTGGCTCACCGCATCGATGATGCGCGACGCGATCGAGCGCGCGCCGCCTTCGGTGGCGACGCCGTCGAACAGCGCGACAAACTCGTCGCCGCCCATTCGCGCCAGCGAATCGCCGGGCCGCAGGATCGAGCGCACGCGGTTCGCGGTCTCGATCAGGTAGTCGTCGCCGGCGCTGTGGCCGAGCGAATCGTTGACCTGCTTGAAGCGGTCGAGGTCGAACAG
>Ga0066710_100007725_pt1 | contig 10324 bp, 8 predicted proteins | sample GraSoiAngelo_159_FD_79666 | JGI IMG/M metagenome (GOLD analysis project Ga0066710, IMG submission 79666) | Grasslands soil microbial communities from the Angelo Coastal Reserve, California, USA - 14_1009_16_40cm | ecosystem: Environmental > Terrestrial > Soil > Grasslands | place: USA...
CAGTTCTGGGCGCTCTACTTTCTCCAGACGGTCAAGAAGCTCGACGTGCTGACGTCGAGCTGGATCGTTGGCATCGCGCTCTTGATCGCCACCCCGACGCTCATCTTCTGGGGCTGGCTCTCCGACAAGATCGGCCGCAAGCCGATCATCCTGGGCGGCATGGCCCTGGCGTCCCTCACGTACTATCCGCTCTACTCCGCGCTCGGCACCTACGCCGACCCCAAGAACGTCAACTACGCGATGTCGATTCTCATCGTCGCGATCCTGGTCAACTACGTGGGGATGACCTACGGGCCAATCGGAGCCTTCCTGGCCGAGTTCTTCCCCAGCCGGATCCGCTACACCTCGGTGTCCGTGCCCTATCACATCGGCAACGGCTGGGGCGGCGGGCTGGTGCCGATCGTCACGACCTCGATGTTCCTGTCGACGGGCAGCGTAGGCTATGCGCTCATCTACCCCATCGTGGTGCCGGCCGTCATGTTCCTCATCGCCATCTTCGTGATGCCGGAGACGCGCAAGCACAGCATCTGGGAAGAAGGCGCGATCGAAGCCGCGCGCAGCCGCGCCTAGCGCCCTCGCGGACGGGGGGAGCCGGTCGCGGCTCCCCGCCCTTTCGTCGTCTCGGCTCTGTATCCGTCCGGTGACGCTTGCTCGCTCCGTGCATCGACGCGTACGCTCATGACGTGGGCACGTTCACCGTTCCTGTCGCGGTTGGGGATCCGGCAGGCCGGCGGTTCGAGACGCTGGAAGGGCTCGTCGATACGGGTTCCAGCTACACCGTCGTTCCCGCACCGGTCCTCGAAGCGCTTGGCGTCGAACGGGATGTGACGGATCAATTCGTTCTCGCCGATGGGCGGCGCGTCGAAATCGCGCTCGGGCGCACGTGGATCCGTGTCGAGGGCCGCACCGAGATCACGCTGGTCGTCTTCGGGGAGGCGGATTCCCGACCGCTGCTCGGCGCGTACACGCTCGAAGGCGTGAGGCTTGCGCCGGATCCCGTCGGGCGTCGCCTCGTGCCCGTGCCGGCGCTGCTGATGTGAGCAACGCCCGTCCTGGCGTTGCTTGACCGCGCTTCCGAGGGCCGCTACGCTCGTCGCCGGTTCCATTCCATCGCCAAGGAACATGAGATGCCGAAAGCTTCGGTCAGCGGGATCAACCTCTACTACGAGGACACCGGGCAGGGGACGCCGATCGTCTTCGTCCACGAGTTCGCGGGCGAGACGCGCAGCTGGGACGCGCAGGTGCGGTTCTTCTCGCGCCGGTACCGCACGATCGCGTTCAACGCGCGCGGCTATCCTCCGTCGGACGTCCCGGACGACCCCGCCGCGTACTCGCAGCAGCACGCCGTCGACGACATCAAGGGACTGATGGACGCGCTCCGGATCGACCGGGCCCACATCGTCGGGCTCTCGATGGGCGGGTACGCGACGCTGCACTTCGGGCTCCAGTATCCCGGCCGCGCGCTGTCGCTGGTGGTCGCGGGCTGCGGCTATGGCAGCGACGCGAAGAATCGGGACTCGTTCCAGCAGGACGCCGATCTCGCGGCCAGGCGCTTCGACGACGACGGCATGCGGAAGGCCGCCGAGTTCTACAGTCGCGGGCCGACGCGCGTGCAGTTCATCGACAAGGATCCGAAGGGCTGGCAGGAGTTCTTCGAGCTGCTCGCCGCGGGCTCGGCGAAGGGCCACGCGCTGACGTTGCGCGGTGTCCAGAAAACACGGCCGTCGGTGTTCGAGCTCGGCGATCGCATGGCGAAGCTCGATGTGCCGACGCTGGTCGTCACCGGCGACGAGGACGAGCCGTGCCTCGAGCCGGCGATCTTCATGAAGCGCACGATCCCGACCGCCGGGCTCGTCGTCATGCCGAAGGCCGGACACACGATCAACCTCGAGGATCCGGACGCGTTCAACCGCGCGGTCCTCGATTTCCTGACCGCCGTCGACGCCGGGCGATGGCCGCGACGCAATCCCGCGTCGCTCGCCAGCTCGGCCATCTTTCCCGCGGGGATGAAGAAATGACCACATCGGCGCTGCCGCTCGCCGGGTACCGTGTCATCGACCTCACGCGCGCGCGCTCGGGCCCCACCGCTGTGCGCCAGCTCGCGGAGATGGGCGCTGACGTCGTCAAGGTGGAGGCCGTCGAGGATCCCGACGTCGAGTTCGGGCGTCACGGGTTCGACTTCCAGAACCTCCACCGGAACAAACGGTCCATGACGCTCAACCTGAAATCCCCGAAGGGCGTCGACATCTTGAAGAAGCTCGTCGCACGCGGCGACGTGCTCGTCGAGAACTACCGGCCGGACGTCAAGTTCCGGCTCGGCATCGATTACGAGACGCTGTCGATGATCAATCCGCGGCTCGTGTACGCCAGCATCTCCGGCTTCGGTCAGTCGGGGCCGTATCGTGACCGTCCGGGATACGACCAGATCGCGCAGGGACTCGGCGGATTGATGTCGATCACCGGGCTGCCGGGACAGGGACCGGTGCGCGTCGGCATTCCCGTCGCCGACCTGACGGCCGGCATGTTCCTGGCGCACGGCATCCTGGTCGCGCTGCTCGAGCGCGAGAAGTCGGGCAAGGGCCAGTGGGTGCACACGTCGCTGCTCGAGGCGATGGTGCGAATGCTGGACTTCCAGGCGACGCGCTGGCTCGTCGGCGGAGAGATCCCGCCGCAAGCCGGCAACGATCATCCGACCGGGATTCCGACCGGCGTCTTCCAGACGAGTGACGGGCACATCAACATCGCGGCGTCGGGCCAGCACATGTTCAAGCGCCTCTGCGACGCGATGGGCATCCCGGCGCTGGTCGACGATCCGCGGTTCGTCCAGCCGAAAGACCGCTCGAAGAACCGCTTGATCCTCAACGCGGAGCTCCAGAAGACGTTCATCAACAAGACGAGCCGCGAGTGGGTGAAGATCCTGAACGAGGCGAGCGTGCCGTGCGGCCCGATCCTGAACGTCCAGCAGGTCTTCGAGGACGAGCAGGTGCAGGCGCTCGGCCTGGCCACGGAAGTGAAGCACCCGACGCTGGGCACCCTGCGGATTCAGAACGTGCCGGTGACGCTATCCCGCACGCCCGGCGTCGTGAAGACGGCCTCGCCGGATACGGGCGAGCACACGGACGAGGTGCTGGGCGAGCTCGGGTACACGTCCGCCGAGGTCAAAACGCTGCGGGAAGAACGGGTCGTGTAGTCAGGCGACAGCAGGCTTGGGCCGGCATGTCATCACGAGAAAGCTGACGTGATCCACGAGATTCACGTGGCGCTTCTTCGATCGCTCCAGCGCGGCGACGCCGGCGGAATGCAGCTCGTCATCGACCCACTCGACGAGCACGTAGTTGTGGGTCAGTAATTCCTGGCGTTCGCCCAGGATCTGCTGGAGGTGCCGAACCGCGGTGTGATGGTTCCGATCGGCGGTGTCGGCCCACGCATAGATGGCCGACGTGTCGACGAAGATTACCGGTCGCGGGATGCGGCCAGCGCCGCGTCGTGCTTCTCGGAGACCGGAGCCAGCCGGCCTTGCCTGGATCGTCCCGCTCGGACCGACGAAAACTGACTGACCTGCGTCGGCCGAGCACGCGCCGGGCCGTCCTCGAGCCCCTTGGCGACGAGATCACGCACGACGGCGGCAATCGAACGCTGCTCGCGGAACGCTCGCTGCCGGAGTGTCCGGTAGGTTTCTTCCTCGAACTGCACGAGTGTCCGGTTCATAGACACGTGATATCAAGAGATCAATTGTGGGCGGCGCGCTCATCGAAGTCACACCGTTCGGCTTATGCGGACGGCGTCAGACGTGCTGCGGCGGGATCTTTCCGGCGAACGCCCGGTGCACGTAGCCGGTGTGCCGAGCGTTCGTCCGGGGGAGAGGGCCTCGAGGCTACCCGACGCGCCGGCGCTTCGCGTTCACGTAGTCGACCAGCACGTACTCGCCCAGCCGCTCCGCCGACGCGAAGAACGCGCGCCCGCGATTGATCTTCGCCATCTGCTCGACGAACGCCGACAGCATGGGGCTCCGCTCGAGCATGAACGTGTTGATCACGATGCCTTCGCGCGTGCAGCGGTGCACTTCTCTGAGCGTTTCCTCGAACGTCCGGCGCGTCGGCGGGTAGGAGAAGTCGGCTTCCGCGCCCTCGAGGTGCGCCGTCGGCTCGCCGTCCGTGATCATGATGACCTGCTTGTTGCCGCCCTTGTGCCGGCCGAGCAGCTGGCGCGACAGGAGAAAGCCGGCGTGCATGTTGGTGCCGACACTCCAGTCGCTCCACGTGAGCCCGGGCAGCTGCTCGGCCTCGAACTCGCGCGCGTAGAGCGAGAACCCGACGATGTGCAACGCGTCGCGCGGGAACTGCGCGCGGATCAACGAGTGCAACGCGAGCGCCACTTTCTTCGCCGGCAGGAAGCAGCCGTTGTAGAGCATCGAGCGGCTCATGTCGAGCATGACGACCGTCGCGGCGCGCGTGGAGAACTCGGTGCGGTAGACCTCGAAGTCGGCGGGTGACAGTCGCACCGGCGTCCCCGGGCCTTCGCGTCGCACCGCGTTCATCAGCGTCTCTTCGAGATCGAGCATGAACGGATCGCCGAACTCGTAGGCCTTCGACTCGTCCGTGCGGTCTCCGCCGGCGCCGCGCCGCTCGACCGCGTGGCGGCCGAAGCGGTCGCGCTTCAGGTGCGTGAAGATGTCGCGCAGCGCCTTGTCGCCGATCTTGCGGATGGCGCGCGCGGTGAGCTCGAGCTCGTCGCCCTTCTGCTCGAGATAGCCGGCCTCGACCAGTCTGCGGATGAGCTCGCGCAGGCGCTCGAGATCCTGCGCCGCCTCGGGCCCGAGCAGCTTCTCGATCTCGCCCGGATCGATCTTGTCGAGGTCGTTCGGCGAGCGCGCGCCCTTCAGCTCCTGCTCCAGCTGCTCGAGCTGCTGGAGCTCTTCCATGAGCTGCATCGCCTCTCGAAGGTTCACGTCCTCGTCGCCGCGGAACTTGTACTGGCGGATCATCTCGTCGAGCGGCGCCTGCTCGGAGAGGTGCATCGCGAGCTGCCGCATCGCCGCCTCGAGCCTCTCGTCGCGCCCGAACAGGTTGCGCATCATCTCTTCGAGCTGCTCGCGCTGCCCGGGCGACATGCTGGCGAGGAGGGACTGCATCTGCGCCGCCTGCTGCGCGAGCTGCTCGATCAAATCATCGAGACTCTCCGCTCCCGGGAACTGCTGGCCCCACTTGTCCTTGAACTTCTGGAAGTCCGGCTCGCGGCCCTCGGCGCGGTCGCGCAGCATGCGGTTGATGTCCTGGATCATCTCTCGCAACCGCGCCAGGTCTTCCGGCGTCATGTTCTGGAGAGCCTGCTGCATCCCGGACATGAACGGCTTCAGCATCTGCTCTTGCAGCGACTTCAGGAGCTCGTCGAACATCTTCTTCGCGTCCGCGTCCATGAACTCGTAGTTCTGCAGATCGCGGATGCGCCCGGCGGGATCCGGAGGCAGCTGGTCGAGCTGCCCATGCTTCTGCGCCGCCACCTGGTCGAACCGCCGCTGCGCCGACTTCGACACCTCGCCGCGCTCGGCCTGCTCCTGCGTGTTTGCGGACTCGCGGCGGATGCCTTCGCGCTCGGTCTTGACGATCTCGTCGAGCTTCTTCTTGATGTCGTCCAGCATCGAGCCGAGGTCGTAGCGGTTCAGCTGCTGCTGGCGTCGCTGGCGCAGGCGCTGGAGGAGATCTTGAAGCCCGGACATGCGCTGGCCTTGCGGGTCCGTCATGCCGCGCTGGAAGAGCCGCCGGAGCGCCTGCATGACGTCGCCGTCCGACATGACGTCGTCCGCGATGGCCGACAGGAGATCGTCGGCGTCGAGATCGGGCAGGCTCTGCGTGCCGTCCCAGCGCGAGTAACGATGGAGCATCGTGGGTCTCCCCTGATGTCAGTTCGTGGAAACCCTCGAGCGCGTCGCGGGGAGCTCGGAAGCTCCCGTGGTCGAGTGTTTCACGAACTCTCAGCTCTTGTAGCGGAAGCGGCCAGCCTGGCTGTCCTTGTTGAGCTTCTTCGAGAGGTGCAAACCCTCCAGCACGAACTCCGCCGCGCCGGCGACGCTCGCGGGCTCGGTGGCGCCGAGCTTCCGCACGGCGCCCAGCAGCGGCTTCACCGCCGCGATCTGCTTCACGTACTCGTCCGACGGCATCGAATCGGACACGACGACGGCGAGGCCGCCCTGGAACGCGGCGACGACCTCGTCGAGCTCCCCCGCCGAGAAGTAGCGGTTGAAGACGTTCAACACGGCGCGCTGGACCAGCTTGCCGAGCACCTTGTCCTCGGTGCCGTCGCCGACCGACTCGAGCTCGATCTTGCCGGTGGTCGACGCCACGATCGCACCGAGGTCGGTCACGCGCGGCACGGCCTCGCGCTCGCCGAGACGGATCGCGCGACGGAGCGCGCTCGACAGGAGATTTTCGTAGTTCGTGATCGTCACGCGGACCGAGACGCCGGAGCGCTGGCTGATCTCGGACGACTTGCGCGCCAGATGCGTCAGCTCTGCGACGATCTGCTTCATGAACTCGGGGCTCAGCGTGCGGAAGCTCTCGTCGGGGAAGCTGGTCCGCTCCGACTCCATGATGGTGATCTCGTCCTCGAGGCGCTTCGGGTAATGCGTGCGGATCTGCGAGCCGAAGCGGTCCTTGAGCGGCGTGATGATGCGGCCCCGGTTCGTGTAGTCCTCGGGGTTCGCGCTCGCGACGACGAACAGATCGAGCGGCAGGCGCACCTTGTAGCCGCGGATCTGGACGTCGCGCTCCTCCATGATGTTGAGGAGCCCGACCTGGATGCGCTCGGCCAGATCGGGGAGCTCGTTGATCGCGAAGACGCCGCGATTGGTCCGCGGCAGGAGCCCGTAGTGGATCGTGAGCTCGTCCGAGAGGTACCGTCCCTCGGCCACCTTGATCGGATCGACCTCGCCGATCAGGTCGGCGATCGTGATGTCGGGCGTCGCCAGCTTCTCGCCGTAGCGGCGATCGCGCGGAATCCAGGTGATCGGCGCGCGGTCGCCCTGCTCGGCAGAGACGAGCCGGCACGCATGACAGATGGGCGCGAACGGATCGTCGTTGATCTCGCAGCCCGCGAGCGCCGGCACGTCTTCGTCGAGCAGGCCGATGAGGAGCCGCGCCATGCGCGTCTTCGCCTGCCCTCGCTCGCCGAGGAAGATGACGTCCTGTCCGCTCAGCACCGCGTTCTCGATCTGCGGCACGACGCTCTCGTCGTAGCCGACGATGCCGGAGAAGAGCGGCTCGCTGCGCGAGAGCCGCGCGATCAGGTTGTCGCGCAGCTCCTGCTTGACCGACCGCCGGGTGTATCCCTGGTCCTTCAGCTCGCGAATCGTCGATGCTCTCGCCATTCCCGGTCCTCTTCAGAGGTCAGGCGCGCCGAAACGCGCCGTGCCTGGAGTCGTCGTGATCGAGCGCGTGCGCTCGCGAATCGCCTCTCTCCGGATGGTACGCCAATTCTTCCAGCGGCGTCTCCCGCCGTGTTCGTGCAGTATGGGTCGGGAAAGGAGCCGCCACATGGGCACCGATCGCTTCGGCAATTCCTTCGCGCCCTCGCTGCCGTACGCGCGCGGGACGATCCTCGCGTCGACGGCCGACGACTACCGGAAGCTCGAGCGCGCGTACGCGCTGATCCGACAGCACGGCGCCGAGCACGTCTTCGTCTTCACCGGGCTCGAGCACGCGCTGCCGATGGAGCCGGAAGATCTGAAGTTCGCCGACGACGAGCTGGCGCCGGCGCTGTGGGGCGATCGGCTCCGGACGCTGGCGCTCGGTCATCTCGGCGGCTCGCCGGAACGGCACGACGTCGTCGTCACCAATCGACTGACGGGGGCGACGCTGGCGACGTTCCTCACGCTGGTCAAGCCGGGCGACACGGTGATCGGTGTCTCCGCGAGCTTCAGTCATCCGTCAGTCCAGCGCGCGGCGGCCCACACGGGCGCCCGCTTCGTCGACACCGCCGGGCTCGATCAGTTCACGCGCGCGCTCGAAGGAGAAACTCGCCCGACGCTGGTCGCGCTCACGCGCCTGGCCGTGACGTACGAGCTTCTGCCCGCCGACGCGATCAGCACGATCGTGAAGCTCGCCCACGACCGGGGCGCGACGGTCTACGTCGACGACGCCGGCGGTGCGCGAGTCGCGCGGGCGATCTCCGATCATCCCAGGGCGCTGGAGCTCGGCGTCGATCTCGGCGGCACCGGCCTGGACAAGTACGGCACGATCGGGCCGCGCTTCGGGCTTCTCGCCGGCGAGAAAGTCCTGGTCGGGAAGATTCGCGCGACGATCTTCGAGTTCGGGCTCGAGGCGCGTCCGATGTGCTACGCCGCGGTCGTGCGCACGCTCGAGCGCTACAACCCGCGGCGCGTGCAGGAGCTGGTCGCGGCGACGAAGCAGGTGGCCGCGGAGCTGCGGCTCATTCTCGGGGCGAAGCTCCACGAGACGCCGACGACCGCGCAGATCCTGGCCGACGACCTGCTCGAGATCGCGATGAAGCGGGGAGGCGTCATGCGGCCGACCTGCGTCCCCTACGAAGCGGCGGCGGCGTTCTGCATGCTGTTGCTCCAGCACCACGGCGTCCTCACGGTCCACTTCGTCGGCATGCCGCCGGGGACCGCGAACATTCTCTTCAAGTTCATCCCGCCGGAGACGCTCCAGAAGTTCGGCGGCGCGGCCCGGTTCGCGAAGGCCGTGGACGACGTGCTCACCCGGCTCGGGGAGTACGTCAGCGAGCCCGCGAAGCTCTCCGCGCTCTTGTTCGGGGAGGCATAGCGATGTTCGACATGTTGATTCGCGGCGGCGAGGTCGTCACGCCCGACGAGGTCGTCGTCGCGGACGTGGCGATCCAGGGCGAGACCATCGCAGCGGTTGCGGCGCCGGGCACGCTCGGCGGGGACGTCGGGCGCGTCATCGACGCCGCGGGGAAGCTGGTCATTCCCGGCGGCATCGACCCGCACGTGCACACCGGCTGGCCGATCCCGTCGGTCGATGGAAGCGTCCTGCACAGCGCCGGCGCCGCGCAGGTGAGCCGCGCCGCGATCTTCGGCGGGACGACGACGCTCGTCGACTTCGCGGTGTGGTCGCCGGGGATGACGCTGGAGCAGGCCATCCACGCGAAGGAGGCGGAGTGGCGCGACGCGTTCACCGATTACGCGCTGCACGTGATGCTGCAGGGCGAGGTGCCACCCGAGGTGATCGCGCAGATGCCGGACGTGATCTCGGCCGGCTTTCCGAGCTTCAAGATCTTCATGACCGATGTGCGGCCGCACGGCAAAGGCCGGCGGATCCCGCTCGGCCATCTGTGGGAGATCATGCAGACCGCGGCGAAGAGTTCCGGCGTGCTGGTCGTCCATGCCGAGGACGACGAGCTCGTGATGTACGCGTACGACAAGCTCGGGCGCGAGGGCCGCACCGACATCCGTCACATGCCGGAAGTCCACAGCATCATGTCGGAGGACATCTCGTTCCGTCGCGTGCTGAGGCTCGCGCGCTACGTCGAGGGCGCGGCCGTCTACATGATGCACGTCAGCGCGGAGGTCGGCGTCGAGGCGATCGCCGAGGCGCGCGCCGCGGGCCTGCCCGTCTACGGCGAGACGCTGCACCACTACGCGACGTTCACCGCGGAGGCCTATCTGCGCCCCGACGGCGTCATGTTCCACACGTACCCGTCGCTGAAGCACGAGACCGACCGCCAGCGTCTCTGGAAGGGACTGCGCGACGGCTCGCTCAACACCGTCGCGACCGACGAGCTCTGCACGCCGCGCGCGATCAAGCTCCGGAGCCGTCACATCGCGGACGCGACCGGAGGCCACGTCGGCGTCGAGACGCGCCTGCCGATCGTCTACACGGAGGGCGTGGTGAAGCGCGGCATCTCACCCGAGCGCTTCGTCGCGGTCACCTCGGCGAACGCCGCGAAGATCCTCGGACTCTATCCGCGGAAGGGCGCCATCGCGGCGGGCAGCGATGCCGACATCGTGGTCTTCGATCCCGCCCTGCGTCGGACGCTCAGGTCCGAAGACCTTCACGGATCCGACTACAGCGCGTGGGACGGCTGGGAGGTCTACGGCTGGCCCTCGCTCGTGATGCTGCGAGGCCGCGTCGTGGTGGAAGACCGCAAGCTCCGTGATGGCGCGGGCGCGGGGCGACGTGTTCCGCGCAAGCTGGCCGCGGCGATCCAGCACGGCCCGGCGGTGTAGTCCGGCGTCGGCTACCGCCGGGGCTGGAGCTCGATCCGCCCGTCGCGCACGCGAACGTTCAGGCAGGGCTGCGCGAACGCCGAGGGGCCTTCGAGGATGCGTCCGTCCTCGAGCGCGAAA
>Ga0066710_100007726_pt1 | contig 10324 bp, 4 predicted proteins | sample GraSoiAngelo_159_FD_79666 | JGI IMG/M metagenome (GOLD analysis project Ga0066710, IMG submission 79666) | Grasslands soil microbial communities from the Angelo Coastal Reserve, California, USA - 14_1009_16_40cm | ecosystem: Environmental > Terrestrial > Soil > Grasslands | place: USA...
GCCCACTTATCTGGAATGGGATCTCCAGACACTCGAAGAGTGCTATGACCAGGTGGACGCGATTTCGCTCCACCATTACTTCGGTGATCTTCGCGAGACGGGAGGCGACAGTTCGAAATTTCTAGCCGTGAACCTCGCCATGGACCGGCAGATCGAAGAAATAACCGCCGTTTGCGATGTGGTGCGCGGCCGGAAGCGGAGCAAGAAACAACTGTGGTTGGCCTTCGATGAATGGAACGTCTGGTATCGCAAGAATACCGAGGCGGATTTGAACGGGCAAAGAAAAGAGGCTCCTCATCTTGTCGAGGAGGTGTATAACCTTGAAGACGCCTTGGTCTTGGGTGGCCTTATCATCACGCTCCTCCGTCACTCCGACCGAGTGCGTTTAGCGTGTCTCGCCCAGCTGGTTAACGACATCGCTCCCTTGGTGACTAACCCTGACGGCGTACTGCGACAAACGATCTATTACCCCTACGCGTGGGCCTTGCGTTATGCGCGCGGGAATGCCCTGAATTTAGTAGTGGAGTCAGAGGACTATGAGGTGCAAGGGATGGGGAGGGTACGCTACATCGACGTTGGCGGAACTTTTGACCCAGAGAATGGCTCGACCACTTTGTTCATTTTAAATCGTGATCTGGTCAAGGCCCGTGAGGTAGAAGTCGTGTGGCGTGACAGCGCGCCCGCGCGGGTGGGCGAGTGCCAGGTAATGACGGGATCGGACCTGAAGGCTTATAATAGCTTTGAGGCGCCAAAACGAGTGGTCCCACAGCCCCTCGAGCCGCCCAGGGCCGGAACTCGTATGACCTTCGAGCTACCTGCGCATTCGCTCACCTTAGCTTATCTACCGGGGAAGTGAGAGGGCCTTTGAACAATCCCAAGAAGCTGGGACTCTATGGACCCAGCTCTGGCGGCACACGAGCACTCGTCGGATGTCCGCACAGAGATAGTTGAAGACTTAACCAACCGCCTTGTATTTTATCCCAATCGAAATGATTTCGATGCCCTCAATTGGCCCAGCCTGTCCAGGTCGTTGCGTATGACACCCTCGGTATGGTGGAGTTCAGAAAGGGCGACCCGGATCAGGCCACCCAAGTATATCGAGAGCTTTTGCAGCGCTACCCCAACTCCATCCCAACCTTGGAGGAACTGGGTACCATCGCTACTTCGCAGCTTGGTCTTTTGTGCAGCCCTCCTCTCCTCCTGGCAGGCGGCAGCTCAACAACAGTTGCCCAAACAAGCGGACTTGCACTTCGAGCAAGGCATGGAATTCTTGAAACAGCAGAATTGGCAAGCCGCCGCCAGCGAGTTCAGGGAGGTAATCAAGATCAATCCTCAGCGTGCGCAGGCTCACACCATGTTGGGACAAGCCCTGGAAAAGCTGGGTGAGCGCGAAGCCTCGCTGGCCGCATTTCGCCGCTCGATAGGAATTGATCCATCCAGCGCAGAAGCGCACTACAACTTGGGTATGGCGCTCGGAGAATTCGGAAATCTTCAGGAGGCGGTCGCGGAGCTTGGTCAGGCCGTGACTCTCAAGGCTGATTTTGAGGCTGCGCATCTAGCGCTGGGCCTCATTTGGCTCAAGGGGGGAGAATTCGATAGGGCCATCGCTGAATACAAGGCAGTACTAAAGATCAACCCGCGGTCCGTTGACGGTCATAACTGGCTGGGCGTCACCTACGAGCAGAAAAACGAGCCTCTCCCGGCCATTCAAGAGTTTGAACAGGCTATTGCCTTGGATCCGAGCTACGTGCGGGCCTATAACAACCTGGGTTCGGCTCTGATCCGAATTGGAGAAGTGGAAAAGGCCCTTGAAGTTTTCCAAAAACCGCTGAAGCTGCGGCCTAAAGACCCCTCACTCAACATGAACCTGGCAATGGCCTTGCAAATGAAAGGTGACCAGGACGGTGCGCTACGCCACTTGAAACTCGTGGTCACAGCACAACCCGACAATGGGGAGGCGCAGTATTACTTGGGAGATGTTGTAAGACAAAAGGGTGACCTCGAAGGGGCGGTGCGCGCCTTTGAAACAGCACTTAAGCTTCGCCCCAACCTGCAGGAGGGCTACTATAGTCTCGGCTTGACCTTGAGGCAGATGGCGGCCGGTCGACGGCCTTCGCAATACTCTTCGTCACATCGTGTCGCAGTTCAGGCGGAGGAGTTCTACAAACAAGGCCTCGCTGCGCTGGGAGCGGGAGACGTATCAGGCGCGAGGGAAAAACTCGCGGCGGCGGTGCAGTTTGATGCGGACTACGCTGAAGCTCATAACATGCTGGGTTTTGTGCGGGGTCAGAAAGGTGACGTGGCTGGGGCCGTCGACGATCTAAACCGGGCGATTCAGTTGGATCCCCAATTCGCTGGAGCACACTACAATCTGGGAGCGGCATTCTGGTTTGGTGGCCAGAGAGTGAAGGCCCTGACGGAGCTGAAGGAGGCGGTCCGCCTCGACCCCACTTTCGTGCAGGCCTATCTGTTCTTGGGTATGGCCTCGAAGGAGAGTGGCGATCACGACGCTGCGCTGAATAGCTTGCACCATGCCATCGCTCTATCCCCCAACCTTTTTCCCGCTTACATTGATCAGGGCGTTGTCCTGCTAAGGATGGGCCGCCTCTATGACGGCCTGGACCGACTCGACGCAGCACTGCAGATGGATCCTCGGTCCGCGGAAGGAAATATTGACGCCGAAGAGGCCATTCGCGAGGTGCGCCGGGCCATCGCGCAGAAACCCGACGTTGCCGAGGCGCACAATACGCTCGGCAAGTTGCTAGGCAGAAAGGGAGCGGATTCAGAAGAAGTCCTTCCGGAATTCGAGGAGGCTGTCCGACTGCGACCTGATTTCGCGGAGGCGCACAACAACCTGGGTCTTGTCTTCCTGCAGAGGAGCGAGGCAAATAAAGCGATTCCACAGTTTCGTGAAGCGGTAAAGTACATGCCCAATTACCACGAAGCCCATCTCAATCTGGGGGGGGCTCTGACCTTGGTGGATATTGAGGAAGCGCTCCGGGAGTTGCAGAAAGCGATCGAACTCCGCCCCGAATCCGTGCAGGCTCACTATAACATCGCATTGGCATACGAGATCAATAACGACGTCGACCGAGAGATTGAAGAGCTGAAGAAAGTGATCGGTCTTGATCCGAAATACACCCAGGCCTTGTTCTCATTGGGAAGATCGCTTCTGATAAAGGGGTCTGTGCAAGAAGCCATTCTTCAGTTGAAGGAAGCCGTAAGAATCAATCCAAAGTACGGAGAGGCCCACCATCAGTTGGGCTTGGCGCTGGCCCGAGCTGGTCAACGCCAAGAGGCTGAAGCTGAGCTTAAGCTGGCTAGAGATCTGATCGCCAGTGCGGAACGTTCCCAGTTGGCGAGTAACAAAATGGGCCAGGCAGAACTCGAGTTGAAGCGGGGGGACCTGCCGAACGCGATTGGGCATTTCCGGGAGGTGACGACGCTGGAACCCGATTGGCCTAACGGACACCGGAGGTTAGCTAATGCGTTGCTGCAGAGTGGAGACACGCGCGCGGCAATCGGCGAATTCAAACGTTCGCTTGAGCTACAACCGAGCCAGTTCGACGCCTACTACGGCCTGGGACTCGCTATGATGAGGAAAGGAGAACTGGACGAAGCCGTATCGATGCTCAATCAAGCGATTATGCTGCGTCCGTCTTCGCCAGAGGCTTTCAACCAGCTTGGTGAGGCTCTGGCCAAGAAGGGTGAAACGCAAGGGGCGATCAACGCGTTCAAGATGGCATCACAGCATGATCCCGCATTCGCACTGGCACGGCAGAACCTCGAAAAGATCTTGAAGCAGGCTGGGGAGGTCAAACCTCCGCCGGGAGAGCTGGAGCAGCTTCGGCATTTTGAAGATTACATCACCGACGGCAAGTATCAAGAGGTGGAGCCACTTTTACGGACTTATTTGAAAGCCTACCCAACTTCAGCTAGGGGTTATTACGACTTGGGATATGTCCTCTTCCGGACTCACAAGATCAGTGCTTCCATCGAGGTACTGGCGAAGTCACTTCAGTTGAAAATCCGTGACGCAGAAGCCCACAAGATTCTGGGGCTGGACTTCACGATTATAGGGAAATACGACGAAGCCCAAATCGAGATGGAACAGGCTGCACGCCTGAAGCCGGACTCAGCCGAAATTCACTATTTTTTGCGCAGGATCCATTACACCACCAATGCTTTTCCCTCGGCCAAAAGGGAGTTTGAAGAAGCAATACGGCTAGACCCGTCGTATATGAAGGCATATAACAACCTGGGGTTGACGATGGAGGGCATGGGGGACAACAACGCTGCCCTGGCAAACTATGAGAAGGCTTTCCTGCTCTGCACGGAGCAGGGCCTGAAATCGGAATGGCCTTACGTTAACGTCTGCGCGCTCTACAACCGCCAGAACAAGCCGGAACAGGCGCTACCGTATTGCCAGAGAGCGACCGAACTCAACCCGAAGTCTGACCAGGCATATTTCGAAGCCGCCAAGGCATACATTTCTCAGCAGGATTGGGATCAGGCTGCCAAGGCCCTGCAAAACGCAATCGAGATCAATCCTCGCTTCGCAAGGTTTCACTATGTACTAAGCACGGTCTATAGGAAACTCGGAAAGTCAGCAGAGAGCGAGACGGAGATAAAGGTTTCTCGGACGTTGACTGAACGAAGTGGGGATAGACCGGTTCGACAGACTGCAGACTATCCCTTGCTACACTCGGATAATCTAGCCGATGGCAAGCACTGAGGCTTGGGGCTGATAATCACAAGGCATGAGGCACTCGCTCCCGTCGCTTGAGATCCTGGTTTATGGAAAGGAATAGGGATCGTCGAAAACTTCGGTGTTCTATTGGTTTCATTGCTTTGTTTGTGGGCCTGACCTCCTTGGGAGAGTCACCGTGGGGCGGGGGCGAGGCGCGAAAGCCGGTGCGTCCCCGCGCAACATCCCGTGTGCAGTCCCAGGTTGAACGGTCAGCTGCTGATGTGTCATTTGTGGATGTGGCGAAGGACGCTGGTCTTGGTGGCGCCGTGGTTGTCGGCGGCGGGGTCCAGAACAAGCGTTATATCCTGGAAGTAATGGGAGGCGGGGTCGCTTTCCTCGGCACGCGATCGAACCGCATTGGTATTGGAGCGCGCGTTCGCACGGTCACGGGCCCCCACGCGCAGATGGAAGAAGTGATCAGTGGTTCCAGCTTTCTTTCGCAAAGCGACCTTCGCCTGCATTTCGGTCTGGGGCAGGCGAAGACCGTGGACTTGGTGGAAGTAAACTGGCCTTCTAACCAGCTGATCACCATTGAAGAAGGGCGTGGGATCGTTAAAGCTCAAACCTTCAGGCCATCATCCAGAAACTCTAAGCCTGCCAGTACCAACCAATCGAAGTAGTGCAAGTGTGTGGCAGCCAGTTGATTTGTATTCGGCGCTGAACCGCCGCATAATTGAGTCATTAAGAGAGTCAGCCAGACTCCGGCAGTCAGGAGTCGGTTGCCGCTGCTCAGCCAGAAGCAACCAACCGGAATTTGACGAATGCACAACAAAGCTCGAGGACGAGGAAAGGCAGACTATGGACTGCGGACGATCTCGCTCTGTGTCATGCTCGCGCTCGCTCCGCTTCCGGTCTACCCCGTCACGGATCATCTCGAAAAATCGCTTGAGCTGGTCAGCCAAGGGGATTTGAACGGGGCCGAAAAGGAAGCTCGTCTGGCCCTCAATGACCCTCCAACGCGGGCGCGCGCTTGGGCAACGTTAGGCGCCATTCGGCTTGGACAAGCAAAGTACGAGGAAAGCGAAGGATTTTTGAATACAGCGCTACGGCTCGATCCTCGTCTCGTAGGGGCCCGCATCAACCTTGGGAATGTCTGTGTACTTCGAGGGAAGGCTGACCAGGCTCGCAACTTGTTCAAAAGCGTCCTGAAAATCGATCCTGGCAATCTTAACGCTCGCTTCGATCTCGCAAAGCTCGAGGCTCAGAGCGGCAATTACAGCGCCTCTCTGGAAGTGGCCAAGCCTGTCATTCTGGCCCTGCGTAATTTCGACGAAGGTCTGTTGGTGTTGGCGACCGACTATCTTGGCCTTCAGCGGATTGGACCTGCACGAGCTTTGGTATCGGATTGGAAAGCATTGCGCGACATCGCGCAAGACGTCGCCGTGGACCTTGCGTTGCTCTTTGTGAATAACGAGCTTGCCGAGGGGGCTATCGAAGTCCTCGAGAAAGCCAAGAGCAACGGTCGGGCCTCTTATGATCTGGCTTATACGCTCGCCGGTTGCTATCTTTCCAAGGGAGACCTGAAATCGGCTTCCGCAAACTACGAGTTAGCTCTTGATTTCAAGCAGAGTTGTGTTCCTTGCCTGCTGCACATTGCCAGGGTTGCGCGACAAGAAGGTCATTCGGAGAAGGCCTTGGCCTACCTAATCAGAGCGAAAGAAGCGGAACCGGAGAACCCCGAGATACTTTTCGAATTCGGGAAAGTCTGCCTCGAAAGAGACCTCCTTAAGGATGCGATTCCCGCCCTTCAACGCGCCGTAGAGTTACGGCCCGACGACGCCTCTTACACCTACGTGCTGTCCTCAGCTTACGTGGGAAAAAACCAGTACAAAGACGCGCGTGAGTTGTTAGACAACTTGCTGAAGAAACGTCCTGACGATCCGATCCTGAACTACGTGATGGGTGCGGTGCTATTTCTTGAGGCGAATCTCGACGATGCTACCGGATATCTTAAGAAAAGCACTGCTATCCAGCCCGATCAAATTGCCGCTTATTACTACCTGGGTTTGGTCGCGGAGAGAAAAGTGGAACTCGATCAGGCCGTGAGTATATTCCGAGATTTATTGCAGCGTCACCCCGATCACGCGCCTTCGTATGAAGCGTTGGGCGGCGTTTTATTCAAACAGCGGAAGTACGAGGAAGCGCAACAGGTGCTCGAAAAGGCTCTGCAACTCGATCCCAACTCCGTCAAGGCTCATTATCAGCTCGGTGTGCTCTTGGGCCGCGTTGGCAAGAAGGAGGAATCGAGCAAGCATAAGGAAATCGCTCAGAAGCTCGAGGCTGAGGGAAGAAGGAAGTCTGCGATGGACCTCCGTATTTTGACGGCGCAGTGAGCCGGACGCCACCTGGTGGAAAACTTCATAGCGAGCGTGTTCAAGCAGGCGGATTTCAGTACGGCGCGCTTTATCGAGGCCACACTGATATGAGACGAGCACCATCGTCAGAATGACAAACGGCTCGAGCTGGAATTGAACGAACACTCCCAGTTTTTCAAAGGGAATGGTCTTGTGTTCCGGCACACGAACGTGTTTGTTGCTTCCCAAGACAACTGCGCACGAACGGATGGCTTCGCGGCCCGCGCTTGCAAGCGCAAAGGTTCTTGGAAGTGAAGATGAGCCCTTATCGCACAGACCGACTCATGTTTCACTAGCAACGCCCTGTTCAGCGGAGGCCATCGGACTCCTTTCAGCGGCTCGGGACCTCAGGGAAGGGGTGTGGGACAATAACTGCACCTTCCCTCAACGCAATGATTCGGTCCACCGGGACATCTGTCAGCTGGTCCGCCTGTCCGCTGGGCCAGGTGATTTCCAGCGAATCGACCTTTGTCCGGTGCCCCAGACCGAAGTGAATCCGCGGGTCACTCGCCGACATGTAACTCATTCCTCCCTTCGACTGTTTGATTTGGATGAAGCCTCCGGAAACCAGCTTCAAGCTTGCGCCGATGCCGTCCCGATTGGAGCGCGTTCCAATCAACTGGACTTCCAGCCAGTGGTTGGCGTTTCCTCCATCGTTGCGCAACAATTCGGGATTATCGCCGCGATTGTTGGTCACGATGTCAACGTCGCCGTCGTTGTCGAAGTCCGCGGTGGCGAGGCCCCGCCCCGCGATGGGGCGCGTGAAGTCAGGTCCGAGAGAGTCCGAGACCTTGTCGAACTGCCCGCGTCCCAGGTTGCGGAACATCAGCAGCGGCTCTTTGTAGGATACCTCGCTATGGTAGAGGTGGATGTTGTCGAGCATCGCCCCGTTCAATTGCAGGATGTCCGTCCAGCCGTCGTTGTCGTAATCGAGAAATTTCATGGCCACGCCGCTCAACCTCGTGGCCTTGTTCCCGATGCCGGAGCGATACGTGTAGTCGTCGAACGTCAAGTCGTGATTGTTGTGGTACAGCCGATTGAGCTCGAAGTCCAGGTGGGTGACATAGATGTCGAGCCACCCGTCGCCGTCCACGTCCGCAGCGTCAATCCCCATGCCGGCTTCGTAGCGGCCGTCTTCGCTGGCAGCCACACCCGAGACGAACGACACGTCCTCGAACGTTCCGTCATGTTTGTTGAGAAAGAGGAAATTCGGCCAGGTATCGTTGGCGATGACGATGTCTGGCCAGCCGTCGCCGTTGAAGTCGGCCAGCACCACGCCCATGCCTTTGGACTCGGGCTTGCCGACCCCGGACTTATCGCTTTCGTCGGTGAACGTTCCGTCGTGGTTGTTGCGGTAGAGCTTGGTTTTCTGCCCCTTGTAATTGTCCGGATGGCAGTAGGAGCGGTAGCCCGGCCGGCGCTCTCCGCACCAGGCATTATTCTGAGGACTCCATTCGATGTAGTTGCAGACCACGAGGTCCAGGTAGCCGTCCTTGTCATAGTCGAACCAGCCGGCGCTGGTGGACCATCCGTCTTTGTCGGCCACACCCGCCTTGGCCGTGACGTCCCTGAAAGTTCCGTTGCCGTCATTGTGATAGAGAATGGCGCTGCCGTAGCCTGTGATGTAGAGGTCTGGAAAGCCGTCGTTGTCAAAATCGCCCACCGCCACGCCCTGGCCGTAGTGCCCCTCCCCGCCGACTCCGGCTTTTTCCGTGACGTCGGTAAAGGTTCCGTCACCATTGTTGTGGTAGAGTGCGGAGCGAAGCGGCCGAGCCGGTTTGTAAATATCGGTGGCTGCCGATTGAACGAAGTAGAGATCCATGAGCCCGTCCTGGTCGTAGTCAATCCAGCCCACGCCTGTCCCCATGGTCTCGAGGTAATACTTTTCTTCTGTTTGGGTAGCGTCCTGAACGAAGGAAATTCCCGCAGACATGCGGATATCTTTGAACCGTACGGATGCCCCGAGTACCTGTGATGATGGCAACTGTTCTGCTAGAAATTCAAGATGAAATATAGCACCGATCGTCCCAGCCAGTCCTAGGAGCGCCAGGTATCTCATGCTGGGGCAGCCCTGGCGAGTACGGCCTTGGATTCTTTTCCCATCCAAATATTGCCTGGTAAGTCTAGCCAAGAACTCATTCGGCCCACCAGGTAAGGTCATGCACATTCATTTTTCGACCCATAAAAGAGACGAAGGGGTGTCCTTGCGAAGTGCATCACGTTCTGGGAGCTCTATACTGACTTCAATCTTAGAGAATGAACGCCGCGGAAACTCTGGCGACCACAAAGTTATAAGCCAGCCGCCACATGCGTATGCAACATGGCGGTTTCCTCCTCCTTCAGTTCGCCAGACAACAACCAGAGTGATTATACCTGATATGCTCAGAGGCTAGGGGAACGACTTTTTCATTGAGCATATTTTCCTGCCTTTCTACCGGCGAAAGTGGAAGCCCTCAACGGCGAGTAGCGGCTCACAGCCCATCTGGTCCCGGGCATGGGAACTCGAACGTTGGGAAGCTTCACACGCGATGAGTTGCAGGATTATCTGGAACAGAAGGCTGATCAGGGTCTCTCTTACAGCCTGGTTGTCCACCTTCGCTGGGACTTCAAGCAGATCTTCGACCTGGCCCAGGCGGAAGGCTACGTTCAGAAGAACCCGGCCATCTTATTGTTTGTACCTCGAAACACACGCTGGCCCGAGAGGCTGGTCATGAAGGAAGAGGAGGTGAAAAGGCTATTCTCTGTGCTTGAGCAAAGAGAACGATTGATTGTAAAGCTGGCCGTACTCGCCGGAATGCGTCCTGGAGAGATTTTTGGTTCGAAGTGGAGAAGGCTGAAGGAAGAGTGCATTCAAATACGGCAGCGAGTCTATCGGGGAGAAGTGGACACACCGAAGACGAACCATTCAGTCCGCGACGTGGCCTTATCGGACGGACTGCTCGGGGAGGTCGACGAATGGAGAGGTATCTCACTCGACACGAGTTCTAGTGCATGGATGTTTCCATCAGAAAAGCTGGTGACACCTTTGGCGAAGGACAACTGCTGGAGGCGCAGAATCGCTCCAAAGTTAAAAGCTGTGGGACTGGGCTGGGTCACATTTCAGGTGATGAGACGAACGCATTCGACCCTGCTGAACGCCCTGAAGGTTGATCCAAAAGTCCTGGCCGACATGCTGGGTCACACGCTCGACGTCAATCAAAATGTTTACACGAACAGGCGA
>Ga0066710_100007727_pt1 | contig 10323 bp, 3 predicted proteins | sample GraSoiAngelo_159_FD_79666 | JGI IMG/M metagenome (GOLD analysis project Ga0066710, IMG submission 79666) | Grasslands soil microbial communities from the Angelo Coastal Reserve, California, USA - 14_1009_16_40cm | ecosystem: Environmental > Terrestrial > Soil > Grasslands | place: USA...
AGCGGGTCCCTTCCCGTTTTCTTCCACTCTGTTGTAACGCAGGCCAAAGGGCGCCGAATTCTAGCCATTCTGCCTTAACCAAAACTTGACAAACTATCGAGCGGCGAAGAACATAAAGCTCGTATCCCAAGGGGCGGATTTGTGTGCCTGCGCCGCTGATTCGCTCTAATGCCACTATCAGCACCGTTCGTCGGTAGTCGAAAGCGGTGCAAAAGGGGGGCGCGGTGATGATCAGGGGCCCTGCGCGCGGCTGTACGAATATCGTTTCTTTACATCTCCCGCGGAGCAGGATCAGCGGCATCGCGCTTGCGGTGCTCGCTCTGTCGATCGCCGTGCTCGCGCTCGCAGACACGCGGTCAGGTCTGGCGACCACGGGCGGACTGGTGAACCCCGGTTTCGAATCGGGCGCCGCGCCCTGGGTCATCAGCGCAGCCGATGTGGGGCTGGTCACCGGCACCGAGACTTCGGCGCAGTGCGCCACCTATGCCGATATGGGGAACCTAACCGTCGCCCCGTACAAAGGGTCGAAAGATCTGCGGCTGGGCGGTTGCAAGCGGATCAACGAGAACGAGAACAGGGGGCTGGATAAAGCGAGTCAGACGTTTACGGTCAAAGACACGACGTTGACGTTCGCCTTCCGCCTCTTCTCCTGGGAGCACCGGGGGTACGATCAATTCTCGTTCGACCTGAAGTCTGGGAATACCTCCGTGGGCAGCCTATCCAGCACCCTTACGGTACCTATGGCCGGCCTGCCGGGCGGCGTCGCGACTTGCAGCGGAGCCCTTCCCTGTACCTTCAACATCGATGTCGGAGACCGCGGTAACTTCGTGGCCACTAACTGGATCCCGGTCACGATCAATATCCCGGCGCAATACATGGGCCAGACGTTGACGTTGTCTTATAGCGTGCTCGGCGGCAAAGACAACGCTCACGCGACCTGGGCGTACTTCGACGCCAATACGCCACCGGTCGCCAGATTCTCGCATGACACCATCGACGTACGTGAAGGCGACGTGGTTCAGTTCACGGATACGTCTTTTGACCCGGATGGGGACAAGATCGTCGCCTGGAGCTGGCAGATCAACGGCCAGTCATCCAACGAACAGAACCCCGTGTTCATCTTCCCGGATGAAGGCACCTACAGCGCTTGCCTCACCGTGACGGACGCCTCCGGTGACAGCAACCGCGTCTGCTCCGGTGCTGCGGCAACAGATGGCACTCAGGTTGCGGTGATGACGGTCAACAACACTGCCCCTCAGGTCAACGCTCTAAACCTCGAAACACTTTCGGGCCAGCCCGCCTCGCTCTTCGGCCGGGTTCTTGACCCGGGTTGGACGGACACGCTGTCCGCTTCCTGGCAGGTGAACGGCCAGCCGGTTCCGGCGACCATTCAGAACGATAACCTGGCGTTCCTCTCAACCGGAGTGATTACCGGCACCGCCACTACGACTTCCAACGTAAGCGGAACGCTCACCCTCCAGGACGGCGACGGCGGAACGGGATCTGACAACTTCAATGTGACCGTGGTACCCAATGACCCGCAGCGGTTCGAACCGGCGGACAACTCGCTTGCCACGGCGCCTGTGATGACGAGCGATGCCACGCACCTATCGTGGATTCAGGCGGCTGGGGACAAGGACTTCTTCGAGGTCCGTTTGCCGGACCAGAGCACCTTACCCGCGGGCGGCGAAGTGTTGGTGACATTGAAGGGGCCGGGCACATCCGGCCTGAACGCTGACTACGACCTCGTGATCCTCTCGCAGCTGCCTACCGGTGTTACCGGCTTTCGTAGCGGCGATGCTGGGCAGACAAATGTGAGCACATCCGGCTTCCGCAGCGGCGGTTTCCGCAGTGGCGGCTTCAGAAGCGGCGGCTTCAGGAGCGGTGGCTTCAGAAGTGGCGGTTTCAGGAGCGGGGGTTTCCGGAGCGGCGGGTTCCGCAGCGGCTCGGCCGTCTATCCGCTGTCTCAGACCGGGTTCAACGGCCTTGAGGGCGATACCATCGGCAGCGCCGACATTACACTGGACGAACTGGGGCTGGGCGCGCTGCCGGGCACCGTTTCCGTGGCCGCGTACTCCGGAAACCACGGCACCAAGCCTGAGGTTGCGCTGGCACAGTCGGACGTGAATGGCACCAAGTTTTACGTGGGCGTAATCGGCGCAAACGGCGCCTTCAGTAACACGCAACCCTACTCGCTCCAGATCGAGACATCGGTGCCGCTGGACCCAATACTCGCCCTGGGCGCGGCGGTCTGCACAAAGTCGCCGCTGGTTGGGTCTGGCTCCGCGACAAGCAGCGTGGTTGACCTGAACCCCGGCTTCCCGGCGGCCGGCCAGGCGAAGACCCTCATCGTCACTCAGCGAGAGCGAATGATCGCCCTCTACGACGACCCGGCGACGACGTCGACGAACGAAGGGCTGACCGCCTGGAACGCGCTCTTGCCGAAACTCCAGGCGTTAGCGCAGCAGCCGTCAGTATCGGCGGACATAATCTCGATGCCCAGCGTCTTTTACGACGATGCGGATAGCAACCCCTGCAGCGTCGACGCGACGAACGCGCTCGCCGCCGCGATACGTGGGCAAGTGCAATCCCGCCTCAGCGCGAACCCCACGATTCAATACGTGGTCCTGGCTGGCGATGATGACATCGTCCCTCAGCGCCGCGTCCCCGACCAGACCATCATCGGCAACGAGGCGAACTACGTAACGGACTCGCTGCTGAAGCCGGGCAGTCCCCTGCTGTCCAGCCTCCTGGGCGGCTATATCCTCACCGATGATTACTATGTGGACGTCCAGCCGACGGCCTGGCAGGGGCGCGATCTGTACGTCCCGGATATGCCGATAGGGCGGCTTGTTGAGACCCCGGCCGAGATCGGCGCAGCCGCAGATGCATTCGTGGCGAGCAGCGGTGTTCTGGACTACAGCACCGCCTCGACGTCGAGCGGACTGGTGACCGGATACGACTTCTTTAAGGACGGCGCCGACGCCATCGCCGCCGGCCTGGGAGCGAAACTCAACGTCAAGACACTCATAAACGACACCTGGTCCGCCGATGACCTTCGCTGCCGCTTGCTCGGCCAGGCGGCGGGCAGCCTGACCGGCTGCTCAACGCCCAGCGTGTCCGCGCCTATGGCGCACTTCCTGCACTACGCCGCGCTTTCTGCCAACGGTTTTGGGACCAATAACTTCGGCGACATTGTAAACGGCAGCCAGGTGGCGGCCGCCGGGGGCGCGACGCCGGCGCTTCAGCGCAAGGTCGTATTCACCATCGGCTGCCACGGCGGCTTCAACGTGCCGGACCGTGCTTCACAGCCGGCAGACGGCGGCCTCGGCATCGATCCGTCGTTGGACTTCGCGCAGGCCATGGCCCGCCAGCGGGCCGTGTTCATTGCGAGCACCGGCTACGGCCTGGGAGACGATCAGGGCCTGGGCGGGCATGAACTGCTCTTCCGCAACTTCTCCCAGGAAGTGGTCAAAGGCGATGTCTTCATCGGCAACGCGCTGACGAAAGCGAAGAGCGGCTACCTGCTCAGTCTCCTCTCGATGACTCCATACGATGAGAAGACATCGATCGAGACGACGATGTTTGGACTACCGATGTACCAGGTGAAGGTGCCCGCCGGGACCGGCAGCGTCCAGACGTTGCAGCCCCAGACGGCTCAGGAAAACTTCACGCTGACCGTGAACGACGGCGGCGTTGCCACTACCACGACATATCCGATTGAGGACGTAACTACGGCGCAGGGCCACTACCTTAAGGCCGCCGGCGACACACAGGTCACGCCCTTCCGCGCGATCGAGCCGCGCGTCGTTATCCCGCTGCCGCCGGGGAACCCGGCCCAGGGTGTGGTCATAAAATCGGGGTCGTATACGGACGTTTCTGGCTTCGATCCGGTTATCTCGCTGCCCACGCAGGACTGGCTGCTTGACCAATCGGAGCCGCAGACCTGCCTGAACGCCTTCTGGCCTGCTGTGCCGGCGACCATCAACACCCTGGATTCCGGAGGAGCGCAAAGCCTGGTTATCACTCCGGGCCAGTTCCGCTGCACGAGCGGGACGGCGGCCACCGTCAGCGGCATCCAGCGTAAGTACACGTCGCTTACCCTCGACATCCTGCACTCGAACCCGGCCGACACGCAGCCGCCCGCAGTCCCGGACGTCACGTTCACCAGCGGCGCGAATTCCAGTGTGGATGTCGCGGTGACGGCGAACGACCCGAGCGGTATCGCCCGCATCGTCGTCCTGAAGTACAGCGGTGGCACGATGACCTCGACCGAACTGGCCCTGCCGCAGCCGTTGCCCGCATCCGGTACATTTACACTGCACGTCCCGAACGTGGCGGCGACCGATGATCTAGCCGGCGAAGTCATTGATGGAGCCGACAACGTTGCGTACTTCACGGCGAAGGGCTCCGGCGGATTCACGCCGCTCTCCGTCAATGCCGGCCCGGACCTCTATGTGACACCCGGTACGCCGACGAGCTTCCAGGTGTCGGTGCCGGACTTCGCCTCTCTGAAGGAGCCGTTCTACACAGTCCAGTTCGGTGACGGCACGTCTACCAGCGGACCCGTTCCTGGCGCATACTTCAGCGTTCCTCACACCTACACAGCCGCGACCGACTTCCCGGTCACGGCGACCGTAAAGGTCATGGATGCCGATGGCCGGCTGGGCTCCGACACAGTAGTCGTCCGTTTGCTCTGCGATCCCATAGGCGACGCCTTCACGCCGAATACGGACTTCGTCTCCTGCGACGTGAGCAACACCGCGTCGACGATCACGATCGCAGTACGCGTCGTCGGCACAATAGCAACGGACACCCAATACCGGTTGAACCTCAAGACATCGAGCTTCAACGGCCAGGTAAAGTACGATAACGGCAAGGCCGGAGGTGCCCTGACCAGTCTTGTAGTCACGTTCGGGGATGCCAGCGAGCTGCGCTTCACGTTCAGCCGGGCGGAAGTCGGCCTGTCTAGCGGCGGCCAGCTGCAGTGGTCGGCTGAGTCGCAAAAGGGCCAGCCTGGACAGCCGGGCCAGGGCATCCTGGACGACATGCCGAATTCTGGGTTCTTTACTGCTGTGATATCCTGAGGCGGCAGCCCCAAGCGGGCGCCGCCTCAGCATGGCACTACGACGAGCGGAAAGCCCGCTGCGCCTGCAGGGCGCGGCGACCGGCGGGGTGGGGTACGTATGCAGACAGCTTTTCGCTCCGAAGTCGACCCTCTAACGGCGTATCTCCCTGCCACCCTCGTCCAGCAGTGGGCGCGTAAGCCTGACCAGCCTCCCGTCTGGGGAGACTGGCTTAGCGGCTCCCTCATGTTTTGCGACATCTCCGGCTTTACCGCTATGTCCGAGCATCTCGCTCGGCTGGGGAAAGAGGGTGCGGAACTGATGGCCGCGGTCCTCAATCAGTTCTTCGAGCGGATGATCGGCATTGCCTTAGACTGGGGCGGCGCTCAGATGAAGTTCGGCGGCGACGCTATGCTGCTGCTGTTTTCTGACGAACGTCATGTTGAGCGCGCCGCTGCCTCCGGGTTGGAGATGCAAGCGGCTATGGCGGAGTTCAGGCGCGTGTCCGCCGGTGGCGACATATACCGGTTGCGCATGCGCATCGCCATTCACAGCGGGCGCTTCTTCGCGGCCTCGGTTGGACAGCCGGACGGCATCCTGCACTACCTGCTGGTCGGCCCGGACGTCAACCGGACGGCGGAAATCGAGGGCGCCGGTCAGCCCGGGCAAGTAGTGCTGAGCCGGCAGGCCGTTGCGCAGTTGGGCCCCGGCTGCGTTGTCGCTCCCGCCTCCAACGGCGTGTGGCGTATGCGCAACCTCCCGGCGCTGCAGCACCCCCACAATGACGCGACTTTGCGTGCGCCGCAGAAGGTTCTGCAGCGCTACCTGTTGCCGCCGCTGGCTGCGCCCCTTATAGAAGGTCGCCTGCCCAGCTTCTCTGGAGAACACCGGCGGGTAACGGCCGTATTCATCAACGTTCTTGGCATCTCACCGCTACTGGAAGCGGCAGGGGACTCCGAGGCTCTCCGCCAGACCGATGCCTATATCCGGCTGCTCATCTCGGCGCTCGAACGGCACGGCGGGTTCCTCGCCGGCAGCGACCTGGCGCACGAAGGCGATAAGCTCATCTGCCTCTTCGGCGCTCCGCTTTCCCTTGAGCGTGAGGAGGCGGCCGCCCTGCGTGCTGTTCTGGAGTTCGATGAGGCTCTCGGCTCGGCGGGGCTCAGCTTGCGTCATCGCATTGGTCTCGGTTCAGGAGCAGTTTTCGCCGGCGAGATCGGTTCTTCTAAACGCCGAGAGTACACCGTAATCGGCGATAGCGTGAACCTGGCCGCCCGACTGATGGCGGCTGCCGCGCCCGGCGAAATCCTTGTGTCCAGGCCAACAGCCGAGCGGGCGGGCACCGAATTCCATCTGCAGCGGCTTAAGGCCTTGCGCGTGAAGGGAAAAGCGGCCCCGGTCCCTGTACTTCGCCTCCGCGGCAGCATAGCGGAGGCGGGGGCTGCCGCCCCTCAACAGGCCAGAGAAACGCCACTTGTCGGCCGGGAGGCGGAAACGAAGGCGCTTGCCCAGTCGGCCGAGCAGGTGTCGTTGGAGTCGCGCGCTCGCTGGGCCTACATTTGGGGAGAGCCCGGCATCGGGAAATCCCGTTTGACCGCCGAACTGCGGACCCGTCTGGTCGCGCAGTCGTGGCGGAGCGTAACCGCTTCCTGCCACACGTATACGTCTCGCACTCCGTTTGCCCCGTGGCGGGCTCCCCTGCAGACGCTGCTAGATATTGCCCCTGAGGACGGTGCGCATGCGTCGGCGGCCAAGGTTTCGGCCGCCGTCCAGAAGCACGCGCCCGAGCTGGTGCCGTTCGCTTCGCTGCTCGGGGAACTGCTCGCGCTTCCCGCCGGCGCGGAGCCCTCACTTGCCTCACTGGACGCCCGCGAACGTCGCCACGCACTGAACTCGCTCGTTGTCCAGCTGCTGGCTTCAATGTCCGCCGCCTCGCCGCTGCTCCTCCTTTTTGAGGACGCGCACTGGTCGGATGCCCCCTCGCTGGACCTGCTTGCCGCCCTTCTCAGGCGCGATGACGCGCGCCTGCTCACCCTGGTCACCTCCCGGGAAGCGCAGCCGGCTGAAATCGGGGCTTTGGGTGCGGCCGCTGTTATCCGCCTGCGCGAGTTGTCCGCAGACGCTGCTCGAACTTTGATCGGCGGCGGTGCTGAGTACTCACGAGCGGAGGCCGAACGCATACTGGCGAGGGCGCAGGGAAACCCGCTGTTCTTGCAGGAGATCGCGCGGATTGGCTTGGCCGCCGGAGCGCCGCTTCCGGACAACGTGAACGATGTTATCCTGGCGCGCCTTGACCGGCTGCCCCCAGAGCAGAAAACGGTCCTCCGCACGGCAGCGGTCATCGGCGAATCCTTTCGCCGGGAAGAACTGAACATCCTGCTTGGCGGTAGCCTCCAGGATGAGACCGTCGGAGAGGCGTTGGACGACCTTCGATCACTTGGCTTCACGAGGGACGAGGGCGCACACCCGGCCTCTTTCGCCTTCGCGCATATCCTCACTCGCGAAGTGGCATACGAGACGCTGCCGTTTGCTCAACGTCGCCACCTCCACCGGCGCGCCGCTCAACACATCGAAGCGCGCGAATCGGCCCGGCTGGAGGCCGTCTGCGACCTGCTCCTCCATCATTATGAGCTGGCGTCCGATACTCCAAAGGTGGTTCGCTACTCGGCGATGTCCGGCGACCGGGCGGCCGCCGTCTTCGCGACAGCCGAGGCGATGGAATACTACCACCGCTCGCTGGCGGCCCTCGCCGCCCTTCAGAACGGCTTCGAGGGCGACCGCAGCCTGCTAATGGAGCGACTGGGCGATTGCCTAGATAACGCTGGCCTGCACAAAGAGGCGACGGACGCGTTTTCCGGTGCTCTGGGCGATTGGCGTTCCGGGCGCCGGTCGTGCCGGTTGCTCGGCCGCCCCCGTTCGCCACGTAGCCGCGAGGCGGATCTCTCCCGCAAGGTCGCTGTCTCCTGCGAGCGCCGGTCGGACTACGATGAATCACTCAACTGGGTGAACGAAGCGCTGCGCGTGCTCCCCGGCCGGCCGGGTTTGGTAGGAGCGCAGGTGTTCGCCACCAAGAGCCTGGTTCTCTTCCGGAAGGGCCTCTACGATCACGCCGTCTTGTGGGGCCGGCGCGGCCTCGACGTCGCGCGACGAAACGGCGAGCCGCGCCAGGTCGCCTACGCGCACCATATCCTCGCCGGCGCCTATATGGAGCTGGGTAAGCTGAAGCAGGCGCTGTTCCATGACCGGCTGTCCGCGCGCATTTACCATGAACTCGGCGATCTGCCGGGACAGGCGCGCGCCAATAGCAACCTGGGCCTCTCTTATCAGATGCTCGGCGTGCTGGATGCTGCGCTCTACCACTACGAAGTCGCCCTCCGCGCCGACGAACGGCTGGGGAACGTTAGTCACTCCGCCATCGTCCGCAACAACATCGGGGAAGTTCTCCTCGTCCAGTCCCGTCTCGATGAGGCGGAGGAGCACCTGCTGGCAGTCGTGAGCGCGTACAAGCAGGGAATGGCCCGGACGGCGCTTGCAGGGCTGGCTGAGGTAAACCTTGCGCGCTGCGCCCTAAAGCGGGAGAACCTGACCTCTGCCAGGCGCCACCTCTCCCGCGGGCTCCGCCTTCTGAAGAGCGTCGGTGCTGAAGGGCTGCTGACTGAAGCGCTGCTGCAGCGCGTGGAGCTGCTGCTGGCCGAGGGAAGGCCGCGCCAGGCCCGCCGCGAATGTCACCGGCTGCTCGCCGAAGTCCGAGAGCTCGAGGCGAAAGTCCTAGAGGCGCGTGCGCAACGCCTGCTCGGTCGCGCCGAAGCAGGGCTCGGTAGGCCGGCGCCGGCGATCGCCCATTTTCGGGAAGCTGTCGCGCTGGCGCGGCAGGCGGCAGCCGGTTATGAAGAGGGACTTGCGCTGCTGGAACTGGGACGGGTCACCCGGCAGTCTTCGCCGCGGTCGCGCCGGGCCGGACAACCGTTGCGCCGTGCCGCATCGATCCTCGCAGGGATGGGCGCCGCCGCGGATGTTGCTGAAGCAGAGCGGCTGCTGGCCGCGCTGGCGTAGCTGCCGCTGACGGTCTGCGATAACATCGCTCCATGACCCCTGCCGATAAACCGAGCGTTAGCGTGCTGGGCGCGGGAAACATGGGCACCGCGCTGGGCCACGTCCTGGCCGGGAACGGCCACGACGTCCGCCTCTGGAGCATCGAGGAGGACGTGCTGGAAGACGTGCGCGACAACCGGCGCAACAGCAAGTACCTGAAGCACATCGAACTGAGCGAGCGCATCCAGTCGGCCTGGAAGCTGGAGGAGGCGGCGGGCGGCGCCGGCATCGTACTGTTTTCGGTCACATCGCAGGTGCTTCGCGCCGTTGCGCGTGACGTCGCGCCGCACCTGCCGGCGGGCTGCATCGTCCTCAACGTCGCCAAGGGCCTCGAAGAAGGGAGCGACCTGCGGCTGAGCCGGGTACTCGGCGAGGAGCTGGGCGACGGGCGGCCGATGGTTTGCATGGGCGGCCCGGCAATGGCCTCGCAGTTCGCAGCGGGCGTCCCAACCGCCGTGATCGTTGGGTCCGACGACCCAGAGGCGGCCAAGGCTGTGCAGCAGGCGTTCCAGAACGAGTTCTTCAAGGTCGAGACCACGGACGACCTCGTCGGCGTCGAGCTGTGCGCGACGCTCAAGAACGCCTACGCCATCGCCCTCGGCATCTGCGACGGCATGGGGCTGGCGATGAACACGAAGTCGTTGCTTGTGCCGCTTGCGCTGAGCGAGATGGCCTCGCTGGTCGAGGCGCTGGGCGGACGGCGCCAGACGGCCTACGGCCTGGCGGGCCTGGGCGACCTCATCACCACCGGGTTCAGCGCCGACGGACGTAACCGCCGTCTGGGCGAGACGATGGGCTCAGGTGGCGACTGGCGTGAGTTCATGAAAGGCCCAACGCTGGAAGGCGTGCCTGCCTGCCACTCGGCGCGCGGATTGGCGCACAAGCACGGCGTGGAGACGCCTCTCCTCGACGTCATCTACACGGTCCTCTGCGGCGAGCAAGAGCCTCGCGAGGCGATGCGTGGGTTCTTGCGACAGTTCGTCTTCGACTAACCTCTTGACAAAGGTGCTATGTTCTCGCCGCAACATGGCGCGGCCATTTGATCGTCCCGCGCTGTGGGGAGGGCAAGTGCCAAGATTCGGCCTGTGGGCGATCTCTCTGGCGGCGGCTGCTCTGCTCTTAGCCTGCCAGCAGGTGCAGGAGTCCCCTCTTGATTCCCCGACAA
>Ga0066710_100007728_pt1 | contig 10323 bp, 8 predicted proteins | sample GraSoiAngelo_159_FD_79666 | JGI IMG/M metagenome (GOLD analysis project Ga0066710, IMG submission 79666) | Grasslands soil microbial communities from the Angelo Coastal Reserve, California, USA - 14_1009_16_40cm | ecosystem: Environmental > Terrestrial > Soil > Grasslands | place: USA...
CCGTTCCGACAACGTGCGCACTCGCGCGACCAGCCGGCTGCGATCGTCGACGTACTTCCGAAGTGAGTCGTCCAAATCCATTTTCAGCAGTAGGTCGTCTGGATCGCTCTGCCCGGGGTCGTAAGGGGTAATGATCGGCGAAGGCGACGCCAGGATTTGATCGAGCCGATCGAAGAAGAGTCGGTGAACGACGGCCAAATGACAGGCGTGCTCGTGAGCGGACCACTTGTTGGGCGCCGGACGGCGCTTGAGCGTGGCAGCTGAAACCTCGCGAACGAGGGGCACGACCACGCTCGGGGCTCGCTCGAGTGCCGCGATGACAGCAGTTGCAGTTTCCATGTTCTCAACTCGCCAGGGCGCCAAGAATCTGACGACCATGGTTCAGCGGAAGCGACAGGTGGGCCTCCTCTGTATAGAACGTTGCGCGACACGAGGGTAGAACACTGGCAAGGTACCGGCCGTGAGCGACTGGGACATTCCGATCTCGCTCGCCGTGCCAGAGCAGCACAGGAGCCTTCACGGTGGCCAGGTCAAACTCCCAGGGACGCGCCAGGAGCCCGAGGTCCAGGACGGGGCCCCGAGTTCCATGCCGGCAGGCCTCCTGAAAACAGGCGATGAAGGCGTCGCGGATCTCCGGGCGCTGCATCAGGCTTCGATCAGGCTCCGGCAGCGACGCCAGCATCCGGTCGCTCGTCCGGTCCCCCGCCCCCCGCGTCGCTCGCAGGTTGAGCCTGAAGAGCGCTCGCGACAGGGGCGGCGCCCAGCGCGAGAGCCGCAGCATCAACCGAAGCGGCGCGCTCATCGCCGCGAAGAGCAACGGATCCTCGAGCGGCGCGATGCCCCCAAGGATGCCGACCGCGCGCACCCTCTCGGGAGCAAGGGCTGCGCAGGCGAGGGCATAGGGTGACCCGCCCGACGACCCGAGCACGGCGACGGAATCAAGCGAAAGGGCGATGGCCAGCGCAGACACATCACTCGGCCAATCCACGATCCGACGGTTGGCTTGAAAGTCGGAACGGCCTATCCCGGGTCGATCCGGCACGATCACCCGAAGGCCGAGCTCGTCGGCCACGCTCGCGTTCAGTGTCAAGTGAGCTTCGACTGACGAGCTCGGCACGCCGTGACAGTGAACGAGTGGATGACCTCGCCGACGGCCACCCTCCAGGTACGCCAGCATCCGGCCGTCAGGCAGCCGGATCTCGCGGGGTTCGAAGTCTGACATCGTGCGTCCTGACCTGCGTACCGGCGACGATCAGATCGCCACCTGGTCCCCGACTCGGACAGCTCCAGGTGCTGCCACCACAGCATAGACGCCAGCGCACGGGTACTGCGCGCCACCGACTGGCATGATATTGCTGCGCGTAAGCGTTCGGAGCACCTCGAGATCGCTCGGCAGCTCACTCTGCGCGAGCGTGGTCATGACGCATCGGGGGTCGGGCATGGCCACTCTGAGCTTCGCGGTCTCGCCAATGGCCACCTCCTGGTTGACCCAGCCGTTTTCGACGAACCCGGACCCGGCGCCGCCGACGATGACGTTCATGCGAAATCGACGCTCGTCGAACAGGCTCTGCGGCCGGATCTCCGTCAGTTGGGTGAGGGTCGACGTCGTCAACAACGACACGGGAAACAAGTCGAAGAATGCGCCGACGGGTACCGGTGACGGCAGGCCCGCTTCTGCGAAGAACGCCGATCCGAGCTTCTGTTCGACGACTGTATTGCGATGGCCGGCCGGATCGGCGTTTTCGACGTCGGGGTGGTACTGGTCGATGGTGAAGTCGTCCGGGGCGGCGCGCGCCAGCGTGACGTCGCGCCCGAAGAAGGCCGACAGCACGTCGTCCACCTCGGTGGATCCACTCGTCGCCACCTTTCCGTTCGGCAGCGCGACGCAAACCGGTGGCAGCTCGCGATCGGCCTTCGGTGGGCTGACGAACGTTGCTCGACAGTCCAGGAGGCCTGGAAAGAGCCGGACGCTCTTGGCACTCGCGACCTTGCCGGTCGACCGATCGATGAGCGCAAAGGCCCGATCTCCCAGGATCCCCCGCCGTGTCAGGTCGGCGTGATCCAGCCGCTCGCCTCCCATGGACTTGACGGGGAATCGCCACAGCGCGGCAACCGAACCGACCAGACTACCTGTCGCCATTCTGGTTCCTCCTTGCTGCGGCGTCGTGCGTAGTGCCCCAGACTATCTCGCTGAACTTGGACTCTCGCGAACGAGCTCCCGCAGCCGCGGTTCGACTTTGACGGCAAACGCCCGAACTTCATCGGCCTCCGTGAGCAGACCGTCAACAGCGCTCGCCAGCGCGCGAAGCAACTCGTCGCGCTCGAGAGAGGTCGGAAACGCGTCCCTGAAGACGTTGCGAACTTCAAAGGGAAGGTCGTCGAAGCCCCTTCCATACCTCGCCGGCAGCCCGCGGCGAAGACACGCCAGGCTGAGCGCGTAGTCTCTCACACCACTGACCCAGTACTCTGCCTGCCAGTAGCGGCCACGCTCGACGCAGAACCGCGCACGCATGGCATGGTGAACCGCATAGCCAAAGAGCTCGTCCGCAGGCGGAGGTGCCGTGTGAGGCTTCCGGACGGTCTTTCCGAACAGGGTCTTGAACTTCGGACCCATCGCGCCAAAGTCTGACGCCGGCGTGAATGACAGATCGAATTGCAGGCAGCCGGGAAGCAGAAAGACGCGATAGATGCTGGATCCGACCGGGAGATCGAACAGGCGAACGGCGTCGAACTCGCTGACGAGGCTGTGGGTCCAGTCGGCGAGCACCTCAAAAACCGACAAGTGGTCCGCAATCGCAAACGTCAGATCGAGGTCAGACCAGCGATCTCCCTCATCTTCCGCGAGCGAACCCACGACGGCGCCTGCGACCACGCGCCGGTCAGACGACGCCAGCTCCAGCACGCGATCGCGGACGCGCTCCCGGTCTTTGACGCTGAACATGCTCCACGCCTCAAACTGACGCGCAGATCGGACCCCTGCGAGGGGTCACTTAGGGCCGCGCGAGGTCTTTCTCTGCAGCTGGAGCTGAGCCTTGAGCATCGCCTCTTGAATCTCGGCTTCGGCCCAGCAGTTCTTCGCGTCGATGAACGGATTCGGCCCACCCGCTCCGAGCCTGGCGTACTTGGCCATCATGGCTTACTGAGCTGGATGGTCGCCGAGCGGCACGTCACAGGGCAACGAGCGCAGCATCTTGAACGTCCGATTGAACTCGCTCTCGATCTCTGCGGTCACGTTCCCTGGAGCGCGGTAGCTGCAGGCGAAGACAACATTGAGGTCCTTCCCGACTTCCCTCGCGTGCATGGTCCAGGTGGTGCAGCCCCGCGTGTGGCCCGCGGTGAGATGCGCGACGAGCGTGGTACCTCCAAGCGCCACTTCTTCGCCGTCACGGAGCGTCCGATCGATTGGGTGCACTTTGCCGCCCGGCTTGATGGCTTCGAGCGCTGGCACGTCTTCGCGCATCACCATGACCCGCGCGCCGGTCAACTCCTTGGTCAGGCTGTCGCCCTCCTGATGATCGCCGTGCGCGTGTGTCCCGAGCAGGATGCGGACATCGGAGAACTTGAACCCGAGCTGGGTGACGGACTTCTCGATGGTGCGGACGTTCCGCTCGTAGGTGCTGTTGATCAGAATGTGCCCTGCAGGCGTCGTAATGAGGAACGAGCTGAGCGTGCGGGTCCCAACGTAGTAGATGTTGTCGACGACCTTGTGTGGAGGAAACGCCGTTGTCTGATCCTCCTCACTCCCCATGTTGCGCGACAGGATCGACCGGGGCGTATAGGTCTGTCCGCGCAGGGTGACCGAGGGCTCGTCAGGCGGCTGACCACCCTGCGCCAGCACCACCGGCTCAACGACCCCGAAAAGGACCGCCCCAAGCAACAGAGCGCGGACACTCGGCCTGGACATCGCCTTCAGCCTCCCAGGATGGTCACCTGCCCGAGTTCGCCGTCTGGACTGCGGCGACATCATCGCACGGACAGGCCCTGGTCATCACCTACGGCGCCGTGTCGGCGCCACCCTCTCCTTCCTCGGGCGAGGATGAATGCCGAACCTCGGGTTATCCCGGGCGATGGCGGCTGCGACGTTTGCCAACGTCGGCTCGAAGGCCCTGCCTCGCGAGTCGGGTCAGACACCCTGGAACTCGATCAGCAGAGTCTTGTTCGGATCTCCACGTCGGTAGACGCGCTCGGATCGGTCGCCGAAGCGGACCACGACACTCCAACCCTCGAGCAGGTCGCTCAAGGGCGGAACCGGTGGGTCGGAGGGATAGCCGGCAACCGGGAATTGCGTGATCGCGCGATCGAGGAACGGCACGACGACCTCGTCATAGGCCTGCGCGTCACCGGGACGACGGGCAAAGAGGGTGGTCAGCAGAACCATGGCTGCCGGATACGGTCGCTTGTCGCCGGGGCCCCAGAGATCCTCCACCCAGATGGCCTGGGCCGGAAAAACGAAGTGGATCCGCTGCGGGGCGTTGTGTTTCAGCATGCCGTGGAGCGTCATCTGAACGTTCCTCAGGACACAGAACATGAAGCTCCCACCGACAAATGTCACCCGCTGGGCGGCAACGCGAATCTGATGCTCTTGTCCCTCGCTGATGATCGCGTAGTCAGGGTGCCGGTCGGCGGTGTACCAGTTCGGGTATTCCCTGCTGACCCAGTAGACCACAGGCACGTCGTTTCTCTTGGCCTCCCGGACAAGACGGTCGATTCCTGGCTTGGCGACGGCTGTATGGTCGAACCCATCGAGATTGGCGTGCCCGACAAAGAGCAGCTCCTTCGCCACGATCTCGTGGACGGTATCGTGGGGAACGGCCACCAGCGGCGGCTGGGCGGGACCTGCCACTTCAATGGTCACGCGTCGTTCCCGGGTCGGAGTGCGGACCACGAGCTCGGTGCGTCCGGGCCGCATGGCCTCGAGCACCCATTTCGGCTCAATCGGCCGGACGATCTGCGGGTTCTTGACGGCGAACTCGTAATCGACGGAGCGTAAGTCTCCGTTCTCAGCGCGTTCCAGTACCTGATAGTGAATCTCCTCGCCGGGGTGAAGCATGAAGTCCATCGGCAATACCTCCAGCCCGGGTCCGGCGGGCGGCCCGTACGCTGCCACCAAGAGCGCCATCGTGACGAGGTATCCCAGACGGACTCCTGTGGGTGAGGATCGCGTGGACTTCATGGGTTCACAGGAGCGCTCATGTTCGAGCGACTCACAGGTCCGGGCGTGCGGCGCGGTCGATCTGAAGCAGCTCGACGGGTGCGCCGTTCACCTCGATAAAGGCAACCAGCACGCCTGGACTGGGGGCGTTCGGGGCGATGATCACCTTCTTGCCAGCGATGGCCACGTCGAGGTCATCGACCTCGAAGGCTACATGAGGAACGGTCTTGACAAGATCGGGATAGGGAGCGCCCTCCCAGTAGCGTTGCCATTGAATGCCGAAGGGATTGTTCTTGTGATCGCTGACGGTGACCTTCAGCTGCGGAAGCGGAATTTCACCCTCGAACGACGCAGTCGTCGGGATGCCGATATGGTGATATCTCATCTGACGATCAAACCATCTTCTCATCCACCTGCTTCCGTAGCGCCAGCTTCGCCTTCGCTCGGCGCGCAACCTTCCTGGCTAACCCTGACCCGAGTGGCTCCGTCGCCTCGTCAGACCGCCTTCGAAGGTTGGAAAGAGCGCCGAACACCATTGCCTTTGTATTTGACACGCAGCGCCTCCAGTTGGGGCCGGATGCGCTGCATGCCGCGCTGTTGAACCTGCGCGGCCCTTGCAAGCCTGATCCCAAGCGGAAGCAGGGCGAGCCTGGCCAGAAAGGTCACGATCAGGATGCCGTGGCCAAGATTGCCATGACACACCTGCGAATGTTTCCCCTTTTAACACAATGATCACGGCTTGCGGTTGGGGAACCGCTCTTGGGGAAGCGCCGCGCCTCCATCCGGCTCTCGCCTGTCGACACCGCCTTCGAGGATGTCGTCGGCCGCGTTGTACAAGATCACCTCTGCGACACCCTGACTGCCACCTTGAAGGACTTCATGCCCTTCCGCTCGAAGGGCCGCCACCGTATCAGGCGACAATGCGAACCGTTCGTAGGTAATACGATCGGGCAGCCAGTACGGGTTGTCTCAGTATTTCTCCAGCCGCGTACGGAACGCCGTTCTTCGAAAACTGCGCGACCGACGAAGGATACTTCTGCATCGTCGGCAAGACCGTCGCGAGGGATCGCGCCAGGCCATCCGAGACCGGAAACCCATTTCGAGCCAGACCAGCCGCTGGCTCGACCAGACAGCTTTGAGAAACATGGTGGGCGAGGCGCGGGCGGGAGCTGTCTCACGAAAGTCGTACGCGGCGGTATCTCCCGTTGCCGCCCGGTAGAGGAGGAACCCGCCCCCGCCAATGTTTCCGGCAATCGGATGGGTGACGGCCAGAGCGAATGCGGTCGCGATGGCCGCATCAACGGCATTTCCCCCATCCGTGAGGACTGCCGCTCCGACGCGCGAGGCGATGTCGCTGGCTGAAATCACAAGGCCGGTCTTGCTGCGAATCGCCGGTGCTCCAGCCTGAAGGCACGCGAGGGCCAAGGTCGTGATCAGAGTGAGAACGAAACAGGATCTGACATCGGTACCCGCGCGTCGATTCACCCTCAAGTAGAACTTCATGAACGGCCGGATGAACAGTTTGGCCGGGATCAGTCGCACGACGGCTTCCCGAACGCCGCAGACGAGCGGATTCGTTGTTCGCATGATGCCGGCCGTTCTGCGCCCCTGCCGCAAGAGGGCGGTCGTCTTACTTCTTCTCTCGCCTTCATACGACCTGAGCGCGCTCGGGATGTCGTCGTCTGCACCGAGCGCTTTTCCAAGCGTCACGGCATCGACCATCGCTTGCGCCGCGCCCTGGCCAGTATGGGGCAGCACGGGGTGCGCAGCGTCGCCGAGCAGGGTCACGATGCCCCTACCCCAGACCGGCAGCGGATCTCGATCAACGAGCTCGTCACACCGCAGGTCTTCCGTTTCCGATGTGACGGCGCGGAACGTTGTATCGAATCGGGGGGCCAAGTGGGCCACAATCGCTGAAGGATCGCGCATCCCTGGCGGGACGAGTTCATCGGCCAGGGATAGTGCCCAATAGATGCCGGTGTCGCTCGCGCGGACGAGGAAGGCCTCGACGCCGCGACCAAGGTAGTAGATGCCGGAGAGATCGCCCAGGTAGCGGACCGCACCATGCACCGCCCCACGCACGGCGACGATCCCGCTCGACCGGGGCGGCATTTCCGCGGGATGGAGTACGCGCCTGATGACGGAACCCACGCCGTCGGCGCCAATGAGCAGGTCGCCTTCGGCCGTGCTGTCGTCCGTCATCTGCAGGGTGACGCGGTTCCCGGTCAGGGTGAATCCAGCCGCATGACGTCCGAGAATGATGGTGTCCGGGCCGACAGCATCAAGCAGCGCGCCGTGGAGCGCCGGGCGCAACGCGACGACCATCGGGCCGCCCAACACGTCAGGTGGCAACGCCGCCCGCTTCACGACGGTACCGTCGAGCCGGCGCAGTTCTGCGCGCCGCGGCTCGAAGCTGCGAGCGAGCACCGCGTCGGCGACACCCAACTCTCGTAGTGCCGCTATCGCGTTCGGTGCGAGGGCGAGGCCGAAGCCAAGCTCCCGAGGCTGCTCGTTCGAAGACGCGGACGTGCCACCCCGCTTGCCGCAGGGCGAGCGCAGATGAGAGGCCTCCTATTCCCGCACCAACGATCATAGCGGTCCGAGTCATCGACGCGACCACTCAATCATCTTGAACATGTTCGAAGAGCGAGGCCGGCGCAACAAACCTCATGTCGGCACCGTCGCATGAAGATTGGCAATCAAGTGAAGCACATACGCCACGAGCAGAGCCAGCCCATTCCTGGCGACGTGAAACTGAGTGGGATCGTAGGCCTCGGACATCATCTTCCAGAGCCTCAAGAGCTCGTGCCGATCGACGTCGGTGAGCGTGCTGATTTCCCACACGGTGGTCGGAAGTTCGCCGGCCAGAAACTCAAACACACGGTCATGCTGCAGTTCGCGAACGACAACAAGGGGAGTGATGTGGTCGAATCGCCCGCTGTCTGCGGCCCCATTCAGCTGAATGGCAAGCCGGCACCATCGCTGGATCGACTTCTTCTGTCTCTCGGTTTCGAAAGTCATGAACACATCCTGCCAGATCTCCTGCAGCGCCCGATCGAGGGGCTGCTCGAACTCCGAGTACGGACCCAGGTAGACATCGCGCTTCTGGACGAACTCTCGAGGGAACGCGACGTCGTCCTCTCTGCGAAGGCCGTTCGGCCAGTCGACGTAAGGCTGCTTACGTGAGACGATGACCGCAGCGCGATGGAGAAACCCCATCAGAGGGCCTCACAACTCGGCCTGCGCTGAAAAACAAAGGGGCGGCGATCCTTCGACCGCCGCCCCCTGAACTCAGCCGCCTTGTTCGACCGGCCCGCCCTTACTCTCCGAGGTCGCCCGTTCTCGGCCCAAGCGCTTCCTCGGGCTCCACGAAGTACTCCAGATCCCGCTCCAGCTCGAGCTCGTCGTCCGTCGGCTGCACGGGCGGCGGCGGCGGCGGCGGCTCGTCGGGCGGAATCTGGACGTGGCGGTAGTAGTCGAAGCCCGTACCGGCGGGTATGAGCCGGCCCATCGTCACGTTCTCCTTGAGGCCGCGCAGGTAATCGACCTTGCCGGAAATGGACGCCTCGGTCAGCACCCTCGTTGTCTCCTGGAATGAGGCCGCGGAGATGAAAGAGTCTGTGGAGAGCGACGCCTTGGTGATGCCGAGCAGGAGCGGCCGGCCCTGCGCCGGACGCCCGCCCGCGAGGAGCACGCGCTCGTTCTCCTCGAGGAAGCGGAACTTGTCCACCTGCTCGTCCACGAGGAACTCGGTGTCGCCCACGTCCTCGATCTTCACCCACCGCATCATCTGCCGGGCGATCACCTCGATGTGCTTGTCGTTGATGTTGACGCCCTGCAGGCGGTAGACCTCCTGGATCTCGTTGACCAGGTACGACTGCAACGCCTTCTCGCCGAGCACGTTCAGGATGTCGTGTGGGTTGCTCGGACCGTCCATGAGCGGCTCACCGGCACGGACGCGTTCGCCCTCCTGGACGTTGACGTGGACACCGCGCGGCAGCGCGTACTCGCGCGGCTCGGCGCCTGGTTCGTCTGGAACAATGATGATTTTGCGCTGCCCCTTGACGATGCCGCCGTGCTTCACGATGCCGTCGATCTCCGAGATGACGGCCGTCTCCCGCGGCTTCCTCGCTTCGAAGAGCTCGACGACGCGCGGGAGGCCTCCGGTGATGTCCTTCGTCTTGGTGGTCTCGCGCGGGATCTTGGCGAGCACGTCGCCGGCCGAGACCATTTCGCCGTCCTGCACCATCAGGTGTGCGTGGACCGGCATGTGGTACTTCCGGGCATTGGGGTTCTTGCCGCGGATCTCGATAGCCGGCTGCTTCTTCTCGTCCGGCGAATCCACGATGATCAGGCGCGACAGCCCGGTGACCTCGTCCACCTCCTCGTGGACCGTGATGCCCTCGAGGATGTCCTTGAACCGGATCTGGCCCGGATCCTCGGTCAGGATCGAGAACGTGTACGGATCCCACTCGACCAGCACCTGGCCCTGCTCGACCGACTGGCCTTCCTTCACCTTGAGGCGCGCGCCGTAGACGATCGGGTACCGCTCGCGGTCGCGGCCCTTGTTGTCCTTGACCACCAGCGATCCGTTGCGGTTCATCACGACCAGGTTGCCGTCCTTCGCCTGGACGACGGTCAAGCCCTGGAAGTCGACGGTGCCCGCGTTGCGCGCTTCGAGCGTCGACTGCTCGCTGACGCGCGATGCCGTGCCGCCGATGTGGAACGTCCGCATCGTCAGCTGCGTGCCGGGCTCGCCGATGGACTGCGCGGCGATGACGCCGACGGCCTGGCCGAGCTCGACGGTCTTGCCGGTCGCGAGGTCGCGGCCGTAGCACTTCGCGCACACGCCGCGGCGCGACGTGCAGGTGAGCACTGACCGGATTTTCACCTTCTCGATCCCGGCGTCCTGAATCGCGGACGAGAGCTCCTCGTCCATGATTTCGTTGATGTCGATGATCTTGTCGCCGGTGAACGGGTCGATGATCTTCTCGAGCGTCGTCCGGCCGATGATGCGGTCGCGGAGCGGCTCGATGACCTCGCCGCTTTCGACGATCGCCCGCGCTTCGATGCCGTCGAGTGTGCCGCAGTCGATCTCCGAGATGATGACGTCCTGCGCGACGTCGACGAGACGGCGCGTGAGGTAGCCCGAGTCTGCGGTGCGGATGGCC
>Ga0066710_100007729_pt1 | contig 10323 bp, 11 predicted proteins | sample GraSoiAngelo_159_FD_79666 | JGI IMG/M metagenome (GOLD analysis project Ga0066710, IMG submission 79666) | Grasslands soil microbial communities from the Angelo Coastal Reserve, California, USA - 14_1009_16_40cm | ecosystem: Environmental > Terrestrial > Soil > Grasslands | place: USA...
GCCCTGGGTATCGCGCTCCCGGGATGGGCGGCACCCAGCGGGGGAACCCTTCGCGTCGGCATCGACGTCGACGCGGGAACGCTCGATCCCCGTCTGGCCAACGACACCACGGCCCGCCGGGTCATCGAGCAAGTCTATGATGGTCTGATCGAACTCGATCCACAACTGCGACCTCGTCCGGCGCTGGCGGAGTCCTGGACACAACTCACGCCCACCGTCTGGGTGTTTAAGCTGCGGCAGAACATACATTTTCACGACGGCACTCCGTTGACCGCCGCCGACGTGGTGTTTACATACTCCACCATCCTCGATCCGGGACTACGGGCTCCGTTGCGAGGGCTCTACACGCCGATCAGCCGGGTCGAGGCCGTGGACAACGAGACTGTCCGGTTCACGCTCAGCGCTCCCTACGCCCCGCTGCTGAAGTACGCGGACATGGGCATCGTCTCGAAGGCCGCCGTAGAACGGCTCGGGGCCGATTACGCCACCCGGCCTCTGGGAACGGGTCCGTACAAGTTCGTCTCCTGGCAGCGCAACAGCCGGATCGTGCTGGAGGCCAACCCGGAGTATTGGAAGGGCCAGCCGCGCTTGAGCCAGGTGGTCTTCAACATCATCCCGGACAACACGACGCGCGCGGCGGCACTGGAATCCGGCGACGTGGACCTCATCCACTCGCCGCTGTCGCCGCAGGATGTGGCCCGGCTGCGGAGCGCGGCGCGTGTCAGCGTAACCGAGATGACCGGCCTGGGCATCACCTACCTCAACATGAACACAGTGGATCCGATCGTCCGCGACGTCCGGATCCGCCGCGCCCTGGCCTCGCTGATCCCCCAGCAGACGATTGTGCGCCAGATCTATCGCGAGATGGACAAGCCTGCCACCTCGGTCCTCCTGCCGGCCTGGGCCGGGGTCTTCACCGACGAGATCGTCCAGCCCGGCCACGATATCACCCGAGCCAAAGCGCTGCTCGCAGAGGCGGGGTGGACCGACTCGAACCGCGATGGCGTGCTGGACAAGGACGGACAGCCACTCTCTCTGGTCATCCGCACCCACAGCGAAGATCCAAACCGCGTCCAGGTCGTCGAGTTGCTGGTGAGCATCCTTCGCTCCTCGGGCATCGACGCGCGCGCGGAGATCACGGAATTCCCTGCCCTGGTCCAGGCGCTGCTCGCGGGGAACTACCAGGTGGCCCTGCTGGGCTGGCTGGGCCTGGTCGACCCCGACCGGGGCATGTACAACCAGTTTCACAGCAAGGGGAGCCAGAACTGGGAGAAATACAACAACCCGCGGGTCGATGCCCTGCTCGACGAGGGACGGCAGAAGTCCGACCCCGCGGACCGGGCGCGAACCTACCGCGACGTGGCGCGCATCATCGCATCGGATCTGCCGTACTATGTGCTGACCTATCAGGGGTACATCGTGGGCATCAACCGGCGGGTCCAGGGATTCGTGCCGATTCCCAACGGAAGCTTCCGATCGCTTTGGGGAACGAGCGTCCCCTGAACTGGGCGGAGGGAGGCTGGGGCCGCCGCCGCCTTCTTCCTGCGCATGGTCCGCTACGCCGTCCGCCGCCTGCTCCTCGTGGTCCCCGTCGTCTTGGGCGCGGCGGCCGTCGCGTTCGCGTTGTTGCTGCTCCTGCCTGGGGATCCCGCGGTCGCGCTGCTGGGACAGGAAGCATCGGGCGCTGAGCTGGCGCGCTTTCGCCACTTGCTGGGGCTGGATCGTCCGGTTCCCATCCAGCTCGGCCTGTACATCTGGCGGATCGTCCACGGGGATTTTGGCCGGTCCGTCACGCTGAGCGCTCCTGTCCTGCAGCTCATCCTCTCGACACTGCCGGCCACACTGGAACTGGCCATCTCTTCCATCATCCTGGCGATCGCAGCCGGCATCCCTCTGGGGCTGCTGGCGGCGCGCCACCGGGGGACGCCGGTCGACACCGGGACAATGCTGCTGGCCCAGTTGGGGGTCTCCATGCCGGTCTTCTGGCTCGGGGTCCTGCTCATCTTGCTCTTCGCAGTCAAACTGAACTGGCTGCCGTCATTCGGCCGCGGAGCCCCGTTCCTGTCCTCGGTGATAAGGGCAGACCTGCCCGCGCTCGCGGACAGCATCCGGCATCTGTTCTTGCCGGCGTGCACGCTGGCGTTCTTCAACCTTGCCTTGCTGAGCCGCCTCACGCGTTGGGCCCTGCTCGAGGTGCTGGAGGAAGACTATGTGCGCACCGCCCGCGCAAAAGGACAGCGCGAGCGCATCGTGCTCTACCGGCACGCGCTGCGCAACGCGCTCCTGCCGATCGTCACCATCGTCGGCCTGCAGTTTGGCAATGCGCTCGGCGGCGCGGTGGTCACCGAAACGATTTACGGCTGGCCGGGAATGGGCCGGCTGGTCGTGCAGGCGATCGGGCAGCGAGACTTTCCGGTCGTGCAGGGGGCCGTGCTGGTGCTCGCGCTCATCTTCTCACTGGTCAACATGGTGGTTGATCTTACCTATGCGCTCATCGACCCGCGAATCCGCTACGGGTAAGCGACCGGCCGCACGCCGCTCTGCACCGTATGGTACAGGGCGCCGCCGTCATCTGACCCCCTCGGCGCGCGTCGGCGCCGCGGTGCTGATCGTGATCGCACTGGCGGCGGGGGCGCCCTCGATCTTCACACGCGCCAGCCCCGATCAGGTCGACATCCTGACCCGCCTGGCGCCGCCGTCACATGCGCACCCCTTGGGCACGGACAACATCGGCCGCGACCTCCTGGCCCGGCTCGTCCACGGCGCCCGCATCTCGCTGACGGTGGCCTCGATATCAGTCGGGGGCGCCGTCTGCATCGGAGTCACGCTCGGGCTGCTGGCCGGATACTTGGGTGGATGGATAGAATCGGTCGTCATGCGGATCGTCGACGTCTTCCTGGCCTTTCCCGCCATTCTGCTGGCCCTGGCCCTGGTGGCGGTCTTGGGCGCGGGAGTCACCAGCGTGGTGACCGCGCTGACGCTGGTGTTCTGGACGCAGTACGCGCGCGTGGTACGCGCCACTGCGCTCGCGGAAAAGCAGAAGGTCTACGTCGAAGCCGCCAGGGCCATCGGGGCGGACAACGGCCGCATCGTGATCCGCCACATCCTGCCCAACATCTTGTCGCCGGTGATCATCCTGGCGACTCTAGGGATGGGAACCGCCGTGGTCGCCGAGTCGACGCTGTCCTTCCTGGGGATGGGCGTGCAACCGCCGGCACCGTCGTGGGGGTGGACGCTGGCGTTTGGGACCCGCTACCTCCGTGACGCCCCGCACATCGCCACCTTCTCGGGCCTGGCGATCATGCTGACGGTGCTGGGATTTAACTTGCTCGGTGATGGTGTGCGCGACATGCTCGATCCAAGGTTCCGCCCGCAGTGACATCGACACAGGAGGATGTGATGCCTACCCGGACCTACCGCCCCATTCACGTGGCGACGCTGGCTTCAGGCATGGATCTCGTCCTGCCGCTCCACGAGATCATCGGAGACCAGCCTGGCCCCACGCTCGGCATCTCCGCCGGCATCCACGGTGAGGAGGCCGTGGGCGTGGAGATTGTGTATCGCTTCATGCAGACGCACGACCCGGGCGCCCTGCGCGGCCGGCTGCTCGTCTTGCCGGTCGCCAATCCATTCTCATACGCGACGATCAGCCGGCACACGCTTATCGACGGCGGCAATCTCAACCGTGTGTTCCCCGGGAATCGCGACGGCCAGCTCACTGAGCAGCTCGCCTTCGCCATGACCGAGCAGTTCCTGCGAACAATCGACTACTATGTGGACCTGCACGCCGGCGGCGCCTACCCCACGGTGGACTACGTGTACATCCTGAATGCCGAGCCGCTGTCGCGGGCATTCGGCTCACCGCTGCTGTACCGGGCGAAGGAGATGCTGGCGGGAACGTCGGTCACGGTCACCAGAGAGCGCAGCGTCCCGTCGGTGGTCGTGGAGTTGGGCGGTGGCGATGTCGAGCAAACGTCCTACGTGGCGCGCGGTCTGCAGGGACTGGCCAACATCCTGAAGACGCTGGGGATGCTGCCGGGTGATCCAACACCCCCGCCGCCGCAGGTCGTGCTCCATGAAATTACTACGCTCCGGCCGCACCACGGCGGTCTGCTGGTGCCGGAGGTGACCGAACTCGGCATCGAGGTGAAGGGCGGTCAGGTGCTGGGCCGGATCGTCAGTCCATATTCATTTGAGGAACTGGAAGTGCTGCGGTGTCCATTCGATCGCGGCATCACGGTGCTGACCCACCGCACCGCCGACGCCGTGGAGCCGGGCATCTACGCGTACATGGTCGGGAACCTGGCGACGGCCGAGCGATAAAGCAGGACTGCCTTCATCCGTCACCGAAGGGCGCCCCAGAGTTCCACGGAGGCATTCCTCAGGGAGGCGCGGGCGATGGAGACGCAGGAATTGCTGTACGTCACCTGCCGGTCGTGTTCATCGCAGGTCCCCACAGGGCTGCCCCTGACAGGCGCAGTGTACGAGATCCCCCTCGAGCAGCCTCACAAGCTCACCTGCCCCAACTGCGGGGACGTCGCGACCTACACCAAAGCGCAATTTCATATCCTGGCCGCCCCAACAAAAAGATAGCAGGTGGGGTGAGACCGGACGCCCCTCGGACCGGGAAAGCGAAGTGCGGCTATGGAGTGATTGAGTTACGGGTCCCGGTTCCGAGGGCCGTCCGGTCTCACCCAGGAACGCACCAGGAGATCCAAGCAGGCGGGATGAGGACATCGGACAGAGGGGACCAGTAACTGAGTCACTCCTTAGCCGATCTTCTGGTCCCCGGTCCAAGGTCCTCAGCCCGCCTCCGCGGCGGTAAGGTCGTTTCAGGAATACTTCAAAGGAGATAGCGCGGCGCGAGAGCCGGGTTTGACCCGGTCCCCGCGCCGCGCGAATTGCTAGATCTTCACCTTCACCAGATTGGGGTCGATTTGTTCCAGCAGCGAGAAGTCCGCGTAGTCCTTTAGCTTCGGTGACTTGTCGATGTTCTTCAACTCCCGGAGGAACGAGGTGATCGTCTCGCTGCCTTTCACGAATGAGTTGTCGACGACCATGGAGTAGGTGTTGCGGTTCATCATCTCCCGCAGTTCCTGCTTGGGAATGCTCAGGGCCGGGGAGAGGATGTTGATCGTCTCATCCCGGTTTGAGTTCACGAAAGTTGTCGCGGTCTTCAACGCCCGCAGGATGCGTCTGATGGTCTCGGGGTTCTTCTTCAGGAAGTCCCGCGTCACCTGAAGGGTGGTATGGAAGTCCATCCAGTTCACCGGCCCCGTCTTGCCGGGAAGGGCCGAGAGCTTGCCGCTGAACAGGAACGTCCCGCCGGCCCCGATGCCCTTGGTGACCCAGGGTTCCCAGGCCGCCATGGCGTCGATGTCGCCGCGGGAGATCGCCGCGACCTGGTCCGCGGGAGCCATGTTGATGAACTTGATCTTATTGATGTCGACGCCGAGCTCCGTGGCCATGTTCCGGATGGCGATCAGCACGCCGGCCCCGTTCACCATGCCGATGCGCATGCCCTCCAGGTCCTTGGGGCTCCGCAGCGTCAACCCTTTGCGCCCGACCACGGCCTGCGTCCCGGCTATGTTTGCCAGCGGGGTGACGATGATAGCGGGCACGCCGCTGGCCTGCACGATGATCACCGTGATGTTGGTCTCAAAACTCACCGGCGCGCTGCCGCCGGCGATCAACGGCCCGATGTCCGGGCCGGATTGCACCAGCCGGTTCCTGATCCCCATCCCCTGCGCCGCGAAGAACCCTTTTTTGTCGGCGATCACCTGCTGGGAGGAGATCTGCGCATCAATCACACCCCAGGCCGTGACCTCTTTGAGCTCCGGCGCTGCCGCCAGGGCCGACTCCAGCTGAGGCCAGAGCCCGTTGCGAAGATGCGGAAGTCCCAGAACGGTCGTGGCTCCGACCGCCGAAACGTACGCCAGAAATTCTCGCCGTGTGAACTCGCCCACCGCTCCACCACCTCCTCCAGTCTGGCCCTACCGTTCCAACGCGTGCGCGTATCCCCCCTTTCGCCAGCGGAATAACCGTGCCTCGACCCGCCCCAGCAGCAGGCTGAACAGCGTGTATTCCACGCCGATCAGCGAGGCCGCCAGGAACATGTTCGCCATGCGGAAGAAGTTACGGGAGTCGATGATCAAGTAGCCCAGCCCCGCGTCGGCGCCGATCATCTCCGCCACGACCAGGGCCGAGAACGACAAGGCCAGACTGACCCGCATCCCCACGAAGATATTCGGCAGCGCCGATTTCAACACCACCCGCCGGAAGATCTGCATCTCCGACGCTCCCAGGCTGTAGGCGGACCGGATCAGCAACGGGTTCACACTCTTTACACCGTCGACGGTGTAGGCCAGCACGGGCAGGAAGGTCGCGTAGGCGATAAAGACCAGTTTCGGAAGCTCGCCCACCCCAAACCAGATGATGAAGATCGGGAGCAGCGCAAACGGCGGGATCGGCCCGACCAGATCGAGCAGCGGCGCGGCAATGCTCTCCAAACGCCGGGAGCGGCCGACCAGGATCCCCACCACCACGGCCACGGACGTACCCAGGCTGAACCCGATCAGCAGCCGCCAGGCGCTCTGTAGTATGTGGAGGTACAACACTCCCGTGCCCAGGAGATCGCGGCCGGCCCGAAGCACCATTGTCGGAGAGGGCAGGAAGACAGGGTTGAACACCTGGTGGACCGCGTTGTACGCAGCCAGGAGTTGCCACGCCAGGAAGAACGTGGCGATAGTGACCCACCGGGTGTAATCTACCGCCGCGGGACCTACCCGCCGCAACCGCCCGAGCTGTGCCACGTCCTGCATCGTTGTCTCCTCCTACTCCTCCGACAGGGCTGCCGGCTCACGCCTGACAGACGATTTTCTGTCCACCATCAGCATCTGCTCAAGCGCTTTGACGTACTCGAGAAACTGCGCCGCGTGCGAGTCGCGAGGCCGGGGCAGATCCACCGGGATGATCCCCTCCAGCGTGCCGCGCAGGTTCATCACCGCAATGCGGTCCGACAGCGCGACCGCCTCGGGAATGCTGTGCGTGACGAATACCACCGTCGGGCGTACCTGCAGCCAGATGCGCAGGAGTTCCTGGCGCATGGCCTCGCGCGTCAGCGCGTCCAGCGCGCCGAACGGCTCGTCCATCAACAGCACGGTCGGCTCGTTGGCGAGTGCCCGGGCGATGCCCACCCGCTGCTTCATGCCGCCCGAGAGCGCATCAGGATAGACGTGCTCGAATCCGGTCAGCCCGACCAGGGCGATGTAGCGTTGCGTCATCTCTTGCGCGGTGCCGGCGGGGACCCCGCGGACCTGCGGTCCAAAGGCGATATTCTCATGCACCGTGTACCAGGGGAACAACGCATACTCCTGGAAGACAACGCCCCGGTCGGCGCCAGGACCTTCCACGGTCGTCCCATCAATGAGGATCCGCCCGCGATCGGGCTTGATGTACCCGGCGACGAGGTTCAGCAGGGTAGACTTCCCGCACCCTGAGTGCCCGAGGAGAGAAAGAAATTCGCCCTGCGCCGCTTGCAGCGTCACCCCGCGGAGCACGAACCTGCGGCTCGAAGCGGTAAACGGATCGAAGCTCTTGTAGACGTCTTCGATGGCCAGCTTCACGGTGGCTCCTGGAGTGTCGGTGGCTGCTTGAACTCATTCAGTACGATACGATCAGTGGGCTTCCTGCAGGAAACGGGCTGGACAAAAAAACAGGGACGCAGGAGACGATCTCCTGCGCCCCTGTCTCGAGACGGAGTTGTTTTTGGGTTAACCGATCGCCCGAACTCCCGACGCCTGGGGACCCTTCTGGCCCTGCGTCACCGTGTACTCCACTTTCTGTCCCTCGGTGAGGGACTTGTACCCGTCACCCTCGATGCCGCTGTAGTGCACGAAGACGTCCTTCGTGCCGTCTTCCGGGGTGATGAACCCGTACCCCTTCTCGCTGTTGAACCACTTCACGGTCCCTGTTGCCATGCTCTTGCTCCTTTAACTGCAAGCTATCACAGACCCAACCCGATTCTGTAACGCCCATATATTATAAAACGGATCACCCGCACGTTCAACCCCCTGAGGCTGCCGGAAACGTGACGGCTGCCTCGAAGGAAGGGCCGGGGACAAAGGGAGAATCCGGGCGGAGTATCGTTGGCTGCACTGAGCAGGTGCCAAAGGAGGCGCCGTGTTTCTCTCACTCGATTTCATCTATCTTCCCAGCCGTGATTTCGACGCCACGCTGGAGTATTACACGAAGCGGCTGGGGGCTGAGCTGGTCTGGAAAGTGCGCGGGATGGGAACCGTTGTGGCCCACGTGAAACCGGCCGGCTCCGGACCGGCCCTGCTCCTGTCCGAGCATCTCGAAGGGGCGGTGCCGATCTTGATCTACCGCGTCGCCGACTTCAAGAAAACTGTTACCGATCTCAAATCACATGGGGTGAAGGGGACGCAACTCGAAATTCCGCATGGCCCGTGTTTCAGTTTTGAAGCCCACGGAGGCCAGCGCCTTGCCGTCTACGAACTCGTACGGCCTGAGGCCGCCACCATGTTCGAAGGACGCATCGATCCGTGAAGAATCTACAATCCGACGAGGCGGTCGAGCCCGATGCGGCCGGCCCCGGTGAACACCAGGGCGAGGGCCTGCGCCATCAACGCAAACTCGAACTCCCATCCACCCTTTTGATCCATGAAGGCGACTTTCTGCATCCTGCGCTTGACCAGCCAGATCGCCACCAGCATGTCAATCGCGATGCCGGCGGCCAGGATCCGCGTGCCCAGGCCGAGGATAAGCAGCGCGGCGCCGACCGTCTCCAGCAACACCACGACCCAGGCGAAGAACAACGGCAATGGCACGCCCATCTGTTTCAGCCAGCCGGCGAAGCCGGCCGGACCTTTGACCGTTCCCTTGGGGTTAAGTTTCAGCCACCCGTGGAAGGGAAAGGTGACACCCAGTGCCAGGCGCAGAATCAACGGGCCCCAATCACTCATCGGCAAGAAGAAATGTTCCAGCATGGCCACCCTCCAGTCAGGCTAGAGTCCTGCACGAGCCGTGAGCAACACACCGTTTTGGGACGGGTCGCGAATCAGGACCCCCTCAGGATGTTGATCTCCTACGATCCCAGCCGCCCGCACCCGGGCTGTCACCCGAGCCAGCTCCGCCTGGTCCGGCAGCACGACGGTAAAGTACCGCAGGCCGACCGCGTCCGGTGGGGGCGGCGGGGCTCCCGCACCCTTCCAGATGTTCAGCCCGATGTGGTGGTGATAGCCGCCCGCAGACAGAAACAGCGCGCCGAAGTCTCTGGCCATGGAGTACAGGAAGGTTGCCTGGAATCCCAGCACGTCCTGATAGAATTGCCCAGCCGCGTCGAGATCAGCGACGTGCAAATGCACGTGCCCGATCCTGGTCTCGGGATGCGCCCCGGTCCATGGTGACGGGTCGCGCTCGAGTTCGCCGAGGAGTTCCTCCGGTTCCAGCGGTCCATTGCCGAGGCGAACCAGCTCCTCTGGCGCCGGCCACTGTTCGCGTGGAAAGTCCCAGGCCAGCTCGATGCCGTTGCCTTCCGCGTCGGGAATGTAGATCGCGAGGTGCGTGTAGTGATTCACCATGCCCTGAACGTGCGCGTGTGTGTCCACGATGCGCCGCAGCAAGTGCGCCAGTTCCCAGCGGCTCGGCACCAGGACCGCGAAGTGATACAGTCCTGTTGTGCCGCGCACCCGCCGGGCGCCAGGCAATTCGGTCAACCGCAGCAGATCGCCGCTCCCGCCACCAAGGCCGGCCGTCGTATCCTTCCTCCAGTGCAGCTTGAAACCCAGGACGGATTGGTAAAAGGCAATCTGACGATCCAGGTCCGCTGCGGTCAGGTGGACGTACCCCAGCGTCGTAGCTGGGTGAATCACAAATTGCTGCTCTGTCTGCACCTGCGCCGGCATAACTTCTCCCCACCTGTGCCTGATTAGTCGCCTACTCTTCCCCCTGATTCTACAACCCAGCACTTCCTATTGTCAAGTTACTTATTTTATGTTAGAAATAGCGCGGAAAGAAGAGAGAGCCGGGCGCTGATTCCGTCCCGGCTCCGCATGAAGTATACACCCTCAACGTGGGAGGGTCGTGAAATCCCCCGAGTAGACGCCTCTGGTCGGAACTTCGTTGGCCCGCGGCCCCGTGTACCGGACCACAAACAAGCCATTCCGCGTATCGTTGAAATAGATAAGCCCGTCTTTCACGACTGGGAAGCTCCAGGCCCATACGTCCGGGCTGTCGCGGAATCCGAATTGCACCGCACTCGGCGGCCTGGGCACATAGACGCCGGCCTCGCGCGGCGCCGCC
>Ga0066710_100007730_pt1 | contig 10323 bp, 6 predicted proteins | sample GraSoiAngelo_159_FD_79666 | JGI IMG/M metagenome (GOLD analysis project Ga0066710, IMG submission 79666) | Grasslands soil microbial communities from the Angelo Coastal Reserve, California, USA - 14_1009_16_40cm | ecosystem: Environmental > Terrestrial > Soil > Grasslands | place: USA...
GATATCCGAGCCGTAGCGGAAATGATTCCGCTTGTCTGTCGTCAGGAAACTGCGGCCGGCAAAAGCCGCTTCGGTGCCGAAGACACGGTCGAGCTCAGTGGGGTGACCGCAGGATTCGTGGATCTGCAGCGCAAGCTGCGAACTGCCCAGAATCAGCGTTGTTTCCTTGCTTGGACAAACGTCGGCCGACAACAAAGCCACGGCCTCTTCTGCCACACGCTCGGCATTGCCGACAAAATCCGCGCCGGTTACGTATTCCCAGCCACTAGTTCCCTGATATCGGAACGAGTTCGGATGGGACCGGACCTGAACATCCGTGTCATTAACTGCTGTCGCGGCAATGGCGCCGCCGCTCTCATAGATTGTCTGTTCCAAAAATGCGCCTTCGGTGTTTGCGAAGACCTTGTGATGGCGCACGGCGATCACGTTTCGCTCCGACTCTTTCACACCAGGATGGCGGCGCATGATCTCGTCGGCGCGGAACAGCAGATCGAGTTTCTGCTCCAGGGAAATGCTGAACGGATCGGTCTGGATCGGCGTCGTGTATTCGCCAACGCTCGTCACAGGCGGGCCGAGGATGACGGGCTCGCCCGGAACCATCGCGCTGGCTCTCGCGATTTTCACGGCCAGGCTGGTCACACGCTCGATCTCAGCGGCCGTTACATACGCGCTGGATGCAAAACGCCAGGAATTATCAACCAGAACACGAACGCCGAAGCCCTGGCTGTCCTGATCACCAATACCATCGACGTTCCCGTTTTTTACGCTCACCATCTGCTGGCGGGTCTGGACAATTCGAATGTCGGCGTATCGCGCTCGTTCCATCATTGCGACGTTCAGGGCACGAGATGTGAGGTCTTTCATGGGAAGATTCTACTCTCCTGGGTACGGCCTTAAACACAAAGACACAAAGGCACAATTTACAGTTCATAACCCTGTAAGTATCCGGGGATTTCCACCTGCCACGTCTTAAACGCGGTCTGGATGTGCCCCTTCATGGCCTCGGCGGCTTTCGGCTCGCCGTGGACGAGAAATGTCTTTTGCGGCCCCTGCTTGAAACCACGTAGCCAGCGCAGGATCTCGTTGTAGTCAGCGTGGGCCGAGAAGCTGTCGATGACGTGAATGGCAGCCCGAACCGGATAATCGACCCCGAAGATCCGCACCTGACGCGCTCCTTCCGCGAGCTGCCGCCCGCGAGTACCGGCAGCCTGGAATCCGACGAAAACAACTGAATTTTGTTGATCCGGCAACCGCTGGATCAAATGGTGCAGAATACGCCCCCCTGTCGCCATTCCGTTGGCCGATATGATGATCGAAGGAGATCGCTGCTCGTTGATCGCCTTGGAATCCTCGACCGACCGGGTGAAATAGACGCGCTTGGAGTACAACGGATTCCCACCGGCCTTTACCAGTTCCGTCATTTCCAGATCATGTTCTTCCTTGTGGTTGCTGAAAATGTCAAAGGCATCGACGGCCATCGGGCTGTCCACATATACAGGCAAAACGGGTATTTGATTCTCCAACTCGAGTTAGCGCAGAATGTAAAGCAACTCCTGCGCGCGGCCCACCGCAAATGACGGAATCAGGATAGTGCCCCCGCGCTGCGCCGTTGTTAACACGACGTCGCGAAGCCGATCTTTTCCGCTGCTGCCGTTCTTGTCGCTGTGCAAACGGTTACCGTAGGTGGACTCGAGAACGAGATAATCGGCAGCCTCCACTCGTGACGGATCCAGGATGATCGGTTGATCGTAACGCCCAATATCCCCGGTGAACAGCACCGTCTTCGGCGGCGGCCCGGCCTCGCGAATCCGCACAAAAGAGGAGCCGAGAATATGTCCCGCGGTCATCAGTTCGAAATCCAAAGTGGATGACAATCCGAGAGGCTGCCCATACTTCACCGGCCGCAGCAATTCAAGCGTGGCCACCGCATTCTCAACCGTATAGAGCGGCAACGCGGGTTTATGCTTCGACAGGTGATGCTTATTCCGGTAACGCGCTTCTTCCTCCTGAAGGTGACCGGAGTCGGGTAGAAGAATGCGCGCCAAATCGACGGTAGCGGGGGTGGCGTAAACCGGCCCCTTGAAACCGTGAGCCACAAATCGCGGCAGATATCCGGTGTGGTCGATGTGGGCGTGCGTGAGGACGATCGCGTCCACAGAAGCCGGATCGAGTGGAGGCCCTTCCCAATTTCGAAGGCGAAGGTCTTTCATCCCCTGAAAAAGTCCGCAGTCCACGAGAACTCGAACGTCTTTGTTTTCGAGAAGAAACTTGGATCCCGTCACCGTCTGCGTGGCGCCGAAAAAAGTCAATTTCATAGCAGATTAGTGTGGTGTAAAGCGCCCTGGCTTTGCAATGCTGGGCTAATCCGGGGACCAAGCGGGCATGCGTGAGCGACCCCCTGCCGCTTCGCGGCCGTCCCCCTTGTGAAGGGGGACTTTACATTCTCCCCCTTGCAAAGGGGGAGAGCCGCCGAAGGCGGCAGGGGGCGCTCACACACGCCCGCACGGCAGTTAGCGCACATGGGACAAAGGCCCGCTCATAGGAGAGCAGGATAGGTGATCTGCGTCCCATTCGCATTCGCGAAATTCGTCAGCTTGTGCTCCTCGACCTTGGAAGCATTGAAGATGTGTCCGATGCAATATCCGCGAACGGCCAGGGCATCGGATACGAGTTGGCGATGGCATCGCCAGAACACGGCCTCCGTGCACGAGTACACCGTGGTCTTTTCCGCCAAAAGACCAATCAAGCCGCTCAGCGCCGCTTCGAACTCGGCCGTTTGCATGTAATCGGCATAACCGCGGAATGCATCGTTTCGCCAAGCGGCGTTTGTTGTTGAATTTCTCAACGGCTTCCGCAGCCCGCCGAGATTCTTCATGTGAATGTACTCGACACCGGCTTTTGGCAAAGCTTCCCGAAGATGCTCCTGATTGAATTGAGGAGTGTGCTTCGAGCCGGGCAGCGTGCGGATGTCCACCAGACGTTGTATGGCGAACGCCCTGAGGATCTCGACCGTCTCCTGCCAACTGCGGTTCGAGAATCCCATGGTGTAGGCGTCAAATTTCATGACCGTTGTCCCTGATTGTATTTTGCCTCTAAAAGCAGCCTGATGTAATCTGCCGGCTTCGAATGGGGGATCAATGAGCGGAAAGAGGGTCTTCAATTTGACCATTGGACTTCTGCTAGTTCTCGTCACGAGCGGGAATGTGCCTGCCGGGGCGCAATCGCAGGCGACGACCGGAACGATTGAAGGTGCTGTGACGGACCAAACGGGCGCCGTGTTACCGGGCGTCGCCATATCTGTTCAGAACGTCGAAACAGGAATCGTTCGGATGCTCTTGACCGACGATCGCGGCTTCTTCCGGGCTCCGCTGTTGCCTGTGGGGCGCTACGATCTTTCCGCGGAGTTCACGGGCTTCGCGAAATTTCAACGGATGGGTGTGGCTCTCACCGTTGGACAGACGGTTAGCCTAAACATCCGATTGTCGGTAGCCGGAACCACGCAAGCGGTTTCCGTAACTGAAGAAGCACCACTGGTCGAAGGCACTCGGACGCAGGTCAGTTCCACCGTCGATGACCGCGCCGTTGCGAACCTCCCCGTCAACGGCCGCAACTTCATCGATTTCGTTCTACTCACACCTGGCGTGACTCGCGATGTACGCACCGGTGACATCAGTTTCGCCGGTCAGCGTGGAACAATGAACAGTCTCGTCATCGATGGCGCTGATAATAACAACACCTTCTTCGGTCAGGCCACCGGACGCACTGGTTCCGGCCGAGCGCCTTTTCAGTTCAGCCAGGATGCCGTGAAGGAGTTCCAAGTCAATTCGAATGGGTACTCCGCGGAGTTTGGCCGAGCCGGTGGCGCGGTGATCAACGTCGTGACGAAATCCGGAACCAACCAGCTGCACGGAACGGGCTTTTGGTTCTACCGCGACAAATCGCTCAATGCCAACGATGTGATCAACAAGGTCGCCGTTCCACCCAGAGCCAGATCGCCGTATCACTTTAACCAGTTTGGCGCCAGCGCCGGCGGTCCGATTGTGAAGGACGAGGCGTTCTTTTTCTTCAACTATGACGGCCAGCGGAACACGGTTCAAAATATCGTGTTCCTGAATCTGCCGCCAAACTTGCCGGCTGACCCGGCCACACAGACTGGGATTCAGCGGCTCACGCCCCTGGCGGGTAGCTGGAACCGCACCCAAGATCAAGACACCTTTCTCGGCAAGGGCGACTGGCAGCTCACATCGAACCACCGCCTTTCCCTGCGGTACAACCATCAAAACTACACGGGTGGAGGCGGAGAAGCGGGCGGACCCCAGAACGCGTTTGAGCACACCGGCGATTCAGTGGTCAAGACGGATACATTGAATGGATCGGTGAGCTCGATTCTCACCAGCCGGCTCTTCAACGAGTTCCGCGCCCAATACGCGCGGGACAAGGAGCCAGGCACAGCCAACAGCGCGAATCCCGAAGCCACGATCCTGGAAGGCGGCCAGACGGTTCTGACGATAGGCCGCAATTTCTTCAGCCCACGCGAGACAACCATCAAGCGGGGTCAACTGGCCAATAATCTTTCCTTAATCGCCGGCAAGCACAATTTTAAATTCGGAGGAGACCTGAACATCGACAGGATTCTGAATTTCTTCCCAGGTAATTTCTCCGGATCTTACCGGTTCAACAGCCTGGCTGGTTTTGTCAATGGCCGTCCGGCCGCTTCCGGCGAACGCTACGTTCAGGCGTTTGCCGGAGAGGGAACAACGGGGCCGGCAACGAAGCCGAATCTCCTGGAGTTTGCTGGTTATCTCCAGGACGACTGGCGCGTTAAAAGCCGGCTCACCCTGAATCTTGGTTTGAGATACGACCTGCAGAGTGTTGCCCAGCCGGCGACCAAGAATCCCAGTACGCAACTCGCATCGGCCGGAATCGACACCGGCAGAATTCCGATCGATAAGAACAACTTCGCCCCACGTGTCGGCGCGGCATGGCGTCCGGCCTCCAATTCCGAGAGGCTCGTGATGCGCGCGGGCTATGGCATGTTCTTCGCGAGAACGCCGTCCATCATGATCGGAACAGCGCACTCGAACAACGGTTTGAATGTCCAGACCATCACATTCACGGGCAACCTGGTTCCAACGTATCCGAACAAGTTCGACTCGATACCCGCCGGAGCGACGCTGCCGCTACCAACGATTTTCTTTTTCGATAAGGACTACGTTGCCCCATACACGCACCAGGGCCATCTTGCCGTTGAGTACGGACTGGTCAATGACGTTTCCCTCACATTCACATATCTGGCGGTACGGGGCGTTCATTTGCAGCGCTCCCACGATCGGAATGTTGGAATTCCTGCGGACAGCACGATCAATGTCGCCGGTGACGGCCGCGTCCTGACTTATAAACGATTTCCGAGCGCTCGCCCCTTCACCGCATTCGATCGCATTATCGCGTTTGAAAGCACCGCGAACTCGATCTACCACGGCTTGACCATCGAGCTGAACAAACGCTACTCGCGAAACTTCCAACTGCGCGGAGCGTACACCTGGTCCAAGGTTATCGACGACGGCCCGGATGCAACGGCTGTCGTGCCGCAAGGATCCGACGACGCGAAGTATGTCCAAAACCCGCTCGACATGCGGGATGACAGAGCAGCTGGAAATAACGATCAGCCGCATCGTCTTGTGATCAACGGCATCTGGGATTTGCGATATACGGCCGGTTTGAGCAATGCCGCAATGAAACGCATTCTGGAAGGATGGCAGGTCGCCGGGATTCTCACAGCCCAAAGCGGGCAGCCCTACACGGGCCTGGTCAACGCGGACTTAAATAATGATGGTAACAATCGCTCGGACCGGGCTCCCGACCTGGGAAGAAACACATTCCGAACACCCGGCACCGTGAGCTTCGATCCACGAGTCACACGCGAAGTGTCCGTGACGGAACACGCAAGGCTGCAGTTCATATTCGAGGCTTTCAATATCTTCAATCGATACAACCCAAGCGCTACCCCGGCGACCGCGCCCAATGCCGTCCGCACCACGCTGTATGCTTTGACAGGCGGTCAACTCGTGCGCCAGTCGAACTTCGGACAGATTTTTGGGACCTCCAATCCCCGGGTGATCCAGTTCGCCACAAAGATTCTGTTTTAGCCGCGTATGCGAGTTCCCTTCTTGCGGGCTTTGCACAACGGAAGAAAATGCTCTGACTGTAGGGGCGGTCTATGACCGCCCGTTCTTCCTAGATTCAACGAAATACGGGCGGTCATAGACCGCCCCTACAGTTGCGAATTTCGGATCCGGCGATTCGTTGGGCAAAGCCCCTCCTTGCGTAAGGAGGGGGGCCGAGGGCAGGTCCCTCTCCTCTGGGAGAGGGTGGCCGAAGGCCGGGTGAGGGTCGCAAGAATGCGCTCTGTTTAACCCTCACCCGCCGCTTCGCGGCACCCTCTCCCAGAGGGAGAGGGACTTGGCTCTGGATAGTCGACAATCCGGTGAGAAATGCTGGTTTGCTCCGGCTTACGTTTTAACAAGCGTCACGTCACAACAACTGATGTTTCAACGCTACTACGCGTTTTGTTTGGGTCTGTTCATACCACTACAAGCCGTCGCGCAGGAAGCCTCCAACCTCACACCTTACGAGCGGCTTCATGGGCCATACGTTGCCCTGTTCGAACTGTCTGGACCCCAATTTCCGATGCCGGATTTGAAATTGTTGCGGTCAATGGTGGACCAACAGCGAAAGCAGCAGATCGAAACATGCGAGAAAGATGAAAAGCGTTTGCATGGACAACTTGAATCTGCTCGCAAGGGACTGAAGGAGCTTAACGACTCATCACCGCGTGATACTCGCGCCATGTCTGCCGTCCGTAACAATCTTCACGGCAACATCGCCGCATTGGAACAGGTTCTTCGGAACAAAAGAGGTGAGTGCGAACACATGATTCCGGCCGCATTTGAGAGCCAACTGGCGAAAGTCCGTCTTCTCGAGCGTTGGCCACAGCGGCGCGAGCAAACGGTTCGAAAAATCGAAGAAGGTCGTGCTCGCGAGCGGAAGCACGGAGACGTTGATGACATCGGTTATCGAAAGCTCGCTGAAGATCAGGAAAAGGACATTGCCCTTGGCGAAGAAGGCATCCGCCAGATGGGGTCGGGCAGGCTGATGCCGGTAGAGCTTCAGGACACGGCCGTTCAAATGTATGTTCAGGGTCTGGCCAGAACAATTGCGAGGAACTCGGATCTTAAAATACCGCTGCACGTCACTGTCCTCGACAGTGCCGAGATCAACTGCATCGGCCTTCCCGGTGGTTTTCTCGTCGTGACGTCCGCACTGATTCTCGCATCGCAAACCGAAGCCGAGCTGGCCGGAGTGATGTCGCAACAAATCGCTCATATTGCCGCCCGTCACGCCACTCGTGCGTCGAAACGCTCGGTCATGTCGAAAATCTTTGTGCCGGTGGCACAGGTCGCCACAGGTCTATTTACAGGAGGTATAAGCAACGCCGGAGCTTATTACGGCGTGAACTACGGCTTCCAGGGCCTGGGGATGCTGGTGGACCGGGCGTTGGTTAGCTCAAATGCGAACGCGCAAAGGGAGGCGGACCAGCTTGGAATCCAGTACGCGTGGAATGCCGGCTTCGATCCCAAAGGTTTCACCGCATTTCTAGACTCGCTTACTAGAGAGAGGGAGTATTCCAGAACTGCCAGATTCTTTCTCACAAAGCCCTCACTCGGAGAACGCCTCGTGGACGCGTTCACCGAGATCCAGTTTCTGCCTCCTCGCGAAAACTACATTGTCGACTCTGCCGAGTTCCGGAAAGCAAAAGAACGCCTGCAAGAACACCAAATACAGAACTCCTGATGCCTCTAGCGCAGGATGTCGAACTGACGCACGTATTTCACGATGAACGCGCGGTTGACCGGCCCAAGGCCGTTCATGCTTTCCGTATCGTTGTAGACCACGAAGAGGCCGGTGCCGGCGGTAAGCAGCCAATGAAATCTCAGGTTGGTCGACCAGCGATCAGTCCGATCGTTGTACTGAATTAAGCTCTGCGTGAAGATCGACGGCGTAAAGTTGTAGGTCACGCGCATGTTTCCGAGGTTGGTGGCGAACGAGCCCTGCGGAAGGTCGATCTGGCGGTGGTTCCAGGTCGAATCCAGCACGAACTTTCCACCCTGGCGGATGGTCATCTGAGCGGTTGGGCTGCTCTCCTTGCCTGTCAGAAAGCGGCCAACGTCCCATTGGAGGCGTCCAAAGAGCCACTTCCTTCGGTCTGTGTTCGCGCGCAACGTGAGACGAAGACCTCCATGACGCCCCGGCGGGACGATCACGCCGGGATAGACCTCGAACGGCCGATCCAATCCTTCCCAGGTTCCGTTGACTGCGGTGCTGATGAAATTGCCGTTCTCCCAATCCCAATGATTATCGGCGTGGAGTTCGGCATCATGCAGCCCGCCACCGTCCAGGTAGTCGTATCGTGTGTAGGTCACATGCGGGTTAAACTCACGGAAGCCCCATTTTCGGATCCGCTCCTGACGCATCGTCTCGGAAACCCGCGCCATCCAGCGGCGGTAACCCCCGGTTCTTTCGAGGAAGCCGACTTCGGGATTGAAATCCTCTCCGGTCTGGCCATATTCGAAACCTAATCGGGTTTTTCCGTCGTCGTACTCCGAGTCGACGTTATATGCGTACTGTCGTCCCGACAATCCTGGCGTCTGTGTTCGTGCCGCGAAGCCTGAGAGTGTCGTTCTTTCGCCCACACCAACCCTGCCGTCGAGACCCAATGTGCGATTCCAGTTGTCGGGTCCCGCCTGGCTGCCCGTCGCGGTCCGATTAACAAAGATTGCGCCCAGGCCCGACCGGCTCGGCAACTCTCGGCTTGCCCGCAAGGCCGTAAAATTGTTTCCCGGCTGACTGCCCACATCCTCGGTCTGCATGTTCAGCATCCCGACGTTGAAGCCACTGGTTTTTCCGCTCAGACGAGCGCCGCCCTTGATAGGCACCAGGTTGCCCTCGTCATCAAGACCAATGCGGCGGGTGAAGAAGAGGTCGAGATCCGTCCCTTTGCCGACCGTGAACAGGCCCGAGTTCTCGAGGAAGAACGGCCGTTTTTCGGGAAAACGGAGATTGAATCGCGTCAGATTGATCTGTTGAGTATCCACCTCGACCTGGGCGAAATCCGTACGATAGGTCATGTCGAGATTCAGGCTTGTCGTCACGCCAAATTTGGCATCAACGCCCCAATCGGCTTTCAGGTCCGTCTTCGCGCCGGGCGCGAAATTGCGGTTGGCCGAGCTGATCCCATATGGGAAGGCCTTGAAGTTGCGGGGTGCCTGGAGCTGCAGGCCGCGCAGCTCGCCCGCCGATGACAACCGGCCAAGATCATAAATACGTGCGAGCGGCGACCAGTAGGACTTCTCTCGGTTGCGTTGGAAGTTGCGCATGAAGTTGGCGCCCCAGACCTGGGGCGGCGTACCGTAGCGGAGTGTGCGCAAGGGGATGCGGAACTCTGCGGTCCACGACGTCGGGTTGATGTGCGTCTTGACCTCCCAACTTCCGTCCCAGCTCTCGCTGATGTTGCCTTCGTTACTGACCTGGCCGTCATACTCGATTCCCGCCGCGTTGGTGCCAAACACGAAGCCGTTCTGGCGGTCATGGTAGGTATCGAAGATCATCTGGAACGAATCCATCTCGTTGAGACCGGAGTCACGACGCGTTTCGATCGTAACGATCTGCGACGGATCGTGATCGTGGCAGATGACACCGACGAAGATCGCGTTATCGTCATAAACAATGCGGACTTCCGTCTCCTCGCTTGCGGGCTGGCCTTCGAGCGGATCCGCTTGAATGAAGCCGGTCAGCGGCATCACCTGCTGCCACGCGCGCTCGTCCAGGACGCCGTCGATAATCGGAGATTCTGTTACATGAAGAGGGATCGCGACCGGCCGAGGCGCTGTCGTCTGATCTACATGCTGTGCCCAGACCAGCGGCGAGCAGGCGAGAAACACCCACGCCAGCGCGACGGACGTGATGAATAGAGTGCGTGCAGCCATCGTGCGCAACAGCGTAAAGGGGAATCTCTCGACAATCAATCAGAACCGAGCGATGCACAAGATCTTCGAGGAATTCCGGATACGAAAGGAGCCGCGGAGCGGCGTAACCGGCGAACTGTAGCGGCGGTCTATGGAGCTGTGAAAAAATTGGAATAGCGCGATTCCCCTCCTTGCATCACCGCAAGGAGGGGTGGCCGAGCGATCCAAAAATTATTGCGAAGCCTCCGCTGACCGCGAGGCCGGGGTGGTTTTCCGATGAAAACAAATGGAAAACCACCCC
>Ga0066710_100007731_pt1 | contig 10322 bp, 12 predicted proteins | sample GraSoiAngelo_159_FD_79666 | JGI IMG/M metagenome (GOLD analysis project Ga0066710, IMG submission 79666) | Grasslands soil microbial communities from the Angelo Coastal Reserve, California, USA - 14_1009_16_40cm | ecosystem: Environmental > Terrestrial > Soil > Grasslands | place: USA...
AGATCAGCGCCGCCTCGACCGCGACGAAGACCGGCATGGCCAGGATCGAGATGATCACGTACAGCTGGTGGATCTGCTGACCCTGGACGGTCGCGCCCTGCTGGGCGCACGAGGAGAGGGCGAAGCAGACCGCGGCCATCCCCGCAGCAAGCTTCGCCCCGCGGGTCAAGACTCCTCGCATCGGATCCGGGGCACCCCCCGATCTATGACGTCACGGTGAACTGGAACACCATCCCGCGGCCGGCGTGGGCGTCGCCCTCGCCCCCGCCCAGGTTTCCCGTCTGCCAGCACGCGATGGCGTAGGTGCCCGGCGGCAGGAACAGCGTCTCCACGACGCTGGCCCCCGTGTCGGCCGCGCCGAAATCGCCGCCGATGTGGAGCCATTCATCCTCGGAAGCCGCGCCCGGAGTCGCGTCCGCCGGGCCCTTGGCGTCGTTGATCACGTCCTGGGCCGTCTTCCCGGAGGGCCAGGCGATCGGGATCATCTCGTGGGTGATTGGGAGCGACTCCTTGTTCTCGAACAGGAACTGCTGGACACCCGACTTCAAGGTGGTCGGCATGCCGTGGTAGCGGAACTTCTGCACGAATATCGTGGTCAGAGGCGTTGCCTTCGAGCCGCTGGAACATGCGGACGCCGCCAGCAGCGTGACCGAGATGAGACCGACCAGGACGGCGGCCGGCCGGTTGGCTCGCCTTCCCTCAGCTCTGCCCATCAGATCCCCCTTCTGACGTGGAATCGGGAACCGAAGCCGACCGGACCTTAAAAAGGCCGGACCCACCGAATCAAGCGGATGACAGCACTGTCATGGTGGCCCGGCCGCTGGGGGAAGCAGGACGAGGGCATTCGGCGGGCTTGATGACAGAACTGTAATGAGCCCGCCCCGGCCCTCCCTGTTCACGACCCGGCCCTGCGGCTAAGCTTCCGCCGAAGTGGAGGTCCCGTCGGCCACCGTCGAATCGCCCGGGTCCACCCGAGAGCGGGCCGGTCGGATCCTCCTGGTGGACGACGAGCGACGGATCCTGAACTTCGTCTCGAGGGGGCTGCGCTCGGAGGGGTTCGAGGTCGAGGTCGCCTCCGATGGGCCCACAGGCCTGGAGCTCGCCCTCTCCGATCACTTCGACCTGGTGATCCTGGACCTGCTCATGCCGGAGCTGGACGGACGATCGCTGCTGCAGCGGCTCCTCGAGCGGAAGCCCAATCAAGCGGTGATCGTCCTCTCAGCGCTGGCGGACTCGGCCTCGAAGGTGAGCGTCCTCGAGCTGGGAGCCGAGGACTACCTGTCCAAGCCCTTCTCGTTCGAGGAGCTCCTGGCACGGGTGCGGGCGCGCCTCCGGCGGGTCACCAGGCCGGCGCCTGTCACCGTCGCCGCCGGCCGCCTCCGACTGGACCTGGTCGGGCGCACGGCCGACCTCGGCTCCGGCCCCATCTCGCTGGCGGAGCGGGAGTTCCTGCTCCTGCGCGAGCTGATGAGGAACGCCGGCCGAACCGTGGCGAAGGAGCGGCTGCTCGGATCCGTGTGGGGCTTCCACTTCGATCCGGAGACGAACGTGGTCGACGTCTATGTGCGCCGTCTGCGGGCGAAGCTCGGCGCCGACCTCATCCAGACCGTTCGGGGAGAGGGGTACCGCCTCGATGTCGACTGACGGCAGGGACTGGCCGCTCCGCCAGTACTGGATCGACATCGCGTGGGGTCTGTTCGCCGTGGCGAATCTCGTGGCGATGGTCCGTTTCCCGTCGTGGGAGACCGTCCCCTTCCACTTCATCTGGGTCAGCGTCACGATCCTGTACGGGTTCCGCGTCTGGAAGATGAGCTCCACGCTGGCGACGCTTGCCGCCGTCATGGTGGCCACGTCCCTGTTCATCGGCATCGACATCGTCAACCACTCCCAGCCGCTCGACGAGATCACCGAGGTTCCGCTCATGGCGTCGATGTTCTTCGCCATGGTGTGGCACGCCCGGAGGCGGCTGGCCACGGTCGAGGAGATCCGGCGGGTCTCGGAGTCGAACTTGCGGCTGCTGGAGCGGGAGCGGCGGTTCATCCAGGACGCCTCGCATGAGCTTCGGACGCCGATCACGGTGGCGCTCGGACACGCCGAGCTCATCCAGCGCACGTCTGCCGATCGCCTCCTCGCCGCGGACGTCGAGATCGTCACCGACGAACTCCAACGGCTCCGCCGGCTGGCCGACCGGCTGCTCCTCCTGGCCGCCGCCGACCATCCGGACTTCCTGCGCGCGACCCCGGTCTCGCTGGAGCCCCTGGTCCTGGAGGCCGCGCGGCGCTGGTCGCCGAGCCCTCGCCACTGGGTGCTCGGCCAGCTGGCGGAGGCGACCGTCAAGGCAGACCCGGATCGGATCGCCCTGGCGATGGACGCACTGATCGAGAACGCCGTGCAGCACACCGGGCCCGAGGATTCCATCGAGCTTAGCCTGCGGCGGGGGGAGAAGGACGCCATCATCGCCGTGGCCGACTCCGGCTGTGGCATCGACCCCGATCAGATCGACCATGTTTTCGATCGGTTCGGCCGGGTTGATCGCGACCGAAACCGGGGGAGAGGGGGCGTGGGGCTCGGCCTGGCCATCGTGAGGTCCGTGGCGGAAGCTCACGGGGGGTCCGTGGGGGTGACGTCCACCCCGGGTCATGGGTGCACCTTCGAGATCAGCCTGCCGATCGCGGCGCCTTCGGCGTCAGGGAGGACGGAAATGCCGCGTGGCGACGAAGGGATCCCGGCTCGCATGGCCCGGGCCGAATAGCGATCGGGGGCGGGGGCGACGCTGGGGCCGGTCACCCGTTCGTGGCGACTCGACCTCCCGACGATGGCCGGACTGCTGGCGGCGGCCGCGCTGTACGTGGAGGCCCTCCGCTCGTTGCGTTCGCGTGGAGTCCACATCGCCGGACTGTCCCGATCGCGGTGGTGCTTCATGGCAGGGCTGGCCGTGGTCTTCCTGGCGCTCCAGTCGCCCATCCACACGTATGCGGACCGGCGCCTCTCCGTGCACATGGTGCAGCACCTCCTGCTGACCATGGTCGCGGCCCCGCTGCTGATCCTGGGCCGGCCCATCACCGTGGCCCTCGCGGCGAGCTCGCAGGGGTTCCGCCGCCGGATCGCCCTGCCGGTCCTTCGGAGTCGAGCCGTCCGGATCGTGGCGCACCCCCTCACCGCCTGGGGATGCCTGACCGTGGTGCTGTGGGCCTCTCACTTCTCACCCGTGTACAACCGAGCTCTGGAGAGCACCTCGATCCACGCGGCCGAGCATGTCGCATACCTCGGCGCCGCCCTCCTGTTCTGGTGGCCGCTCGTCGGCGGAGACCCGATCCCCGGGCGCCTGTCGCATCCCGCCCGAATCCTCTATCTCTTCCTCGCCATGCCCCAGACCACCTTCCTGGGGTTGGCAATCTACTCGGCCGACCACGTGCTGTACCCGCACTACGCCCTGGTCGCGTCGACGTTCGGGGGTTCCGCCATCGCCGACCAGCACCTGGCCGGAGCCATCATGTGGACGGCGGGCATGTTCCTGATCGTGCCGGCTCTCGGGTACGTGTTGATGGACTGGCTGCGGCGAGACGAGTTGGAGGCCTCGCGCAGCGATCGCCGCCTCCGGGCCGGCGATCAGCTCACAGGTGCACCACCGGGCACGTCAGCGTTCGGGTGACGCCCTCGACGTCCTGGATGCCGCGGACCACGAGCCTGGCAAGCTCGTCGAGGTCGGCGGCCTCGGCCCGAACAATAACGTCATACGGACCGGTCACCGATTCGGCGGAGGCCACCCCTCGCATCGTGGAGATCTCGTGGGCGACCCGAGCGGGACCACCCACCTGGGTCTGGATGAGGATATAGGCGCTGATCACGGCCGCCTCCCCCGGGCCCGGATGGGCCTGAGAGGCCATGATTCATCTTCGACCCCGCCAAGGGCAACACCCCTCGGGGCGACCTGCCAGGGCTACCCGCCGAGGCTACCCTCCGAGCGCGGCCCCCTCCGCCCTTGGATCGGTGGCGCAAGCGTACCCGCCCTCGGAGACCAGGATCGCGTGGGCGTGTCCCATCACCGAGTCGTAGGGGGCGGTCGTCCGCACCCGGTGCCCGCGGTGCCGCAGGCCTCCGATGACGCCGGCCTCGAATCTCTCCTCGGCCGTCACCGACCAGTCGCTCGTGTCGATGACCCACCTCGGAGCGTCGATGGCCCGCTGCACGTCCTCGCCGTCGTCGACGATGCGGGCCAGGAGCTGAAGGTGGGTCTGGGCCTGGCCGTCTCCACCCATCGTCCCCCACACCAGCCAGGGCCTGCCCTCGCGGGTGGCCATGGCGGGGATCAGCGTGTGGAGCGTCCGCTTCCCCGGGCCGATCACGTTGGGGTGGGAGGGGTCGAGGGAGAAGTACTGGCCCCGGTTGTGCAGGTTGATGCCCCACCCCGGCACGGTGACCCCCGAACCGAAGCCCTCCCAGTTCGACTGGATCAGGCTCACGCACATCCCCTCGGCGTCGGCGGCGCACATGTACGCGGTCCCGCCACGTGATGGCCGTCCGGGCAGAGGGTCGGAGGCCGAGGATCGGTCGAACCTGTGGGCCCGCTCCTTCGCCCAGCCGGCGGACGCCAGGAGCTCGGGCTCGATCCGCATGGTGCTCGGGTCGGTCACGTACGCGTCGCGGTCGGCCAACGCGAGCTTCATCGCCTCGATCAGGAGGTGGTGCCGGTCGGGCCCGTCCGGGGGAAGGGACCCCAGCGCCTCGACGATGTTCAGCGCTTCCAGCGCGGTGACCCCCTGCGTGTTCGGCGGAAGCTCGAACACCTCCACCCCACGGTACGCGGTGGAGAGTGGCGTGGCCCATTCTCCCCGGTGCCGATCCAGGTCCTCCGCCTCCAGGATGCCCCCCCGTGATCGAAGGTGATCGACGATCGCCCGTCCGATTGACCCTCGGTAATAGGCGTCCGGCCCCTCCGCGGCCAGGACCTCGATCGTCCTGGCCAGGCCGGGCTGGAGAAGGGCTTGGCCGGCTTCGGCGATCCCATAGACGGCCATCCATTCGGGTGACCACGCGTACCGGCCCGCCGCTCTCCGAAGGCTGGCCGCGCCCGCCTCCGAGAGCGTGAACCCGTCCCTGGCGTACCCCAGGGCCGGCTCGGCAAGGTCGCCGAAGGATCGGGTGCCGAACCGGTCGAGGAGGGCGAACCATCCCTCCACCGCTCCCGGCACGGTCACGGTCAGCGGCCCGAACTGGGGCACTCGATCTGAATGGGCCAGGTCGCGGAGGCGCTCGGGGGTGGCCGCCTTGGGAGCCCGGCCGGAGCCGTTGTAGCCGTGGAGGCCGTCCTTCCAGACCAGAGCGAACAGGTCGCCCCCGTAGCCGCAGAGGTAGGGAGTGGCCACGCCGAGCACCAGGTTGACGGCGATGGCCGCGTCCATCGCGTTCCCTCCGGACGAGAGGACGTCAGCTCCCACCGACGACGCCAGATGGTGGGGCGAGGCGACGCACCACGATGGGAACAGCGCGGCTCTCAACCGAGCCCCGGGGACATCACGCCGGATCTGTGTCCCTTACTCCGGCGGGGGCGGCGGAGGCACCACGGGCGGCGTGGCGGGAACGGCCGGGGCGCCGCGGGAGAGAGCGGACGCCGCATCCCATGCCTGGTTGAGGTGGGACTGGTAGTAGGGGATGTGCAGCGAGTAGAAGAAGGCACCCAGCAACCCGAGGATCGGCTCGACCGTCTTCTGGATGCCTGCCTTCTCCTCCACCCGGTCGATGCGTTGGGCCGTGCGATAGATCGAGACGAACGGGGGGACGATGAGCAGGAACCCGGGGACGATGGCGAGGACCGAGATGCCCGGCCGGATGGTCTCGTCGCCCAGGTAGCGTCGAGCTTCGTCGTTGATCTTGTAATACCAGACGATCCCGTAGATCCCGATCGTGACCAGGGAGAGCCCCCACACGGCCCATGGGCTGCGCTTCTTGAATTCCTGTCCATCGATGACGAGGATCTCGGCCATGGTTCCCCCTTCGCGCAGGCGCTTGGAATGTAGACCGGGGTACCGGCTCGGGCAAGCCCGCCATGTGCGAAGCTAGGCGGCCGTGGATCCGCAAACGTCCGAGGCGCCGGCCGAGCCGGGCAGCATGCAGCGGCTCCTGCTGTTACAGGAGCTCGATCTGTCCGTCGATCGCCTGACCTCACGACTCAACGAGCTGGAGGCTGGAGGGGAGCTTCGCGACGCGAGAGCCAGGCTCGCCGAGACGGAGGCCCGGGTGGGGGAGCTGCGCCTGGCGCTCGACTCCATCGGTCGGGAGCAGCGGCGGTTGGAGACGGACATCGACTCGATCGAGCGGAAGGCCGAAGCGGAGCGGCAGCGCCTTTTCGACGGGAGCGTGGCCAACCCCAAGGAGCTCCAGGCGATCGAGTCGGAGGTGCGGAACCTGGTCGGCAGGAAGTCCCACGCCGAGGATCTCCTGATCGAGCAGATGGAACGGGCCGAGGAGCTCGACGGCCGAAGAGGACCGCTCGAGGCGGAGGAGGCGGAGGCGCGCCAGCGGCTCGCGGAGATCGAGGAGGGGTCGGCCCGAGAGCTCGTGGAGATCGAGCAGGCCCTCGCAGAGCGCCGGTCCGAGCGGGAGCAGCTCACCCCCCAGATCCCTCCCGACATCCTCGAGCTCTACCAGGACATCCGCCGTCAGAAGAAGGGCGTCGGGGCGGCGGCACTCGTGGACGGCGTGTGCCAGGCGTGCCACCAGCAGCTCTCGCCGATGTACCTCGACCGCCTGAAGCGGACCGAGGGCGTCCGGAGGTGTGAGTACTGCCGAAGGATCCTCGTCCTCACCTGACCGTCTACTGCGACGGCGCGGCCCGGGGGAACCCGGGCCCCGCGGGCATCGGCGTGGTGATCGAGGACGCCGACGGGCAGATCCTGGCACGGGTGGGGGAAGGGATCGGCGTGGCCACCAACAACGTCGCCGAATACACGGCGGCACGCGTGGGGCTCCAGCAGGCCGCGGGCCTGGGGGCCCGGTCGGTCCTGCTGCGATCGGACAGCAAGCTCCTGATCGAGCAGCTCTCGGGCCGGTGGCGGGTGAAGAACCCCACGCTGATCCGGCTGCACGAGGAGATCCGGGCCCTGGCGGCGAAGTTCGACTCTGTGGGCTTCGAGCACGTGCCCAGGGAGCGCAACCGGGCCGCGGACCGGTTGGCCAACGCCGGCGTTGACCGGTGGCTGGCCGGCCCCGGACGCGGCTACGAGGCGCCGCAGCCCGAACCGGAGCTGTTCGAGCGGGGCTAGGCTCGGCGCCTGCGGAGAGCGAGCAGGATCGCTCCCCCGGTGATCAGGAAGAGAAGCCCGAGCCAGGCGAAGGGGAGCGTCCACGGGCTGGCCCCGGTGGCCGGGAGGGTCTGCTGGCCTCCCCCTCCGGCGCTCTGGACGATGACGGTCCCGACCATCCCCAGGTTCTGATGGAACGTGCAATGGTAAGGGAACGTGCCGGTGGAATTGAACGTATGAGAGAAGGAAGCACCCGGGTTCATGGTGCCGGAGTCCCATAATCCGGTGTTCGAGGTCGTTGTGTGCGGGGTGGTTGCGGCCTTGTTCGTCCAGACCACGGTGTCGCCCACGGCGATCGTGATGGTCGACGGAGAGAAGCTGAAGTCGACCTGGCTGACGCCCCTGGTTGCAGCTGAGGCGGGGCCTCCTACAGCCAGCGACAGGAGGAGCAGCAGGCTCGTGGAAGCTGCCAATCGCCGGTAGGTGCGCATCGCTCGTCTCCCCCTCGTATCGGCCGTGGGACAGGGTTCGCCCGCCAGGCACTACGAGCCCGTCCCCTCTGCGGATTGCACCGGGAGCCTAACTTCTCGCCCGTATACTTGGCGAGGTTGGAGGAGTCGGCCGGGCGGCCGTGGCGGAGGCCTCGAGCCCCCGTCGAGGAAAGTCCGGACTCCACAGGGCAGGGTGCTGGGTAACGCCCAGGCGGGGTGACCCGCGGAAAGTGCCACAGAAAACGACCGCCGCGCCGGAGGAGTCGGTACCGATCCTTCCGGAGGAAGCGGTAAGGGTGAAACGGTGAGGTAAGAGCTCACCAGCGGCCGGGTGACCGGCCGGCTCGGCAAACCCCACCCGGAGCAAGGCCAAGCAGGGAGCGGGCGGCCCGTCCGAAGCTCCCGGGTAGGCTGCACGAGGGTCGCGGCGACGCGGCTCCCAGAGGGATGGTCGCCACCCGCGGGCACCGGTTCGACCGGTACGCCGGCGGGAACAGAATCCGGCTTACAGGCCGGCTCCTCCACCCACTCACCCTCACCGAGCCGCGCACCGGCCGGTACGCTCGGGGCGTGAAGGGGCGGGGGATCGCGCTCGCGGCGGTGGCCGGCCTGTTGATGGTCGGCTGCTCATCGGGAAGGGGGAACCCCTTCTTCATCCGCCTGTCGGGGCCGATGCCGGCGATCTCCGGGACCACGCTGGCCGGACGACCCTTCGGCTCGGCCGACTATCGGGGCAAGGTGGTCGTGGTGAACTTCTGGAACTACGACTGCCCTCCGTGCAGGCAGGAGCAACCCCTCCTCCAGAGCTCGTGGAACGCCCTGGCCACGAAGGGCGTGTCCATGGTGGGGGTCATGTTCGTCGGCGGGTTCCCTCCCTGGCCCGACGACCGCACGGCCGCCCGGGCCTACCTCGAGAGGTTCGGGGTGACGTATCCGGCGATCGTGGACGAAGGCTCGGCCATCGCCCGGAGGTTCGGCATCCCCGGGATCCCGACCACGGTGATCGTGGATCGCACCGGGCAGATGCGCTTCCGGATCCTTGGTCGGGTCCGGCCGGGCCAGCTCGACCAGCTGATCGACGAGCTGGGCTGACGGTCAGGCCGAGGCGAGGGCCCGGGCCAGCTGGCGTCCGGCATGGTAGGAGGAGCGGACCAGCGGCCCCGCCTCCACGTGGGCGAATCCGATCGCCTTCCCCAGCTCCGCGTGATGGTCGAATTCCTCGGGCGTCACCCACCGGTCGACCGGAAGGTGGAATGCCGTCGGCTGGAGGTACTGGCCCATGGTCAGGAGGTCGCATCCGGTGGCGGCAATGTCGCGCATGGCCTCTTCCACCTCGTCCGGCCGCTCGCCCATCCCCAGGATGAGGTTCGACTTGGTCACCTGCGCGGGACGAAGCCGCTTGGCGACGCGGAGCGTCTCCACCGACCGGTCGTAGTCGAACCCGGGCCGGATTCGCGGGTGGAGCCGCCGGACCGTCTCGAGGTTGTGGGCGAAGACGTCCGGCCCCGCCTCCACCACGACGGCGATGGCTCGCTCGTCACCTTTGAAATCCGGCGGGAGGACTTCCACGCCGCAGCCGGGGACGGCCTCCCTGACGGCTCGGACGCATTCGGCCCACACCGCCGCCCCTCCGTCGGGCAGGTCATCTCGGGCCACCGAGGTGAGGACGACGTAGCGAAGCCCCATGGCCCGCACCGCGCTGGCCAAGCGGCGCGGCTCATCCGGATCGACGGCCCCCGGCCGGGCCGTCATCACGTCGCAGAACCCACACCGCCGCGTACACCGGTCCCCGAGGATCAGGAAGGTGGCCTCGCGGTCCTCCCAGCACTCGTAGATGTTTGGACAGCCCGCTTCCTCGCAGATCGTGTGCAGGTCCAGCCCCCGCATGATCGACTTGAGGTCGGTGTAGTTGGGGCCGCTGCGGGCCTTGACCTTCAGCCACTCGGGGCGCCGCCCGCCCGGCCTGGCGACCTGGGCGCAACCGACCGAGTGGCCGACGTGGTCCTCCACCGCCCCGGCGTTCGCGCCGGCCAGGGGCAGATACAGTCGTCGCTTTCGCGGGTTGTGGTCGGCGACGGGCATACGGGTCCAGTCTAAGCGGCCGGACGGGTGGCGATATCGATGCGTTCCCTCAGAACTTTGCCAGCTCCTTCATGTGCTGGTATACGTGCTCCGCGTCCGGCATGTAGAAGTGTTCCATCGGCGTGGCGAACGGCATCGCGGGGATGTCCGGGCCGCCCACTCGCATGACCGGCGCATCCATGTCGAGCATCAACTCCTCCGCGATGGTCGCCGAGATCTCGGCTCCAGCGCCGTAGGTGCGGTTGTCTTCGTACAGGACCAGCGCCTTCGAGGTCTTGCGCACCGAGTCCAGGATGGTCTCCTTGTCGAGCGGGGCGATCGTGCGCACGTCCACGACCTCCGCGGAGAAGCCTTCCTCTTCCTGGAGGCGGCCGGCCGCCTCGAGCGAATGGTGCAGCATCAGCCCGTAGGAGATGACGGAGAGATCCTCTCCCTCCCGCTTCACCTCGGCCTTGCCGATGGGGACCTGGTAGGGCTCGTCGGGGACCTCGCCCTTGATCAGCCGGTA